>Ga0307507_10000923_pt1 | contig 65432 bp, 9 predicted proteins | sample 7_EM_MG_FD_207223 | JGI IMG/M metagenome (GOLD analysis project Ga0307507, IMG submission 207223) | Populus trichocarpa ectomycorrhiza microbial communities from riparian zone in the Pacific Northwest, United States - 7_EM | ecosystem: Host-associated > Plants > Roots > Unclassified | place...
CGGCCCCCTTCCCCTATCCCCTACTATAGCTACCCTAGCAGTGCATCGTCTGCGGTACGCCTGCGGTGCGCCTACGGTACGCCTACGGTCCTCTGCCTGTAGCGCGACAGCCGTAGACCGGTTGTAGCAGAGGTCGTCTACTCTGCAGCAGACTAGTTGTAGAGGAGGTCGTCTGCCCTGCGGCAGACTGGTTGTAGAGGAGGTCGTCTACCCTGCGGCAGACTGGTTGTAGAGGAGGAGGTCGTCTACCCTGCGGCAGACTGGTTGTAGAGGAGGTCGTCTGCCCTACGGTAGACTGGTTGAGGAGGAGGTCGTCTGCTTTGCGGCAGACTGGTTGAGGAGGAGGTCGTCTACTCTGTGGCAGACTGGTTGTGGTGGAATCGTTGGTTGAGGTGGCTAGCGTCGTGGTGACGTGTCTTTAGGGGGTATACAACCGGCGGCGCCCTTGCGACGACGGACGGAGGAGCAAAGGGGAGGCGACGGACAGTTAATTTTATATAAGCTGGTTATAAAGACCTTATTGTCCTTCTAATATATATTAAAGTGGAAACCTATAGCGCTAATTGCTGTAATGTCTACTATAGGGGGGTCATGTAATAGTAGAGGTGTCCATGGCCTAGGGGGCCTTTGGCCTATTAGTATTATCTTTACTCCTTTTAGCTCTTATTATATCTTCTAAAGGTTATCCTCTAGGTCCTATTAATATATCCTCTTCCCTATTAGCCAGATCTTTATAATTTAGAAGTTGTCTATATTACTATCCGTTCTACTTTTATAAGTAGAGTCTTTCTTAACTATAGTCCTTTAGGGGAGTATTCTTGTTAGTATAGAGTTCTTACTAGCCTTGTAGCGGGCGTCTTCTTAAGTAAAGGCTAGGTCACAGTCCCTAACATTCTACTAGTAGATAGGGTTGGCCTTTACGGCTAATATCTTGCGGTTAGTATGGATTTCTCTAATAAAGGAGGATAACTTTAGTCTATTCTCTGGCTAGATAAACTGTCTTCATTAAATATTCAGCTAAATATTAAAGTAGGATATCTATTTTCGGCTAAGGATTATATTATAAGACCCTAGGTCTAGGATATAAAAGGGAATATTAAACTAGCGCTGTTTATTAATAGCAATATATAGCTTTAAGATATGGGTAACTAGCTTACTAGCTTGGCCGTTATAGCCTTTTACTTAAATAGGCTTCTCTAGTTAGGTAGCATTTATATTTAAGAACTTAGTAACGTTATTTATATAAGCAGTATTTATAAAGGCAAAGCTATTTGCTTTAGTATTAATAAGGGCAGTTATATTAACTCTATATCTATTTTAAGATACTATATATAGAACTATAAAGTATTTTCTACCTATTAGCTGATTTAAATTAATCTCTTTAAGATTAATAGGATACCCTAGAGGGGAGTCTTTCCCTAGGGTTCTTCTTTTCCTAACTTATTAGATATTTCTTCTTCCTTTATCTCCTTAATATTACCTATATCCTTTAGCTCTGAGTAGGATATAGTAAAATAACTATCCTTTCCGCAATTAAAGCATATAACCATAGTAGGGTTAGTTAGGGTATTGTAATAAGTATTAGCTAAAGGTATAGTATATAGCAATTTAGATAAGGCTTATAGGTAGGTAGTTATAACTATTTTTAGTATAAGGGCGGTTGTGGTTTATCTTCTAATGCTAGCTCCCATTAGTATAGCAGATAGGTTCTAGTTACTATAGGACTTCTTTAGTTAGTTAGAATAAGCATTAATTTATTTTAGTTCTAAGTCTAGCAATAAATATTAGGCTATAAGTCTTTAGTAGGTTGGTAGGTTATCTAAAGCTACCGTAATCTTCTCTTATAGTTGGACTGTTAGCTTATTATATAGGTCTAAATAGTAGTTCTTAAGGGGAACCTGGCCTTTGCCTACTAGGTATAAGAATTAGGTCTAGAACTTAGTAAAGAGTTAGTTTAATTTTATTATTAGGCGGTTGTAGTTATAATAGACATCCTGTACTTTATTTAGATTAATATAGATAGCAGCCAGATGCTATATTATCTTATTAATAGATATAAACTGAACAGGTAACTCGTTCTTGAACTTGGCCTAGAGGTATTACTAGGTATTCCTAATAGTTCGACTAAAGAGGTAGAGCATTTTAGCTTCTTTAGAGGGGAAATAGTTGTGGTTAATATAGAGCTTTCCTTATACTTAGATCTTCTAATTCTTAAAGGTAGGATCTATTCTGTTAGATAGTGGTTAAGGGTTAAAAAGCTTAACGGACTTTAATTGTTTTATTATTGTATTTATACTCTTTAGTGTATTATATTTAGTTAAGTAAATAGGTTAACTAAGGCTTTGTAAAGGGGAGGCTGGGCTGTTTTATAAGGCAGTAAGGCTTTTTAGAATCTCCTTTAGAGTCTCTTATATACTTTAGGCTTAAAGATAATTAACCTTTTAATTGGCTGCAAGGGCACGAATCTGCTTATATATATTTATAATGTTATTATTATCTTTAATTTCTAATCCTAACTAGATCTTGTGTTTCTCTTAGGTAAAGGCAGGTCTTTTAAATAAGCTCGCTTTAGGTACCATTATTAGCTTCCTAAGGTTTGTTAAAATTATATAATTTAAGTTTAATTCCGGGGTTCTTTTATGGGTTAGGTTAAGTATAGTCTGGCCTATAAAGTGGGATATTGTTAGGGCCTTCCTAGGCATAGTAGTGTAAGTTTTTTAATGTCTAAGTATAACGCGTTGACGCGTCGTTGTAGATAAAGGTCTTTTTTTAGGGTGGGATATTATTAAGGCCTTCCTAGGCAATATAGGGAGAACTTAGTATAATGTAATAGGCTTATATAAATGCTTCTAAACCAAAGCTTATAGATTGCTATTATATAAGAATACTAAGCTAAGGAGAAGAAGGAGGAGAAGAGTATTAGAGACTAATGAGATATAAGGGGTCGCTAAGGCGCTAGTAGTAGACGTGCCAATAGTAGGCGAGCTAACAGTAAAAAATAGTAAGAAATAGTAAAAAACAGTAAGAAATAGTAAGATAGTATGCGATAATATAACGGGTGGCAGAATATGGTAGAACTTGGTAGGTAACGCGCCCTAGCACCATTATAATAAGATTCCTAAGAAGGTAGGGCACTCTTTTAAGGTTAAGCTACCAGAGTTAATAAAAATCCACCTTATCTTCTCTTTAGACTAACTGTAGAAGGCCGCGGACAACCTATTACCTAGATAGTATAATAACCCCCTACTACTAATTTAGATTGTAGAGAATAAAAAATGGGAAGTTAAGGAGATCTTAGTAGTTAAGAAGGACTATAGTACCTTAAAATACTATATAAGCTAGGTAGGTTATAACAAAGATCTAAAATGGTACCCTATATCCAATTTTAAGTACTCTTCCTATAAGCTATAAGATTTCCACCTAGCCTATTTAGACCTCCCTAGACCACTACGTAAGTTAGACAGCTAGATTAAATGCTAGGAAGAGGGGTTAAATAACTATAATAATAAAGATAATAATAAAGAACTTGGATAAAGCCTAAGGGCAGGCTTTTTTTAGGAAGGGGGGTAATGTAATAGTGCTAGGGCGCGTTACCTGCCAAATTCTGCCAAGTTCTACTATATCCTGCCACCTATTATATTGTTATATATTGTCTGGTACTATCTAGTACTATCTAGTACTATTTCTTACTGTTTCTTACTGTTAGCTCGCCTACTGTTGGCTCGTCTACTACTAGCGCCTTGGTGACCCCTTATATCTTATTAGCCTCTAACAGTCTTCTTCTTCTTCTTCTCCTTAGCTTAGTATTCTTGTATGGTAGTAATCTATAAGCTTTGGTTTAGAAGCATTTGTACAAGCCCGTTATAAATAGGGCCAAAGTTTTAACTAACAATTGCCCCTAAAAATCTACTCCTATTTGCTATTAAAAGGAGTATTTTAGAGTTAAGTTACTCTTTAGAACAGCTATACTATAAAATATTATAAACTCCAACTTTTATAATTATAGTATAACTATTAACTACTGTCTTTAGTAGAATAGTTAATAGGTTAATACTTAAGTTTTAATTAATATAAGAGCTAGTGACATAGAGTTTATTAATAAGACCTTTATATAAAATAAGGGTTTTACCCTAACCCTATTTAACTAGTATATTAACATATTTAGATTTAATGGTAAATATATAATCTTAAGCTGTATTACCTATATAGTAGCCTTAAAACTCTAATACCTAAACTATAAAGAACTAATTAGGCTTTTTATTATTACCTTAAGTCACTTAGTATCCCTTAAACAACTCTGAATAAAGTTATATAAAGTAGTTATTAATTGGGATATTTTTAAGCTCCTATTTACAGCCCCTTATTATAAATGGGATTGCTTTATAACGTATTACCCTAATCTTAAACTAAAGTTTAAGAAGTTTACTAGGATCTACCAGCCCAAAAATTCTACTAATATCTACTCTATACCTAATGAATCTACCCAATTTCACTAACCTGGGAATTCTACCGAATTCTACTAATATAAGAATTCCACTAATATCTATTTAAAGACTTGGAACTTCTACAAAACCTTATAGGTTAATTCTAAGTATTATACTACTTTAAATTAAATAGAAGCTTAAGTATACTATATAAGAATACTAAAAAGGCTAGTATTTTATTATAAAAAGGACGCTTAAAGAACCTAAGTATAAGAGTATATATATTAGATCCCGCAAGAGACACTCAAGTTCGCGAGTACTCTCTCTGTCTTTTTAGCCATATGGCGACGTGGTTTGGGACACGTTATACTAAGTCTAAATCTAATACCAACTCTATACTTAATACTAACTCTATCTCTTAACCTGCTAAAATTCGTCCAGACGTTATCGATAAGGATTTACCAATTAAATCAATGTATTAAAATCGCCATGCTTAGGAATATACAGCTAATATGGAGAAGTTCGAAATTGGGTAACGGTCAAGACTCTAAGAAAGGCTTTTTAAGACACGATTTAGTTAAATATTATATTGAATCAGCCGAACAAGGTGTATATTATTGGAAGCACAATTAAAAGGCATAGTTAATAGGTTATATTAATTAAATCTATATAGCCTACGGAGGTCGCCACTAAAAGTTCTGGCACCTTCCTAATTAGGAAATTAGCCTTTACCGCCTAATGGCAGAATACTTCTATAGCTTAAGACTAAACTAGACACTAAACTAGTATCTAAAGCATTATATAAATTATACACGGAATAATTAGGTATTGTTATTACTAGTTATATAATTTATATATAATGCAACGCTATAAGAAGAAATAGGTATATTACTATTTAAGGCGAATAACGGGTATAAGCTGAGAATATTATTATTATTACCACGCTAAGTAAAGAAAATAAGTAGTATAGCTAAAGAAAGAATAGAGAATCTAATAAATTTTTATATAAATCTTAAGGAAACAGCTAAACTAGCATAAAAAAGAATAAAAAGATATTATAATGCTAAAAGATTTAAGGGACTAGATCTTAAGGAGGGAGATAAAGTATAGCTACTATACAAATTTTTTAAGAGTTAACGACTAAGTAAGAAGTTAGACTATATTAGACTAAGACTATTTAAGATTATAGCAAAAATCTTAAAATTTATATATAAATTAAACCTACTAAAGAAAATAAAGATCTACTCTATATAGTATATTATGATGCTAGAGTTAGCATATAGGAATATTAAGTTACTAGTCTATAAGGCAAATATATATAGAGGATAAGAAGAAGATAAATAAAAGATTTAAAGATCGTTAATTATAAGGACATTAATAACGAAATATAGTATAAAGTTAAGTAAATAGATTATAATAAGACTATTTAGGAGCTACTAGATAATTTAAAAAACGCTCTAAAAAAGATATAGAAGTATTAGAAGAAATTAGGTTGGCTAGTATTAATAAAGAAGAATTACTAATGAATAAGTTACCTAAGGGGGACCTAAGAGGATTAACTACTAAAGTATTTAGAGTTATTTCCCTCTCTATTAGAGATAACCCCTTTTTAGGCTTCTTCTACTTAAGTTTAAGGAAACTCTACTTTGTAAAATATAACTCTTTTAAATAAACCTTCTTATAAATCTCTTTAAGATAGATTGACTAAGTATAAGCAGCCAGTCAAGCGTTAAGTATTTAAAACTCTTTAGTATAAAGACGCTAAAACTTAGCAAGGGCTTAATTCTACTTATTATATAAATATTTAAAATTACTATAGGTATTAGAGAGTTAGGTTTTTAGCTTCTTAATAGCGGATTAAATCTAAGACCCTATAATAAATTAAATAAGGTACTAGACGCCTATAAAGAATAATAAGACGTATATGCTTAGCGTTAAAGATAGATTAAATATTACAGGACGACCATATATTTAATTTTATATACTTAGTATAGAAAGAAGGCTAGCGACTAAACGAAGCCGCGATTATAATAAAGCCTTATAGTAGATACTACGGTAGACTTATTAATAGGCTAAGTATATAGGTAAATAAGAAGTTAATAATATAAATATAACTAGTAGAGTAGTTGCCTAATAGATTAACTCTAATTATATTCTAGAATTTACTATAAAGAGAAGAACTATCTAGATAGGGATTATAGTTCTTTAAATATATAATCCTGCGCCTAAGAAATATACTAAGTACGTTAGTATGTTAATACGTTGGTACATTGCACGTTCCTATATTCTTATCTATCTATCACAGTCACGTAAGAGGATAATTAATTTTTACCGTATAATTGGGAGGCATAGGGCTATAAGATCGCTCTAGGGCTAGTCCTTAGCGGTTTTGCTGGTACCTAGCACTTAAATCTACTAAGGATTTGCCCTAAAGCGACTAGATATCCCTAACCGCAAGCCTATAGCTGCAAAACTATCTAACTATAGTAGTCGCACTAAGGCGGGTTCTTAGCGGTTTTACTAGTTCCTAGCACCTGCTAAAGAATTACCTTAAAGCGCTATCTATATATAATATATACTAAGTATAAGGGATAGTAGGTAGAGAAAGCGAATTAGCCACGTAGTGACTGTATTTAATATTTACGAATATTATAGGAGGTCTTAGTATTATACGTTGCTAAAATAGACACTGCCAAGCAATATATAGACGCTAGTATCTATTTATCGCAGTTACGTAAGAGGATAATTAATTTTTACCATATAATTAGGAGGCGTAGGGCTATAACGTTGCTCTAGGGCTAGTTCTTAGCGGTTTTACTAGTACCTAGCACTTAAATCTACTAAGGATTTGCCCTAAAGCAACTAGATACCCCTAAGTAAAGCTCCTACGCCCAATAAGACATTACTATATTCTACTATATTCTACCATATTACCGCATTCCACTATATTTTACCATATTACCGTATTCTGCTATATTCTACCACCTTATCGCGTTCTACTATATTCTATAGACCCTAACTTATAAGCCAACTAATTAGGATTTTCTATGTCTGGTATAGAAAATTGCTATTAGCTTGCTTACTACTAGCGCCTTAGCAGTATTCTTAATATCTTAACCTGCTACCTAGCAACCCTTACGCTAAGAGTAGTACACTATACTAGAAGTAAGAGTTAAGGCGACAGAGGTTAATAGTTTTAGTCTTAATATATAGACGAAAGGCTTCTAATAATCACTAACCTAGTTATTAAATTTACTAATATAAATACCCTAAATCTTTGGTAAACTAGGCAGCACCTTAGCGGAAGAAGTGGTTTAAGTAGATACCTAGGTTAATCCTAGCGGCTACTAGATAGAAGGAAAGGATCTTACGAACTACTAGAGAGGTAAAGGATTTACTATTAAGGCTAAATAAGGGGGGGTTAAGGGGTTAAGGGTCCCTATTAAACAGCTTTATTATAGCAGCAACTAGGCATAATAGGCTGCCTACCGCCATAATAGCGATATTAACGCCCCGGCTTTGCTTATTGGCTTTGCTCTATTTAAGGCAGAATGTTATTTCACTAGGCGTAAAGGTAATATCTCGTTAGGTAGCCTTTCTTACTAAAAAGGTTGTTCGGTTCTTAAGCTCCGCTATAGTATACATAATCTTACCCATTTATAGAAATCTAGTAAATGTAAGGGTAAAATCGGCGTTAGTATTAATCTCTGGTAATAAGGAGCCGTATGTTACTACCTGGGCTAGGATATCCCTAGTAATAGGTTATTTAGCCCTTTTTACTAAGGGAAAGATAGTAGTTTCTCTGGCAAGTAATCGGTATACCATAGGGTCCTTAAATGCCGTAATTAAGATGCCGTAATCCACGCAACGTAAGCAAATTACGGAGACGTAGGCTTGTAAGGTTTCGGCCTTAAGTCTATATATCTATAGCTAGGAGATACTAAACGCGTAGCGGGCAATCCATTTGCCCAGATTATGTGGCTTGGCTAGGTAAGAAGAGACTCCTTTAAGTGCGCAGTATAACTCCCAGCTATTAACTACTAAGAAATAGTTTCTACGCGTTACTGGCGTAAGCCCATACTAGAGAAGGAGCGCGTAGAGATTAGATAGCGCGTTAATATTATCCTTAAAGTTTATAGGCGGTTATAAGTAGTCTAATAGGTTTATGGTACCTAGTTAAAAACTTATTAGCTTTAGTAGTAATAAATTGAGGGCCTAGTGTGGGTAGAACTAATAGATAGCCGCGGCCTAGAATTAAGATAGTGTATTAGCTAAGCCATTTAAATTACCTAGGATCTACTTCGCGGATATTATAATATTATGGGCTGTGGCGGCTAGTATAATTTTATAGAGTAATTTATTTACTACGCTACGGACAATAGTTTTTCCAATACCCTGGTGAATCACTATACTATTAGTATAAATAGATAGCGCGCTATGCTGCTAGTTAGTAGACTATTGATTAAATGTATAAGCAATAGCATATATCTCCTTTAGATTAATATAGTCTACTTATTAACTAGGCTTAGGCAATATACTAAACGCCTAAAATTAAGGGAGGTTGATAGTATACTACTACCAGTTATTTTCGTGTTTAAGTTCCTTAAAGAAGTAGAAGCTGCCAAACCTAAACTAGGTAGATGCGTTAGTAAAGAGATAAATATGGATATACTTAACGTCATTAAAGAACAATACCCCATTACTTATAGTAAGTAGGTCAAGCCAGATATATAAGTTACTTTATAACTTAGTGCTAAATCGCCTAGGTTTATACTTATTTACTAAAGTCTCTGGCTGTAATGGCTTAAACTATTAAACAAATGTCTTAATAAAGACTTGAACAAATGCTTCCAAGGCGAAGCGAACGAGCTCTATTACGAAGATATTAAGCTGAGGAGCAAGAGAAGGTGGTGATGTTGGAATTACAAGGTTATAAGGTCACAGCGGAGGTGTCTTGAGGGTCTATTTAATGATAGAGATGACGCAGACGATGAATATTAATTGATTCGTGATGCAGTAGATGCGGTTAATGTCTATGTAGATTGCATGCAGAGCTTAACCTCGCAATGTGTCCAGAGCTTAGTCAGCACCTCATCGCTAATTTCTGACAGGTGAGGCCACGTCCATATACACATACCAAGTCCTAAGCGAACCCCTGACTAGGTGACGCGCCCTAGCGCCGTCACACTAATTAAGTAGTAATAAAAATCTAAAGGGATCTAGAGTAAGATTAACCAAGCCTAATTATATAGGCGTACTATATAAGGTAGCCTATAAGCTACTAGGCTTAAAAAAACAATAATAAGCTATATTAGAGTGCGGTAGTAATCTTCTTAATAGCGTATACTTATTTCTGCGGTAATAAGCAAGTTTATATTTATATAGTGTTAATAGTGTATCCTAGAACCTTAAAAACAGTTCCTACTATATCTTTAGAGCCATTTTAAGGGATACCTAAGGAGTTAGTAATAGAGATATAAGTCTAGGCAATAGCTGCTAGGTTATTTACGTTGGCAAGAATAAAGATAAAGTTGTCTAGGTAGTACTCTACCTTATAAAGTAGTTATAAATAGAGTATCTAGTACAGGCCTTCCGCAAAGAGGTTAAATATAAACGGCGCAGTTTAAAGACCAAAGGATAGGCAGCATTTTTAGTAGGTAACACCTTCCCAAGAGAAGCCTATTAATATTCTTACCCTATAGAATAGGGGGACTATATAGAACGCATCTTTAATATCTCTCTTAAGCAGCAGATATCTACGGCCTACAGAAATAACGTAGGCCTAGATAGTAGTAACTATAGTATATACTAATGCTCCATATTCTTCTAGGATTATATTATTAACTGTTACAGCACTGACCTGTCATACACTGTCTCGTACTATTTCCTACTGTTAGCTGGCCCACTATTAGCGCCTTGGCGGGCTGGCCCTACTATTTATATATAATACCCCCTTTCCATCTTCTTCTCCTCTTTATACCACAATGTAGTTATTTAGCCTACTTACATTACAGCACTGTAACAGTTTGTGGTATCTCTAATTGCGCCCCATCACGACCTTTGTTTTTTCCCTCTTCCTAAGTATACTATCTCCATTTTCCCAGTGTAATCGCGACCTGGCGCGACCAATAACACTATACCACAGTTTTAGACAACCCTAGCACAGTTCTAGATAATCTCAGTATAATCTTAAACAATTTTAGTACAGTTATAGATAATCTTAGCATTATAGCCAGCCTTATAGATTTCAATTGCCTTACCTAGATCCCTTAAAATAGGCGACTATAATATAGATAATACCCCATCAACGAACCTACGCGAAGCGCTTGCCTGCCTCTTTAATACCTCCCACACCCACATTGCCTAGGCAATTAGGAATAGCCCAGAGTACCCTAAGGACCTTAATATAGTAGGAACCTTCCAGCACCTTTCTATATATATAACCTTTTTAACTAGCGTTAAGAACGGCCTCTAAGCCGTCTATAACAAAGGCCGAACTATAAAGTCTTAACTTAAAGAAGCTTAGCACAAAATTAACTCCCTTAAGACGCTTAAACTATATATATAATAAAACAAACAACAAGCTCTTATATACACTAAGACTATATAAAGTCTAAGCTCTTAGATTACTATACTCACCCAAACTATTGCTAAGAAGAATATAGCTATTGGCTCCCCTCTTCTAACCAAGCCCTATAGAAAAAAGTATAAAGCAAAAGATCTAACCCCATTTAATGGCAAGGGATCACCAATTAAAAAATAAGAAAAATTTAAGATATAGGAAATAAAGATCCAAGGCGTTTTCCAAAGAGATATAAAGTGCTTTAAAACTCTAATGGACGAAATTCTCTATATGTCAGACATGCTAATAGATAAGGCCTATAACTATATTAAGCATGGCCTTAATATACTACGCATATACCTAAATAACTTAAGTAAATGGACCTTCTCCAACCAAGAGTCTATGCTCGTGTACATAAGGAAGCACTATAAGACCATTAATACAACCCAAGCGGCTAAAAATAAGTTAGATACCTTAAGCTAGAGCAAGCATAACTACTAGTCCTAAAAAGCAGAGCTTAATAAGTTAATAATTAAAGCAAACAAGACTAAGGAATAAAAAGTGGACTTACTTAAGAAGAATATTTTACTAAAGATAAAAGACCTAGCCCTTACCCTCAGCTATAAGATCGGCGATGCTAACTATAAAGGCTAGAGTAAGTAGATGGACGTATTCGCTTATAACCTACAGAACTATGCCCACTATATAAAGCTAAATACCGCTAAGTTAAGTACTACTAGCGGCTATCGACCTATATTACCTAATAATAACACCTTAGTACTAATACTATAGAATGACCCAATAGACCTTAACACCGTTAAATTCGGTAGTAGTAGTAGTAGCCTCCCTAACAACGTCTAAAGACACTATATAGATAACAGACTCTATATAGCATGTAGTTAACCTAGCCACTAAAAAGATACTTATAACCCTAGGATAAACCTAAATCCCCTCCTAATACTACCGCGCCAACCCCCTCCTAGCCGCGGCGGATTCTTTAGTAGAGGGGATAGCAACCAAAACGGTAACCACGGACAAGAACGTGAGTTTAGACACAGAAACCTACCCCCACAATAGCCTTCCCCAATACAGCCCTAGCTAATAGTCCCATACGCAAACTACAGATAAGTGCTTTATGTCGCTACCAATTATAAGACCGGCTATGTTATTAGTAAAGTACCCTCTAGTATATATACACCGTTAGAGACTGATACGTTAGGACATACTAGCTAAGACTATAGCCACCAGCCAAGCCCCATAAGTTAGTTATTAAAAGGCTAACCCTTGGACTAAGTCGCCTCTAAGGGTTAGAACTATACAGGGAGGAGGATAAAAGGATTAGATCTATGCTACTAGATTAGTTAAACCTTATTCTAAGTTAACTACTACTTAACCTTAGAACAGTAAACAATAATAGAAATGCTATTCTTATTTAGACCTACCTCTCCTTACTACACAACATACTCCTATAAGTTTTCATTAAAACAGTAAGCCTCATTAACACCGGTAGTATAGCACCAGCATTTGCAGACAAAGACTTACTTATAAAAAAGCATAATATTATAACAAAAAGACTCCTAGTCCTAAAACCACTCCGCCTTGCTAACAGACTCCCATCCAACTTTATTACCTACTACTTTACAGCAAAAATAATAATCGGCCACTATATAGAATCTATGCTTTTCTATATTACAAAATTATTACCCTCTATACTAGTAATTCTTGGAATGCCCTAGCTTAAAAAATATAACCTAAGGGCAGACTTCCCTGCTTTAGAGCTTAAGTTTAACTCCAATTACTATGCCTATAACTATCTCCCATAGCATATTCCTAATTGTGACCGAGTAGTACTATACAGACGCATCGCAAGGCCAACGCTTAGATACTATCAGCTAATAGTAAAAGAGGTGCCTAATACTAGTAACCTAATATACGTAATAAACGAAGCAAAGATCCTAGAAGACTGGACTACTGCCCTATCCCTAAAAAAACAAACACTGCCAGAACTATAAGTCCCCTATATACACCCGCTTAACCTAGGTTAGCTAATAAGACACCCAACTTTAAGTTATTTGCTATACGCATATATAACCACACGTATAATAGCTAAAGACGTTATAGCTAAAACTAAAACCAAAGCAATTAAGACCTCCCCCCTATAACGCCTAACCTCACACCCATCTCCTGCGCGTACTATATAGGGCCGCCGCCTCATTTCCGCCCCCCTGGGCCGACTAAGCTGTGCTAGCCTAGCCGTAGCACTAGAGAACTAGATACGCCCCAACCTAGACAACATTAGATATACTTATACTATTAATTTCACCCAGTTCTGTAAATAAAAAGACGTAAAGGTAATAAGGATTTATATAGCAGAGCTAGTAGAACTAGTTAAATAAAAAGAACACTAATAGCTGCTTAAAAAGCTGCCTATAGGCCTAATAGAAGTACTAAACCTATTAGAAAGATCTATCCGCTAGCTAGTAGAAGGCGACTATATAATAGAGGAAGCCCGCAAAGCGCTACCCCCTTATTTTTATAACTTCCTTAAAATAAACCTAAAAACCAAGCCTAAGTTTCTACGCCAAAAGATAGTTAATACTAATGTTAAGAAATTCCTAAAAGGCAAACCAGGATTAACCTATAAAGATATTCTATAATGCTTACCAAAAGAGTTTCGCAAATATATTAAACACTTTCTCCCTAAGAATATAGACAAGCTGCCCCCTTACCAACCATAGGACTATAAAATTAAGATTATACCTGGAAAGTAGGCCCTATATTATAAGAACAGACCACTCTTACCCACTAAACTTAGTTATGTAAAGAAATAGATTAACGAGATGCTAGATAAGGGTTTTATCCACAAATCAACCTTACTAGCCGCTATACTACTCCTCCTTACTGCGAAACCTGGTGGTAGTATATAAATCTACCATAACTACTAAGGCCTAAATATAGTTACTATTAAGAATTGGTACCCATTACCACTAATCCGTAAGATACTTAATGCACTCTATAGTGCTAAGTACTTTACTAAGCTTAACATAATTACTGCGTTTAACCAGATCTGGATTATAGAAGGTTATAAATAGCTTATAGCATTTATTACCCGGTTCAGACTCTATAAGATATTAGTTACACTATTTAGTCTCTATAATACGCCCGCCATGTTCCAGAACTATATTAACCATATTTTACACAACGCCCTTAATAACTACTGCACTGCCTACCTTAATAATGTCCTTGTCTTCTCTAAAACACACACTAAGCATACTAAATATATAAATGAAGTTATCCAAAGACTTAGCAACGCCAGACTGTAGATTAATATTAATAAGTCTAAGTTTTATGCTACTAAAACAAAATATCTTAGCTTAATTATCTTAACTAATGGCATAACTATGGACCCTAAAAAGGTGCAGGCCTTATAGGAATAAAAGGACCCAATATTAATTAAAGAACTATAGCAATTTCTTAGCTTCGTAAACTTTTACTAACAATTTATCTAAAGCTACTCCATAGTTATTAAACCTATAACTAGGCTACTAAAGAAGAGTACTAATTAGTTATAGGGCCCTAATCAAGCATAAGCCTTTTAGACACTAAAGACAGCATTTACTACAGCACCGGTCCTAGCATACTACAACTATATAAAGAAAACCGTAGTAGAGACAGACACCTTAAACTAGGCTTTAGGAGGAGTGCTTTATTAAACTAGCAAAGATAGCAAACTTAAGCTAGTTGCATTCTTCTCTACTAAGCACTCCGCCCTAGAATGTAACTATAAGATATACAATAAGGAGCTCCTAGCAATTATAAAAGCACTAGAAGAATAGCGCCCTAAACTACAAGAAACTAAGCAACTATTTAAGATTATTACGGACCACAAGAACCTCCAGACCTTTATAATAATAAAACAACTAAACTAGCGCTAAGTCCAATAGGCTAAGTTCCTCTCTTAGTTTAACTTTATTATTACCTATAGGCCTAGCACCAAAGCTACAATCCTAGACGCTCTTAGCCGTCTCCTAGGCGTAGCACCTACTAATACTAGTAACAAACGTCTACAACACTAAGACCGCGTTGTCTTACTACAAAAAAAAGTTAACCCTGCTATCCTAGAAGAGCTGCTAAGCAAATCCTAAGACTAAAGTATTAAAGACTTTATTATAGTAATAGACCTAGAGCCTAAGAAAAAACCCCTTAAGGAGCTTATTAAGAATGCCTATAAGGAGAATAAACTCGCTAGGGATATATTAGCTGCGCTATATAAATAGAAAGGCTATAAAGCATATTGCTAGCCTAAGCAGATTAGGAAGTTACTCCGCTATAATAAATCCAAATGTTCAATTATTAACGGCCTAATCTACTATAGGAATTAAGTATTTGTCCCTAATTCACCTAAACTCTAACTAGAAGTTATATACCATATACATAGTTTAGGTCCTGCGGGCCACCTAGGCCGCGTTAAGACGCTAGACCTCCTTAATTAAACCTATTAGTAGCTAGGTATTTCACAGTTCACGGCTACCTTTATAAAAGACTGCGCTCTCTACTTCCGTATAAAGACCCTATACTTAACACCGCCCGGTTTTCTAAAACCACTAGAACTACTAGTCCGCCTATAGACCAATATCTCCATTAACCACATTATTAACCTGCCTAAGTGCCTTTGTAACGGCAAAATATATAGACATATCTTTATTGTTATTAACCGCCTAATAAAGATAAAACACTTTATTTCTATTACTGGCCTAGATACTAAGGAGCTTATTAAAGCATTTATCTACACTATCTATAAGTTATACGGCGCTCTAAATACTATTATTTCTAATAGAGGCTCTTTATTCATTTCTAACTTCTAGCATCGCCTAAACTAGCGCCTAAAGGTAACCCTAAGCCCTAGTTCCATATAGCACCCTAAAACAAATAGCTAAACTAAGATTATTAATACAGCAATAAATAAGTACCTACGCGCCTTTATAAACTTTACCCAAGATAACTGGGTAGATTGGCTCCCCCTTACTAAGTTTACCATAAATAACCAGATTAATAAGACCATAAAAATCTCACTATTTTTTACCAACTATAGCTATAACCCACGTCTGGGTATTAAACCAGTAGGCCCCTAGCCATCAGCCCTATCTATATATATAAAGAAGGAGTACCTATAAGCTAATACTATTACTAACCGCTTTAAGCGCATCTTAACCCAGCTTAAAGCCCTAGCTTATATCTCCCAGCGACGCTATAAAGACAACGCTAATATAAAACAAGACGAAGGTATAATATTCAAAAAGGATAACATGGTTATAGTTAGCCTTAAAAACATAAAGACTAACCGGCCTAAGAGAAAGTAGGATAATAACTAGGACAGACCCTAGCCCATCCTAGCTGCCTATAGAGGAGTAGTTATAGTTAACCTCCTAGACTATATCTGTGTTAATAAATCTTTCTATACTTTAAAAGTCCGCCTTTAGTTCCCTAAAGAGATCTCTAATTAAGCACACATTAATAAAGAGGAACGTTATAATATTACAGAAAGGATAGCCAAAAGAGATAATAATGGCAACATTATAGACAAGTAGGAATTTAAAAAGATCTTTAATATACATAATAAACAAATAGACAAGCATAGCCTAACATATTATATTAAGTGGAAGTATTATAATAAAGAAACCTAGGAACCTAAGAAGTCCCTAAAAGGGTATAAGCGCGCACTATATAAGTTCTATAAACAACACCCTAAGAAGCCCAGACCCCCAGACTGGGCATAAGATAAGGAAAAGTTACGCCAAGGTTATAGCCAACCACGATATTAATTTATGGTGGTTAAGATGTTATAGAACTTTAACCGCTAGTTAAAGTTGTCTAATTGGCCAGATTCTTGCTAAGGAACGCTATAAAACACCACACAGATTAATTCTGGTGGCGGTATAGAGTTCTGCTAACTTTATTTACTAAACTAACTAATCAGGATTTTCTATCCCCAGGATAGAAAATCGCTATTGGCTCGGCTAAGGGCGGTAAGCGGAACCAACATCTTCGCAACAAAAACCAGCCCCCACGCATTACCTGTTTTTAGAGTTATTTATTTAGTTTAGGGACCAAACCTTTTAGGGGAGGGGAGTACTGTCACGGCACTAACCTGTTATATACTGTCTTGTACTATTTCCTACTGTTAGCTGGCCCACTATTAGCGCCTTGGCGGGCTGGCCCTACTATTTATATATAATACCCCCTTTCCATCTTCTTCTCCTCTTCATACTATAATGTAGTTATTTAGCCTACTTGCATTATAGCACTGTGACATTAACTAAGGATACTAATAGAAAGAAGAGATTATAAATTTAGCAGTATCCTCTATCTAATTTTGGCACTAGGCTAAGAGGTAAAACTATAATAGGCTCTATCGTGATTCTAATACGTCCTTTTATAAGGTCTAATGTTATCTTCTTAAAGATAAGGTCGGTGTTATTCTAAGAGGAGTTATAGTTCCTATAAGATTTTAGGGTAGGAATAGATTTGGCTCCTAACTTATAGCTATAGGTTAGGATGCCTACTAAAATAGCTAGTAAATTGCCTAGGTAGTTAAATAGAAGGGAGTGCCACGCTAAAATCCTTAGGGGTAATAAAAAGTAGTAGAGAGCCTTTGCCTTTACAAAGGTAAGGAATAATAGTAACGTATTAGGCCTAGGTCTTAGGCATATAATTAACATTAATATTATAGTTAGGCTAGACCCTACTTTATAAGGTTCGCCTTACTATTCCTAGGCGTAGGCTTTAAATAATACGGCGTAGTCTTTACTACACTTTAAGCACTTATGCGGGTATTTACAAGCTATATTATTGCAGCCTCTGCTATTAAACTTATGGCAGGTATTAGGGGTATAGAAGGTATCCAACCTAGGTCTCTTTAAGGCGGCGAAGCCAATAGTACTAGATATTATAAGGTATAGCGCTATATACTAGGCTGGTATTTGCTAATTAGCGGGCTCTAGTTGGCCATTGGTTATTATAAAGGTGTAATAATTAAGTGCTAGACTAAGTATGCAACCTACCTAAATATACTAGGTTAATAAGGTGCAAATTATGTTTATCTAGAGAAGTATATTAGTAATAAGGTCCGGTAGACATGTATAAAGGGTGCCAGTAATAACTATATAGTTAGTAAAGCCTTTAAACTAGACACCTTTGTCTATAAATAGCTTCCTATTTACCTTTGCCTTCCTTATAACTAGAGTATCATTTTTAATTTATATTTTATTAGTAATCTTAATCTAAGCGGTATAGACTTAAAGGTAGGCGAGATTTACTGGATTAAAAGTACTCTTAAAAATATTTAGGTAATCCCTTTTTATAATACTAGGAAGGCGGAGTTTAAGCAACTTTACGCTAGGAAGGAGAGGCTTACCAGGGTTATTAGCTATAGCAGCTATTGCGGTAGCTTATAAGGCCAAAGCGGCCAAGCCTAACTATAATTAAGCCATTTAAGCCCAGTGGTATTTATACTAGTAAGCTTCCTCTACTAGGCAGGCTTTACGCTCTTTATTATACTTCTAAATCTCCCTTTCTTCTTAGGCTTGTTCCCTTTATTCTTTAGCAATTTCACACTTCTCTATAGCAGCAGTGCGTATATCGGCTTCGGACGGCATTATAGGACTAATAGAGGAGGGTATAACGGTTATAGATAATAGCGTGGTTAAGGTAGGTCGTCTGGATAGGTTTGCTCGTTAAGATTATACACGCATATAGATATTCCGGTCGGTTATAAGCGGTAATAGCATTATAAAACGATTCTTAAACGAATAAATAATAAATAATAATAAGTTTACTAATATTAAAAAGCGAATTAGCCACGTAGTGACTGTGTTTGATATTCACGAATATTACAGGATGTTAGCGACTCAGTCAATTGAGGCACGAGCACGGCAAGAGGGACGCGCAAGCCTGTACAATTGGTAGTCTATAAACGAGGATCCAAAGCTAGGGAAAGGAAAGGAGAAGAACGGAAGCACCGCTCAAAGCTATATACAATCATCTAGTCACGTAATGGCAACTTGCCATCACGTAACGGCAAGTTGCGGCAATCTGAGGCAATCTGACAGCAGTTTGCCAGTGCCGTAACATTACCCCCCCCTCCAAAAAAGCCTGCCCTCAGGCTTTGTATGTCTGTATTACCCCCACGGGGCATTCTTATCTTTATGCTCTACTAGTAATTTATCGTCTTCGCTATACTAGCACTCCATCCACTTATCTAAGTACTTTGGCGGTCCAGGTTCGTTAGGATAACGGCTATAGAACTCTTGTAACTTATAGGGGCTACCTATAAAATTCTATATAGGGTACTAGGTAGGGTCTAGATTATATCCTTTCCAACTTACGCGGTACTTTAGTGTTCCTCGTACAAGTTTATAGGCCAGTATTTCTTTAATTTCCTATTTATCGTCGCCATTAACTTGAATTAGCAGGGGCGGTTTATTCTTTTGTTTAGGTAATAGGTTGTTTGTAGCTTTCCGTAGCTTATCCGGCGAGAATTTAGGGTGGACCTTAATCAAATCTAGGAGCTTTACTTTATATAAGTTGCCTCTCTTCTTAAGAACTTCGTACGGTCCCGCTATCTAATAGTCTAGCTTATAGCTAGGCCGCTCTGTCTTCTAGTTCTTTGTTATAACCCAGACCTTATTACCTATGATAAAGTCAAGCTCACGCCTATACTTATTTGCCTGCTATTTTATTAATTTCTAGGCCTTTTCCAGGTTTATATAGGCTACTTTCCAGGCTTCTTCTAAGCGTTTAGCATAATGCTAGGCTTCCTTATAAGATAGTTTTTCGCGTATGGTCTGTGGCCCCTCTGTTCTTTCCCAGTCAAAGCTTGTATGGGGTAAATACCCTATTTCTAGCTAGATAGGTGCAAATCCTATAGAGTCGTAGGGTAGGGTAGCCTGGGCGTAGTCTATTAGAGGTAGCAGTTCGGCCTAATTGTCCTAAAAATAGTTAATAAAGGGTTAGAGTCTCTGGTCTAAATACTGGTTTATAATCTCCGTCTAGCCGTCTATCTAGGGGTAGTATGCCGTAGAAAGCTTTAGCTTAATGCCTAAAATCCGGGTAAACTCGTTCCAGAAAGCCAATATAAACTATAGGCAGCGGTCGGATATAATAGTATCTAGTAGTCCGTAAATTCAGTAGACATAGTGGACATATAGTTGGGCTACCTCTTTTGCATTAATACTCTTATAACAAGGGATTGAGAACGGGCGCTTACTAAAGCGGTTAACTATAACCATAGCCATATTATATCCGTTACGGTCTATAGGTAGCTCGTAGAAATCTATAGAGATATACTACTAGGGGCGCTCTGGTATTAGAAGTAGTTTTAACAGTCCTAGAGTCTTATCTTATGGAATTATAGACCTACGGCAGTTGTCGCAGTTCCGTATGTAGCAATTAATATCCATAACCATTCCAGGCTAGTAATAACGGTTGCTAATAATCTTGCGGGTCTTATTTTTTCTAGGGTAGGCCGTAGAGATCTAAGTATGCGCTTTAGCAATAAGCTAAGTCCGTAAGTTTTGTTCTTCTGTTACTACTAGCTGTGCCTAGTGCTTAAGCAATCCATTTTCGAGGGACTATGGGCTGTTATTGTTCTTTATCTTTTTACGGCACTCCTATAGAGAGGGGGCTGTACAATTTGCCTACAGCAGTTTATCAATAAGGTCAAGTTCCGTGGAGTTAACGGGATATATCTTAGCGTTTAAAGGGTCCGTATTTAGTTCTGCCTGTATCTAGGGGTTGAGGTGCTCTAGTTATAGTAGTATCTGGGTCTATAGTAAGATCTTTATAGCTATCTGGTTATCTAGGTCTTGTTCGCGCCTTATAAAGGCATCGGCACGGTTAGTTGCGCCTGGCCTATATATAATTAGGAAGTGGAACTAAGATAGAATATCCGCCTAGCGTGCCTACTGGGCCGTAAGGGCCTTTATTATTATAAAGTATTCTAAGGCCTTATAATCCGAAACCACCTTAATAGGCTTAGGGGTCCCTTTTAGCTATACACACTAGTACTAAAAGCTAGAGATAATAGCCAGCATTTTTTTATTATGGATATAGTAGTTTAGCTTAGCATCTATTATAGTCTTTAAATAGTATGCAATAGGGTGCTATTCTCCGTCCAATTACTTCTAGGAAAAGATACTAGCTATTACGCTGTTTAAGGTATTAGTTTCTAGTATTAAGGGCCGTTTTAGGTTAAAATGGGCAAGTAAGGGAGCCGATACTAGCCATTTTTTAAGCTTATTAAAGGCCTGCCTATATATAGCGCTAAAATGGAAGGGCTGGTCTTTCCTAGTAAGACGGTTAAGAGGCTAGGAGATCCTGCTATAGTCCTTAATAAAGTATTGGTAGAAGTTATAGAAACCTAAAAATAATTATACCCCCTTTACGGTCCGTGGGGGTGCCCACTAGTTAATTACGGCCGTTTTTTTTAGGTCTGCCTTAATTCCGTCTATACTAATAATAAACCCTAGGTACTTAGTGCGCTTAACACTAAATTCTAACTTCCTAATATTGGCCTGGAGACCAGCTTTGCGGAGCTACTATAGGACTTTATAGACATGCTCCTTATGTTCCAGTTCATTCTTAAAGTAAATTATAATATTATCTAGGTAGGCTGTGCAGAAGTCATTAAGGTAGTTAAAGAGTATATTATTTATATACCGTTGGTACGTAGCTAGTCCGTTAGTCAGTCTAAAAGGTAGTACTTTATATTTATATAATCCGTAGCAGGTCTAAAATGTAGTAAGATTCTTAGATCCGGGGTCTATTCTAATTTAGTAAAAAGCCTAGCGGATATTAAGCTTTATAAAAATCTTAGCCTTACTTATACGGGCTAGTGTTTCTTTAAGTAAGGGCAGCGGATATCGGTCTTTACGGGTTATATGGTTTAGTTTACGGTAGTTAATATAGAAATGGAGTCCGCCATTTAGCTTCTTTACAAAGAGAATAGGTAAGGCAAAGGGGGCCTAGCTAGGCTTAATAAAGCCCTTATTAAGGTTATTAATAATATACTACTTAGTGGCCTATAGCTCATTAGTAGATTGCTGGCGGAGGGGGCTATAGCTAAGGGTAACTTCCTTATCTAGCTTAATCTCAATCTTATAGTCGTACGGTTGGTGAGGCGGGAGTATGTCGGATACTACCTTGGAGAATACGTCCTTGAATTCCTAGTATTGGTAGGGTAGTTTCTGTTCTACCAGCTCCTTATCTATAAGCTCACTTTCCCCACTAAGCTAGTTACGGGCTAGGGCTTCCTTGTCTTTAATTATCTGGTCAATTTCGTATAAGCTAGTTATAAAGGCAACGGTATCAGGCTGTTTTAAGTTCTGGTAGAACCCTATGGCACCAATGCAGCAGATATTAACTGGTAGGAGGTTTATAAGTTTCTTTACAGACATTCCGTAGACCGTATTTTATAGTGGAGGGTTTATAACCCTCTTTAGCTCCTGTTCCATTTTCCGTAAGTTATCCTTTTGGTCTATATGTTTAGTACAGCGTCCAATATTCCTTGCCGTTTTTTGTAGCTGTATAGGGCCTAAGCCAGCTGGCTTATTACTAACTTCTTAGGTTTCTAGTGCTGGTAGTACAACATTAGTAGTCTAGGGGCGGCGTAGTATACAGACCCGTTGTGAATTAAGCTGTATATCTTTCTTAAAGGCCTGGTCCCTACGCATAGCATCAGCCTAGTTAACGGTGTCTATCTATAGCCGTATAAGATTTTCTATTGTAATGCTGATTTCCTTTATAAAAGAAGGTATTAGGGGTAGGGTTTTGGGCTAGACAAGCCGTCTACTCCGTACATCAAGCTATAAGCCTAGATAGGCTAGCCATTTTCTTCCTAAGATTATATCGTGGCTTCCTAGGTCCGTAATAAGAAAGGGGACATTATACTACCTTTGTCCATCTACACAGAGGTAAATCTGTAAGATAGTCATAATAGGTAGTCCTATCCGCCCATTATACCCGCGGATAGGAATTGGTTTGGGCAGTTCCTTAAGGGGTACGTTTAAAAAGTCAGCCAGCTTTACAGCATACTGTGTATCTATTAAGGTAAAGGCATTTGCTCCAGAGTTAGCCAAAGTAGAGGTTAAAACTTAATATCTATTACGGAATAAAGTATAAGGGATAGTATAGCTTCTTCTACCAACTAGCCAACCTAGATTAACATATAATATATCAATTCCTTTTAACCCTAGAGAGGAGTCTTGCTCTAGGGTTCCTCTTTTTCCAACTCTATACTATCCTCCTAAATTAACAGGACCTTATTTATCTTTACCGCTGTTAGGCAGTCTTGTGCAAAGTGATCTTTTTGGCTATATAAGAAGTAGGCTCCTTAATTACTAAGGGCCTGTAAACAGGGGTTGCTGTATATAGGTCAAGTATTTGCCAGACCCGCAGTGGGGGTAGCTATACAGCTAGCCGCTAAGTTAACGGCAGGCGGTATAGTTAGCACCGTAGGGGTTGCAGATCTTACTGGGGCGCTGTGGCCCGTTCTTATAGTACTTGTGTTCTGGTTAGTAGAGTTTTTTGTCTTGTACCGCTTGGCACATGCCTTGATTTGGCGGAGGCCCTGGTTAATAGCTAGGCACTAATCTATAAGTTTCTTTAGCGTCTATACGGTAGTATAAACCGGTAACACGGCGCGCTGTAGGTCTAGGGTAAGCTTGTTAAAGAGGTCTGGCATTAAATCTTCCTGGGGGATTTGAGCCTGTCCGGCTAGGTATAGAAAGCGGGTCTAAAAGACCAAGAAGGTCTCTGTCATTTTCATATTAAGGGCTTTATAGTTAAGGCGGGCGTTCTGTATCTTAAAGGGGTCCTCATAAATGGAAGACAGGTGGTCGATTATCTCTTCTTTAGAGAGAAAGGGGTCTGCCGAGTCCTGGGCATATCGCGGACGTAGATGCGTCTATACGTCCCCGCCAGTACGGCCAAAGACGTAGGCCATTTTAGCTTGGGTAGTAGGGAAGTAGTCCGCATTGACTTCAAGCTTGTCTTGCAGTTAAAGCTTCCAATTGTTGAATATAGGGTCAATTCCGTCTGTAAGCAACGGGGGGTCCGCAACCTTCGCGGACCGCGACGATGCCGATGCTGTACGCTAGGCTAGGGCCTCGAGGACCGTAGCAAGTCTGTCCAATAGGTCAACCTAGGATGCAGGGGTGTCTCTAGTTTCAAGCAGTTCTCATAGCCGTTTAATTTCGGCATTGGCTGCCGCAAGCTCCGCCTAGGGGGTTGAAACATTAATTGTTTCTTTATCTAAGGCGTTTATGGGTCCTGCAGCTACCTTACCTACTACTATATTTCGTGGCATGGTGGTAGGGGTGTTAAGTAATTTCCGTTATTTATTTATTTTCTAGGGGTTCTAGTCCGTGCGTGTCCTGTTCTTTAGGTGGTGTTGTATATGTCCTTTTGGTTCTGTCCTGTTCTTAGGGTCCTGTTCTGTTCTGGTAATGTCCTTTAGGTCCTTTCCTGTATCCTTGGTCTGTAGATATATTTAAGTTCCTTCTCAGGAAGAAGAGTAGTGACGAGCTTTAGATAATATTAGCAACTCAGTCAATTAAGGCACGAGCACGGCAAGAGGGACGCGCAAGCCTATACAATTAGTAGTCTATAAACAAGGATCCAAAGCTAGAGAAAGGAAAGGAGAAGAACGGAAGCACCGCTCAAAGCTATATACAATCATCTGGTCACGTGATGGCAACTTGCCATCACGTGACGGCAAGTTGCGGCAATCTAAGGCAATCTGACGGTAGTTTGCCAGTGCCGTAACACAGGAGGTCTTAGCATTATGCGTTGCTAAGATGGACACTGCCAAGCAATATATAGACGCTAGTATATTTCGACGTTTTAAACTAGTCCTGTAACTAGCTATATAACTTAATTACCCCTTATTCTATAGCTTAATTAATTTTAGCGCCTTCTATACTATTTTAACTAACCTATTTATATCTTCTCTTAATAGCCGTACTACTGCTAATATAAGGCCCGTAATACTATCCCCTTCCTCTTTATCTTTATTCTTAAAAAATCTTATATTTCTAAGTCGTCTATTAAAGGTATAACATTTCCATCTTTAATTTAATAACCTTTATTATTCCTAATACCTTCTATTAGATTCTTTTTATCTAATTATTATAACTAGCTAGTAACCGTTATCTTATTGCTTAGTAAAGCTATACTATTATATTCCCGCTATGTAGAGAAGAAGTTAGTATATATTATAATTATAGCTCCGTTTAGTTGCCAACCTCCTTCTTATACTAAGTGTACGAAATTAAACATGCGATTATTCTACAATATTCAATCTATCTTTAACGCTAAGTATATATATCTTATTATCCTTTATAGGCGTCTAGTACCTTATTTAATTTATTATAGGGTTTTATATTTAATCTAAGGCTAAATATCTTAATGGTAAGCTAACCTAGGCTCTGGCTAAGGTATAAAAGTTTTATAATAATAGAGAGCGTATTTATACTAAAGAGTAGTAAGTATTTAAAGCTTAACAGACTACTTATACTTAGTTAACCCGTCTTAAAAGGGTCTATAAAAAGGTTTGCTTAAAGAAGTGGTGTCTTACTAGGTAGGGTCTCCTTAAACTTAAGTATAAGGAGGCTAAAAAGGATTTGTCTCTAATAGAGAGGAAAACAACTCTAAATACCTTAGCAGTTAATCCTCTTAGGTCCCCCTTAGGTAACTTATTCTTTAGTAATCCTTTTTTATTAATACTGCCTAACCTAATTTCCTTTAATACTTCTATACCTTTTTTATAGTATTTTTCAAGTTATCTAATAGCTTTTAGGTAGTCTTATTATAGCCTATTTACTTCGCTTTATACTATATTTTATTATTAGTATCCTTATAACTAGTAATCTTTAAAACTTTCTATTTGTCTTCTTTCTATTCTCTATATCTATTCACTCGCTCGCAGAGGTAGAGATATATTCTAAATAATATATTGGGGGGTATAGGCCCGAGGAGAGGGTAATTATCTTAGCCTGCTGTATTGCATAGTAGGTTCCCTACTGTCTTAAGCAGTGGTAGATAATTACATACTTATTGCCCCCCTTGGGCCTACCGCAAGCCTAAAAGGCTGCAAGGCTATCTATCTATAAGATGGAGGGTGGGAAAGCGAAAAGCCGAAAGGCTGATTGTGATAGATATTGATATTGCTGTTTAAAGGAGGCGTGACTTCGCTTTGAATAGACATCTTTATATATCTACTTTATAAACTAGTAACTCAATATTCCCGTATACTGGCTTTAGTATTATAATATACTAACGTATATTATGAGCATGTTGGCTAGATAAGTATGTTGGTTACCTTATTACCAAAACACGACGTAATATATAAATAACTCCACAATACCTAGATATCCCAGATTATTCTATATCTTCTATATTATTTTAATATATTCGCGCGTTATACCCACACTCTTTATAGCGCCTATATCGCCTTTTCTGCACTATAGTCCTCTCTATAGAAGACTCCTCCCTACGCTTTTTACTACCTTTCGCTATAACCCCAACTTTTTAAGCGGCCAATTTAGAGCCCTTCTTACCTATTAATACTCCCTCCTAATAAATCGGCTTTCTCTTACGTGCTTTACGCTTAGTTACGACCTGATTTGCCTTCTTAAGCTAGTTAACTGTAACGTAGCCCGCCTCTACGTCACCATACGGCCAAAAAGACTGAGAGTGCTTGCGAACTTGTCGCAAGCGCGGCGGGACCTAATATATATACTCTTACATTAACTTGATTGCGTAGCAAACACGATATTATGCGACATCTTTATATCGCCCTTAGTAAGCTGCTTTATTAAGGCAATTATTAGACATAGCGAAGAACCTTAGTGCCTTTAAATTTAATTATAAAGTAGAGTAGATTAAGCCTCTAGCTTATAAGGATTGCTAGGTATTTAGATTTCTATAGGGTATCTTTTAGTGCGGGCAGTATTGGCGTATAAAGCTCTATATTAAGCTTTAAGAGCACTACCTCTAGGTTAAATGGGACTAGGCTAGCGCCTTAAAGGCTTAAGTAGATATTATCCTTTATAAATACGCGTTTAAATGCCACTTTAAAGGCTGGTAAGAAGCATAGCTTATTAATATGCTAGATATAATTGCGGATTAAACACCTAACCTCATTACCATACGCCCGCTTTAACGGCCGAAAATACCCTATATCTAGCGGCTGTAGTAGGTATAACGCATAAGATGGCATATAGAGAGCGATAATATTCTTTTCCTTATAGAGATCTAAGAATTTAAGCGAGTTATAACTCTTATAGCCGTTAAGAATTAGCAGTTGGCGCGCGCCTATAAATTAATCCTTTATATGCCTATTAAAGTACTCTAGCCATTTAATGCTAAGTGCGCTTAATATCCAGCCGTTCTTACTAACGCTAATAGCCTAATTCTTTAGTATATCCTTTTACTAAGTGGAGAGATAGTACTTGCCCTTTAGAATAATAAAGGGTAGAATTGCCTAGCCTATTACGTTAATCCCTTAAATTACTATTACCTACTTACAGTTGCCTAGTTGTATTACCTTTAATTAATTACGCCTCTTTATGCCTGTAATAATTACCTAGCTTAATATAGCGCCCATCTAGAAGCCACTCTTGTTAAAGTTGTATATATCTTTATCTATAATACTATACTTCGCCTTTATAGCCTCTATAAGCCTAAACCACTTTCCAATAACTTCTAGATCCTCGTATTTCGCTTATTAATAATTATACGGTCGACCAATATGTGTTTTAATTAATGGAGTGCGCGTAACAAAGTTATTTAGCTAGCGTTTACCTACCTTAACGTATTCCACCAGTTAGTGAGCTGTACTAGTCAATAGAAGTTCCGATTAAACTATGCACAGTAGACCTACGGAGGATAGGCCGGATAGCCCTCTCGGATAATAGACCTATCAGCTAATAGTATCCGGATAGTCTTAGTAAAATCCCCTAATATGCTTACACTTATAATACATACCCCAATATTAAATAGATAATTTTTCTATTAGTATAGATTTATAGAGCTTATAAAGCGCTTTAAAATAGTACCACTTTTATTTAAATATCCTAAGGATAAGTAATATTATAAGGCTTATCTGCACGAAGCTCTGTGTAGGCTCTACACAAAGCTCTGCGTATAGAGGCTCTATGTGCTAGGTATAAGGTATAAATAGGGGTGGTAAGGGGACGTGCGTATATGTTACGGGACGAACGTAAGCACGGGTTAAGAACGTCAAAACGCACAGGGACGTGAGAATGGGTAAGTCCCGTAATAGTACCCCCCCCCCCCCCCTTACTTCCGAGCTCCTATAAGGCGTATTGTATATATACTAAAAAAACTCATTATAGGGAAAAAAATTTATTAGCCCTTCTCTGCCCTTCTACGTCCTCTGTTACGTAGGCTTTACCAATTTAGTCCTCCCTTATTTCATTATTAGACCACTAACTTAGTAGGCCCAAAGCATAGCCTAGCTTCTATCGCCAGCTATATTTCTATCTTTGCCGCTTAAAGACGCTTTACTAAAGCTTATATAGTCCCTTTCTTACTTTAGCAGCTCTATAGCCTTCCTTTATATACTCTAGGTCCCACTAAAAAATTATTCCAATTTTTAGTACAAAATAGGCGTTTTTAGGCGGTATTTATCGGCTTAAACGGTAGTATAGTACGGTCGGTGCGGTATGGTGCGGTATAGTATAATACGGTACAGTTAGTATCGGTTTATATAAGGCTCTTATTAGTGGCAGTACGGTGCCAGTATTGGGTTTAGGGTCGCAGGTATATTGGCGTAATGCCTATTAGGTTAGGTCGTAGGCGTATTAGCACAACAGTTATAAGGTTTGTATACGTATCGGCACAAGGCTTATCGGATTTATAGAGTAGTAAGATATAGCTTTAGTACGATAGTAGTACGATACCAGCGTTAGGGTTTATGTTTATATTATTATATAGTAGGATATAAGTTATATAAGGTTAAACCAGAGGGCAGTAACGTGCTTATTTAAAATTGGTAGCAGTAGGGTATAAGCCATTAAGGTCGCAGGCGTATCGGCGCAGTGTTTTATTAGTATGTCTGTATACAAATTAGCGTAAAGTCTTGTTATACTAGATTAGAACCCTAACGTCCTAGTCTACCTACAGCTAGCAGCTCCTGTTCCTACCCTTATATTAGGCATAGAAAGGAATACTCCGTAACTAGTAGCCCTAGGCCCGCTAGGTGTAAAAAGGGATCTAATATAGTGTTACGGAGTAGGCATAAACTAGGGTACAATATACTAAACAAAGTAGTAATTAAGAAGGCTACATATACGTAGCTATACGTGGTTAATACAAAGACATTAGATAAAGAAGAAGAGTCTTTATATACTAGGTATAAGGTATAAATAGGGGTAGTAGGGGAATATGCGTATGTGTTATGGGACGAACATAAGCATGGGTTAAGAACATCAAAACGCGCAGGGACGTGAGAACGGGTAAGTCCCGTAATAGTATGCGATATAGCCGCTAAAGCAGAGGAGAAGATCTAAAGGTAACTAGTAAAGAAAGAGAAAGAGAGATAAAAGGAAATAAATAAGAAAATTAGGTAGGATAATAAGATTCTTAGGGAGAACGCGGAGTAGGAAAGAAAGCGTTAAGTTTAGGAGGCATATAAAGCTAAGTAAGAGGAAAAACAGCTTTAAATGGACTTGAAGGCTGTATAGTAGAGGAAGGGCAGTAACCGGGTTATATTTAACGTTCCTAACGAGCCTTCTATTAAGGCCACTCATGCTATAAAAAAGGAAGTGGTAAAACTATTAAGTGGGCACCCTTAACGTTAAAGGAGGCCTTTTAAGAAGTTTGATAATTCTGAAATTTATATAGAATAAAAGCGCGAACTTCAAATATAGATCTACTAGTTCAACGTCCGTATAGAAATTCGTATACGTTAAGTAGCCTTATTTAAACATACACTATTTAGTAAGGGAGATCCGTGTATAACGTAGCAGTGTATACTAGACCTGCGGAGGATAAATTATCCTATCCGGCCGGGCGGATAATAATCCTATCCAAGGATAGCCCGGATATTAGATAATACTTAGATAAAACCTAGATATCCGTAAAATTTTAACTACGAACTATACCTTTACCCCCTATTATACGACGCTATAAATTTGGCTAGTACTAGTGAGATTTACCTTAAAAACTTTAACGATAATAATTCCTTTAAAGTTAACACACTTTCTACCCTTTTAAGCGGCGTTAAGACTAAAGCCAATACTGGTTTAATCCTAACTACTTATATAACACAGATCTTAAAATAGGTCTCCTTAATTTATAAATATACTTGTGCGGTAATGAAGGAAGAAAAGGCTTATACAAAGAAACGCTACTTTTATAAATACTATCCTTCTTAAAACCTAAAAGGACACTATTCCTTAACCGTTTGATTATAAGGCCATCTTAAAAAAATATAATATTAAATGGAATTTAGTAGAGAATTAGGAGTGCATAATAGTAAAAGATTAGGGGAAAAGATATCTTTTAGAACTATATTAAAAGCTTTTAGCAAGAGGAGAAGTTTAAGGTCTTAAGGGTAAGGTTCTTAAGCGTATAGTACATTAAAATACTGTAAAGCAAGCACTTCTAGATCTAATTATTGTACAACGGCCTTCCTTTTTGTATATAGAATGGCCAGAGTTTTATGCTTTTGTAAAAGCATTAAATTAAGAAGCACCCTTAATTATCCCTATATACCACTTAACAATTATAGCCTAGATTCTTAAATACTTTACTAAGAGTTAAAATATTATATAAAAAGTACTTTAATTTATAAAAATAAATACTTACCTTGCCGTGGATATCTAGACCTCTCTAAGTTATTCCCTTTTTCTTGGAATCTGTGCTAGCTTTATTAATATCTAGAATAAATATTGGAACCCCTTAATTGCCCTTTATACGGTATCTAGTTAGAGTAGTATAGATTAATAAGAGGCGCTTTGTCCGGTTCTTATTAAGTATGGCATTAAAATAAAGATTGGAGCTCTTGTTGGCGATAATGCTAGATTAAATAATATTTTTTATTATATAATTAGCTAATAGCTTAGCCTTAAGTATAAAATTAACTGGATTGCAATGTATTAAAGAATTCGCTATTAGGGTCACGTTATTAATCTTATTGTTTAAGTCTTTCTATTTAGTTTAAAAAAGGATAAGAAATAAGACGAAGAAGAAGAGAAAGAAGAAGAAAAAGTTATATAGTAAGTACTACCGCTAGTTAAAAGAAAGAAAAAGAAGGATGAAGAATTAGAGCTAGCATTAGATAAAAAGCGTAAAAGGGGTTAAAATATTTAAAATATTATAGGGCCAATGGGAAAGCTTTATAACTATATTATTTATATCCGCAGCTTAGCTAACCATATAATATAGTTTATTAAATATGCTAGCAAAATAGTTCCTCTTAATAATTATATAAGATAGAATAGCTGGTTTCTTATACTATATATAGCTTTAAAGAATAAGATAAAGGCTAGGCTTTAACTCTACGTAAAGTACTACAAAGATAACTTAAACGATAATATCCTCTTAATAAGTAAATAGATATATCTTTATACAATTTGTGATTTCCTTTAGTCTTTCTATAAAGTAACTCTATTTTTTTAAGGAGATTGTATAATACTAGAGAGGGTTCTAGAATTAGTTAATATTCTTAAGGATATAATATAAACCGTATTAGTATATTATACGATACTCTTAATATTTCTTTAGCTAGCTTTCCTATAGGTAATAGCTACTAAGGCTAAGGATAAGTTTATAACTCCTTAACTCTAATATGCAAAAAAAAAAGCTTTTAAAGTACGTTAAGAACCTAGATAATTCTCCCTACTATTTAGTAGCATAAGTTCTTAACCTAGAGTGTTATACGGCTTTCTTAAAAGATTAGAACAATTATATTACTATTAAAGGAGAAAAGAAGCTTTTTAGCGTATAAAAGCTCTAGGAGAGATTCTGTGAAAAAGCAATACTTTTAGGTTTAACTCTATTATACGCAACTAAAAAAACTTAAAGGTTGCCTTTAGAGTTTAAAGAAAACCTCTCCATCGGCAAAATATGGTCCCCTCTTAATGGCCTCAATGGTTGGTGGTTAACGTAATTGGCGCGTAGTTAAGGGCATTTAGCAACTCGACCGACTAGCCTATATTGTGTTTTTTTGACACGCAGCCTGTGCATTTGGCAACTACACTTATATTTAAAGCTATTTACCTCTTTTATACTAATAGTATATTTTAGATAAATAAAGGCTTCTTTAAAGCCATTTATAAGGCTAGCAAAATAAATTATATTATTTTAGATAATTTAATATAATATGGCGACGGTTCTCTTCTATCTATCTACCTACTAACTTACCTACCTACCTACTTGCCTATTTGCCTGCCTAACTACCTACCTACCTACCGCTTAGAGGAAGATAAACTATATAGCTTAAGACATATAGAGCTTCCCAGTATACTTCTTTAAATTTAACTATTACGCAAAAAAAATGGGCTAGAATAACTCCGCACTAATTAATAGCCTTATTAAGTCCCTAAGCCCTAAACTAAAAACCTCCCTAATAGGCGTAGACCTACTAGGAGCGCTTAACGCCTATATAAACGTTATTAATAAACGGTATAATAATATACTACGCCTAATACTGAAGTCCGCTCTTTAATATAATATAACAATCCTATAAACGTCTACTAAGTTATTATTTTAGCCTAAGCACCCTAACGCTATAAATATTAATATAGGGACCCTAGGATACGCTTTAATAGAGTCCCCTAAATATAAATAACGCATTAAGCTAGGCCTTTACTTTAAATATAGAAGCAAGGCTTATATCTTAAGATACTACTCCGTCCCTATACCCTAATATAACTTATAAACGGCTAACACTAATAACCGTTTACCGCATTAATCCTCCAGTTACCGCCCTATATTTAGTAAGCACTACCTATAAGGATAAAGTTATAACTAATGTTCTATAGGAACCCTACCCTAATTACCTCTAAAAGGAAGGTTTTAGAGCTAAGTCGCTCTTTAAGACGGCGCTACCTTAGGATTTTATTAAATGCTCTAGATATTATAGACTCTAACTTATGGGATTACAGTATAACTATTAACTGTTATCTTTAGTAGAATAATTAATAGGCTAATGCTTAAGTCCTAATTAACACGGGAGCTAGTAGCATAGGATTTATTAATAAGATCTTTATATAAGATAATGGTTTTACCCTAACCCCCCTTAACTAGCATATTAATATATTTAGATTTAATAGTAAACGTACTGCCTTAGGCTATATTACCTATATAGTATTTTTAAAACTTTAATACCTAAACTATAAAGAACTAATTAAGCTTTTTGTTAGTTACTTAGTAATTTTTAAACAACCCTAGATAAAGCTATATAAGGTAACCATTAATTAGGATAACCTTAAGCTTCTATTTACCGCCTCCCGTTATAAGTAGAAGTGCCTTATAACTTACTACTTAGACCCTAAACTAAAATCTAAAAAATCCACTAGGATCTACCAGTCTAAAATTTCTACTAACGTCTACCCTATACCTAAAAAGTCTACCTAATTTTACTAACCTAAGAATTCTACCAAATTCCACCAATATAAGATTTTTACTAACGTCTACTAAGAACCTGGAATTTATACCGGACTATATAAACTAACTCTAATTACTGCACCCTAAACCAAATAGAAGCTTAAGCTTAATATATAAAAGTACTAGAAGAACTGGTATTCTACTATAAAAAGGATACTTAAAGAATCTGAAACTAAATCTAATACTAACTCTATACCTAATACCGAACCTAAAGCTAAATAAGAAACTATATAAGAAACTAAAAACGATTTAAGCTTGCTTAATACCTTAGATATCTATATAATTAAAGCTACCCCACTGGTATAACTTGCTAGAAAACCAGAATATATAATCTTTACTATTATAATGGCCAATATTAAGAAGGCCTTAGTACTAAAGAAGTATACTAACCCCGCCACAAAGGTACCAGTAAAGTACTATAATTATTTAAATATATTTTTATAAAAGGAAGCCAATAAGCTACTGGAACGCCGTTTATATAATTATATAATTATAGTTAAAGAAGGAAAATATTTTAGATTTAGACCCTTATATAGGATATTTTAAAATAAACTCTAAGTACTACGGACGTACTTAGATAAATATCTGGATAAAGGATTTATTAGAGCAAGTTCTCTGCCTATAGCCATACCAGTAATCTTTATTAAGAAACCCAGTAGCGGTCTACGCTTCTATATAGACTACTAAGCTCTTAATACTGTGGAAGGGTACGGTGTCCCTTAGATAGGAAGTCACAATACTGTCTGTCTATCGGTCGGTCGGTTAGTCGGTCGTCAGTCGTAACCAATCAGTAGGAAAGCAGTTAGTAAAAAAGGAAAGGAAAGAATATATTCTGGTAGGTTGTAATATTTAAGGAGGGAAGCCAAAGGCTCTATAAATATAGGAAAATACCAAGACACTAAGCATGGGACATTTTATCCCACTACAATACTGTTACTATTAAGAACTAATATCTAATTCCGTTAATCTAAGAGATACTAAACCAATTAAGTAAGGCTCGCTTCTATATAAAGCTTAATATTATCTACGCATTTAACCGCCTCTGTATCGCAAAAGGAGATAAAAAGCTTACTACATTTCGTACTTAATACGGATTATTTAAATACTTAGTAATGCTATTTGGCCTTATAAATGCCCCAAGTTTATTCTAACACTTTATAAATAATACCCTACGCCTATACCTAGACGTCTTTTATACTGTTTATATTAATAATATTTTAATATATAGTAATAATCTAGCTAAATACTAAAAATACGTTAAACTGGTTCTGTAAGCCTTACGCGGAGCTAGCCTATAATTAGATATAGATAAATGCGAGTTCCATAAAATGGAAGTTTTATACCTTAGACTTATTGTGACGGGCTCGTATAAATGCTTCTGAACCGAAGCTTGTCGATTACTACTATATAAGAATACTAAGCTAAGGAGAAGAAGAAGTCTGTTAGAGACTGGCAAGATACAAAGGGGTCGCCAAGGCGCTAGTAGTAAGCGAGCCAATGGCGATTTTCTATCCCGGGGATGGAAAATCCTGATTGGTTGGTAGGAGTTAGGGTCCACTGAGTATAGCAGGTGGCGTGCCCTAGCACTGTTATATCACCCTCCCCTCCCAAAAAAGCCTGCCCTTAGGCGTTGTCTGAGCTCTTTATTATTATCTAAATTGTTATAGTTATCCACCCCTTCTTCCTAGTATTTAATCCAGCCTTTTAATTGGCGTGGTGGTCTAGGGAGGTTAGGGTAGGCTAGGTGGAAGTCCCGTAGCTTATGGGGAGAGTACTTAAAATTAAATGCGGGGTACCATTCTAGATCTTCGTCGTGACCTACCTAGCTTACATAGTATTTTAGGGTACTACGGTCCTTCTTAACTGCTAAGATCTCTTTAACTTCCTATTCTTTATCCTCTGCAATCTAAACTAGCGGTAGGGGGTCGTTGTACTGTCTAGGTAATGGGTTATCCGCGGCCTTCCATAGTTGGTCTAGGGAGAAGATAGGGTGGATCTTTATTAACTTGGGTAGCTTAGCCCTAAAAGAGTACCCTTCCTCCTTAACAATTTTATAGGGGCCAGCTATTTGGTGATCTAGCTTATAGCTCGGCCTCTAGGTCTTCTAGTTTTTTGTTAATAACTATACCCTATCTCCTACCTAGAAGTCTACCTCGCGGCGATGTTAGTTCACGTCGGCCTCTTTCTTCTCTTATGCCCTTTTTATAATTGCTTGGGCAGTCTCCTAGGCTCTATGTATTCTCTTAGCAAATGTCTGGGCCTCTTTATAGCTAAGGCGTTCGCGGGCCGTTATAGGTCCTATAGGTCTATCCTAATTAAAGGATATTCGTGGCTTGTATCTATAGAGTAGCTTAAATAGCGACATTCCTATACTGTTATAAGGGAGCGTAAGCTGTGCGTAGTCTATTATAGGCAGTAGTTCCAACTAGTTGTCCTAGTAGTAGTTAATAAAGGGGCGAAGTTGCTAGTCAAGGTACTGGTTTATAATCTCGGTTTAGCCATTAGTCTAAGGGTGGAATATAGTAGAGAGCTTAACTTTAATCCTAAGAATATAGTAGAATTTGTTCTAGAAGTCCAATATAAACTAGGGTCTATGGTTAGAGATAATTAACTTAGGAGCGCCATAGATCTGGTAAATGTTGTTAATATATATACGGGCCATGTCCTTTACAGTTATAGTCTTAAAGTAGGGGAGGGAAATGGCTTGCTTACTTAGTTGGTTAACTACTATAAAGGCTATATTATAGCCATATTTATCTTTTAGGAATAATTTAAAGTCTATTATAATATGCTACTAAGGGCGTTTGGGAACTAGTAGTTATAACGGAACCTTGTAGTAGGAACTACAGTGGGTCCTATTATTGGGCTAGGTATATAGGTAAGAACAGTGTCAACAACGTAATAATAACTGGTGGAGTGGTTGCTTAACAGATTAACTCTAATTGTATTCTAAAATTTACTACAAAGAGAGAACTATCTGGGTAGGGACTATAGTCCTTTAAATATACAACTATACGCCTAAGAAATCCCTTCGCTCCGTGAGGTACGTGTGCTCTATATACTCTATATAGATTATATTATATAACCTTGGCTACTATTCCTTATTATATAGTTCTACCAGATCTATCTTAGACTATGCCTATATTAACCAACTAGCTTCCTCCAACTCTTCTCCAAGTAGTTATAATATTGTACTTAAGCTGTCTGTAATACTATCTCCCTTCTCTTTATCTTTGTTCTTAAAGATTCCTAACATCTTCAAGTTGTCTACTAGAGGTGTAATGTCCGTTTAATTAATTTGGTTAATATTTTTACTTATTATACCTAAAGCTTCTTCTTCTTCTTTAACCCTTTGTTATGCGCGTACGGTTTCCTCTATACTATTACTAGGTGAGATAATGCCGTCTCTGTGTTCTTGTTGTACGAAAGAGGGGTTAGTTTGTGTTATACTAGCAAGTCCTTCTGCCTAACAACCATCCTTTTGTTTAGAGTGTACTAAAGCAAACGTTTAATCGTCCTACGACGTCCGCTCTATCTCTAACGCTAAGTGTGCGCGTCCTATAACTCTTAATAGTCTTTGGGTTCCCTAAGTAACTTATTATAGGGTCTTATATTTAATCTACCGCTGTAAAACTTAACGATAAGTTCTTGGCTTCCCTTGCGGAGCTTTAATATACTTATGCTACTTATAAGGCGTACTTATCTGCCTTAGCGCGTCTTCTTCGTCTTAAGAAGGTTTGTAAGAAGGTCCGTTCTAAGGAGTAAAAACTTGTTTAATAGGGTCTGTCTAAGCTAGGTAATAAAAGGACTGGCTCTCTTCCTATAAGGGAAACAACTCCGAGTAGCTTGGCAATTGCTCCTCTTGGGTCCCCTTTAGGTGACTTATTTTTTTGCGATTTTTCTTTGTTAATACTGCCTAACCTACTCTCTTCTAATACTCCTGTACCTTTCCTATAGCGTTCTTTAGGTTGCTTAGTAGTTCCTAAGTAGTCTTACTATAGCCTATTTACTTTACTTTATATTATGTTTTATTATCTACGTCCTTGTGACTAATAATCTTTAAAACTTGCTATTTGTCTTCTTCTTGTCCTCTATATATGTCTGCCTTATAGACTAGTAGCTTAATATTCCCGTATAATAGCTCAGCATTATAATGTATTATATAGGGTAGATCTTTATTTTGGCTAGTAGGTTTAACTTGTATATAACCAATAAAATTCTTTACTTAACTTTAAAAGGTCCTAGTCTAATATAGTCCAATTTCTTACTTAGTTATCAACGCTTGAAATTTTTATATAGTAGCCATACTTTATCTCCCTCCTTTAGATCTGGTCCCTTAGATCTCTTAGCGTTATAGTACCTTTTTATCCTTTGCTGTACTAGCTTGGCTGTTTCCGTAAGGTCTGTATAAAGATTTATTAATATCTCCATTCTTTATTTAGCTGTGCTACTCGTTTTCTTTACTTAATATGGCAATAATAACGTTCTTAGCTCGTACCCGTAATTCGCCTTAAATAGTAATGTCCCCATTCCTTTTTGTGGTGTTGCATTGTATGCAAACTATATAACTGGTAATAATAATACCCAACTGTTCTATACGTGATTAATATAATACCTTAGATACTATTCTAGTGTCTAGTTTAGTCTTTCCGTTTGTCTGTCCGTCTGCAGATAATATGCTATAAAGGTTACTATGCGAACTCCCTATTCTGCCAGAAACACCTCCTAAAATGCTACTATAAATCTTAGATCTCTGTCCGATATAATTTTATTTAGTGCTCCGTATCTTGCGAACACTTCCTTTATATAGATTCTAGCGATGTCTTCTGCTAATATCTCTTTAGTGTATGCTATAAAGTATCCCTACTTTGTTAGCTTGTTTACTATTACTAAGATCGCGTTATAATCTTGTCCTGTAATAGGATCTCTTAACTTTAGTAACTTAACAATAAAGTCCTATAATATAACCTCCTATGGTCTTCCTAATGTCTTGATAGGTTATAGCCCTCTATACGGCTTATACCTTGTCGGTTTGTTTCTTTGGCAATCTAGATATTCCTTTATAACTTATCTTACTAGTCCCTAGATTTCTTAAATAATATACTCCTCTTAAAGTCTTAACACTAGTCTTGTAAACCTATTATATCCTTATATTATTCCCTTATGGAATTCCTTAATAAACTTCTCTATAATAGACTTAGGTATATATATTGCTTCTCTGTTTTCGTATTGCTTTAAGTTTAGATTCTCTGCCTGTGCTTCTTAGATCTTCTATATCCAATTACTTTCTAGTAATTTATGGATCTGACTTTCCTTAGTTGCTGCGATTTTTAGGTAATTGTACCTAATTAATCCGTCTTAATCTTTTCGCAATAAAGCTCCTGATAGCTTTTTGTCACTTTATAGTTTAGCTTTTCTACTTAGAGTATCTGCTCGTGTATTATCTATACCCTTAGTATACTAAATCTCGAAATAGTATTCTATAAGCATTTCCGCCTATTTAACCTGTCTTTGGTTGAGTTTCTTTATTATTAGGAATCCTGTAAGGTTTTTATAGTCTGTCTTAACTATAAACGGTTTCTCTATGCCTTGCAAGAATGCTCTCTATTTTTTAAATGCTGCTACTATACCTAATAACTCCTTGTTGTAGATGTCGTAGTTTAACTCTAGTAGTGTTATTTTCCAACTATAGTACGCTACTAGATGCCATGCGTCCTAGTACTTCTATAGCAAGTATGCTCCTAGTGCAAAGTCTAATACGTTTGTCTTAACAACCGTTTTTAACTTTAGTTAATAGATCTTAAGGACTAGCTCTTAGGTAAACAACTCTTTAAGTTCCTAGAACAGCTTTTTCTACTTACTACCCTAAACCTATAGTTCCTCCTTCTTTATTAGCCTTATAAATAGCTTAATACTTTTTAACTATTATGCTATAAACCTCCTATAGTAGTTATAAAACCCTAGAAACGACCTTAACTATATAACGTTCTCTGGTTCTTGCTAACTTATTATAGCTTTAACTTTCTTTAGGTCCATGCTAATTTTCCCTAGTTTAATGATAAATCCTATAAAATTGGTTTTTTTTATAAAGAACTCGCATTTCTTAATTGCTACTAGCATCTGTTCTTCCTGTAGTCTCTTTAAAACCCATTTAACATGTTCTCTATGTTCTCCCTTATTCTCTAAGTAAATAATAATGTTGTTAAGATATGCTATAATAAACTTATCTAGGTGTTCTCCTAATATACTATTAATTCGCTTCTGGAACGTTGCTGGTGCGTTTATAAGCCCAAATTATATAACTAATGGCTTATATAGTTCTTCCTTTAACCTAAAGGCTGCCTTCTACTTGTTGCCTTTTTTAATTCTGATCTAATGGTATACCTACCTTAGATCTATCTTCGTAAAGATTTTTACATTGCCTATCCTATCTTAGATTTCGCTAATTAAGGGTAAAGGATACCTATTTTTCCTAGTAATGCTGTTTAACTATCTATAGTCTATGCACATCCTGAGTTTTCTGTTTTTCTTTAGAATAAATAGTACTAGATATCCTACTAATAACTATAATGGTCTAATATATCCCTTGCGTAAGTTCTCCTGGATAAACTCCTTAAGCGCTACTAACTCTGTTTTAGTAAGCTTATAGATTAGAAAGAACTTTAGACTTATTCCTTCTTCTAACTCTATTTTATAGTCCCACGCTGTATATTCTGACAGCTTTTTACTTTCTAGTGACTATAACTTTTTACCATACTTATGGTATCTCTTTGGTATATAACTTAAGCCTCACTTAGTCTCTTTATACGTTGCTCCGACTTAGTACTATACCAACTTGGTTTACTGTCGCTCTTTACGCTGTTAAGTATCCTCAATATTAACCTAACCTATAACCTAATTGATCTTTAGATTATACTCCTATAACTAAGGCATTCCTAATATCGCCTTATCCTGTCCTAACGGTAGGATATTAAAAGACATTCTTACTGGTCTTCCTTTAATAGTTAACTAAATAGGTCCTATTTTAAGATTAATAATACCTCCTCTATAGGCTATCTAATCTCCTGAAATTGTTATAAGTGGATATAGGTATTCCTTTTGTCTATATAGTAACCCTATTCTTTCCACTACTTTTGGTAATATGTGGTTTCTTATTACTCCACTGTCTACTAATGCTTTAAACTACTGATCTTACTATTTAACTTATAAATTTAGGTGTTGTTCTTGCATTCCTTTAAGGGTTTAAGGCTCTAATACTAGTTCCCTCTGGTCCTATACGCCTCCCCTTTTCCTAACTGTTGGCTGCTAGATCCTACTTATACTTAGTCTAACTTAGGCTAATACTTAGTTCGTTTCTTTTCCTCTATATACTATAGATAAGTGTTTTCTAGGCACTCCTACCACTATTATCCCTCTAGGTATTCTTCTATAAGAAATCTTTCTAGTTAAAGTATTAAGTCTCCTTGACCTTATACTTCTACTAGGTGCCATCTATATATATACTTAGTGTCTTTAAACCACTTCTCCTCTGGTGCATAATATATCCTTACTAGGTACTTCCAGTTCTTATCTTTTAGTGCTCTATATATGTTGCAGGTGTTATCCACATAAGCTATCTATAATAGTATGTAATACGCTAGGTAACTTAGGTTAACTCTTAGTTTATCTTTATCTTTAAGTTTAAACCTATACCTAGTTAACCTAACTACTGGTATCTCTGTTACGGGTACTAAGATTTATTATTTACTTCTCTAGTCCCTAGATCCTTCTTCTAGGTTCCTTAACATTATAATTAATGCCCCTTTAATATGACTTATGCGTTTTTCTATAATGGGTTGGTCTTAGACAACTTTTTTATTTAGTTATATATAAAAGTCTTCCTATTTATTATTATGTCGTTGCCTATACCACTTTCTGTATAACTGGTTTAGTGTATATGGTCTATCTATAAGAAAGTACCTTATTATCGCTATATTATGATATCCTTTGGTATGTCTTTCTTTAAATCTAGTTGGGATATCTAGATCCTCTTCCTATTCTAGTTCGTCTAACTACTTTGCCCTAGGTGTCCCTACACTTAGCCTATTAGTAACTCTTTATATGGGTGCTCTGTCCCTTATATAACCTGGTATAGCTAACCTCTTGTCTAGCTTTTGCTCTTGCTATATAATAATTCTTGTTTTGAACTTATCTATAGTTTCTTGTTTTCTATGTCTTGTAGCTAGATCTTTGTAGTTATCTTACTTCTTAATCCTAGTACTAACTATTTAATTTTTAGGCTGAACACTATATTTACCTAAAATTGCTGATGTTCTTATTTATTCCCTAAACTTATAGTTCTTAAACTTGCGTCCTATACTTATTTGTTTATCTGTAAACTAAGTAGCTGCCCTTTCCTATCGGTTTTTGTCTGTTATGGGTTCTTAGGTGTATCTTATCTTGTCTTAAGAATCTTAAGCTTCTTATATCTCTTCTTAAGAATCTTAAGCTTCTTATATCTCTTCTTAAGAATCTTAAGCTTCTTATATCTCTTCTTAAGAATCTTAAGCCTGTGACCTTTTACCTTTATTAAGTAATAAGCTAGCACTAGTAGTTATCTGCTTGCTTAGTTTCTTCTAAACGTTACTCCTATTATCTTATAAAGCGATGGAAATTGTATCTAATGGTGTTATAATACCCGTTACTAAACCTTGTTCTATAATGGTCTTAGTTTCTGCTTCTGTTTTAACTTTTTTAAGGTCTATATACTTCTAGTAAGCTACCCTTGTTGCCTTATTATTGGTAAATGCTTTACCTATATTAAACTTATTGTCTTTAATATCCGATCTATAAGCTGGTTTATTAGTTTCTCTAAACTTAGATAATAATAGCTCCTATAACTAATAGCTTGCGCTGTACTTAGCGTCCTTATAAATTTGGTATGTATTATTATAATAAAACGCGAAACTATTAATTAAACATTCTTTTGTTCCTTATAGTGCACTATTATCCCTTTATATGTACGTGCCGTCTACTGGCCTGGTTTCCTTTACTATATAATTACTCTAACCACCTCTATAGTCTCTGGCGAAATGACCTTGTTTTCCGTAATTTATATAAGCCCTATCTTTAAACTATTTTTCTTGTTGTGGAGTCCGCCTAAATGTTTTCTGCTGCTAAGATCTCTGGTTTGGCCTTTACTCCTAGGTCCTTTAATTACTAGATCCTTAACCTTTAGGTTTCTATAGTTTCTTTTCCTATCTTTAGGTTTCTTTAGTACTACTTAAGTCTATTAGCTCTACGCTATTTTATAGTTTTTAACTCTATGTCTATTGTTGCGTACTCTGCGCCTTATATAACTGTGGAACTCTGTCTTGCCCTTTCTTAGTTTATTCCCTTTAATAGATCCTATTATTAATCTTTATTAACTAGTCTATTAACTCTCTTAGAGTATCCGCATCTTTTATTAGGATAATTGCGTCCTGGACTTTAGCCTTAAGTCCTTGCTTATACTGTGCTATAAGCGCCCTGTTATTCCACTTAACCTATATAGCTAGTGTTTAAAACTGCGTTATATACTTAATTGCTAAAGTGCGTTATACTAAGTTTTAAAGTTTCCGTTCCGCTATTATGGTTACTTTAGGGTTTCTAAATATTTATATTAACCGTTCTGTGAATCCGTTCTAACTTATAAACATATACTATATATTTAGGTTAGTAGTTGTTATACCGTTTACTTATATCTCTATAAGGTAAGACTTAAACCACTCTAGAGCTCTTTCTAATAAGAATAGTCCTATATACGCTACCTAGTCTATAAGTATTGTTAACTTCGCTCCTTTCTGTATAACCTTAAAATGCATCTGTATAAGAAACCCTTTAAGCTTTAACTTCTCCCCTAAGAACTATTTAATTAAAGGTAACTTGACCTTTGCTACTCTAATTCCATTAATGCGTTCTTTAAGTAGCCTGCTATTGTCCTATAAGCAATTAACTATTTTCTGTAACTAACCTTGTATAACTACTTAAGAATCCGTATCTGCTATACTGGTATCTTCTAACCCTAAGGTTGTGGCTGCCGTCGATGTTATCGTAACTGGTGCTTTAGGTGGCATATTATTCAACCTTGTTTAATACTATAACCTTAGTAGTGAATATGTAACAGAACCTTATAGTAGGAACTATAGTGGGTCCTATTATTAGGCTGGGTATATAGGTAAGAACATTGTTAATAATATAATAATAACTAGTGGAGTGGTTGCCTAATAGATTAACTCCAATTATATTCTAAGATTCACTACGAAGAGAGAACTATCTGGGTAGGGACTGTGGTCCTTTAAATACACAACTATACACCTAAGAAATCCCTTCGCTCCGTAAGGTACGTATGCTCTGTATACTCTATATAGATTATATAGATCACACAGATTATATAGATTATATTACGTAACCTCGGCTACTATTCCTTGTTATATGGTTCCACTGGATCCATCCTAGACCGTGCCTATATTAACTAACTAGCTTCCTCCGACTCTTCTCCAAGTAGTCGTAACATCGTACTTAAGCTGTCCGTAATAGTAGTGGTTGTAACTATCTAGGGGTTTAATCCCTAGGGGTTCTTACCTATTTATAAGTATAACAATTTCTAATAAATCGTTCTATATCGGATAGGAGTCCTTGCCAGTAGTAGCGAGGTGCTAGTAGTTAGTAGGTCTTGTCTTAACTAGAGTGCGCCGTAGAGACTTAATAGTGGGCTTTATATATTAGTTCTGTTTATAGGTTGTTAACATCTGGAACTATAAGCCGTTCTTAATATAAGAGTAGTCCGTCTTCTATTTCTAAATTAGGGTTACCTCCCATAGCTTAGTTGCGGAGGGCTTTTAGGGATTTGGCTATACGGTTCGCGATTAAAATGCGATTAATTAGTCCTACTAGTTTATCTAGGATCTCTCCTTCTATAGGCGCTAGCTTATTCTGTTCGGAGTTTAGTTTCTTAAGGATACGCGGGTTAAGCTATTTGGGATGGAGAAGGGCACGTGTCTGGTGCTAAACCTTTAGCTTATCCTGTGGTTCCACGTCCTATTCCCTTTAGGTAAGGGTATTAGCTTTAGAATTTTACCTACTAGGGCGGTATATAATTGTAAAGAAGAATTAAGAGAGTATTTTAGCCTACTAGGCCTATTAACTGATAAGCTACTTTATTGTTATAAAATACTTAAGGGCTTTATAATTAGTGTAGACTTTAATCCAGGAGTCTGTGCTTCTAAGCTCTATACGCCACTAAAATAATAATTATATAATAGCCAGTATTTCCTTATTATGCACCTCGTAGTTACACTTAGCTGGGGCTATTATTTTTAAGAAAAATATAATAGGGTACTACTTGCTATCTGGGTGTAGCTGTAAGAGAACCCCCACTATTACTCCGTCGGAGGCGTCTGTTTCCAGCATTAATTTAAGGTCTAGGTTATAGTAACGGAGAATTAGGGAAGAGGTAAGTTGGCTCTTTAACTCCTTAAAAGCTTCTATATAATTATTGTTAAAAATAAAAGGCGTGTTGTTCTTAGTTAGTTATATAAGAGGTTTAGCCACGACCCTATAGTTATAGATAAACTAATAGTAGAAGTTATAGAAGCTAAGAAAGGACTAAATGCCTTTTATAGTATAAGGGGGTTTCTAGTTATAGACCGCCTTAACCTTCTTAGGGTTAACTTTAATTCCTTCTATACTAATGATGAACCTAAAATACTTTATTCGTTTTACTCCGAATTTATATTTCTTAATATTGACTTATAGGCCTATATTCCGCAGCCTCTCTAGGACCTTTTTAACGTGGACTTGGTACTCAAGTTCATTATCTAAGTATATAAGAATGTTGTCTAGGTATACCGTGTAGAATTCATTAAGGTAGTCGAAAAGAACATTATTTATATACCGTTGGTATATGGCTAGTCCATTCGTTAGTCTAAAGGGAAGGATTTTATATTTATAAGAACCATAGCGGGTACGGAACGTTATTAGGTCTTCTAATATAGGGTCCATCCTTATTTGGTGGAAAGCTTAGCGGACATTAAGCTTAGTAAAGATTTTGGCTCGGCTTAGACGTACAAGGGTCTTATTAATTAGGGAAAAGGGGTAACAATCTTTCTGAGTAATAGCGTTTAATTTCCGATAGTTAATATAGAAACGAAGGCTTTTATTAGGTTTCTTTACGAATAGGATAGGGGAAGTAAAAAAGGCCTAGCTTGGCTTAATAAACCCCTTATAGAGGTTATTAATTAAGTACTACTTGGTTGCTTTTAGTTCCTCTATAGTTTGCTAGTAAAGGGGGCTATAGCCTAGAGAGTTGTTGGCCTCTAGTTGGATCCTATAATCGTAGGTTTGGTGGGGGGGGTAGCATATCTAAAGCTACTTTTGAGAACGCGTCTCTATAGTGTAAGAGGTACGTAGGGAGAAGGCGCTTAACTAGCTCCTTGTTAGTTTCCTCTATAGGTTCTTCTTCCCTCTTGGCGATAATCTAGTTGATTTTGTATAAGCTAGTAGTAAAAACCTTATTGTCCTCCTAATATATATTAAAGTGGAAACCTATAACGCTAATTGCCGTGATGTCTACTATAGGGGTATTATGTGATGGTAGGGGTGTCTATAGCCTTAGGGCCTTCTGGTGTGCTAGCATAGTCCTTACTCCCTTTAGCTCTTGTTGCATCTTCTAAAGACTATCCTTTATGTCCTGTTGGTACGTTCCCTTCCACGTTAGCCGGATCTTCGTAATTTGGAAGTTATCTATATTACTATTCATTCTACTTCTATAAGTAGAGTCCTTCTTAACTGTGGTACTTTAGGGGAGTATCCTTGTTAGTACGGAGCTCCTACTGGCTTTGCGGCAAGCATCCTCTTAGGCAAAGGCTAGGTTGCGATCCCTAATATCCTATTAATAGATAGGGTTAGCCTTCGCGGCTAGTGTCTTATAGTCAGTTCGGATTTCTCTAATAAAGGAGGGTAGTTTCGGTCTGTTCTCTAGCTAGACAAACTGCCTTTGTTATATATTCAGCCAAATATTAAAGTAGGACATCTATTTTTGGCTAAGGATTACGTTGTAAGACCCTAGGTCTAGGATGTAGAAGGGGATACTAAACTAGCATTATCTATTAATAGCGATATGTAGCTTTAAGATATAGGTAACCGGCTTACCGGCTTGGCCGTTATAGCCTTTAACTTAAATAGGCTTCTCTAGTTAGGTAGTATTTATATTTAAGAACTTAGCAACGTTACTTATATAAGCAGTATTTATAAAGGCAAAGCTATTTGCTCCAGTATTAATAAGGGCAGTAGTATTAACTCTATATCCATTTTAAGATACTATATATAGAACCATAAAGTGTTTTCCACCTATTAGCTAACTTAGGTTAATCTCTTTAAGATTAATAGGATACCCTAAAGGGGAGTCTTTTCCTAGGGTTCTTTTTTTCCCAATTTATTGGACGTTTCTTCTTCCTCTATCCCCTTAATATTACCCATATCCTTTAGCTCTAGACAGGACGTGGTAAAGTAACTATCCTTTCTATAATTAAAGCACGTAACCGTGGTAGGGTCAATTAGGGTATTGCAACAAGTATTAGTTAAAGGTATAGTACGTAGTAGGTTAGGCGAGGTTCGCGGGTAGGCAGTTATAACCGCTTTTAGTGTAAGGGTAGTCACGGTTTATCTTCCAACGCTAGCTCCCGTTAGTGTAGCGGATAGGTTATAGTTGCTATAGGGCCGCTTTAGCCGACCTAAACGAGTATTAATTTATTTTAGTTCTGAATCCAGCAATAAATATTAGGCTGCGAGTCTTTAGTAGGTTAGTAAGTCGTCTAAGGCTACCGCAATCTTCTCTTATAGTCGGACTATTAGCTTATTATATAGGTCTAAATAATAGTTCTTAGGGGGAACCTGGCCTTCGCCTACTAGGTATAAAAATTAAGTCTAGAACTTAGTAAAGGATTAGTTTAATTTTATTATTAGGTAATTATAGTTATAATAGGCATCCCGTACTTTATTTAGGTTAATATAAATAGTAGCCAGATACTATATTATCTCGTTAATAGATATAAACCGAATAGGTAACTCGTTCTTAAACTTGGCCTAAAGGTGTCGCTAGGTGTCCCCAATAGTTCAACTAAAGAGGTAGAGCATTTTAGCTTCTTTAGAGGGGAAATAGTTATGGTTAATATAAAGCTTTCCTTATACTTGGATTCTCCAGTTCTTAAAGGTCGGGTCTATGCCGTCTAATAATAGTAGGGGGTTAGGGAGCTTAACGGACTTTAATTGCTTTATTATTATATCCGTACTCTCTGGTATATCACATTTGGTTAAGCAAATGGGTTAACTAAGGCTTTGTAAAGGGGAGGCTGGGCTATTTTATAAGGCAGCAAGGCTTTCTAGGATCTCCTTTAGAGTCTCTTATATGCTTTAGGCTTAAAGATAATTAACCTTCTAATTGGCTACAAGGGCACGAATTTACTTATATATACCTGTAATGTTGTTATTATCTTCAATTTCTAATCCTAACTGGATCTCGTGTTCCTCTTAGGTAGAGGCAGGTTTTTTAGATAAGCTTACTTTAGGTGCCATCGTCGGCTTCCTAAGGTTCATCGGAATTATATAATTCGGTTTTAATTCCGGGGTTCTTTTAGGGGTGCAGGTCAAGTACAGTCTGGCCTATAAGGTGGGATATTATTAGGGCCTTCTTAGGCGTAGTAGTGTGAGTTTTTTTTTATGTCTAAGTATAACGCGTTAACGCGTCGTTGCAGACAAAGGTCTTCTTTTAGGGTGGGATATTATTAAGGCCTTCCCAGGCAATGTAGGGAGAGCTTAATATAATGTAACGGGCTCTACAAATGCTTCTAAACCGAAGCTTATAGATTACTACCATACAAGAATACTAAGCTAAGGAGAAGAAGAAGTCTGTTAGAGACTGGCAAGATATAAAGGGGTCGCCAAGGCGCTAGTAGCAAGCGAGCCAATGGCGATTTTCCATCCCGGAGATGGAAAATTCTAATTAGTTGACAGGAGTTAGGGTCCACTAAGTATGGTAGGTGGCGTGCCCCAGCACCATCACACTTATTGTTTTTATAAATGGTATATAAATAGACCCTAAGAAAGTTAAAGTAATTATAAACTGGTAAGAACCTAAGAACGTTAAGGATATAAGGGCCTTTATAGGATTTACTAACTTCTACTAACGGTTTATTAATAACTTCTCCGCCTTAGTTTTACTCCTTATAGCCTTAACCTAAAAGAATAAAGCCTTTATCTTTAATAAGGAATATAAGAAAGCCTTTACTTATTTAAAGGTTATATTTACTACTATACTTATACTTTAATACTTTAACCTAAACCAAATAAGTGTTGTAAAAGCTAACTTATCTAATTATGTTACTAGAGGTATTCTATCTTAATATAATAAGAAGGGAGTATTACACCCTATAGTATACTTTTTAAAATAATTAAACCTAGCTAAATATAATTATAAGATCTATAATAAGGAATTACTGGCTATTATTAGATGCTTTAAGTAATGGCGACTAGAACTAGAAGGAGCTGGATTCCTAATTAAAGTCCTTAGCGATTATAAGAACCTATAGTACTTTATAACTATAAAATAGTTAAGCCACCGTTAAGCCCGCTAATTAGAATATCTATCCCGTTTCCGATTCTTAATTATATACTGCCTAGACGTTTAAGGTTTAAAGCCTAATACCCTAATCCAACGTTTATAAGACGTATTAGCTTAAGAAAAAGCGCGCTCTTACTATAATTAGACTCTACTCCGCCCTAAGCTATTTAAAACCCCTTCTAAAGATCTTATAGTATACGTCCTTAAAATAACCAATTAACTAATTAAATAGATTATAGCTAATGAATACTTAAATAATAAGTTTATTTAAGAGACGCTTAAGCTAATTTAAGATAGCATTAGACACTTTAAAAAGATTTCCTTAAGTAAATATAAAGCCTATAGAGACCGCTTATACTACTAAAACCACCTAGTAGTACCTAACTATAACAAACTTAAGCTTAAGCTCCTTAAATATGTACACTATCTACTAGTAGCCGGTTACTTAAGCTTAGGAAAAACCCTAGAACTACTCTAATAGGAGTACTACTGGCTAAATATACATAATATAATACAAAGGTACGTCTTTAGCTGCCATGCCTACTAATAAGCTAAAGCTTTATATAAAAGTACAACGGCTTTTTAAAGCTACTACCTATTCCTAACTAAAGATAAAAGGATATCTTAATTAACTTTGTTGTTGATCTCCCTATAAGTAAAGGCTGTATAAATATTATAGTAGTTATAGACCGACTATCTAAAATAAGACACTTAATCGCCTATCCCAATATATTAATACCTATTATTGCCTAACTATTCCTAAATTACGTATAGAAACTCCACGGACTCCCTAAAACGATTATCTCTAATAAAGGCAGCTAGTTTATCTCTACGTTTTAGAAAAAACTAATTACCCAACTCCACATTAAAGCACTATTATTTATAGCATATTACCTAGAAATGGATAGTTAAATAAAATATGTAAATACTATAATAGAACAATATATTTGGATATACACGTCGTATCTATAGGATAATTAGATAGACTGGCTTGTATTTACCAAGTTTACTATAAATAACTCTGTCTTAGAAACTATAAAGGTCTCCCCATTCCTAGCTAACTACAGCTAATATCCGCGAATAGGTTTTAAACCCTTTAGTAACGTTTCTCGCCTAGCTTATTAGGCCTTATAAGTTATAGAAGTAAATTAATTTATAAAGAAGATAGAAGAACTATAAAAGTTCCTTACTAATAAAATAATATAAGCCTAAACCGTCTATAAAGCCGTAGTAAATAAGAAACGAACCCTAGTACTAGCTTACTAAATTAGTAACTTTGTTTAGCTAGATATAAGAAATCTAAACATAAAATAACCTACTAAGAAACTTAATTAGAAGAACGCTGGCCCTTATAAGGTTAAAAAAGTTATCTCTTCTTATACCTACTAACTAAAGCTCCCTAATACGGTTAAAATCCACCTCGTATTTTATATGTCAGTTCTTTACCCTACCACCTCTATATTAGACGCCCTGCCTAAATAGATTTAAGACCCTCCCCTATTAGTTAAAGTGGATAGTAAGGATAAGTACCTTGTTAAAAGAGTTAATAATATTAAGTATAATAAATAGAAATGTAAATATATATATCTTACGAAATAGTAAGGCTTTACTAAGCCCTTATAGAAACCTATTAACTCTATAGAACTTATATAAGGTATAGAAGACTTTTATAAACTCCACCTAAAACTACCATAGTCCTATCTTGTAAAAGCTTAAGTTTAAAGGGGGGGTACTGTTATGGGATACCTCCGTAACACCTTATATATGTCTACCCGTTTTTACTAACGTAGTAAAAAGAGACTAACCGCGAGATGGCAATCTAATGGCAATCTGCCGGCAATTTATGACAATATAACGGTAATCTGCTATATTCTGCTATATTTTACCAAGTTTACTAAATTCTACTGGACCGCTACTTAAATGTAAGAGTATATATATTAGATCCCGCCGCGCTTGCGACAAGTTCGCAAGCACTCCGTGTCTTTTTGGCCGTATGGCGACGTTGGGGCGGGAAACGTTACATTAAATTTTATTCTACTCCGTGTATATATTAACTAAGCAACTAAATTAACAACTATCTACCCTTTCTTCCCGTTTCCTTACCTTCTCTCCTTACGCAACATCTTAACTTTATTGCGCAGTTTATATACATAACTTAATAATATTTACTTTGCTATATATTATTACCGCTTATACTTACTCCGTAACACTTCCTAACTTTAGAATATATACTCAACCTCCTAGTTAGTAGTTGCTTATCCGTTCTTCTATATCTCTATAAGATAATATTTAAACCATTTAAGTGCTTCTCTTGTTAGGAATAGTCCTATATAGGCCATTTAATCCATAAATATAGCTAGCCCTATACCCTCTTGCGTTACCTTAAACCACATTTATATAAAAAATCCCTTAAGCTTTAATTTTTCTCCTAAAAATCGTTTAAAAAAATAATAGCTTAACTTTTATTGCTCCAATTCCGTTAATTCGCTCTTTAAGTACCGTATTATTATCTATTAGTTAGTCGACTATTTTCTATACTTATCCTATTGTAACTACTTAAGAGTTAGTATCCCTTGTACTAGTGTCATTACCTAAACCTAAGGTGGTTGCTACCGTTAATGGCGTTATAACTAGTACTATCTTAGGTAGCATATTATTTAACTTTATTAATACTATAACTAGGTAGTAAATATATAACAAAGCTATATAGTAAATACTATGGTAGACTTATTAATACACTAGATGTATAGGTAAACAAGAAGTTAATAATGTAAATATAATTAATGGAGTGGTTACCTAATAGATTAACTCTAATTACATTCTAAGATTTACTATAAAGAGAAGAACTATCTAGGTAGGGACTATGGTCCTTTAAATACACAATCCTACGCCTAAAAAATGTACTAAGTACGTTAGTACGTTAGTACGTCGCCTACATTTCCACGTTCTTACGTTCCCATATTCCGAACTAGTCTTATAACTAGCTACGTAACTTAGTTACCCCTTGTCCTATAGCTTGATCGGTTCTAGCGCCTCCTATACTATCTTAACTAACCTATTTATATCTTCTCTTAGTAGCCGTACTACTACTAATATAAGGTCTATAACACTAAACCTAACTCTATAAAGCCTATGGTATAACCGCGCTTTAAGCGCAAAGATTTGCCATTACTAACTACGCGATCTTCCGCAAACTTTATAGTGGTAGGTAATTATTTTATATAGCGGATTTTAGTAAAAAGGCCCTTAGCGGTTCTTATCCATATAATAAAGTTCTGATAGAAAAGCTCTGCTTATATATAAGTAGAGAGATATAAAAACTAAAAGTCTACCTATTAATTAGTATTAATAAAAGGAGTATATAAAAAGAGGTTCTCTAAGCTATATAAACGGGCTAAAAAGGTATTAAACTTCTAGTTCTTCTTTATTACAGTTATATAGTACATAGTAGCATTATTAAAGCGTTTTACTATAGGGTCCTTAATCTAGTTTTAGACTATAGTCTTAAATTTATCCTATAGTAAAGGACCTTTATCTTTAGTACCCGGTGTTACGGCGCTAGTAGAAAACGGTGGATTATGGTAGACGTTATGGTAGACGCCGAGTCACGTGAGTCCACGTGACTAGAGGACCGCATAAAACTTCACATAGCGCTGCTATTCTTCTCCCTTCCTTTCTCTAGCTTTGGATCCTCGTTTATAGACTACTAATTGTACAGGCTTGCGCGTCCCTTATACCATGCTCGTGCCTTAATTGACTGAGTTACTAATATTATCTAAAGCTCAACTACTCTTTCTTCCTGAGAAGGAACTTAAATATATCTATAAAGGACATAGAATAGGACCCTAAGGACATTACTAGGACCACAAGGACAGGACAGACCCCTAAGAACCAAAAGAACACAAATAGAACGCGAAACCTAAGAATAGGACACGTATGGACTAGAACCCCTAGAAAATAAACAAACACCAAAAATTACCCAATACCCCTACTACCATACTAAGAAATACAGCAGCCGGTAAAGCTGCTGTAGGACCCACAAATACCTCTAATAGTAAAATAGTCGCCGTTTTAGCCCCCTAGGAAGAGCTCGTAGCAGCTAATACTAAAATTAAATGGCTTTAAGAGCTGCTTAAAACCAGAGACACCCCTATACCTAGTAAGGAGTTATTAGACACCTAGAGACTTACTATAGTCCTTAAAACCCTAGCCTAACGTATAGTATCAGCATTATTGTGGTCCACGAAGGTTGCGGACCCCCTATTACTTACAAACAGAACTGACCCTACATTTAACAATTAGAAGCTTTAACTGCAAGATAAGCTTAAAGTTAATATAGACTACTTCCCTACTACCTAAGCTAAAATGGCCTATATCTTCGGCCGTACTAGCAGGGATATATAGACGTATCTACGTCCGCAATACGCCTAGGACTTGGCAGACCCCTTCTTCTCTAAAGAAGAGATAGTTAACTACCTATCTTCTATTTATAAGGACCCCTTTAAGATATAAAACACCCGCCTTAATTATAAAGCTCTTAATATAAAGATAATGGAGACCTTTTTAGCCTTCTAGACCCGCTTTCTATACCTAGCCGGCTAAGCCTAAATTCCCTATAAAGACTTAATGCTAGACCTCTTTAACAAGCTTACCCTAGACCTATAACGCGCCATACTACCAGTTTTTACTACTATATAGACGCTAAAGGTATTTATGGACTACTACCTAGTTATTAACCAAGGCCTTTATTAAATTAAGGTATAATCTAAGCGGTATAAAGCTAGAAACTCTTTAAACCAGACTATAAGCACTTTATAAATAGCCTATAACACCCTAGCACAATCTGCAACTCCTACGGCACCAGCTATATAGCCCGCCGTTAATTTAGCAGCTAGCCGTGTAGCTAGTCCTACTACAGGTCTAGCGTATACTTGGCCTATATATAACAACCCCTATAAACAGGCCCTTAGTAATTAAGGAGCTTGCTTCTTATATAGCTAGAAAGACCACTTTGCAAAGAATTACTAGATAAAGGTAAAAACAGACAAGGTTCTATTAATTTAGGAGAACAGTATGGAGTTAAAAAAAGAGGAACCCTAAAGGAAGACTCCTCTCTAGGGTTAAAAGGGATTAATATATTATATATTAATCTAGGTCGGCTAATTAGTAAAAGAAGCTGCACTATCCCTTATACCTTATTCTGTAATAGATATTAAGTTTTAACCTCTGCTTTAGCTAACTCTGGAGCAAATGCCTTTACCTTAATAGATACCTAGTGTGCTATAAAGCTGGCTAACTTTTTAAATGCACCTTTTAAAGAACTGCCCAAACCAATTCCTATTCACGGGTATAACAGACGAATAGGGCCACCCATTATAACTATCTTGCAGATTTACCTCCGCATTAACAGATAAAGGTAGTATAACGTCCCCTTTCTTATTACGGACCTTGGGAGCCACGATATGATTATAAGGAGAAAATGGCTAGCCTATTTAGGCTTATAGCTCGACGTATAGAATAGACGGCTTATTTAGCCTAAAACCCTACCCCTAACCCCTTCCTTTATAAAAGAAATCAGCATTATAATGGAAAACCTTATACAGCCCTAGATTAATACTATTTACTAGGCTAATGCTATACGCAGAGACTAGGCCTTTAAGAAGGATATACGTCTTAATCCTTAATAGATTTGTATACTACGCCGCCCCTAGACTATATATATTATGCTATCCGCACCAGAGACTTAGGAAGTTAGTAGTGACCTAGCTAAGCCCCCTATAGAGAACCTAGGCCCTATGTAGCCCTAAAGAAAAACTAGGGATATTGGACGCCATACTAAGTTAATAGATAGGAAGGATAACTTATAGAAAATGGAATATAAGCTAAGGAAGACTATACACCCTATACTATAAGATACGGCCTAATGAGCGTCCGTAAAGAAACCTATAGACCTCCCACCAGTTAATATCTACTGTATTGGCGCTATAGGATTCTACCAGAACTTAGTTTAGCTTAATACTATTACCTTTATAACTAGCCTATACGAAATTAATCGAATGCTTAAGAAAAAGGAAAGCGAGCTTAGTGGATAGGAAAGCAAGCTTATAGATAAGGAACTAGTAGAATAAAAACTGCCTAATTAATACTGGAAATTCAAGGACGTATTCTCTAAGGCAGTATTGGATATACTTCCGCCTCACTAACTATATAACTACAAGATTGAGATCGATTAAGGCAAGGAAAGTACCCTTAGCTTTAGCCCTCTCTACCCGCAGTCTATTGCCGAATTATAGGCTATAAAGCAGTACCTTATTAATAACCTTAATAAGGGCTTTATTAAGCCTAGCCAAGCCCCTTTTAACTCGCCTATTCTCTTTGCCAAAAAACTAAATGGAGGACTGTGCTTCTATATTAACTACTATAAGCTAAATAATATAACCCATAAGGACTGCTATCTACTACCCTTATTTAATAAGACTCTTGCCCAAATAAGTAGAGCTAGGGTTTTTATAAAGCTTAATATCCGCTAGGCCTTTTACTAAATTAGGATAAACCCTAGGTCTAAAGAGCTTACTATATTTTAAACCTATTACGGAATATATAAATGTAAGGTACTCCCTTTTGGACTAATTAACAAACTAGCTACGTACCAGCAGTATATAAATAATATACTCTTTAACTACCTTAACAACTTCTATACAGCCTACCTAGATAATATTATGATTTACTCTAAGAATAAGCTAGAACATAAGGAGTACGTCTATAAAGTCCTATAATGGCTCTATAAGGCTGGTCTCTAGGCCGATATTAAGAAGTTAGAATTTATTATTATTATTATTTATTGCTTAACGTCCGATTCGGATCCCTGTTGGGCCCACGCGGACTACTCCTTATATATATATGGGGAGAAAACTCTATTTAAGAAAACCCTGTAATCCGTCTCCCCGCCTTTTAGGGCTCGCTTACAAGTCGCCTGCGAGTTATTAGTGGTGCTCTACTACCTTACTTTTTAACCTCCTTGGGAACTACTGCTGCCGTAACAAACCTACGGACGCGCTAGTATTATATACTGTACTCTACTCCTATAGAGTTATTAGGGGGCGCCTATTACTCGCCCCTTTGCCTTCTATTGCTATTTCCTTTGCAACCCAGAACTGGTCTAGCATATTTTGGCTAATAAGCCACCGGGTAGCCGCCTTAAGGCCTTTCTGTGTTAAGAGTAGTGTATTATAGTTTTCTATGCCAGCTGCTAAGAGCATTGCTTCTTGGCCGGTGCGTAAGGGGCATAATAGTATTATGTATTTTAGTGTCTGTCTTAGCCAGCCATATTCGCACCTTAGGCTACCCACTAGGATACCTACCTAGTGAAGCTAATCTTTTAGTCCTATTATTCCTGTCCTTAAGAGTATTGCTATTGTATTTTCCGCCTTTGTTAGGCCCTCTTAGAGCCCTTAGGTATTTACCCCCTATAGTATTACCTATGCTATGGCTTAGGTTCCCCTTGCCTAAGTCTACCTCTATACCTTTAACTCCTATTTGTCTCTCCAGCGTCGGTCCAACCAATATTGTGTTGCGGTAGATGGTTTTTTAGTACTCTTTTATGCTCTACTTTAGCTCCTTTCTCTCCCTTACTGTTGTCTTTGCTAGCCTCTTGCGCGTCTCCCTTCCTCCTCTATATAGGCCTGGGCCCTAGCGCCGTACTATTCTTCTTCTGCTTTCTCTACCTGTTTTCCTAATATATCTTCCCTACTTTAGGGTTATTGGTTCCTTCTCCTATAGGGCACCCTAGGGTCCCTCTATAGTTTGTTTAGGCGTGTCTTAATATACTTTATAATATTAGAGTTGCATTCCTTTTACACCCTTTATATTGCATCGGCTTTAATATATAGTTATAGGGGGGGAATATTGGCTTTCTTCTTAAGTAGTGCTATAGCCGTTCGCTTATACCCGCCTGTTATACTCCTAAGGCAGGCTATTTGGACCTTTTAGAGTGGTTTAAGGAGTAATTTAGGGGAGCCTTTTTTAGTTTCTCTAGTGGCCCAAATGCTAGATCTATACGTTATAGTTAGCCGGACAACTGCTATATATAGTAGGCGTGACCTCTAGAAGCATGGACCCTATATAGAATTGACAATCCTGAATATAGCGATATACTATACTTAGCCCTTACGGGCCGCTTACGCCGTATATACGCTTTACTAGAGCTTACTATCTACCTACACTCCTAATACCCTTAGGCCTTAAACCAGTTAACCCCCAAAGCCTTAAATATGGATTATATGCTAAAGATCTACAGATTAGTTACGTTTTCTTATAAAATAGATTAGCTGGTATTTCTCTAGTAAAAATTGGACTCTATATCGTCTTGCCTATTCTATATAGGTGTTATAGGCTTTCTCTAGTGTCCTACAGTTCTCTGCGGCTGTTGGCCTATATATAATTAGGTTTATGTTATTAACAAAGCCTATCCCCTAGGTTACCCCTTCCTTAAAGGTGTTAAGCAGGTTGCTTATAAAGAAGAGAAAGAGTATAGACAACAGAGGTAATCCTTATAGTATTCCTATTATAACTATAATAGGGGGGCTCTAGTATCCGCTAAAGACCAGTAATATTTCTTTCTAGCCTGTAAATCCTTAAATAAATTAAATAATCTATTCTAGGAAGCCCTTTGCCCTAAGGATATATAGAAGACGCTTATAGGGTATATTATTATAGGCGCCGCTAATATCTAAGCTAAGTATTAATACTATAAAGTCCTTTCGCATAGCCTATGCAGTTTTAATGGTAGTAGTGAGTAGTATAAGTGCTAATAGCGTTAAGCGATTCTTTCTTGCCCCTATTTAGCTTTATAGTAATAGGGCGTGTTCCTCTACTATATCTACTATATAGTCCGCTATAACCTTTTCTAAGATCTTGCTTAGGGTGTTTTTTAAGATAATAGGGCGGTAGCTTTCTAGGATTAAGTAGTCTACTTTACCTTTTTTTTATAAGATAACCATTGTTATGGATCTTCTAAGTTATAGGTAGTAGCCTATTATAAAGTATACTCTAGCTACATCTACAAGCTAAGGTGCTATAAGTGGTCTATAGGTCTTTAGGGCTTTGTTTAAAATCCTATTTAGTCCTAATACTATATTATTTAAAAGGCGGCTAATGGTTTTGGCCATTTCTTTAGTTGTTATATTGCTGCTAACCCTTAGGCGAGTCACTAGTGTTTTACTAGTAATATCGCTAAGGTCTACTAGAGCCGGTTAAGGGAAAAATCTTTTTATAAGGATCTTTACCTTCTTATTATTATTGCTTGTGGCCTATAGTTCGCCTGCTCTTTATAGGGGTAGTAGGTATAGATCTTCTACTAAGCGTCCCACCTTTTTTTTTGCCTATTTTGCTATAGTCCAAAGGCCCTTGTTATAGGGGAGACTTAGGTTAGTAGTATATTTATTTATAAACCATCTCTAATTATTCCTTGCTTCTTTTCTTAGGGTATTCTTTAGCTAGTTTTTTATGTCTTTATATCGTCTCTTGTTCTTAGAATTGTGGCTACTTATATATTTCCTCCTTGCTTATTATTGGCCGGCTATAAGGGCCGCATACTATGCGGACCATGCGTGTCGCGTATAGGGGCCTGGTTTTGAAACTAGGTAGTGCTCTTTTAGCCTACTTTTAATTACTGCCTAGATCCTTTCTAGTCTTTAATTAATTTCCTTAGGGGTAGCCAATAAGCCTCACTTGTTTAGTATTAGGTGGATTTCTTCTAGGTCTTAGAGTTATTATTTAATTATATTAAGGAAGCTATCTATATTAAGCTTCCTTATTGCATATCTTTTGCTATTTAGTTGCGCCTTAATATCTAGATCTAGTTATATCTGGATAGGGATATGGTCTAAGGTAAGTGCCCATTCTTCTTTAAAAGAGCACCTTTTAAGTCTCTAGTATAGATTTTCGTCCATAATTATAAGGTTAATTATACTTTTGGCAGTACCCCATTGCCATATAATTGCACCTAGGGGGGTAGCTAGCTTAAGGCCCCCATTGTCTATAGCTCTTAGTAGGCACTCTGCCTATTAATTAGCAGCAATATAGATGCCCCCCTACTATAGGTAGTGGAGGTTTATGTCTCCTAGTAGGATAGACTCTATATATTTAGTTTCTAGCAAGCTTATTACAGATATAATGTTCTCTATCTATACTACCCCTTTGACCCTAGGGTTATAGATATTAATAATTTATACTAATCCCCTATATATCTAGATAGTTATAACTGTAATATCTGGGTTAACTGCCTGCTATAACTATAAGGTAAGGCTGATATTTTTGCTGATTATAAAGCATACGCGTATAGCTGCTTTTAGTTTATATAGAAGCTAGAATCCTTAGGGGCAGTATATTAATTATATATAGGTATTATAATACAGCTCTTATATAGTAAGAATATGGTGTTTCTCTAGGTCTAGACTATCTAGTAGGGGCCTTACTAGACAGTGGTTTGTATTGCCGCAGTTATACTATATAATAGTTAAGTAGCGGACCCCTAGTGGGGGTCTTTTACCTCTTCTTTACTCCTCGCTTCTTCCGTTTTTACTTTCTCTAAAATGTTTAGAACTTCTATCTCCTGTATTTACTCCCTAGCCACTACTTATTTTATATAGAGCTTTCTATTCCTATATCTTGTGTTCCTACTAGCCTTTCTAAATCTAAGTCTGTTATTGCCTCTAGTTCTTCCCTCGTTCTTACCAGTTGGCTATATGCCCCTTATAAGCTAGCTATATATATTATATTTACCGCATTAAATCTAATTCTTAATTGTCCCGGCCTTGAACTTACCGTAGCCGTCTATAGGGGTCTTCCTACTGGGCGTTCTCTCCCTTATGTCCTATATGTCCCTTATGTCCCTGTTTAGTCTAGTAATGTTGCGCAGCGTCGCTTTTGGCCCGTTAAGGCTTGGGATAGCTGGCTTAGCCCCCTAGTGTTAAAGGTAGGAAACGCTAGGAAGACACCTACGTCCCTCTAGCTTATCGCCTATTGTTTCCATTTGTATAACCTAGCGTACAGTTGTTTTTATAGCTATTAAGCCCTTTCCTTCCGTCTTCTATATTTAATGCAGTCTTCTCTCTCCCACGCCTTATATGTGCTTTGGTGACAGTTTACGTATTTTATTTAGTCTTAATTTATATATTGTCTTATATCGTGGGGGCCTGTATAGTGGCTATAGCACACCTATGCTGCGTATATAAATTGGGTGTATCCCCATTATATATAGTAATAACATCGTTCCAGGCGTAGTCTGTGGTTGTAGAGCCTTATATTGTATATAAGGCCATTTATAATTATTTCTTTTTGGATAAGGAGTTTTTACATTCCTAGTGTATATACGCTAATAATAAGGGAGCTATGCGTTTGTCTATTATCTCCCTAGCGAGTCTCTGGCGCCCTTTATATCCTCTTATTATTCTTATTATATGCTTGGTTTGTATTTTCCTGTTAAAGCCATTAGATTTAGGTAATTATAAGTCCTGGTATAAGGCATTCCGTTTATTTTACTATCTCCTATATAGTTGCTATATTGTCCGCTTGGCGTCCCCTTTCTACCCTAAGGCTTATAGGAACCGATAGGACTTTAACTAGGTAATCTTCACGAAGTACTTTTATGCTAATACGCTCTCCTAGCCTATCCCCTGCCCTTACGGCCCGTTCCTTTACCTATTAGTCCTTTAGGGTGACTCTAATATCTCTACTCCTAAGGTATTAGACTGCGACGGCGTTATAAACCTCCTTATAAATCTTTATAAGAACTTCTATTTTTAATTATCCCTTAAGTTCCTCTACCTTTTCTATATTTAGTTATATTGTGATTATATACCCGGTTGTTGTCTTTAGGGGGGTAGGTTCCCTGTGCTATAGAAGCGCAGCTATAGCGGCCTAGGTGCGGTTCGCCTGTTAGGGGGGGTTTTATTTATCTTTAATTTTGTTTAGCCGTTGGAGGATTTAATTAAGGGTTTACTAAAGGGGCGCCTAAGGTTTGCTGGACTAGAGCTATTTTACTAGCTATATTAGTTTGTAATAGCTAACAAATGCTCCCCTATAGTTCCGGATATTAGACGCGTCCAATAGGCTTTATATTTTGTTAGATGCCTTCTTAATTAGGGTATTTCCGCTTTCTAGTGTGGTATTCGCCCGTCCTTGTTGTTGTTGTGAGGGGCCATTATTGGGTATAGGTCTGGCAGTTGCGCGTAACTGCGTACCACCATCGTTCCACCTATGCCTCCCCTATGATGTATGCATCTCAGGGGATTATTAGGGTGTTTTTTAGGGTTCTTTTAGTTGGTTTGGTCTTTTTGGGCCAGGTGCAGCAAGAGCTCCAAAAGTCGTATTTTCAGGTTGGCGTGGAAGTTAGAATTTAGTATTAAGCGTATAAAGTACCTAGGTTTTATTATTAGTATAAATAGAATTAAGGCCAACCTAGAGAAAACGGCTGTAATTAACTAGTAGACACCCCTATAGACTATAAAGGGGGTATAATTATTTTTAGGTTTCTGTAACTTCTATTAATGCTTTATTAAGAACTACAGTAGGATCGCCTAGCCTCTTAACTACCTTACTAGGAAAGACCAGCCATTCCACTTTAACGCCATATATATGCAGGCCTTTAATAAGCTTAAAAAGCGGCTGGTATTAGCTCCCCTACTTGCCCACTTTAACCTAGAACGGCCCTTAATGCTAAAAACTAATGCCTTAGATAGTATAATAGCTGGTATTTTTTCCTAGAAGTAACTGGACGGAGAATAGCACCCTATTATATACTATTTAAAGACTATAATAGATGCTAAGCTAAACTACTATATCTATAACAAAGAAATGCTGGCTATTATCTCTAGCTTTTAGCACTAGTGTATATAGCTAGAGGGGACCCCTAAGCCTATTAAGGTAGTTTTGGATTATAAGGCCCTAGAATACTTTATAACAACTAAGGCCCTTACGGCCTACTAGGCATGCTAGGTGGATATCCTATCTTAGTTTAACTTCTTAATTATATATAGACTAGGCGCTACGAACTGTGCGGATACTCTTATAAGGCGTAAATAGGACCTAGGTAACTAGGCGGCTATAAAGATCTTATTATAGACCTAGGCACTACTATAACCAGAGCACCTTAACCCCTAGATATAGGCAGAACTAAATATAAACCCTTTAGACGCTAAGATATGCCCTATTAACTCTATAGAACTTGACCTTATTAATAAACTACTATAGGTAAACCGTACGGCCCCTTCTTTACAGGAGTGCCGTAAAAAGGTAAAGGATGCTACTAGCCTATAGTCCCTTAAAAACGGACTACTTAAGCACTAGGAACGGCTAGTGGTAGTAGAGGAATAGAATTTACGGACTTAGCTTATTGCCAAAGTATATACTTAGGTCTCTATGGCCCACCCTAGAAAAAATAAAACCTGTAGAATTATTAGCGACCGCTACTACTGGCCCGGAATGGTTATGGATATTAACCGCTATGTACAGAACTGCAATAACTGCTATAGGTCTATAATTCCACGAGATAAAACCCTAGGGCTATTAAAGCTACCCCCAATACTAGAACGCCCCTAGTAGTATATCTCTATAAACTTCTACGAGTTACCTACAGACCGTAATAGATATAATATAGTTATAATCCTAGTTAACCGCTTTAGCAAGCGCCCATTCTTAATCCCCTATTATAAGAATATTAATGCTAAAGAGGCGGCCTAACTATATATCCACTATATCTACCAAATTTACGGACTACTAGATACTATTATATCCAACTATAGGCCATAGTTTATATTAGCCTTCTGGAACGAGTTCACCCGGATCTTAGGTATTAGGCTAAAGCTCTCTATAGTATACTACCCCTAGATAGACGGTTAGATAGAGATTATAAATTAGTACTTAAACTAGAGACTCCGGCCCTTTATTAACTACTTTTAGGACAACTAGAGCGGACTACTACCTATAATAGACTACGCCTAGGCAACCCTACCCTATAACTCTATAGGGTTTGCATCTATTTAGCTAGAAATGGGATACTTACCCTATATAAGCTTTAACTAGAAGAGACCAGAAGGACTATAGACTATACACAAAAAACTATCTTATAAGGAAGCATAGCAGTATGCTAGACGCTTAAAAGAAGTATAGATAGTAGCCTATAAGAACTTAGAGAAGGCCTAGAAATTAATAGAATAGCAGGTAAATAAGCATAGGCGCAAGCCTGACTTTACCGTAGGTAATAAGGTCTGGGTTATAACAAAGAACTAAAAGATAGAACGGCCTAGCCGTAAGCTAGACTATAAAATGGTAGGACTATATAAGATCCTTAATAAAGAAGGCAACTTATATAAGGTTAAACTCCTAGACTTAATTAAAGTCCACCCTGTTTTCTTACCAGATAAGCTATAGAAAGCTATAAATAACCTACTACCTAGATAAAAGAATAAGCCTCCACTACTAATTTAAGTTAATGGCGATAATAAATGGGAAGTTAATAAAATACTAGCCTATAAACTAGTATAAGGAATGCTAAAATATTATATCTAATAAAAAGGTTATAATCTAGACCTAACCTGGTACCCTGCCTAGAACTTTATAGGTTGCCCCTAGAAGCTTAAAGAATTCTATAACTAATACCCTAACAAGCTAGGACCCCCAAAGTATCTAAACAAGTAGATGGAGTGCTAGTATAGCGAAGATAATAAGCTACCTGTTAAGCATACAGATAAGAACACCCTACGGACATAATACGGACATATAAAGCCTAAGGGCAGGCTTTTTCGGAGGGGGGGGTAATATTACAGCGCTGGTAGAAAACGGTGGATTATAGTAGACGTTATAGTAGACGCCAAGTTATATAAGTCCACGTGACTAGAGGACCGCATAAAACTTCGCACGGCGCTGCTATTTTTCTCCCTTCCTTTCTCTAGCTTTGGATCCTTGTTTATAGACTACCAATTGTACAGGCTTGCGCGTCCCTCATGCCGTGCTCGTGCCTCGATTGACTGAGTCGCTAACACCCGGCCGGTAATATACTAGTTAGGTAATTGTCTTCTCTTTTATAAAATCTTTAATAGCCTATTATATACGTCGCTTATAATTATAGTCAGCGTCATTAACCTTAAATTGGTTTTTAACTATAGTAATTCACTAATTAAACCTCTATTAAGTAATGCCACTAATATTAGGTGGTAACTTCTTAACTAGGGCGTCGAGATTTATTCGGCGTATACGTTTAATACGTAACTTATACTCTTTACTAAAGAGGCAATGGGAGAACTTTATTAAGTCGATAATACTTTATAAGTTAACTATTTCCTTAGCCAGCTTATCTAGCTCCTTTATATTAGCAGTATTTAGTAAAACACTAGTAACCTTACTAAGCTTCTATTAAGCCTAGGTATATAAGTTAAACTAGTTTCTAGCGTTTATAGATGTTTAATTATCTTAAGATTTAGAAGGTGGCTTAGATTCTGCTAGTATACTTCTAGCGTTTTCGTCTACACTAAATCCTAAGGCATTTTACCATCGTGTCGCGGGCGTATTTCTATTAAGTATAGGCGTTGATCTTACCTTTAAAGGCATTATAGAAAAATTAAACTGGCTATCCTCTTAAGGGGATTAGTAAGGATTTAAATATAAGGTAAGAATATAGATAGGGAATTTAATAGTAGAATAATAGGGTATATTATATAGACAGACAAATCTTTAAGGGAAAAGGAGGAGTCTGTGTACGAGGTAAGGAAGGGTTTTCCCTAGGTACGTGTAGTGTATATACCTTACAGGCAAGTTGCATGCGAGTCGCCTGCGCCTCGTAGCTATATAACTATCTGCTTAGGTTTTACCTAATAAGTATAATAACTACTACTAATATAAAATCCGTAACAAAATCTACTTTATAATTATTTATATATAGAACTATACTATAATGTTTCTTATTTCTTTAATTATATTAATTATAAATCTATTTTTTATTATTAAATATATTAATATACTTAGGGGTCGTTCGGTTGCAAAAGCGTCAGATTGAATCTGAACTGAAAGTCCGGCAGAACGAACGCGTTCCTTCCCGATATGACACGCGTCTGTGGCTCTA
>Ga0307507_10000924_pt1 | contig 65411 bp, 18 predicted proteins | sample 7_EM_MG_FD_207223 | JGI IMG/M metagenome (GOLD analysis project Ga0307507, IMG submission 207223) | Populus trichocarpa ectomycorrhiza microbial communities from riparian zone in the Pacific Northwest, United States - 7_EM | ecosystem: Host-associated > Plants > Roots > Unclassified | place...
GCAAGAGCTATATACCCTTAGATTTAGATAGAATTTATATTATTCCTTTAAATCTTTCCTAAAGCCTCTTCGCGCCCTTATATTACGTTGCGTTAAAAATAACTATTATTAAAATAGCAAACGACCTTAAATCCCACGCGTTAACTATAAGTATTATAACCCTAGTTAGGGAACAGTTAACTATAATACAAGAAGCCTTTATAGATACTTTAGCTTAGTAGTGGGCTGCACTAGAAGCCCAGTATTAGTAATTAATAGAAACACTCTATAAAGAACTCCACAACGTTAATATACTTATAATGGAGACCCTAATAGTAATACCTATAAACAAAATTAAGATAACTATATGTAAACCCAGCCCGTTAAATATAAACCCTAAACTAGTAATAGTAGCTTAACCTATACCTATAACAAACCTAGTACCTATTATAAAATTAGAAAAGCTTTCTAACCCTCTAATGTTTAATAGAAATTAAAATAACCTGCGTCCCTTTATAACTAAGCTCCGCCTTAAACTTTTAATAAACTATAACCAATACCCTACCAAAGCTAGCAAGATTAGCTATGGGATATCTTAATTAAGCAAAGACGCTATATAAACTATAGACCCATTCTTCTGTAATGGCACCTTTGTTAATTTCGAAATCTTTATCTCTTTATTAGAACGAACGTATAATAACACCAGCTGTAAATATACCGCTGTTACTAAACTTAAAAACCTATAATAATAGAATTAAGACTTTACTAGCTTCTTTTCAGAATTTTTAGGCCTTATTAGCAAACTAGATTAGAATAAAGCCGCTAAAGTTACTGCTCTTTAATAAGCTATTTCGGATAAAATTAGAGTATAGTTAGTAGGTAGGGAACTGCTAAAGGACCTACCCAAATTTGCTATAATGTGTTAATAAATTAATAAGGACCTTTAATATAATAAACAAACTTATTCTCTAAAGCCAACTACGCCTTGTGTTTAAGACTCTATAAAACCAATATATACCCTAAAGCGCGACCCTTCTCTAAAACCTACGCACGACTCTATGGACCTCGACGCCACTCAATTCTATATACCCTTAAAAACCAACGAACAAAGGACTTAAGCCACAAATAGAGAATGCTTTAGATATAGTAGAAAAGGATATATCTAAAGGAATTACCGAACTTACCCTTTTAAAAAAGTCCGCTATAGTTCCTCCTGGTCTTTAAATCGCACCCACTCCTTAAATTGCACTTGTTCTTTAAGCCGTACTTACTCCTTAACTTACACTTATTCTATAAATTATATTTGGTTATTATGAAGCATCTTATACTTAGCTAACTTAGAAAACAAATCGTCCTAGGGCTAAGTCGCGCCTTAGAATAAGAAGTAGAAGAGTATAAGTATTTAGGCTCTTCTAGCGCTGATATATAACACAACTCCCTTAATATACTTGGCGAAATTCAAATACTTAGAAAATAAAAGGAGGTATAAATCTTTATAGACAGTGGAGCTACTAGCATGGGCTTTATTAATATAAACTACATAAAAACCCAACGCCTAAATTTAAAGAAACTTAATAAGCCCTAAGGCCTATAAGGCTTTAACGGCAAACCCTTAATACATAGCGAATTAACGCACTACGCTCTTGTGAAAATGCGGATAGGCAAATACCTTGAATATATTTCCCTATTTATAATACCCCTAAAGCAATATAAGATAATACTTGGATATAGATAGCTAAAACGGCACAACCCTTTAATTAGCTGGGTTAAAGAAACACTAAAATTCCGCACAACCTATTGCCGAAGTTATTATTTAAAATACTACCTGCCCTATAAACATGTATAAGACTATTTGAATTTAATATAATATAAATTGCCCTTACCACGAACCTTAAACCAATATAATAAAACTACAACTACTAATCGCAGTAAAGAATGCGAAGATAATATATCAAAACCCCTTAAAATTTATATAATACAAGCCGCACCTTTTATTTTGTTAGCAAGAAAACAAGACTATAAAATCTTTACTATAACAATGGAAGATATTAAGAAGGCGCTAGAACTAAAGTAGTATATTAACCCTTAACCTCTTATACCTAAGGAGTACCACAATCTAATTAATAAGTTTAAAAAACGATTCGCAGACCAGCTGCTCCCGTATTAGAATAAACACAATTTTAAGATAAAACTTAAACCTAGTATAACACCAAAGTTCGGTCCGCTATATGGTATATTATAAGAAGAACTGCTTATAATGCAATAATACCTTAACAAGCATCTAGAGAAAAGGATTTATTTACCCTAGTTAATCTCTATTTACCTTACCTATATTATTTGTTAAAAAGCTAGGAGGAGGCTTAAGATTCTATATTAATTACTAAGCCCTAAACGTAATTACGATTTGAAACCAATATCTAATCCCCTTAATTTAAGAGACGCTTAACCGCCTAGCAAAGGCATAATATTTTATAAAGCTTAATATAGTCGCTGCCTTCAATCAAATTCGCATCTGAGAAGGAGATAAGAAGTATACAGCCTTTTATATATAATAGGGACTCTTTAAATACCTAGTAATACCGTTTAGTGTAAAGAATAGTCCTAGTACGTTTTAGTAATACGTTAATAATACGCTCTATAAATTCCTTAATATATTTATTACTGTATATATTAACAATATCCTAATCTACTTGTCTTTGCTTTTTAAGCATTAAAAATATATCTAAATGGTCCTTAAACGTTTGCAAGATACGGGTTTATAATGCGATATTAAGAAATGCAAGTTCTATATGTCTAAAGTTACGTACCTAGGCCTAATTATATCCCATAACGGAATTAAAATAGACCCTAAAAAGGTCGCTATAATTATAAACTAGGGAAGCCCTAGTAATATATAAGACATTTAAGGATTTCTAGGATTTACAAATTTCTACTACTAATTTATTAACTAGTTCTTAAAAATTGCCCAACTATTAGTAAACCTAATAAGAAAGAATATAAAATTTAAATAGACTGCCAGATATAAACAAGCTTTTAATAACTTAAAATAACGTTTTATAACCACTCCAATTCTTACCCACTTTAACCCTAACCTTAAATGTGTTATTAAAACAGACTTGTCTAATTATGCCCTAGGGGGAGTGTTATCGCAATATAATAAGGACGGTGAGCTATATCTAGTAGCCTTTCTCTCTTAAAAGCTCGCCCCTGCCAAATCAAACTATGAGATATACGATAAGGAACTACTTACAATTATTAGATGCTTTAAACAATGGCGTCTAAAACTTAAAGGATTATTGTTTCTAATATGCGTGTTAACAGACCATAAAAACCTGCAGTACTTTATAACTATAAAGCAGTTAACATAGCGCCAAATTCATTAGGCTAAATACCTCTTATAATTTAACTTTAAGATTATATACCAACCGGGCAAACTTAATTAGAAGCCTAATGTATTAATATAACAATTATAAAATTTACCTATAAACGCCTTAGATAAACGGATTATAAATTAATTACGGATCTTATTACCCCCTAAACGCTTCAAGAAACTACGTCCTATATTCCTAGATACGGAACTTAATAGAAACAAATTAGAAATTAATAAATAGGAAATAGAAATTAATAAGCTAATAGAATACAAATATAAGAACAATATATAGATAGCAGATATAATAAAAGTAATTTAAACAGGAAAACAATAGTATAAAGATATTATACTTACTAAATGCGAAATTTATAACAATTGACTATTATAACGGAACCTTATAGTAGGAACTACGGTAGGTTCTGTTATTAAGCTAGGTATATAGGTAAGAACAAAGTAATAATATAATAACAACTAGTGGAGTAGTTGCCCAACAGATTAACTCTAATTATATTCTAAGATTCACTATAAGGAGAGAACTATCTATAGTAGGGACTATAGTCCTTTAAATACACAACCATACTCCTAAGAAATCCTCTCTTGTATATAAGGTACGTGTTATCTATATTAAACGTAACATCCCTTCCGTTTAATACAGTCAATACGTTTAACGCCATATAACCTTAGTTACTATTCCTTATCACATAGTTCCACCGGATCCATTTTAGACCGTGCCTATATTAACCAACTAGCTTCCGCCAACTCTTCTCTAAGTAGTCATAACATTATACTTAAAGCGTCTGTAATACCATCTCCCTCCTCTTTATCTTCGTCCTTAAAGATTCCTAACATCTCTAAGTCATCTATTAGAGGTATAATGTCCGTTTAATCAGTCTGGTTAATATTCTTACTTATTATACCTAAAGCTTCTTCTTCTCTTTCCTAGGTTAAGCGTTGCCTTTATACAGTTTCCTCCATACTATTGCTGGGTGAAGTAATAGCAATCCCTTACTCTTATTGCGCTAAAGAGAGGTTAGTTTGTGTTGCGCTAGCAAGTCCTTTATCTTAATAACCCTTCTCTTGCTCTAAGTGTACTAAAGTAAACATTTAATCGTCCTATAATGTTCGCTCTATCTCCAACGCTAAATATGCGCGTCCTATTACTCTTAACAGTCTTTAAGTTCCCTAAGTAACTTATTATAGGGTCTTGTATTTAATCTACCACTATAAAGCTTAACAGTAAGCTGGCCTCCGCGCTACTTAAGATTTAATATGCCTTAGAAGAGTCCGCATACGTCCTTAAAGCTTAACATTTAGCTTATACTTGTCTTTAACATCTTAAATATATCCGTAAGAAGGTCCGTTTTAAGGAGTAGAAACTTATTTAATAAGGTCTGTCTAAGCTAGGTAATAAAAGGATTAGCTCTCCTCCTATAAGGGAAATAACTCTAAGTAGCTCAGTAATTGCTCCTCTTAGGTCCCCCTTAGGTAACTTATTCTTTAGCAATCCTTCTTTATTAATATTACCTAACCTACTTTCTTCTAATACTTTTATACCTTTCCTATAGCATTCCTTAGGTTGCTTAGTGGTTCCTAGGTAGTCTTACTATAGCCTATCTACTTTACTTTATACTATGTTTTGTTATCTATATCCTCATAACTAATAATCTTTAAAACTTGCCATTTATCTTCCTTTTATCCTCTATATATGTCTGCCTTGTAGACTAGTGGCTTAATATTCCTATATACTGGCTCTAGCATTGCGATATATTATATAGGGTAGATTTTCATTTTAGCTAGTAGGTTTAACTTATATATAACCAATAAAATTCTTTATTTAACTTTAAAAGGTCCTAGTCTAACATAGTCTAATTTCTTACTTAGTCGTCAACTCTTAAAATTTTTGTGTAGTAGCCACACTTTATCCCCCTCCTTAAGATCTGGTCCCTCAGATCTTTTAGCATTATAGTACCTTTTTATTCATTCTTATACTAGTTTAGCTGTTTCTTTAAGGTCTATATAAAGATTCATTAATGTCTCCATTCTTTGTTTAGCTATGCTACTCGTCTTTTTTGCTTAATATGGCGATAACAATATTCTTAGCTTATATCCATAATTTGCCTTAAATAGTAATGTCCCTATTCCTTCTTATAGTATTGCATTATATGCAAACTATATAACTGGTAATAACAATACCTAATTATTCTATGCGTAATTAATATAGTGCCTTAGATACTGCTCTAGTGTCTAGTTTAGTCTTTCTGTTTATCCATCCATCTACAGATAATACGCTATAGATATTGCTACGCAAACCCCTTATTCTGCCAGAAATACTTCCTAAAATACTATTATAAATCTTAGATCTCTGTCTGATATAATCTTATCTAGTGCTCTATATCTTATAAACACTTCCTTTATATAGATTCTAGCGACATCTTCTACTAATATTTCTTTAGTGCATGCTATAAAGTATCCCCACTTTGTTAGCTTATCTACTATTACTAAAATTATGTTATAATTTTGTCCTATAATAGGATCTCTTAACTTTAGTAACTTAATAATAAAGTCCTATAATATAACCTCCTATGGTCTTCCTAGTGTTTTAATAGGTTGTAGCCCTCCATATAGCTTATACCTTGTCGGTTTGTTCCTTTGGCAATATAGATATTCCTTTATAACTTATCTTACTAGTCCCTAGATTCCTTAAATAATATACTCCTCTTAAAGCCTTAACACTAAGCCTATAGCTCTGTTATATCCTTATATTATTCCCTTATAGAATTCCTTAATAAATTCTTCTATAATAGACTTAGGCATATACGTTGCTTCTCTATTTTTATATTACTCTAAGTCTGGATCCTCTGCCTATACTTTTTAGATCTTCTATATCCAATTACTCTTTAGTAATTTATAGATCTGACTTTCCTTAGTTGCTATAATCTTTGGATAATTATACCTAATTAATCCGTCTTAATCCTTTTGTAATAAAGCTCCTAATAGCTTTTTATTACTTTATAGTTCAGCCTTTCTGCTTAGAGTGTCTACTTGTGCGTTATTTATACCCTTAGTATACTAAATTTTAAAATAGTATTCTATAAGTATTTCCGCCCATCTAACCTGTCTTTGGTTGAGTTTCTTTATTATTAGGAATCCTGTAAGGTTCTTATAGTCTATCTTAACCATAAATGGTTTCTCTATGCCTTATAAGAATACTCTTTATTCTTTAAGTGCTGTAACTATACCTAACAACTCCTTGTTGTAGATGTTATAGTTTAACTCTAGTAGTGTCATCTTTTAACTATAGTATACTACTAAGTGCCATCCATTTTAATATTTCTATAGGAAGCACGCCCTTAGTGTAAAGTCTAATATATTTATTTCTATAACCGTCTCTAGACCTAGTTAATAGATCTTAAGAACTGGCTCCTAGGTAAATAACTCTTTAATTCTCTTAAATAGTTCTTATTACTCCTTTCCCTATGCCTATAGTTCTTCTTTCTTCGTTAACCGTATAAATGGCTTAATGTTTTGTGACTATTGCGCTATAAACCTTCTATAGTAATTGCAAAACCCTAGGAACGATTTTAACTATATAACGTTCTCTAGTTCCTACCAATTCACTATAACCTTAATCTTCTTTAGATCTATACTAAGTTAGCCTAGTTTAATAATAAATCTAATAAAATCGGTCTTTTAGGTAAAGAACTCGTATTTTTTAATTATTACTAGCATCTGTTCTTCTTATAGTCTCTTTAAGACCTATTTAATATATTCTTTATATTCTTCCTTATTCTCTAAGTAGATAATAATATCGTTAAGGTATACTATAACAAATTTATCTAGGTGTTCTCCTAACACACTATTAATTCGCTTTTAGAATGTTGCTAGTGTGTTTATAAGCCCAAACTATATAACTAATGGCTTATATAGTCCTTCCTTTGACCTAAAGGCTGCCTTCTATTTATTACCTTCCTTAATCCTGATCTAATGGTACGCCTATCTTAGATCTATCTTTGTAAAGATCTTTATATTACCTATCCTATCTTGGATTTTGCTAATTAAGGGTAAAGGATACCTATCCTTCCTAGTGATACTGTTTAACTATCTATAGTCTATACATATCCTAAGTTTTCTATTTTTCTTTAGGATGAATAGTACTGGATATCCTACTAATAATTATAATAGTCTGATATATCCCTTTTATAAGTTCTCCTAGATAAACTCCTTAAGCGCTACTAACTCTGTTTCAGTAAGCTTGTAGATTAGAAAGAACTTTAGACTTATTCCTTCTTTTAATTCTATCTTATAGTCCTATGCTGTATGCTTTAACAGCTTTTTACTTTTTAGTAACTATAACTTTTTACTATACTTATGGTATCTCTTTGGTATATAACTTAAGCCTTACTTAGTCTTTTTATACGTCGCTCCAACTTGGTACTATACCAACTTAGTTTACTATCGCACTTTGCGCCGTTGTGTATCCTTAATATTAACTTAACCTATAACCCAATTAATCTTTAGATTGTATTTTTATAACTAAGGTATTCCTAGTATCACCTCGTCCTGTCCTAATAGTAGGATATTAAAAGATATTCTAACTGGTCTCCCTTTAATAGTTATTTAAATAGGTCCTATTTTGAGATTAATAATACCTCCTCTATAGGCTATCTAATCTCCTAAAATTGTTATAAGTGGATATAGGTGTTCCTTCTATCTATATAGTAACCCTATTCTTTCTACTGCCTTTAGTAATATATGGTTCCTAGTTACTCTACTATCTACTAACACTTTAAACTGCTAATCTTGCCATTTAACTTTTAAATTTAGGTGCTAACCTTAAATTCCTTTAAGGGTTTAAGGCTCTAACACTAGTTCCCTTTGGTTTTATACACCTCCCCTTTTCCTAACTATTGGCTGCTAGATCCTGCTTATACTTAATCTAACTTTAGCTAATACTTAGTTTGTTTCTTTTCCTCTATATACTATAGATAAGTATTCTCTAGGCACTTCTACTATTATTGTCTATCTAGGTATTTTTCCGTAAGAAATCTTCCTGGTTAAAGTATTAAGTCTCCTTAACCTTATACTTCTACTAGGTGCTAACTATATATATACTTAGCATTCCTAAACCACTTTTCCTTTGGTGCCCAATATATTCTTACTAGGTACTTCCGGTTTTTGTCTTTTAGTGCTCTATATATATTATATATATTATCCACATAAGCTATCCACAATAGTGTATAATACGCTATATATTTTAGGTTAACTCTTAGTTCGTCTTTATTTTTAAGTTTAAACCTATACCTAGTTAACTTGACTACTGGTATTTCTGCTATAGGTACTAAGATTTATTACTTACTTTTTTAGTCCCTAGATCCCTCTTCTAGGTTCCTTAACGTTATAATTAATACTCCTTTAATATAACTTATGCGTTTCTCCATAATGGGTTAGTCTTAGACAACTTTTTTATTTAGCTATATATAAAAGTCTTCCTATTTATTGCTGTATTATTGCCTATACCACTTTCCATATAACTGGTTTAGTGTATATAGTCTATCTGTTAGAAAGTACCTTATTATCACTATATTATAATATTCTTTAGTATATCTTTCTTTAAACCTAGTTAGAATATCTAAATCCTCTTCTTGTTCTAGTTTGTTTAACCATTTTACCCTAGGTGTTCCTGCACTTAGCCTATTAGTAACTCTTTACATAGGTGCTCTGTCCCTTATATAACTTAGCGTAGCTAACCTCTTGTCTAGCTTTTGCTCTTGCTATATAATAATTCTTATCCTAAACTTATCCATAGTTTCTTATTTTCTACGTCTTGCAGCTGGATCTTTATAGTCATCTTGCTTTTTAATCCTAGTATTAACTGTTTAATCTTTAGGCTAAATACTACATTTACCTAGGATTGCTAACGTTCTTATTTATTCTCTAAACTTATAGTTCTTAAACTTGCGTCCTATACTTATTTATTTATTACTAAACTAAGTTACTACCCTCTCCTATTAGTTTTTGTCTATTATGGGTCCTTAGGTATATCTTATCTTATTTTAAAAATCTTAAGCTTCTCTTATCTCTTCTTAAGAATCTTAAGCCTATAGCCTTTTGCCTTTATTAAGTAATAAGCTAGTACTAGCAGTTGTCTACTTACTTAGTTTCTTTTAAATATTGCTCCTATTATCTTATAAAGCGATAGAAATTATATCTAATAGTATTATAATACCCATTACTAAACCTTATTCTATAATAGTCTTAGTCTCTGCTTCTGTTTTAACTTCTTTAAGGTTTATATACTCCTAGTAAGCTACCTTTATTACCTTATTATTAGTAAATGCTTCACCTATATTAAACTTATCGTCTTTAATATCCAATCTATAAGCTAGTTTGTTAGTTCCTTTAAACTTAAATAATAATAGCTCCTATAGCTAATAGCTTGCGCTATACTTAGCGTCCTTATAAATTCGGTATGCGTTATTGTAATAATACGCAAAACTGTTAATTAAACACTTTTTTATTCCTTATAGTGCACTGTCATCCCTTTATATATATATGCCGTCTACTAGTCTGGTTCCCTTTACTGCGTAGTTACTCTAACTACCTCTATAGTCTCTGGCAAAATAACCCTATTTTCCGCAATTTATGCAAGCTCTATCTTTAAACCATCTTTCTTACTATAGAGTCCGCCTAAACATTTTCTGCTACTAAGATCCCTAGTTTAGCCTCTACTCCTAGGTCCTTTAATTACTTAATCCTTAACCTCTAGGTTTCTATAGTTTCTTTTCCTATTTTTAGGTTTCTTTAGTACCACTTAGGTTTATTAGCTCTGCGCTATTCTATAGTTTTTAACTCTATATCTATTATTGCGTACTCTGCGCCTTATATAACTATAGAACTCTGTCTTACCCTCTCTTAGCTTATTTCCTTTAATAGATTCTATTATTAATCTTTATTAACTAATCTATTAACTCTCTTAAAGTATCCGCATCTTTTATTAGGATAATTACGTCCTAGACTTTAGCCTTAAGTCCCTATTTATACTATACCATAAGCGCCCTATTATTCTACTTAACCTATATAGCTAACATTTAAAACTGTGTTATATACTTAATTACTAAAGTGCGTTATACTAAGTTTTAAAGCTTTTATTCCGCTATAGTTGTGGCTTCCGGGTCTCTAAATATCTATATTAGTTACTTTGCAAACCCGTTCTAACTAGTAAATATATACCATACGTCCTAGTTAGTAGTTGTCATGCTATTAGCCTATATTTCCGTAAGATACAGCTTAAACCACTTAAGTGCCCTCCCTATTAGGAACAATTCTGCATAGGCTACTTAGTCTAACAATATTGCTAACTTCGCTCCTTTCTGTACTACCTTAAAGTGCATTTACGTAAGAAATCCCTTAAGCTTTAACTTCTCTCCTAAGAATTGTTTAATTAACAGTAGCTTAATCTTTACTACTTTAATTCCATTAATGCGTTCTTTAAGTATCCTATTATTGTCTTATAAGTAATTAACCATTTCCTGTAACTAACCTCGCGTAACCACTTAAGAATCCCCATTGTCTATACTAGTATCTCCTGGCCCTGAGGTTATAGCTATTGCTAATACCGTCGCGACTAGTACTGCTCTTAGTGGCATATTATTTAACCTTATTTAAATACTATAACCTTAGTAGTAAATATATAACGGAACCTTGTAGTAGGAACTACGGTGGGTTCTATTATTAGGCTAAATATATAGGTAAGAATAAAGTAACAATATAATAATAACTAGTGGAGTGGTTGCCTAATAGATTAACTCTAATTATATTCTGAGATTTACTACAAGGAGAGAACTATCTATAGTAGGGACTATAGTCCTTTAAATATATAACTATACTCCTAAGAAATCCTCTCTTGTACGTAAGGTATATATTATCTGTATTAAACGTAACATCCCTTCTATTTAACATAGTTAATACGTTTAACGCCACGTGACCTCGGTTACTATTCCTCATCATATAGTTCCACTAGATCCATCCTAGACCGTGCCTGTATTAACCAACTAGCTTCCGCCAACTCTTCTCCAAGTAGTCGTAATATTGTACTTAAAGCGTCCGTAACAACTATACTATTAACAGAAGATGGTAGTTCCGAATTCTAAACCCTTATGATTTAAGATACTCGAATTCGTATATAATTCCCCTATAGTAGGACATCCTGGCCGTGCGAAGACTTATAAGATTATTTAATAAGTATACTACTAGCCTATAATATACGACTATGTACGAAAATACGTTCAAGCCTATAGAACGTATATACGTGGGAAGACCTCTTATGTAAAGAAGCAAGGAGTACTTTAACCGTTACTAATTCCAATACAAAGATAGCGAGATATCTTAATTAACTTTATAGTTAACTTGCCTAATAGTAACGGGTTTATAAATATTATAGTAGTTATTAACCATCTTACAAAAATGCAATATATAATTCCTATGGACTTAATTAATACGATATTAGTAGCCAAATATTTCGTTAAGCACGTCTTTAAGCTACACGGACTTCCTAATTCGATAATATCTAACTATAGAAGCCAGTTTGTTTTAGACTTCTGGCAAGCTCTATATAAACAATTAAGTATTTAAATACAACTCTTAACTGCATTCTATTTGGAGATAGATAGTTAAACCGAAATTATAAACACGATTATAGAATAATACCTATAAATGTACTACTCCTACCTGCAAGATAACTAGGAAAAATGGCTGCCTTTAGCTAAGTTTACTGCGAACAATATAATAAACGTATTAATAGGTATAACGCCGTTCTATATAACCTACGGATAAGACCCCTAACTTGGATTTAAACTACGACCTAAAATTAACATAATAGGACCCACAATTAAACGGATTTAGTTAATTAACGCGCACAACTTCGCTAATTAAATAAAGCAGTTAACGGAACTATTACGAAGTAAATTAATGTACGCTTAAACGGTATAGGAATAGCATGCGAACAAAGGACGAGCCCCTATATAGGACTTTAAGGAAGGTGATATAGTTTACCTAAATACACAAAACCTAAAGACTTAACGGCCCTTAAAGAAACTTAATTAGAAGTTTGCGGGCCTATACCAAATTAAGAAGAAATTAAGCCCATATACTTATAAGCTTAAACTACTAACTAAGATAAAAATACATCCAATATTTTACGTAAGCTTGCTATAACCCTTAAAAGACGAACCTATAACTTGTAAAGTGCCGCCGCCACCTCCTATAATTATTGACAACGGTAACGGTTCTTACTTTATTAACTTAATTGATAATATGCGATGGAAAAAACGATCTAAACAATTTAAACTTCTTATTAAGTGGGAAGGATATAAAACACGAACCCAGGAGCTCTATAAGCAAGTTAAGACCAATGCGCCTTCCCTAGTAAAAGAATTTTATAAGGACTATCCTTCGCGGCCTGCTCTGGCTAGATAGATATAATATAAAGGCAAACAACTGCCACCTAACACGAATACACAAAACATAATAGTAGGAAACTTAAAATTAAAAAGAGCTTAAAGAATACTATAACGCTTATAACACGGTTATATAATGCGCAAGATATTAAGGAACTTTAACTAGTAGTTAAAGTTATCTAATTAGTTAGATTTGCCTTGCTAAGACCTACTATAAAGATGTTAGTTTGGCTCACCGCCTTTACTAAACCAATAGCAATTTTCTATCCTGGGGATGGAAAATCCTAATTAGTCTATTTAATGATTAGAACTGGTAAAACTCTATACTACCACCCAACGTAAAATTCAATATGATAAAATTGTATTATTTTAGACCTTTGGCCAAAGGGGGGGTACTATAACGGGACTAGCCTAGTTATAGTAGGAATGTCTTAGTAAAACACTTAATAGATAGAACTTAAAGCTTTAACCAAATTCTACCGAATTCTGCTAGCTTAATTAACTTCTGCCAAGTTTTACTAGATTAATTGAATACTACCGAAGTCTGTCCGCGTGTGTACGTGCGTACGCATCGACCAAGACCCCTAAACTGTTTAATTGTAAGATTCTCTTGTTATTCCTTTCTTTTCTTTACGCAACGTCTTGTTCCTAGCAAGAGCTATATACCCTCAGATTTAGATAGAATTTATATTTTCCTTTAAATCTTTCCCAAAGCCTCTTCGCGCCCTTATATTATCTGCTTACTTAATCTACTTTAGATATTACTCCTTCTGTTTTATAAAGCAATATATACCGTATCTAATGGTATTATAATACCCATTACTAAACCACGTTCTATAGTGGTCTTAGTCCCTGCTTCTGTTACGTTATTAAGATTTAAGTGCCCTAAGTTAGCCTCCTTTTCTTCCTTATTGCTATTAATTAATAAGTACTCTAACTCTATTATTATTTCTACTAATTTTTATCTACATATTACTATAATATCTTAATTTAGCTTATAGAGTTAATCTTATTCTTTGTCTAACTCTTTAGTTCCCTTAAGTTCTTATAACTCTAGCTCTTATAGCTAATAGCTTACACCATGCTTAGCATCTTTATAAATTTAGTATGCGTTATTATAATAAAATATAAAGTGCTTAATTAAACACTTTTTGGTCCCATGCAATATACTTATATTTATATTATTATACTCTAATAACTTTATACCTTTTACTATATAGTTACTCTAACCTCCTCTATAATCTCTAGTAAAATAACTTTGTTTTCTATAATTTATATAAGCTCCTTTTTTAAACTATTCTTCTTATTATAGAGTCTATCTAAATGTTTTCTGCTACTTAGATCCCTAGTTTAGCCTCTACTCCTTAGTCCTATAATTACTTAATCCTTAACCTTTAGGTTTCTATAGTTTCTTATTCCATCTCTTAGATTCTTTAATACTGCTTAGGTCTATTAACTCCAGTTTACCATTCTATAGTTTATAACTCTATGTCTATTGTTGCGTATTCTGCGCCTTATACAACTATAGAACTCTATTTTACCCTTTCTTAGCTTATTCTCTTTAATAGATCCTATTATTAATCTTAATTAACTAATCTATTAAGTCCCTTAAAGTTTCTATATCTTCTATTAGGATAATTATATCCTAGACTTTAGCCTTAAATTCCTGTTTATATTATACTATAAGCGCCTTGTTATTCCACTTAACCTATATTACAAGTATTTAAAACTATATTATATATTTAATTGCTAAAGTTTATTATAATAGACTCTAAAGCTTTCTTTCTGCCATAGTTATTGCCTCTAGGTCGCTAAATATCTATATTAGTCTCTCCGCGAACTCGTTCTAGTTAGTAAATATATACTATACTTCTTAGTTAGTAGTTATTATTCTGTTTATTTAGATCTTAGTAAGGTAAGATTTAAACTACTTAAGTGCTCTTTCTATTAGGAACAATCCTATATACGCCACTTAGTCTATAGGTGTTACCAACTTTACTTTCTCCTATATAACTTTAAAGTGCATTTATATAAGGAATCCCTTAAGCTTTAACCTTTCTCCTAAAAATTGTTTAATAGACGGTAACTTAACCTTAGCTACTCTGATTCTATTAAGTCTTTCTTTAAGTATTTAGTTATTATCTATTATTTAATTAACTATTTCCTGTAACTAACCCACTATAACTAGCTGCGAATTAGTATCTCTTATACTGGTGTCTCCTTTTAATCCTAAGGTTATAGCTACTATAGATAGCGTTATAACTAGTGCTTTTAGTAGCATATTGTTTAACTTTATTAATACTATAACTAGGTGGTAAATGTATAATAAAGCCTTATAGGAAATACTACAATAGACTTACTAATAGTCTAGGTATATAGGTAAATAGAAAGTTAATAATATAATAAACAGATAATAACTAGTAGAGTGGTTACCTAATAGATTAACTCTAATTATATTCTAAGATTTACTATAAGAAAAGGAACTATCTAGGTAGGGACTATGGTCCTTTAAATACACATCCATACTTTTAAGAAAGTTATTACTCTATTTACTCTGTCTACTCTATATACTCTATTATAGATCCTATAGATTATATTATATATCTTTGCTTACTATTCCTCGTTATATAGTTCTACTGGTTCTATCCTAGACCATACCCTTATTAACTAACTAGCTTCTTCTAACTCCTCTCCAAGTAGTTATAACACTGTACTTAAAGCGTCTATAACTGTCACGGAGTGAGTATAAGCGGTAATAATATATAGCAAAGTAGGTATTATTAAGCTACGTATATAAACTGCGTGATAAAGTTAAGACGTTATATAAGGCGAGAAGGTAAGGAAACGGGAAGAAAGGGTATATATTATTAGTTTGGTTGCTTGGTTAATATATGCATAGAGTAGAATAGGATTTAAGTAGCGGTCCTAGCAGAACTTAGCAGAATTTAGTAGACTTGGTAAAATATAGCAGAATGCGGCAGATTGCCGTTAGATTGCCGTAGATTACTAGCAGATTGCTATTAGATTGTTGTCTTGCAGTCAGTCTCTTCTTGCTGCATTAGTGGAAATAGGTAAAAACAGGTAGGCGTGTATAAGGTATTACGGAGGTGTCCCGTAATAGTACCCCCCTTTTAAACTCAAGCTTCTATAAGATAGGGCTGTGGTAGTTCTAGGTGGAGTTTATAAAAGTCTTCTGTGGCTTATATAAGTCCTATAAAGTTAACGGGTTCCTATAAGGGCTCAGTAAAGCCTCTCCATTTTATAAGGTATATATATTTACATTTCCGTTTATTATATTTAATATTATTAACTCTTTTAATAAAGTACTTATCCTTACCATCTACTTTAACTAGTAAGGGAGGGTCTTAGACCCGTCTAGGTAGGGCGTCTAATATAGGGGTGGCAGGGTAGAGGACTAACGTATAGAATATAGGGTGGATTTTAACCGTATTAGGGAGCTTTAGTTAGTAGGCATAAGGAGAGACAACTTTTTCAACCTTATAAGGGCCGGCGTTCTTCCAATTAAGTTTCTTAATAGGTTATTTTATATTTAGATTTCTTACGTCTAGCCAGATAAAGTTACCAATTTAGTAAGCCGGTACTAGGGTTTGGTTCTTATTTACTGCAGCTTTATAGACAGACTAGGCCTATATTATTTTATTAGTAAAGAACTCTTATAGTTCTTCTATCTTCTTTATAAATTTATTTGCTTCTAGAACTTATAAGGCCTAATAAGCTAGACAAGGAATATTACTAAAGGGTTTAAAACCCATTTATAGGTGCTAGCTATAATTAGCCAGGAATAGGGAGACCTTTATAGTTTCTAAGATGGAGTTATTTGCAGTAAACTTAGCAAATATAAGCTAGTCTATTTAGTTGTCCTGCAAATATAATGTATATATCTAAATATACTGTTCTATTATAGCATTTACACATTCTATTTAACCATCTATTTCTAAGTAGTAAGCCATAGATAATAGTGCTTTAATGTAGAGTTAGGTAGTTAGTTCTTTCTAAAACACCAAGATAAACTGGCGGCCTCTATTAGAGACAATCGTTTTAGAGAGCCTATAGAGTTTCTATATATAATCTAGGAATAGTTGGGCAATGGCAGGTGTTAATATATTAGGGCAGGCAATTAAGTGTCTTATCTTGGATAGTCGGTCTATAACTACTATAATATTTATACAGCCTTTACTTATAGGGAGATCAATAATAAAGTTAATTAAGATATCCTTCTATCTTTGGTCTGGAACAGGCAGTGGCTTTAAAAAGCCGTTATACGTCTTATGTAAAGCTTTGGCTTATTAGTAGGTATAGTAGCTAGAGATATATCTTTGTATTATATTATGCATATTTAGCCAATAGTATTCTTATTAAAGCAGTTCTAGGGTTTTTCCTCAGCCTAGGTAACTAGCTACTAGTAGATTATATACATATTTAAGGAGCTTAAGCTTAAGTTTGTTATAGTTAGGTACTACTAGGCGGTTCTAATAGTATAAACGGTCTCTATAGGCTTCGCATTTACTTAAAGAAATCCTTTTAAAGCGTCTAATACCATCTTAGATTAGCTTAAGCGTCTCTTAGATAAACTTATTATTTAGGTATTTATTAACTATTATCTATTTAATTAATTAATTAGTTATTTTAAGGATGTGTATTATAACGTCTTTAATAGAAGGATTAAATAGCTTAGGGCGAAGTAGGGTTTAATTATAGTAGGCACGTACTTCTTCTTATACTGGTATGTCTTATAAATATTAGGTTAGGGTATTAGGTTTCTAACCTTAAACGCCTAGGTGGTATATAATTAAGAATTGGAAATAAGACAGATATTCTAACTAGTAGGCCTAATAATAACTTAACTATTTTATGGTTGTGAAATACTATAGATTCTTATAGTCGCTAAGGACCTTAATTAGAAATCTAGCACCTTCTAGTTTAGGTTACCATTATTTAAAACATCTAATAATGGCTAATAATTCCTTATTATAGATCTCGTAGTTATATTTAGCTAGACTTAGTTATTTTAAGAAGTATACTATAGGGTGCAGTATTTCTTCCTTATTATACTAGAACAGAATGCCTCTAGTAATATAGTTAGATAAGTTAGCCTCTACAACACTCTTTTAGTTTAGGTTAAAGTATTAGAGTATAGGTGCGGTAGTAAATATAACTTTTAGGTAGGCAAAGGCCTTTTTATATTCTTTATTAAAGATAAAGGCCTTATTCTTTTGGGTTAAAACTATAAGGGGTAAAACTAGGGTGGAGAGGTTATTAATAAACCGTTAGTAAAAGTTAGTAAATCCTATAAAGGCTTTTACGTCCTTAACGTTCTTAGGTTCTTGCTAGTTTATAATTACTTTAATCTTCTTTAGGTCTATTTATATGCCATTTATAGAAATAATAAGTCCAAGGTACAGAACTTCCATTTTATGGAACTTATATTTATCTATATCTAATTATAGGCTAGCTCTACATAGGGCTTTTAGGATAAGGTTAACGTGTTTCTTACATTTAGCTAGGTTATTGCTATATACTAGGATGTTGTTAATATAAGTAGTACAGAAAACGTCCAGGTAAGGTTATAGGGTATTATTTATAAAGTATTAGAACGAACTTAGGGCATTTATAAGGCCAAACGGCGTCACTAAGTATTTAAATAGTCCGTGTCTAGTACGGAATGCGGTAAGCCATTTATCTCCCTTTATAATATAGAGGCGGTTAAATATATAGATAAGGTCAAGTTTTGTGTAGTAGCAAGCCTTACTTAATTAGTTTAGTGTCTCTTAAATTAACGGGAGTAGGTACCAATTCTTAATAGTAATAGCGTTAAGAGCTTAGTAGTCTACACAGAAGCATAAACTGCTGCTAGGTTTCTTAACAAAGATTATAAGTATAGCTATAGGTAAAGAGCTTGCTCTAATAAATTCTTTACTTAGGTACTCGTCTAAGTACTTTTATAGTACCTTAAGTTCGTTCCGGGATATTCTATATAGGGGTCCAAATTCTAGCTGTTTTCCTTCTTTAAGTACAATCTTATGGTTATATAGTTGGTGTTCCGCTAACTTATCGGCTTCCTTTTACAAGAATACCTCTAGATGCTTATAGTGGCATACTGGTACTTTTATAGTACTAGGGCCTTTTTAATACCAGCCATTGTAACGGCAAAGATTATATATTTAGGTTTCCTGGTAAGTTATACTAATAGGATAGCTCTAATTATATGGATATCTAAGGTGTTAAGCAGGCTTAGATCACCCTTAGTTTCTTATATAGTTTTGGGTTTAGTATTAGGTTCAGTATTAGATGCGAAGTTAGTATTAGATTTGGGTTTAGGTTTAGTATTAGATTTAGGTTTAGGTTTTTTAAGTATCTTTTTTATAGTAGAATACCAGTTCTTCTAGTACTTTTATATATTAAGCTTAAACTTCTGCTTAGTTCAGGGCGGTATAGTAGTTAGGATCAGTTTATATAGTTTAGTATAATTTTCAAGTTCTTGGCGGACATTGGTGGAATTCTTATATTAGTGGAATTTGGTAGAATTCTTAGGTAGGTAGAATTAGGTGGACTTTTTAGGTACAAGGTGGATGTTAGTAGAAATTTTAAACTAGTAGATTCTAGTGGATTTTTTAGATTTTGGTTTAGGGCTTAAGCAGCAAGTTATAAGGCACTTCTACTTATAATAGGAGGCGGTAAATAGAAGCTTAAGGTTATCCTAATTAATGGTTACCTTATATAGCTTTATCTAGGGTTGTTTAAGAATTACTAGGTAACCTAGGGTGGTAACAAAAAGCCTAATTAGTTCTTTATAGTTTAGGTATTAGAGTCTTAGGAATACTACATGGGTAATACAGCCTAAGACAGTACATTTGCCATTAAATCTAAATACATTAATATGCTAGTTAAGGGGTGTTAGGGTAAACTTATTATCTTATGCAAAGATCTTATTAATAAATCCTATGCCGCTAGCTCCTATATTAGTTAGGACTTAAGCGTTAGCCTATTAACCTTTCTACTAAAGATAGTAGTTAACGGTTATACTATAATCCTAAGGGTTAGGTTTTGTAATATTTAATGCATTTAATAAGATCCTATAATATAGCTGTCCTAAAGAGCGACTTAACTTTAGGATATACCTTTTAGTAGCAAGTAGGAAGGGGTTCTTATAGAATATTAGTTATAACTTCATCCTTATAAGTAGTGCTTACTAGATACAGGGCTAGAACTAGGTAAAGATTAGGGATAGTAACTAGAGGATCAATACGGTAAACGGTTATTAGTATTGGCTATTTATAAGTTATATTAGGGCATAGGGACGGAGCAGTATCTTAAGATATAATCCTTGCTTCTATATTTAAATCAAAGGCCTAGCTTAATGCGTTATTCTTATTTAGGGGACCCTAGTAAAGCGTATCCTAGGGTCCCTATATTAATATCTATGGCGTTAGGGTGCTTAGGCTAAGATAATAACTTAGCGGATGTTTGCGGAGCTGTTATATTATATTAAGGAGTGGACTTTGGTGTTAGGCGTAGTATATTATTATACCATTTATTAATAACATTTATATAGGCATTAAGGGCTCCTAGTAGGTCTACGCCTATTAGGGAGGTTTTTAGTTTAGGGCTTAGAGACTTAATAAGGCTATTAACCAGTGCGGAGTTATTCCAGCCTGTTTCCTTTGCGTAATAATTAAATTTAGAGAAGTATACTAGGAAGCTTTTTATTCCTTAAGTTATATAGTTTATCTTCCTCTAAGCGGTAACTTAGTAGTTTAGGTCACCATATATAGCTTTAAGTAGTACAACTAGACTTTATACTAAGTTCGGTTAAAGGGGTTTAATAAGATTAGCTATGTCTTCTCCTAGTCAACTTAGGGCGTAGCAGAGTTAGTTAGCTTTAGTTAGGTAGTAGTTAGCATTACCAGTTAGCTTATTTTTAAGCTGGCTTAGGAATAATTAGAGTTCTTATTGTCTACTAGTGAATATTAGAGGGTCTGGTAGTTGTTTAGATTGTTATAGTGTAGTAGTCGGTTTAAGGTAAATAGTTACTATAGGTTTGGGACTCTTGTCCTATATATTTATCTTTAGAGAAGGCGTTTAGTCTTGGGGCATCTTAAGGGTGCAGACTTCTCCTTGGAGGTCCTTAATTATTTATAGGTATCGTGCCTCTTATTTAGCTTGTTGTTAAGTTAAAGTGGCTTAGTTCTATATAAGGGCGTCTATAAAGGACTTCTATATCTCTGCCAATTGTTTTTAGAGTGCGGATATAATGCTAGTGGCTATTATAGGGGCTTTAGGGTTGTTCTGCATTTTAGAGGGTAGTATATAAGGTTAACGCAATATAGTGTTACAGAGTAAGTATAAGCGGTAATAATATATAGCAAAGTAGGTATTATTAAACTATATATATAAACTGCGTAATAAAGTTAAGACATTATATAAGGAGAGAAGGTAAGGAAACGGGAAGAAAGGGTATATATTATTAGTTTAGTTACTTAGTTAATATATATATAGAGCAGAATAGGATTCGAGTAGCGGTCCTAGCAGAACTTGGCAGGATTTGGTAGACTTAGCAGAATATAGCAGAATGCGGCAGATTGCCGTCAGATTGCTATAGATTGCCGGCAGATTGCTATCAGATTGTTATCTCGCGGTCGGTCTCTTCTTACTGCGTAAGTAGAAACAGGTGGAAACAGGTAGGTATATATAAGGTGTCACGGAGGTGTCCTATAACAATAACAACTAAACCTAGCCATTAGGCAGTTTGGGTTATTATAATAATAGCCTTCTTAATAGTATCTGTAGTAGTGTCCTAGTTTCTAGAGTAGCTCATACTCTCTATCTAGGAGTTTTTATAAAAATGTTAGTATAAAGAGGTTAATATTAGCTCTAGTGGTATTTAAGGTAGTAGGTGTTAGTGGCTTAGTATATATAGATTTAATAGGTCTGGAGGGCTTTTATAGGGAGGTCTTTAAGTAAGGGTTAGTAGTAGTAATCTAATTTAGTTATTGTTTAATCTTCTATAGGGCTGTTACTATATTATAAATATTATTATAGTTATAGCTAGCGGCGATGTAACTAAGGTAATAAGTGACTTTTTTTAGGAGATCTTCCTAGTCTTTAGTATTGTCTTAGGTAAGAGCTCTAGTATATTCCTAAAATTTAATATAGAACTTATTTAATAATTTAGTAGGGCTTATCTTTAGGGTATATAGTTTAGCTTATTTAGTAGCTAGTAGGTTATAGTCTTAGTATATTAGGTTAAGATTATTAAGAACTTCTTAGTGGGACTGCTACTTTTAAGGGCTATTAGTCTTCTATTAGACGAAGAGTCTATTAAATAGTATACCCTTTATTTGCCTAATAATGTAGCTAATCTTAATATCTTTTATAGGAAAAAGGTAGGCACTCTAAGTTAGTTTCTTACGGATTTATATCTTCTAGTAGCTGTATTTCTTATAGTCTCCCTAAAAGATTAGGGGATTAGAGTAATATATATTAAACCCTATAGCGGTGGCTTAGGTTTAATTATTATATCTTTTATTATTGCTGCTTTAGGGGTTCCTATTAGGTAAAGCTGCTTAATACTAACCCTCTATTAGGCGTTAAGTAGGTAAAATTACTAGGGGCATAGAGACTTAGGTAGCGTTATATACAGTAAAGAGGTATCTAGCGTTATTATAAATATGCTTATTAAGATTGGCTCTACTGGGTAGGTGTCCCGGTAGGTAGCCCAAGATGCGAATATGGCTGGCCAAGACAGACACCAAAACACGTAATACTACTATGCCCCTTACGCACTAACCAAGAAGCAATACTCTTAGTAGCTGGCACAGAGAACTATAATACACTACTCTTAATATAAAAAGGTCTTAAGGCGGTTACCTAGTGGCTTATTAGCCAAAATATACTAGACCAGTTTTAGGTCGCAAAGGAAATGGTAATAGAAGGCAAAGAGGCGAGCACTAGGCACCCCCTAATAACTCTACAGTAGTAGAGTTAAGTTCACAATACTAGCGCGTCCGTAGGCTTATTATGGCAGCAGTGGTTCCTAAGGAGGTCAAAAAGTAAGGTAGTAGAGCACCATAGGTAACTCGCAGGCGCCTTGCAGGCGCTATATAGGCAAGTCCCAAAAGGCGGGGAGATGGATTACGGGGTTTTCTTATATAGAGTTTTCTCCCCATATGTATATAAGGAGTAGTCCGCGTGGGCCTAGTAGGGATCCAAATCGGACGTTAAGCAATGAATTATTATTATTAAATATGCTTATTAAGCTAGGATTATAGGTATTTAATTATACCCTCTTTTTTAGTGACTGTAGTAATAAGTATAATTTTATCCTTCTTTAACTATTAAATATCGCGTTTAGGCACGCGGAGGTTATCTTTAGTTTCTTAACATATATCATTAGTAAGTGCCTTATAAGCTTATAGGTCTTAGATAATATTATAATCTTAAGTAATACGCATCTTAGCTTATATAAGCTTTAGGTAATAGTTCTATAGAAGGTGGTAGTATTTATTAGGTTTTTATGCTACTATTTTTACAAATATCTTAGCATCTTATATTTTTATTTTAATAGGTAGTAGTCCTTCTACTTACTTATCTATAGTTATATAGTTAATTAAAAATAAGATATTATTAGTATCCACCTCCTTAGGGGTTAAGGCTAGGGCTAATAAATTAAATTCTCCTAAGATTAATTGGCGTTGTAGGTTAGAGTACCTCCCTACTCTATACACGGTCCCACTCAATGCACGGTTTTCCTCACCAAAATTTGCTCAAATACCCCTTTTTGGACTACCTATAACTTAACAACCTTTTAGTAGAATTTTATAAAAAATTTAATATAGTTTATCAAATACTATATTTATACTTTTATATAAAAAAAACATTAAAAACATTAAAATATTTATACCAAAAATAAAGCTAAAAAGCACTTTTTTAAGATAAATTAAAATTATTAGTAATAACATTAGTAGGCCTATTATATAGCTATATTTTTATATAAATTATAATAATATTTAATATAATTCGAATTTATATATTTATATTATAAATAAAGTTTTAATATTATAATTTAAAGTTATAATATATTTTACAATAACTATAATTAGTTATTAAAAATATAATAATAATTCATTGCTTAACATCCAATTTGGATCCCTACTGGGCCTACGCAGACTACTCCTTATATACATATAGGGAGAAAACTCTATATAAGAAAACCCTATAATCCATCTCCCCGCCTTTTAGGACTTGCCTATATAGCGCCTACAAGGCGCCTATAAATCACCTATAGTGCTCTACTACCTTACTTTTTAACCTCCTTAGGAACCACTACTGCCGTAACAAGCCTACGGACGTGCTAGTATCGCGAACTTAACTCCACTACTATAGAGTTATCAGGGGGCGCCTAGTACTCGCCCCTTTGCCTTCTATTACTATTTCCTTTGTAACTTAAAACTGGTCTAGTATATTTTAGCTAATAAGCCACTAGGTAACCACCTTAAGACCTTTTTATATTAAGAGTAGTGTATTATAGTTCTCTATGCCAGCTACTAAGAGCATTACTTCTTAGTTAATGCGTAAGGGGCATAGTAGTATTACGTATTTTGGTATCTGTCGGGAATAAGGCACGTGGTTGTTATGTGTCGCCGCGGCACTAGCGTGGTAAGGAACCTTAAGTTCCTTACCTTTCCTTATTCTAAGAACAATAAGCTTTTAACTAATATCACTATAACCTACTCAAGTAGTCGTTATTGGTAAGTCACCCTATGTAACCAACACTAATTAGTAGTTAAATACACAGTCAACTATAGAGCAGCTAGGTTTTCAAATAGAAGAGACAGTCTCGTGCAGGGGTGCTATATACGCTTATATGGAATAGATCCCGGCGATACTATGCTACCTTAAACTTGCGAAAAACTAGTAATAGAAGTGTCACTAAGTACTAGGAGATACCAAGTTGCGTCCATTACGCAGAACAACCACATTTACAAAGATTTGGTTAAGTACTTTAGGTTAAAAGTGTTACTGAACCTAGGGTCCTAAGTTAACGTCCGAAACGCGTTAAACAACCACCTTAACACCCTCCGTGTACCTTCGCAGATCATAGGATCACGATTAATACCTAACTATACGTTAAACAACCTTCATTTTCCTTATTTTTCAATTAATAAAATAATAGCTATTATGGCGTTAACCTACCTAAAGATATGGAATAAAGCCATAATTAACCCTATAAATACCGAGCAATAGGACCTAAACGGATTCCTATTACACCATATAGCATACTATAAAGACAGCAAATACGACAATACTATGCTATGGTATTATATAAAGGAGGACTTTATTAAATGGATAAAGGAAATATAGGTTCCTATAAATAAGGATATTATATAGGACTTCCATAACTTCCTTTAGGAGTATAGAGTAGTAGTATTAGTATAATCTTTAATTAACGTCTAATACGGATCCTATCTAGGCCCACACAGACACTTGCCGTCGCAGGGGGGAAAACTTGTAAATTAACAGGAAGAAAACCCTGCTATATAGGGGACGGAAAAACCCTATAAGCCACCTCAGTAGGATAAAAAACCCCTAATTTGCTATGTTCGTCCATAGCAGCGGCCCTACGGGCCTACAGCTACGTCCTGTCCTCCTTAAATGTTTGAACTCTATAGGAACCACTACTTCCTTCTCTAGCTTATCTAAAGCTAGGGTTTACTACGTCCTAGCTAGGCCTCGCTATGTGTGCTATATACTTTATGTTCTATATTTTAACCATCCCCTGTATGCTATCTCCTGTAGACTATTACCATATATGCCATACCTCCCCCCCCCCTAGAGCTATTGAAGGCGTAAGGGGGATTTATCTGTCTTAACTACCATAATACTAACAGCGGGATATATTGTGTTGTGTTTTAGGTATCTTTTGTGCCTAGGCCCCAGCTAGGCCCTTTCCAAGGGTTACTACTCCTTAAAAGGAGATAAGGAGAACCGTAGGTCGCAATCCAGGCTGCTAGGTATTTAGTAGTTGACGGCGAGTAACCGCATGCTCCGCGGGCGATCGCCCTGGGGGTTAGGAGGGGCCGTATATTTACTCGTTCGTTTGCAGTCGCCGTTCGTCGATATAAGGTCGTCGATGCTTTTAATTAGGGGTTGGGGGATGTTATCAAATACTACGCATCTATGTTGGATTATACAGGTGCCCTAATAGAGCAGTGTAGAAGTAGCTGTTATTATAAAGGGGTACTATTAGTGGTGGTTTTTAAGATCTCACTATCCTATATAAAAACTTTTCACCACCGCCTATAACGCTCGCAACTACCACCACGAAGTTATATCGCACGCTGTGCGACGTCTTTGCGTTGGCTCTGAGTCTGAACTTTAAAGACCTAGGTTCGTAGCCGTCACCACGTATAGGTGCAGAGTCCGTTTTTGACGGCCGAGTATAGAGTATTTGTCCCTATAGATAGGGGAGTTATTAGAGATAATATTTAGGAGTATATTATTAACATAAAAGAAGAGCATAAATAGACTCTATAGGAGATTAAGCATTAACTACGCACTATAAGAAAGCTTAACTTATAATAGAATCCAAGTAATACACCTCTAGAGACAAATTTACCTCCGCCTTTAACTCCTCTATCTCTAATTTAACCCATAACCTTAACGTTAAATACTACACCCTAATAAGAGTAGGCATAGGATCCCATTGCTTCGCAATTTAATAACCTTTAGACTCTACTAACCAGACCTACATCCCCACTATAACCTGTAATACAACTCCTACCTCCTCTATCTTAATCTTAGATCGGAGGCAGTTTAAAATTGCTTATAGAGCTTACGAAGCTCTATTTAGATTAGGAGAAGAAGTTTAGTAGGGAATTATATAATATTCTTAATTTAAAATTATATATCTTCTACAACTATTGCTAAAAGGTAGGAATAGAGTCTAATTAATACCATAACGCCTATTCCGTTATGCTTAAGGGCCAAGCTAGTACCTTCTATTATAATTATTTAGTAGAAAAAAGATATAATTTCGTCCGCATAATATATAAGTTAAGATGCCACTTCAAAACAGAAGAGAATAAGTAGCAGTATATATTGGAATGGAGAGAGACTACCTTCCTAAGGATTATTACTACAAACCTAGGTGTCCCTTGGCTTAATTATCTTTAAAAGCTCTTTAATTAACTTTAGACAATTTAGTGTAGTTTATCCGAATTATATTAGGAGGATTTTAGCCTACGTAATTAAGTTATTAGTGTATACTAAGGCGTTAAAGAATATAACCTTACTCTCTTTAATCCTGCAAATACTTATAAAGGAGTGTGTGCTTAATTAAGATCTTCTGTTAGCACCGCTCTACGCTTTTAAGAAGTATAGCAATTCAACGCCTAACTTTAGTCTACTTTAATTAACCTAGACAACCTAGCCGACTAACATAACCACAACTGGACTAATTAAACATATGGTGGTCGTGGTAGGGACTACAGCAGAGGGTATAATTAATAACCACAAGGTAAAGGTAGAGGTCCTTATAGAGGTTTATTTTAAAGTAATTGGTAAAAGAAGTGCTATATTTGTAAGAAACTGAATTGCTAGTTAACTAGGCATTCTCTTAATAAGTAAAGGAGGTATATAATAAGTTTCGCCAAAGTGCAAGAAAAGTTAGAAATTATAAGGTTACTATAGCCTACTTCTAAAGCTTCCTAGTTTAATATAAAGGCGTAGAAGATCTTAAGGGTGAGGTTAATAAGGCCAAACAGCTCCTTATAGATATGGAAATTGAGGACTACTTACCTAACCAATACTTTACTAAGTATGGTAAGGTAAATAGTATATAAACTATTGCTGTTCTTAATAACCAATCTACGCTCTATTCTATCACGAAGTTAGATATCTTTAATAAGCTAAAGGAGAGCTCTACGTTCTCCTTTAATAATAAATACTTGGCGAATATATTCTATAGTATTATGCCAGATACTAGAGCCGTAGGAGTATCTACAGTAGGAGAACCTTAAGTTTGAGCCCTTTAATAACTTAATATCTCTATCCAGATTAACTAATTAACGGCAGGCCAATATATAATATGTTTTGGCAAGGGTACCGCAATCTCTCTTAGCATAATTAGGGTCCAAACCCCTTTAGGGTGCATTACTTTCTATATTATTCCCACAAATACTCTATTTCTATTTTATATTAGAGATATAGACAAATTAGGTATTAAGCTTAACAACCTTAAAAATATACTTATGTAGGGAGATAATCAGGTACCTGTTATATATAAGTAGGGTTACTCTTAGTTGCTCCTTTATTAACTAAAAAAGAGTGTTACTTAGAGCTACCTAACTAAGTTAGAGTTACGTCAACTATACCGTCAATCTAGCCACCTATCTGTTTATTAATTGCTTAGGGTTTTTTAGCAAGCAGGCTATAAAGTTAAGGTTAAGGCAATTAAGCATCTTATAAAGTACTACTATTACTACTAAATAAACCAGAAGTCCCCTAGCCGATTTAAGTTTACCCTTAAAGATAACTATAACTTTAACTTCTATATTATCGTTAACGTTATATATCTTAGCGGCAAGCCAGTACTCTAAGTTATTAACTTCTTAACTTCCTTCTAAGCCGCACATTTCTTAAAGGATATATTAGCTAGGAACGCATAGGATACCCTTTAATTATACTAGATTAATATCTACTAAGGACCCCCTAACTAAATCGTCTATAATATAGAAAAGAACTTCTTATCTATAAAGTTTTAATAATAGATAAAGGCAATGGCAATTAAGGTTAAGGAAGTCCCTATTAAGGCATATAATAGTATCGGAAAAGTAGAGCGATATTACGCGCCATTACGCCGCGTATATAAGATTATCTCTTTAGAACTAAAGGATACTAGTAAAGAACTTACCTTATAAATAGCTATTAAAGCTATTAATAATTCCGCTAGCCTAGATAGACTTATACTTACGTTATTAGTCTTTAGCGCCTACCCTTAAATAACTAATAATTCTCTACTATCTCCCTTTGTTATATAATAAGCTAAGGCTATTTATAAGGCAATAAAGGAGGTGCGATGTCTCTACGCTACGCGCCAGGTTAATAATGTACTAGGAATAAGAAATGGCCTAAGTACCTTAACTACGCTTAATCTGCCACTCTAATCTAAGGTACGCGTATAGCGTAAAAAGGGAGGATAGTTAGGCCTATATAAACTTATTATAATTAATGGTTAAACTTATACTATTTAGATGCCTTACGGACCCACTTAATTCCGTTTAACTATTATTAAGCCCTACTATAAAGATAATAGTTCTAAGCCTTTGCAGGATACCCTAGAAAATACCCTAAAGGAGAACCACAACTAATATGCTTTAGAAGGCGACTATGACTCTAATATAGTTATAGTAGATATACCGCAACTATAACGCGGTAGAGGTCGCCTAAAGGGATTATAAAATTACTAACATCTTGTTAATTTTAAAAAGCAATTTATTACCGCCATTAAGAGTAGAGTTAAGTTATTAATGGCCTTTATAACAGCTAAAGAGAGGGCTAACTTTAAGCTCGCAAAACAGCTCTAAAAGGAAGGTTGTATTATAACTCTAGGAGCTCCTTTTTAAGCATTTAATAAGTAGGAGATTAACGGTCTTATAGTAAAAGAAGTATTTAAATTTAAAAAGTATGACCCTACTAAGTTTAATAAAGTTCGCATCTTTAAGTTAAGAATAGTTAATAAGATTAAGGGCAAAGCTACTAACGCCCTATTTAAGAAATTAAGGCTTATAATCTAAGGTTATAACAATAATAGTAAGGAGGTAATTCTTACGCAATTTTCTATAATTTAACAAGCTAGTTAACGGGTTATTATTGTGCTAGCTCCCTCCTTAATAAAGAATGGAATAGCAGTTTATTTATAAGATATCACTTAGGCCTATACCCAATTAGAGACGCACTTTTAGCGCTTAATATTAGCATACCTTCTAGAGCAAATTCGCCACCAATATCCTAAGGATACAATTATAGTTGTGCTTAAGCTATTATATAGAATTACAGAGGTAGGAACTTATTAGTAGGCTACCTACAGCAAATACTATAAAGAGAAGCTTTTAATAACTACTTCTATATTTAATCCCTGCTTCCTTATTACAACTATAGGAACTCCATTTGGAATTATTAGCATATAAACTAATAATATAATTATCTTGGGAGACGACTAATTCTTAGCTCTTAAAGAAGATAAGCTAGTAAAGGCAAATCTTATGGCAAAGCTAAAGGAAAAGCTTAATTTAACAATACTATTACTCTTTAATAGATATATCCTCTTCCTAAACAAGGATTCTATTACTTTACGCTAGAAGGGTTAAGGTAAGAAGATTGATATTATTAACGTTAATTCCCTAAAGCAAGGATACGTGGAGTAACGCGCTTATAGAGCCTATATTGCTTCTATCTACTAACCCAAGGCTTTATTTAATCTCTCTATTACTACTTAACACTAGAAACCAACTAAGGATAACGTTCTTACCCTAAATAAGCGTCTTTTCTAGCAAATAAACTATCTTAATTAAGGACTACTCTATATGCCTATTAATCTTCCCACCGCTAAGCTCTTTGTATTTGTTAATAGATCGTTTATAAATAATAAAGATTTTAGCTTCTAGCTAGGATATAAGATTATTATTATAAATAAGTCTACTAGAGAGAATAACTTTATAATCTATAGCAACCTTATCTATTAGAGCTTAACCAAGAGCAAGCGCGTTACTTAAAGTATTCTAGTATTAGAGATATATAAAATGGTTAGTAGAGTTAATATAGCAATTGCAATTGGAACTACCCTTAAAATAATTATAGATCGACTAAAACTTCCTATTATCCCTACAATCGTGTGCACTAACTTATATTCCCTCTATAAGTATTTAGTCAAGCTTAGCACCACAAAGGAGAAGCGCCTTATAATTAATATTATAGCACTTTAACAGTCCTATAAGCGTCAAGAACTCTTTAAGATTTGATGGATTAATGGCTAAGATAACCTAGTAGATGTAATGACGAAGGCAAACTTAAACAAGGCACTAGAGACATTTGTTAATATAAATACTCTACGTATACGAGTTAAAGGTTGGGTTAAGAGGGAGTAGGAGATATGGCGAGGGCCGCCAAGGTGCTATTATGGCTAGCAGGACTTGGCAGAATATGGCTGGCAGAACTTGGCAGAATATAGCTGGCAGAACTTGGCAGAATACGGCTGGCAGAATTTGGCAGGATATTATGGATGGCAGAATACGGCAGAATACGGCAAAATATGGCAATATGGCGGGTGCTAGCACCGTCACAGCTTAATTGCGTTATTTGTATGTAGATAGCAACTATAAAAGAAAAGTTGCCAGTGTCGGGAATAAGGCACGTGGTTGTTACGTGTCGCCGCGGTACTAGCGTGGTGAGGAACTGTTATGGGACTCCTCTGTGACACCTTACATACGTCTACCTGTTTCCACTTGTTTCCACCTACGCAGCAAGAAGAGACCGACCACGAGACGGCAATCTGATGGTAATCTATGGCAATCTGACGGCAATCTGCCGCATTTTGCTATATTCTGCCAAGTCTACTAAATCCTGCTAAGTTCTGCCAGGACCGCTACTCAAATCCTATTCTGCTCTGTGTATGTGTTAACCAAGCAACTAAACTAGCGATATATACCCTTTCTTCCCATTTCCTTACCTTTTCTCCTTACGCAACGTTTTGACTTTATTATACAGTTTATATATATAGCTTAATAATATCTACTTCGCTATATATTATTACTACTTATACTCACTCCGTGACACTATATTGTGTTAAAACCTATACTCTGCCCTGCCCTATTTAAAATGCAGAACGACCTTAAAGCCCCTATAACGGCCGCCAATATTATGTCCGTACTTTAGAAACAATTAGTAGATATATAAAAGTCCTTTATAGACGCCCTCGCATAAAACCAAGCTGCTATAGTTTAATAACAAGCTGAATAAGAAGCATAGTACTAGAAAATAATTAAGGCCCTCTAAGAAGAAATCCGCACCCTTAAGATGCCTATGCTAAGCCCTTAAGACTGGTTGCTATTATTAGAAGCCAATACGCGGAACGCGAGCCCTAAACTAGTAATAGTTATCCCACTAATAGAACTAACTACTGCGCTATAATAATCTGAATAATTACTAGACCCTTCTATATTTACTAGTAAATAATAAGAACTCTAATTATTCCTAAGCTGGCTTAAAAATAAGCTAACTGGTAATGCTGACTACTACCTAACTAAAGCTAACCGACTCTATTATGCCCTAAGTTAACTAGAAGGAGATATAGCTAACCTTATTAAACCTCTTTAACTAAACTTAGTACTAAGCCTAATTATACTTCTTAAAGCTATGTATGGTAACCTAAACCGCTAAGCTACTGCTTAGAGAAAGATAAACTATATAACTTAAGGAATAAAAAGCTTTCTAGTATACTTCTCCAAATTTAACCGTTATATAAAAGAAATAGGCTGGAACAACTCTATACTAATTAATAGCCTTATTAATCCTTAAGTCCTAAACTAAAAACCTCCCTAATAGGTATAGATTTACCGGGAGCCCTTAACGCCTGCGTAAACATTATCAATAAATAGTATAATAATATACTATGTCTAACACCAAAGTCTGCTTTTTAATATAATATAATAACCCTATAAATGTCTACTAAGTTATTATCTCAGCCTAAGCACCCTAACGCTATGGATATTAACACTGGAACCCTAGGATACGCCCCACTAGGGTCCTTTAAATAAGAACGACGCACTAAGCTAGGCCTCTATTTTAAGTATAGAAGTAGCTCCTACCTCTTTAACTACTGCTCTGTCCCCTTGCCCTAACGTAAATTATAAACAGCCAATACTAGTAGCTGTTTACCGTATTAATCCTTTAGTTACCGTCCTTGATCTCTACCTAGTTCTAGCCCCGCATTCAGTAAGTACTACTTATGAGGACGAAGCTACAACTAATATACTATAAGAACTCCACCCTAATTACCTCTAAAAGGAAGGTTCTGGAGCTAAGTCGCTCTCTAGGATAGCGCTGCCTTAGGATCTTGTTAAATGCTTTAGATGTTATAAACTCTAACTTTTAGGATTGTAGTATAACCGTTAACTATTGTCTTTGGTAGAATAATTAATAGGTTAATACTCAAGTCCTAATTAATATAGGAGCTAGTAGTATAGGATTTATTAACAAGATCTTTATATAAGATAATAGTTTTACTCTAACCCCCCTTGACCAGTATATTAACGTATTTAGATTTAATAGTAAACGCACTATCTTAGGCCGTATTACCTATATAGTATTCCTAAGACTCTAATACCTGAACCATAAAGAACTGATTAGGCTTTTTATTACCACCCTAGGTTACTTAGTAATCCTTAGATAACCCTAGATAAAGCTATATAAGGTAACTATTAATTGGGACAACCTTAAGCTTCTATTTACCGCCTTTTATTGTAAGTAGAAGTGTTTTATAACCCGCTGCTTAGACCCTAAACTAAAATCTGGAAAATCCACTAAGATCTACTAGTCTAAAATTTCCACTAACGTCCACCCTATACCTAAGAAATCCACCTAATTCTACCTACCTAAGAATTCTACTAAATTCCACTATAAGATTTCCACCGACGTCTACTAAGAATCTGGAAATAACACACAATTATATAAACTAACTTTAACTGCTATACCCCAAACTAAGCAGAAGCTTAAGCTTAATATATAAAAGTACTAAAAGAACTAGTACTCTACTATAAAAAGGATACTTAAAGAACCCAAACCTAAATTTAATATTAACTCTGTACCTAATACTGAACTTAAACCCAAATAAGAAACTATATAAGAAACTAAAGATAATCTAAGTTTACTTAACACCTTAGATATCTATATAATTGGAGCTACCCTATTAGCATAACTTGCTAAGAAACTTAAACATACGATCTTTACTATTATAATAGCCGATATTAAAAAGGCCTTAGCACTAAAGAAATACACCAACCCTGCTATAAAAGTACTAGTATGCCACTATAACAACCTAGAAGTATTTTTATGAAAGAAAGCTAATAAACTAGTAGAACACTGACTATATAACCATAAAATCGTACTTAAAGAAGGAAAACAGCTAGTATTTAAACCTTTATATAGAATGTCCTAAAACGAACTCTAAGTGCTGTGGAAGTACTTAGACGAACACCTAAGTAAAGGATTTATTAGAGTAAGCTCTTCGCCTATAGCTGTACCTATAATCTTTGTTAAGAAACCTGGCGGCGGTCTATGCTTCTATATGGACTACCAAGCTCTTAACGCTATTACTATTAAGAATTGGTACCTGCTCCCGTTAATTTAAGAGACACTAAACTAATTAAGTAAGGCTTACTACTATACAAAACTTAACCTTATCTATATATTTAACCGCCTCCGTATTGTAAAAGGAGATAAATGGCTTACCGCATTCTGTACTAGATATGGACTGTTTAAATACTTAGTAACGCTGTTTGGCCTTATAAATGCCCCAAATTTATTCTAATACTTTGTAAATAATACCTTATAACCTAACCTGGACGTTTTCTGTACTGCTTATATTAATGATATCCTGGTATATAGCAATAACCTAGCTGAATATAAAAAATACGTTGACCTTATCCTGGAAGCCCTACGTAGAGCTGGACTATAATTAGATATAGATAAATACGAGTTCTATAAAATGGAAGTTCTATACCTTAGACTTATTATCTCTATAGATAGTATATAAATAGACCCAAAGAAGATTGAAGTAATTATAAACTGGCAAGAACTTAAGAACGTTAAGGATATAAGAGCCTTTATAGGATTTGCTAATTTCTACTAATGGTTTATTAATAACTTCTCCGCCCTGGTTTTACCTCTTATAGCTCTAATATAAAAGGATAAAGCTTTTATCTTTAATAAGGAATGTAAGAAGGCCTTTACCTATCTAAAAGTTATATTTACCACCGCACCTATACTCTAACACTTTAACCCAAACCAAAAGAGTGTTATAGAAGCTGATTTATCTGACTATGTCACTAAAGGCATTCTATCTTAGTATAATAAGGAAGAAGTACTGTATCCAGTAGTATACTTCTCAAAATGATTAAGTCTAGCCAAATGTAACTACAAGATCTACGATAAGGAATTGTTGGCTATTATTAGATGTTTTAAACAATGGCGACCTAAACTGGAAGGCGCTAGATTCCTAATTAAGGTTTTTAGCGACTATAAGAATCTATAGTACTTTATAACCACGAAACAGCTGAGTTATTATTAAGCCTATTAGTTAGAATATCTGTTTTATTTCCAATTCTTAATTACGTACCGCCTAGGCGTTTAAGGTTAAAAACCTAATGCCCTAACTTAACGTTTACAAGATATAATAGTATAGGAAGAAGCGCGCGCCTACCGTAATTAAACACTGCTTTGCCCTAAATTATTTAATTCCCTAGCTAAAGACCTTATGGTACACGTCCTTGAAATGACTAATTAATTAATTAAACAGATTATAGTCAATAAATATTTAAATAACGAGTTTATCCAAGAGACACTTAAGTTAATTTAAAATAGCATTAGACGCTCTAAAAAGATCTCTTTAAGTAAATGTAAAGCTTGTGGAGACTGCTTGTACTACTAGAACCGCCTAGTTATACCTAACTATAATAAACTTAAGCTTAAGCTCCTTAAACATGTATATGATCTACTAGTAGCTGGCTACCTAGGCTAAGGAAAAACCCTAGAGTTACTCTAATGGGAGTACTACTGGCCAAATATGCATAATATAATATGAAGGTATATCTCTAGCTATTACACCTGCCGACAAGCTAAAGCCTTATATAAGAAGTATAATGGCTTTCTAAAGCCACTGCCTGTTCTGGACTAAAGATAGAAGGATATCTTAATTAACTTCGTTATTAATCTCCCCATAAGTAAAGGCTGTGCGAATATTATAGTAGTTATAGACCGACTATCTAAAATAAGACACTTAATCGCCTACCCTAATATATTAACACCTGCTATTACCTAACTGTTCCTAGATTATATATGGAAACTCTATAGACTTCCTAAAATAATCGTCTCTAATAGAGGCCGCTAGTTTATCTTAGTGTTTTGGGAAGAACTAACTACCTAACTCTATATTAAAGCGCTATTGTCTACGGCATATTACCTAGAAACGGATGGTTAAACGGAACGTGCAAATGCTATAATGGAATAGTATATTTAGATATACACGTCGTATTTGCAGGACGACTGGATGGACTGGCTTGCATTTACTGAGTTTACTGTAAATAACTCCGTCTTAGAAACTATAAAGGTCTCCCCATTCCTAGCTAATTACGGCTAGCACCTATAAATGGGTTTTAAACCCTTTAGTAATATTCCTCGCCTAGCTTATTAGGCCTTATAAGTTACAGAAGCAAACAAATTTGTAAAGAAAATAGAAGAACTATAAAAGTTTCTTACTAATAAAATAACATGGGCCCAGTCTGTCTATAAAGCTATAGTAAATAAGAACTAAACCCTAGCACCAGCTTACTAAGTTGGTGACTTTGTCTGGCTAGACGTAAGAAATCTAAATATGAAATAACCTACTAAGAAACTTAACTAGAAGAACGCCGGCCCTTATAAGGTTAAAAAAGTTGTCTCTTCTTATGCCTACCAACTGAAGCTCCCTAATATGGTTAAAATCTATCCTGTATTCTATACGTTAGTCCTCCGCCCTGCTGCCCTTGTATTAGACGCCCTACCTAGATAGATCTAAGACCCTCCCCCATCAGTTAAAGTGGATGGTGAGGATGAATACCTTGTTAAAAGAGTTAACGACATTAAGTACGATAAACGGAAACGCAAATATATGTACCTTATGAAATGGAGAGGCTTTACTGAGCCCTTATAGGAACCTGTTAACTCTATAGGACTTATATAAGCTGTAGAAGACTTTTATGAACTCTACCTAGAACTACCTTAGCCCTATTTTATAGAAGCTCGAGTTTAAAGGGGGGGTACTATTATGGGACTCCTCTGTGACACCTTATATACGTCCACCTGTTTCCACCTGTTTCCACCTACGTAGTAAGAAGAGACCGACTATGAGATAGCAATCTGACGGTAATTTACGGCAATCTAACGGCAATTTACCGCATTCTGCTATATTCTACCAAGTCTACTAAATCCTGCCAAGTTCTGCTAGGACCGCTACTCGAATCCTATTCTGCTCTATATATGTGTCGACCAAGCAACTAAACTAGCGATATATACCCTTTCTTCCCGTTTCCTTACCTTCTCTTCTTACGCAACGTCTTGACTTTATTACATAGTTTATGTATATAGCTTAATAATATCTACTTCGCTATATATTATCACCACTTGTACTTACTCTGTGATAGGAACCTTAAGTTCCTTACCCTTTCTTATTCTAAGAATAATAAGCTTTTAACCAACATCACTGTAACCTACTCGAGTAGTTGTTATTGGTGAGTTACCCTGTGTGACTAACAGTATCTGTCTTGGCCAGCTATATTTATATCTTGGGCTACCTACTAGGATACCTACCTAGTAGAGCTAATCTTTTAGTCCTATTATTCCTGTTCTTAGGAGTGTTGCTATTGTATTTTCTACCTTTGTTAGGCCTTTTTGGAGCCCTTAGGTGTTTACCCCCTATAGCGTTAGCTATACTACGGCCTAGGTTCCTTTTGCCTAAGACAGCCTCTGTACCTTTAACTCCTATATACCTCTCCAGTGTTGGTCCAACCAGTATTGTATTGCGGTAGATGGTTTCCCAGTACTCTTTTATGCTCTACTTTGGCTCCTTTCTCTCTCTTACTGTTGTCTTTGCTGGTCTCTTACGCGTCTCCCTTCCTCCTCTATATGGGCCTGGGCCCTAACACGGCACTATTCTTCTTCTGCTTTTTCTACCTGTTTCTCTAATATGTCTTCCCTACTTTGGGGTTGTTGGTTAGGTTATTAAAAATATAATATGGCTTATTATTATATTTAATAGAATATTTTAATTTTTCTACTATAGAGAAAAGTAGGGTCTTTTAGTTTAAGCTATAATATATAATATTTTTATATTTTTATATTATAAAAAGCTTAAGTTACTATATGATAAACTATATTTTAATTTTTATATTAATAGCTTTTATAGTTATTTAGTTATAAGCATTTAAAAAATGCCATATTTTGGCGTATTTTAATACTATATATAAGTCGGTTGCGTATATAAGCCAATTAAGTCTTTTATTATATTTTTTGTTATAAAATTATAATTTTAGTATTTAATAAGCTATATTTAAATTTTTATAAAATTCTATTAAAATGTTATTAAGTTATAGGTGGTGCGAAAAGGTGTAATTGGGTAAATTTTAGTGAGGAAACCCGTGTATTAAGTGGGACCGTGCACGCAGTGGGGAGAACTTCTAAGTATAACGTACTTTATAAGCGAGCTACAAAGAAAAGCGAGCCACGAACCTTAAAACTCACCAAAAATTAGAAAATTTATACTTTAATATCTTAATAACCACTTAATAATAAATTCTAATAATTTAGATTTAGACTTTTATATATACTTTATAGCTTCTATTAAAGTTATATAGTAAATAGTTTAGTAATTATTAAGATATAGTAATTTAGTCTTATTTTAGCCCCTAAATTTTAATATTTTAAAAACTACTAAACTATTTACTATATAACTTTAATAGAAGCTATAGAGTGTATATAAAAGTCTAAATCTAAATTATTAGAATTTATTATTAAGTGGTTGTTAAGATATTAAAGCATAAATTTTCTAATTTTTGGTGGGTTTTAAGGTTCGCGGCCCGCTTGTCTTCGCAGCTTGCTTATACAGTCCGTTAGCTTAAGCAAAGCATATAAGATATAAAGGCTTCGTAGGCGATATATAGGGGTGTCTATATACTCTATATACTGTCTCAGTATGTCTTACTCCTAATACTACCCCCCTCTTTAGAAGGGCCGTCCTCGGTCGTTGTCGTTAGCCTTGATAAAACCCCTTTAAAAAAAACCCTTTCGTAAGGGAAAAAATAGGAGGGGAAAGAGCGTCCGCCTTATAGTGACCTATTAGTAAAGGTGAGTTGAAGCCACCCAATATAAAATCACGTTCCGCTACTCTTTACCTTTGTAACTCGATAGCCGTGGTCATAGAGACGAAGTCTGGCATCACAACCAGGCAAAGTGGACATAGTGCAAAGACAATCCATTCCTTCTCACTGGAATGACGACCGTGGAATCCTGGTCTTTGTGTGCACAGTAAATTATTCCTGTACACCTCCTGCCAGTCATTTTGCTCATCATGCTTGCATTCTGTGTTCTCCATGGACGTACGCTTCTGATCAACTCCAGGAGTGCGAAAGGTGTAGAAACCGATTGCTCTCGCCTAATGATTATCAGTCAGATAGTTCTTGCGCTTAGCGTCTCCACACCGCGTATTGGTGTGCTATTGCAGCATGGCGATGTATACTCATGGCGTGCGACCGTGTGATTACCTTCGGCATGCCGAAATTTGATCGACTAAATACAAAGAAGACTTGGTCGCGGAGTAATCTGATTCCGCTTTCTGCACAGCTAGTATGCTACTCGCCTTGGCAGTTCAAGTCATCGTATGTCTCGCAGCAGGATCAATCACCTGGACTCCGGTAATTGAACGAACCTAGCGGGCAAGGTCAACATAACATCCCGAATCCCAGCCCCTCGCAGGACTTAGGTTGTTGCAACTAGCGGGCTGGGCTGAGAGGAGATACCGCCTAGGCAGCTGTAGCTCTGTCCACTCCGATATTAAATACAAATTTTCAATGGAAAGCTCCGATGGTTGTGTTTCGGGTTTTTTCTCCTGGTAGTCTCTGTCCGGGTGCGCAGCCTCATTAAATTAGCGGGGCCTAGCTTGCTTTCCCTTATTGGCCCTAGTTAAGAAAGTTGGAAAACACTTTCCCAGCTGTCCAAAGAACCGGTCATTCAAGTGGCGATTCATTTTTCTTGCCGGAGATGATTCCGCGTTCGCTTTTATCTTAGCTCGCGATGTCGGACGTGGTCGTCAGATCTTCTGGTGCTGTCAAATCTGTTGCCAATCTCCTTTGCCTTGCATTCGTTCCCAGTTGCCAGTGTGCATGGCTAGCCGATTTTCCGATTACTCACTCCTCCTGCAACTGCTGCACGCTTGTCCCTGGGTGCCGAATCAGAATAGATATCGAGCGTCATGATCTCATCGCGCATATCGGAAACCAATTTTCGGTATTCCCCAGAGGCATGGATCGAATTTCCAAGGCGCCAAACCCGTGTGCCGTTACGTGAAAACAAAAAAGGTTCATCCTTTCGACCACCGTAAAAGCACTTTTGACTTCATTGAACTCCTCGGTTAAGGCAAGGGATGTGATGAGTTCAGCATTCACTATATCAAAACTTTCTATAGATTGAAATCGAGATTATAAATGCAACAATCGTTTCATTGACTTTAACTTAGCAATACACTCTCACATCACATTTACATCACCTCTTGTCCAAAACGACAACTGCAATAACGTACTTTCGGCACACTATTAGAGTTTCCAAATCTCGCTCCGCGGGCCTACGTTTCGGCGATTAGTTTAATGTGAGCTGAGATCCGTTATTCACCTTCCCAAGACATTGCCTGACCAGCGCTCACCCCTTTCACTATATTCAAAGAGCATTCTTATCTAACCCCCTTGGGGCTTAGCATAGTATCTACCTTCAGCACCAAATAGGTCTAGTCCGAAGCATAAAGGCCCCTCAACCAAAGTAGGGACGGACACGGCTCCTAAGCTAGGTCGGGAAAGCCCACTAGAAACTCTGAGAAAAAAGTGCCGGAGCATGTATTAATTAGTCGTCCCTCAGAGTCCAAGGTATTCATGGAAAAGGAAATCCGACTCATAGCTTACAGGGATTAGCGGAAGGAAATGAGTAATTAGATCAAGGAGCAGACGGCTGGGGCGTATGTATTACCAACTAAAAGGGCGCGATTGTTTCAGATAGAGATACGGCCATAAAGGGTAAGGCGTTGAGGTATGTGGCAGGTGGTTGGAGAGATCGATAAATATACCGAAAAGACGCCGCAAGACTGAGATGGGCATTCGCTACTCAGGACGGAAATGGGAGGATTCTTTTGGAAGAGAAGAGGCAGATGGAAAGCGGTGAAGATAATTTGAAGCGGTTCGAAACCACGGATGTGAAGGGATGAGAGCCGCATAACAAGAATGCAGAGGGAGTTACTGTTTGGGTGCGATAGCGAAAGACTCTTCCGTACCTCGTGCTAAGCATCCCGCTCCTCTGTTTGTAAAGAACAAAAACTCACTTCTACCGAATAGAAACGAGTACGACCGGGTTGAAGAGAGAAGGCTTAGTAAGAAAACCTTACAAGGAAGAGGAGAAAAAGATGAATTGTAAGCTACACTTAGTGATGGAAAGCCCTGCGGAGAATTAATGATGCCAAGATAATCAGATGTGCGTAAGAAACCTCGTGGACATCTGTATGTCAACTGGTTGACCTTTCGGCTATGGCCCCGGGCTGAAGTATGCGCAGTCCTCAACTACCTTGATAATGCCAACCCCCAAAACACCAGATTGCGATCGTTCGATTGAATAAATACGCCCCGATGGATCGTACGATCCGCTGGAATCCTGTCAGTTCAGTCAATTATGTGACCAGTCGATCATTACCGTCTAACCAATTATACTTTCCTTCTTGGAGAGAGTCTCACCGTCGTCCAATTGGCGTTGCGGCAGAATTGCTAACCGCCCACAACAAGTAGGTTTAATTGGTTAAGCCTGGGCCACGACTCTACGCGCGATTTCAACGGTGTAAGGAATACTTCGATCCAATATATTCTGCGATTCGGTTGATCTTTAGATCCAGAAATGAAGGAATGATGCAGGTTACACTCGAGGCCACGCGAACGCCACTCGTCGTCCAATTCGGGACAATACGCTGGACTCCTAGTACCTCGTTGTACCGATGCAAAAAACGAACTGCAAGGATTGGCTTATGTCCTTGTCTATGTGATTAATGGGACCTGCGCAGTGTTTGCTAACGGAGCACTAATGCATACTAACGTAAGTTAGGGGGTTATGACGGTATCGGTAGTTCCGACGGATTTTGGAACACCAAATGCTAAAACTACCGCTAGTGCGGCAGTATACCCAATCAGGCAGGCGGTAGGAAAATCCGTCGGAACTACCGACACCGTCATAACTCCCTAACTTACGTTACTCTATGCGCCAGAGAGGGCCACAGCTCAACAAAGTCATCTGACTGTATCCTACTGTACATCTCATGCAGCAAGGTTGCAGCCACAACCCCCCTCCCCTGTACGGATTGCTTGCGTCTAGGCAGATTTGCTATGGAAAGAGTGAATGTTCTCATATATTCTATGCCAAGCCACTAGCAATCCGTACAGGGAAGGGGGTTGTATTTCTCGGCTCGCTGCCGTTTTGTTTCTATTTTTCCTTTAGTCGCCTCTCATCGCTTGTTGATGTACGACGAAGTGCATATGGACTAATTCAGGTGGTCTCGATATGACGGGCCTCTAGTCTAGACTCCTGAGACTGACAAGGCCGCCGCCATTGCCCACCACTTCGCAACAACCACGCTGCCGCACAGGGAACTACAACGGAAAGCCATGAGCAGATTTCTAGCGTTTGGAAATCGAGGTTACTAAAATGTTCGTTCTTTTCATTCAAACCTACCCAAACACGAGCGATCGATTTACAATAACTCTTGTATATGGCGATAGATGAGCAGCTAGACCCATTTACCCCCATTCTTTCTGGTAGTATAATTGTAAATTAACTAAGAACCTAGGCGTAGCACTGGGGCTGTATAACTTTGTAATTATACCAATACAGTGAGCGTCTGGCCGACTTGTGGCTCTCTCTTGCAGTTAAGCACTCAAGAAGATTGTAAGAGTTCTCAAGGCCGTTGTATGCACGACGGCTATAAATTATACGCGATCAGATTGTTATCCCATTCACAACCAGTGCTTGCGACATTTCAGTCCTTCCGCCCCACACGCCACGTGGCTTGCTCGATTTTCTCGTTAAAATTCTACCTAGAGTCAAGACTCATTGCGCCTTCCGTCTTCCTCGACACACCGCTCCCTCCCCGAAATCCCCAGCTTCTCTACGACAGTGTTATCCGTCATATGAGACATTCCCACCCTCTGCATCAGCTTATGAACAGTATCCAGGACATGAGCCAAGAAGGAACAGGGGAGTGGTTCATGCAGCGCAACGTCTCCGACGGCTATAACCAGGGCTTTCCAAACAACGTCGCTAGATTGCATACGGCTGCATCAATCGGCTTGGTAAACGTGGTCCAGTTGCTGCTTCAACAAGGAGGGGTCGACGCTGACGCCCAAGACAAAGACGGCCGGACACCACTGGCTTTAGCTGCGGCAAATGGACATGAAGCGGTAGCGCGGCTGCTACTTGAGCACGGCGTTATCAACGTTAACTCTAAAACCTCGAACGGTTGCACGCCGCTGTCGTCGGCAGCGGACAATGGACAAGAGGCAGTTGTACGACTACTACTCGAGCATAAACGCGTTGAAGTTAACTCTAAAAACGAGAACGGCTGGACAGCACTGTTCTTTGCGGCGGCAAATGGGTATGACGCTGTTGTGCGGCCACTGCTTGAGCACAACGATGTCAGAGCCAACTCCAAAGACGGGGACGGTTGGACGCCGCTATCGCTAGCAGCGGCAAACGGTCATTGGAAGGTGGTGCGGTTGCTACTCAGGCACAACGTTGACGCCAACACCAAGGACAAGGACGGGTGGACGCCGCTTTTGTTAGCAGCCGAAAACGGACATGCTATGGTGGTAAAAGTCTTGCTCGAGCACAAAGGCGTTGAAACAAACACTAGAACCCTAAGTGGCTGGACGCCGTTATCGTTAGCTACGGCAAGGGGGCATGAGGCGGTGGTAAGGGTGCTGCTCGCGAGGGATGACATTAACCTAGATCTTAAGGATAACAGCGGTCAAACGCCGCTTTTAACGGCCGTACAGAACCGACGTGAAGGAGTAGTAAACTGGCTCGCTCGAACTACTTAGCCACTCTCCAAGCGTTTCTTTTATTCTAATTGCCTCTATATTGCTTACTCTGCTGTTGACGTATCTTGTTCTTGTGCTTTGTAAAAAAAAATTGGCAATAACTTATATAGGAACGCTGTGAGCTAAGACAGAAAATGCAGACAGATTTTGCATAAATTATCTAAAACGGTATGGTGATGGGTCACTGGAAAGGGAAGCATTAGAACGTGAGTTGATAACGTACGTAGTAGGGGTTGCCGGGCTGAGGCTTAGTGCCTGGTCACACTCTGGTATGAACCACCTCAGAAAATTCAAGATCTTAAATGTTGACTGGGGTTGGCTTCAAAGGGGGCTAGAGACTAGGCCAGGGTTGGAGACGAGGCAGAAAAGGATAGGAAAAATCCAAAGGCTTCCTGGAACATAGGTCAAGGGAGCGAGTCAGTGGCATGCAAGAGATTGGCGGTACAGCTATGCGGAGGGATCAGTTGAGCTCACCACGCTAAAAGGTTGGTCTACCACCTCCGGTATATATTGCCAAGCAAAGCAACTTTAGAGTTTTTATAAATAGGCTAAGCTTTTTTTTAAGTTTAAATAATTTAAAAAAATTTCTACCTGTGCTGCTCCTTCATTTTTAAACTCCTCTATAATTCCTGCTGAATCATCCTCACTTACCTCTATACGCCACCTCTTTTCTCCCAGCCCAAACATTTAAGATGTAAACCCCAAGAAATAACTTAGACAGGGCCTTGCTAAGTCCTGGTGCTTTGAATTCGCGATCTGCGTCTCGTCATCCAACTATGGGTTGATGCCAATTACAAATCACATATGTGAAGGTGTATATAAAGTGTACAAATCCACGGTAATTTTGCCGGAGCGCGTCTTTTTTAACATAGCTCAGGGCTTCAGAGAAACTGTTCAAACCACTTAGAAACCTTTACAATTTTCTCTCCAAACACGACTACTCCAGCCGACGGAAGCCTAGGCCGGTAGGTAGGCCGCAAATTCTGGCCGTTAGCAGCCTTCCGCACATTTTGCAGAATGTCTTCATGCTCCCAGCAAGTGGTTTTGCTCTTCTCATCATGTCTGCATTTTCTGAAAGGATCACCGGTAACGGTCCAGCAGCGGTCTTGAGAGAGCATAACGTGGCAGCTCTGCATGGGCAAGCTCAGATCGCCTCCACTGCGCTTTGTGAGATGGCTAAGGCAAGACATGGGCGCGGCGAGGTAGTCGTGTCCAATGGGAAGAGAGTTGCATGTCACGGGCCTGCGCTCCACGGGTGCTACTGCTTCTCCGAGCCCTGCGCAGAAGACGATAGTGTCGACCAGCTTCGATAAATGCAGCCAATTCCGGCCTGACCCCATGACGGGCATCTCCCGCATTTCCGCGCCTCTACCGGGCTCAGTAACGATGTCCATGAATTCGAAGCCGAAGAGACTGTTCCCGCTGCTAGCTTCGGTAATCTCCATCGCCTTGAGGAGGTTGATGTTGAGGCCGAGAAGGAGCGTTCGTAGGCGGAATGAGTCCTGGCCCTCGCCCCAGACTACGACATCTCCCTGGCCATCTAGAGCTTCTACTACGGAGGATCCATCGTAGTGTGGATCGCAAAATGGGATGGGGTCTATTAGAGTATCCAGCAGATGTTCCGGTGTGTGTTCTCTGACAGAAGCGTGAGCCATGTGAAGCAGTAAACTTATCCTAGGCACCAGCCACGACCTCCGAGTCCCGAGATCGTTAACGATTGCTACTTGCTTAGAAGCATTACGCAGCATTTTTGAATAGATTGAAGACGGCAAAAAGCTTAGCTTATGCGATACAAATATAAAATTAGCTGAGCCGGTTAATCCGACTTGGGCGGGACCAGCACTGAGTGCTTGGAATCCGGCAGATATACCATTCATATGAAGGGTCCTTCGTCGACGTTGACCGTTAGAAAATTTGACAGGCGTCCGGAGTTCTGTTGTTCCAAGGAGAATGTGAGCCGGACAGGATCCGGGCAGTAACTCTTGGCAGTAACTTTACTGCCCGAATCTTTTGATCAGCGGCGGCCTAGCAGGCGCCAAGGCACTACTCGGGCACCTATTTTACTAGTAAAAGCCATACAAATGCAATGTTCATCAATGCACCCCCACCCCAACATAACTCGCAAGCCGCCGCACGATTAAACGAAGGTGTATATACTTTTGTCACCGCCAAAATTAACACCAGCGCGTCAATCAGTCGCCACCCAAGCTCTATATAGCAATAGCCCCCTATGCTCTACACCGAGATTCTTATCTAAAATGGACGCTCCCACCTTAGTTACTCCTGCCGCTATACCTTAAGCAAACTAACTGGTCAAATAGAAGGCCCACAAGAAGCTAAGAAATAAAGATACGATCGCGGCAATGTAGGCAGCTATTTAATTAATCCCTCCTGAACACTTGCTTAAGCTGGAAGCTGGTAAGCACTATAATACTCGCAACTTAGTAATACAGCGCTTTAATAACTACGCGTTCTCTTAAGGCCGTAAGCTCTATATAAGTGGTGGCCGGGCTATATAACAAGTCTATATAAAATGCAAAGCTTATGGCGAAGAGACTTACAACTACCAGAAACTTATAGAGGAGGACCGCCAGCAAAAGGATAAGGGAGGTAAATATCTTAGGCGGCCAAACAGGAAGATTTTAAAGAAGAGCTGTCCCTATTAAGTTTCCGCTTACAAGAACATAGTTAATGGAGCTATTACCTAGCTTATAAAGATTAATAGCGGTATATATACCTGCGCGGCTATACCAAATCCTCTTACTCTCCCAAAGTATAAGAACCGTTAGCCGGATTATGCAGCAAGTATAGCAGAGGCTCTTAAACACCAAGCTACCAATATATCTACAGGAGAGGTACGGCGACTTCTATCCTCCAATAAGTTGCCACCAATTAGTAGTCGTGACTACTAGAATATGGGAGGGCAGGTTCGTTAAGGTATATAGAAGGCAGGTGCAACAAAGTAGGAGCGATTTAAGGAGCTACGTTTAGCTCTCCAATAAGCCAGTTTCTATATACGCTCGCGTATCTATACCGAAGTTAATTCTAAATCAGGTAAGCCTATTACCTAAAGAGCCTCTATCGGCTCCTCTCCTGGTAGTATAGATAGTGCGGCATTTTCTAGTATAGCTAAGCTACTAATTAGTACTGTGGGCCCACCAAATATGGTATAGCTATGTGGCTCGGAGTGCCTGGATATTAAAGCGTTTGGGGTGTTAATTTGCTTTCTTACCACTGACTAAATACTAACTTATTATTCCTCCTAGGTAACTATACCTCTTAAGTCCTTGTCTAAATTACCTTCTTAACTCTACAGCAGATTGCTTTTGTATGTTAATTTACTTCTAGCTTCTATATCTATACTAATATAACATTCTTAATAAACCAGCTCCATATGCTGCTATTAACTATAATAACTATAATAAACACTGGCAAGACAGTTCCAATTATATACTTACTTATTTTATCTAAGGCCGAGTAGGTGTTTAAAGAGATGCACGACTTTATAAACGAGTTTATGTTTTACAATATACCCAGCCTAAAAGTTTATATTGGTAATTAGGGAGCTGGCTTTGTATTAGCTATAGAGAAGCTTATAAAGGAGGACATCTAAATATAGCTCTATAAGTAGCATATTGCTAAAAATATTAAAACCATGTTAGTTAATAGTGGCGCTTATACTAAGGAAAAGCGGAAACCTTTAGAAGAGTTAATATGGAAGTATATTAAGTCAGAGAATCCTATCAAACTTAAAGCTAATTATACTGCATTTATATATTAACTCAACCAGCCAGAGGCTTTTAAAATTAAAGAACACTAGCGCCTAAAAGAAGCCTACTTTAATAGGGTATATACGCGCCGCTATTATAATCTTGGTGCTAATACCTTATAGCAAGGGGAGTTAATTCACCTAAGAATAAAAGCAAGGCTGTATAAAGAGCTTAGATTACTAGAAGTTGCCACCCAGATTAAGTTAGTAATTAATAAGAAGTTTAAAGAGTACAAGATGCTAGAGTATAAGGATTATAGATACCATTAAAACCCTAATCTTAATCTCACTAGCTATAAACCCTACCCTACTTATAATACTACCTACTATACCCTAACCTACCCCTATACTACCCCTATAACAGGAACCTAATTATATTAACTTAACCCTATAACTAGAACCATCTAGGAAATAGAGTTAAAACTAGGGTTTTGGCAAGGAGTTAACAAACCTTATAAAGATATACATAGAAGACAACAAGTACAGTAGAGAAGATAATAACTTTAACTTTAAACTTACCATCTTCTATAACCTCTATAGCAGAGCTAATATACCCTAAGAAGCCAAGGTTAAAGCCTACCCTATAATGCTATACGGTCTAGTACTTAACCACTACTACACTAACCTTAAAAACATCACCCTAACCCTTTCATTTAACTAAATCTGTAATACTATATGTTACGGACAGCTTAAGTACAATGTTATGACTACTTGGAGAAGAGTCGGAGGAAGCTAGTTGGTTAATACAAGTACGGTCTAGGATGGAACCGGTGGAACTATGTAATAAGGAATAGTAACCGAGGTTACGTAGTATTGAACGTATTAACTGTGTTAAACAGAAGGGATATTATGTTTAATATAGACAACACGTACCTCACGTACAAGAGAGGATTTCTTAGGAGTACGGATGTGTATTTAAAGGACCTTAGTCCCTACCATAGATAGTTCTCTCCTTATAGTGAATCTTAGAATACAATTAGAGTTAATCTATTAGGTAACCACTCCACCAGTTATTATTATGTTATTGCTTTGTTCTTACCTACATACCCAGCCTAATAATAGGACCCACCGTAGTTTCTGCTATAAGGTTCTGTTATATATTCACTACTAAGGTTACAGTATTAAATAAGGTCAAACAACATGCCACCCAAAGCACCAGTTACAATAACGTTGACGGCAGCCACAACCTCAGGGCCAGGTGATACTAGTATAGACAATAGGGATTCTTAAATGGTTACGCAAGGTTAGTTATAGGAAATAGTTAATCACTTATAAGATAACAGTAGGATACTTAAAGAACATATTAATGGAATTAGAGTAGCAAAGATCAAGTTACCTTTAATTAAACGGTTCTTAGGAGAAAAGTTAAAGCTTAAGGGATTTCTTACGCAGATGTACTTTAAGGTAGTATAGGAAGGAGCAAAGTTAGCAACATCGTTAGATTAAGTAGCCTATGCAGGATTGTTCCTAACAGGAAGGGCACTTAAGTAGTTTAAACCGTATCTCATGGAAATACAGGCCAATGGCATAACAACTACTAACTAGGACGTACGGTATATATTTGCTAGTTAGAACAGGTTTGCAGAATAACTAATACAGATATTTAAAGACCTGGAAACTATAACCACAGCAGAACAAAAGCTTCAGAACTTAGTATAACGCACTTTAGCAATTAAGTATATAACGTAATTTTAAACACTAGCTACGCAGGTTAAGTGGAACAATAAGGCACTTATAGCATAGTATAAATAGGGACTTAAGGCTAAAGTCCAGGACGTAATTATCCTAATAAAAGATACGGATACTCTAAGAGAGTTAATAGACCAGTTAATAAAGATCAATAATAGGATCTATTAAAGGGAATAAGCCAAGAGAGGGCAAGATAGAGTTCCACAGTTATATAAAGCGCAGAGTACGCAATAATAGACATAGAGTTAAAAACTATGGAATAGCGCAGAGCTAATAGACCTAAGTGGTACTAAAGAAACCTAAAGGTGGGAAAAGAAACCATAGAAACCCAGAGGTTAAGAATTAAGTAATTAAAGGACTAAGGAGTAGAGGCTAAACTAGGGATCTCAGCAATAGAAGACGTTTAGGCAGACTCCACAGTAAAATTAGTGGTTTAGAGATAGAGCTTATATAAATTATAGGAAACAAGGTCATTTCGCCAGAGACTATAGAGGTAGTTAGAGTAACTATATAGTAAAGGGAACCAGACCAGCAGTAGACACGTATATACAAAGGGACGATAGTGCACTATAAGGAATAAAAGAATGTTCAATTAATAGTTTTATGTATTATTACAACAACGTATACCGAATTTATAAGGACGCTAAGTACGGCGTAAGCTATTAGCTATAGGAGCCATTATTATCTAAATTTAAAGGAACTAGCGAACTAGCTTATAGATCGGACATTAAAGATAATAAATTCGATATAGGCAAAGCATTTACTAACAATAAGGCAATAAAGGCAGCTTACTAGGAGTATACAAACCTTAAAGAAGTTAAAATAGAAGTAGAGACTAAGACTATCACAGAATAAGGTTTAGTAATGGGTATTATAACACCATTAGATACAATTTCTATTACTTTATAAGATAATAGGAGTAACGTTTAAAAGAAACTAAGTAAGTAGATAACTACTAGTACTAGCTTATCACTTAATAAAGGTAAAAGGCCATAGGCTTAAAATTCTTAAGAAGAGATAAAAGAAGCTTAAGATTCTTAAGACAAGATAAGACATACCTAAGGACCTATAACAGATAAAAACTAATAGGAAAGGGCAGTAACTTAGTTTAGTAACAAACGAATAAGTATAGAACGCAAGTTTAAGAACTACAAGTTTAGGGAATAAATAAGAATATTAGTAATTCTAGGTAAACGCGGTGTTCAGCCTAAAGATTAAACAGTTAATACTAGGATTAAAAAGCAAGACAACTATAAAGATCCAGCTACAAGACGCAGAAAATAAGAAACTATAGATAAGTTTAAAATAAGAATTATTATATAGCAAGAGCAAAAGCTAAATAAGAGGTTAGCTATGCCAGGTTATATAAGGGACAGAGCACCTATACAAAGAGTTATTAATAGGCCAAGTGCAGGGACACCTAGGGCAAAATAGTTAAATAAACTGGAATAAGAAGAGGATCTAGATATCCTAACTAGGTTTAAAGAAAGATATACTAAAGGATGTTATAATATAGTAATAACAAGGTACTTTCTAACAGATAGACTATACACACTAAACCAGTTATATGGAAAGTGGTATAGGCAGCAACATAACAATAAATGGGCAGATTTCTATATATAGCTAGACAAAAAAGTTGTCTAAGACCAACCTATTACGGAGAAACGCATGAGTTATATTAAAGGAGCGTTAATTATAATATTAAGGAACCTAGAAGAGAGATCTAGGGACTAGAGAAGTAAGTAATAAATCTTAGTACCTATAGCAAAGATACCAGTAGTTAGGTTAACTAGGTATAGGTTTAAACTTAAGAATAAAGACAAACTAAAAATTAACCTAAAATATATAGCGCATTATACACTATCGTGGATAGCTTATATGGATAACGTATATAACATATATAGAGCACTAAGAGACAAGAACCAGAAGTACCTAGTAAAGATATATTAGGCACCAGAGAAAAAGCGGTTTAGAAATGCCAAGTATATACATAGATAGCACCCAGTAGAAGTATAAGGTTAAGGGGACTTAATATTTTAACTAGGAAGATTCCTTATGGAAGAATGCCTAGATAGATAATAGTAGTGGGAGTACCTAGAGAATACTTATCTATAGTATATAGAGGAAAAGAAATAAACTAAGTATTAGCCTAAGTTGGACTAAGTATAAACAGGATCTAGCAGCTAATAGTTGGGAAAAGGGGAGGCATATAGAACTAGAGGAAACTAATATTAAAGCCTTAGACCCTTAAAGGAATTTAAAAACAACACCTAAATTTATAAGCTAAGTGGCAAGATCAACAGTTTAAAGCGTTAGTAGATAGTAGAGCAACTAGGAACCACATATTACCAAAAGCAGTAGAAAGAATAGGGTTACTATACAGATAGAAGGAATACCTATATCCACTTACAACAATTTTAGGAGATTAGATAGCCTATAGAGGAGGTATTATTAATCTTAAAACAGGACCTGTTTAGTTAACTATTAAAGGAAAATTAGTCAGAATGTCTTTTAATATCCTACTATTGGGACAGGACGAGGCGATACTAGGAATACCTTGGTTACAGAAGTATAATCTAAAGGTTAATTGGGTTACAGGTCAGGTTAATATTAAGAATACTTAACAGCGCAAAGTGCAACAGTAAACCAAGTTGGTATAGTACTAAGTTGGAGTAATATATAAGGAGACTAAGCAAGGCTTAAGTTATATACCAAAGAGATACCATAAGTATGGCAAAAAGTTATAGTCACTAGAAAGTGAAAAGCTATTAAAGCATACAGCATAGGACCATAAGATAGAATTAGAAGAGGGAATAAGTCCAAAGTTCTTTCTAATCTATAAGCTTACTAAAACGAAGTTAGTAGCGCTTAAGGAGTTTATCCAAGAGAACTTATATAAGGGATATATTAGACCGTTACAGTTATTAGTAGGATATCCAGTACTGTTTATCCCAAAGAAAAACGGAAAACTTAGGATATATATAGACTATAGATAGTTAAACAGCATTACTAGGAAGGATAGGTATCTTTTACCCTTAATTAGCGAAATCCAAGACAGGATAGGCAACGTAAAGATCTTTACAAAGATAGATCTAAGGTGGGTATACCATTAAATTAGAATCAAGGAAGGCGACAAATAGAAAGCAGCCTTTAGGTTAAAGAAAGGACTATATAAACCATTAGTTATGCAATTTAGGCTTATAAACATACTAGTAACGTTCTAAAAGCAAATTAATAGTGTATTAGGAGAACACCTAGATAAATTTATTATAGCATACCTCAACGACATTATCATCTACTTAGAGAGTAAGGAAGAACATAAAGAACACGTTAAATAGGTCTTAAAGAGACTACAAGAAAAATAGATGCTAGTAGCAATTAAGAAATGCAAGTTCTTCACCAAGAAGACCAATTTTGTTAGATTTATTATTAAACTAGGCCAACTTAGCATAGATCTAAAAAAGATTAAGGCTATAGTAAATTAGTAGGAACCAGAGAACGTTACGTAGTTAAGATCGTTCCTAGGGTTTTGCAATTATTATAGAGGGTTTATAGCGTAATAGTTAAAGGACATTAAGCCACTTACGCGGTTAACAAAGAAAAAAGAACCATGGGCATAGGGAAAGGAGTAATAAGAACTATTTAAAAGAGTTAAAGGGTTGTTTACCTAGGAGCCAGTTCTTAAGATCTATTAACTAGGTCTAGAGACGGTTATAAAAACAGATACATCAGACTTTGCACTAGGGGCATACTTTATATAGAAACATCAAAACAGATGGCACCCAGTGGCATACTATAGTCAAAAGATGACACTACTAGAGTTAAACTACAACATCTATAACAAGGAGTTGTTAGGCATAGTTATAGCACTTAAAAAATAGAGAGCATTCTTACAAGGCACAGAGAAACCATTTGTGGTTAAAACAGACTATAAAAACCTTATAGGATTCCTAATAACAAAGGAACTCAACCAAAGACAGGTTAGATAGGCGGAAATGCTTACAGAATACCATTTCGAAATTCAGTATACCAAGGGTACAGATAATGCACGAGCAGACGCTCTAAGCAGAAGGGCTAAACTATAAAGTAATAAAAAGCTATCGGGAGCTTTGTTAAGAAAGGATCAAGACAGATTAATTAGGTACAATTATCCAAAGATTGCAGCAACTAAAGAAAGTCAGATCCACAAGTTACTAAAAAGTAATTAGACATAGAAGATCTAAAAAGCATAGGTAAAGGATTTAAACTTAGAGCAATATGAAAATAGAGAAGCAATATATATACCTAAGTTTATTACAGAAGAATTTATTAAGGAATTCTACAAGGGAATAACACAAGGATATAATAGGTCTATAGGACTAGTGTTAAGGCTTTAAAAGGAGTATATTATTTAAGGAATCTAGGGACTAGTAAGACAAGTTATAAAGAAATATCTAGATTGCCAAAGAAACAAACCAACAAGGCATAAGCCGTATGGAGGGCTATAACCTGTCAAGATACCAGGAAGACTATAGGAGGTTATATTATAGAACTTTATTATTAAGTTACTAAAGTTAAAAGATCCTATTATAGAACAAGATTATAACGCGATCTTAGACAAGCTAACAAAGTAGGGATACTTTATAGTATACACTAAAGAGATATCAGCAGAGGATGTCGCTAGAATCTATATAAAGAAAGTGTTTGTAAGATATAGAGCACTAAATAAGATTATATTGGATAGAGATCTAAGATTTATAGCAGCATTTTAGGAAGTATTTCTAGCAGAACAAGGAGTTTACGCAGCAATATCTACAGCATATTATCCGCAAACGGACGGACAAACGGAAAGACTAAACTAGACACTAGAATAGTATCTAAGGCATTATATTAATTACGCATAGAACAATTGGGTATTATTATTACCAGTTATATAGTTTGCATACAATACAACACCATAAGAAGGAATGGGGACATTACTATTTAAGGCAAATTATGGATATAAACCAAGAACGTCGTTATCGCCACATTAAGCAAAAAAGACGAGTAGCACAGCTAAGCAAAGAATAGAGATATTAATAAATCTTTATACAGACCTTAAGGAAACAGCTAAGTTAGTATAAGAACAAATAAAAAGGTACTATAATACTAGGAGATCTAAGGGACCAGATCTTAAGGAGGGAGATAAAGTATAGCTACTACACAAAAATTTCAAGAGTTAACGACTAAGCAAGAAATTAGACCATGTTAGACTAGGACCTTTTAAAATTACGTAAAGAATTTCATTAGTTACGTATAAGTTAAACCTACTAGCTAAAATAAAGATCTACCCTATATAATATATCGCAATGCTAAAGCCAGCATACGGGAATATTAAGCCACTAGTCTATAAGGCAGACACATATAGAGGATAAGAGGAAGACAAATAGCAAGTTTTAAAGATTATTAGTTACAAAGATATAGATAACGAAACGTAGTATAAAGTAAAGTAGATAGGCTATAGTAAGACTACCTAGGAACCACTAAGCAACCTAAGAAACACTATAGGAAAGATATAGGAGTATTAAAAGAAAGCAGATTAGGTAGTATTAATAAGAAAGGATTACCAAAAAACAAGTCACCTAAGGGGGACCTAAGAGGAGCAATTGCTAAGCTACTTAGAGTTATTTCCCTTATAGGAGGAGAACTAGTCCTTTTATTACCTAGCTTAAACAGACCCTATTAAACAAGTTTCCACTCCTTAGAATAAACCTTCTTATAAATACGTTTAAGACGTTAGAGACAAGCATAAGCTAGATATTAAGCTTTAAGAATGCGTGCGGACTCTTCTAAGGCACGTTAAACCACGAGCAGCGCAGAGGCCAGCTCACTGTTAAGCTTCGCAGCGGTAGATTAAACACGAGACCCTATAACAAGTTACTTAGGGAACTTAAAGACTGTTAAGAGTTACAGGACGCGCACACTTAGCGTCAGAGATAGAGCGAACGTCGCAGGACAATTAAATGTTTGCTTTGGTGCACTTGGAACAAAAGGAAGGCTATTAAGATAAAGGACTTGCCAGCATAACATAGACCAACCCCTCTTTCGCGCACCTAGAGCAAGGAATCGCCATCACTTCACCAAGTAATAGTATTGAGGAGATAGTACGCAGGCGACGCTCTACCCAAGAAAGAGAAGAAGAAGCTTTAGGTATAATAAGTAATAATATTAACCAAATTAATTAAACGGACATCACACCTCTAGTAGACAACTTAGAGATATTAGGAATCTTTAAGGACGAAGATAAAAAGGAGGGAGATAGTATTACAGACAGCTTAAGTACAATATTACGACTACTTAGAGAAGAGTTAGAGGAAGCTAGTTGGTTAATATAAGCACAGTCCAGGATAGAACCGGTAGAACTATATAATGAGGAATGGTAACCAAGGTCACGTGGTGTTAAACATATTAACTATGTTAAATAGAAGGGACGTTACGTTTAATATAGACAACACGTACCTTATGTACAAGAGAGGATTTCTTAGGAGTACGGATGTGTATTTAAAGGACCTTAGTTCCTACCGTAAATAGTTCTCTCCTTATAGTGAATCTTAGAATACAATTGGAGTTAATCTGTTAGGCAACTACTCCACCAGTTATTATTACGTTGTTGCTTTGTTCTTACCTACATACCTAGCCTAATAATAGGACCCACCGTAGTTCCTACTACAAGGTTCCGTTACACTATATATAATTACTTTAAGGGACCTAAATACAGACGTAGTATATTAGGACGATGGAACTTAATAACTCTAAAGTCCATAATAGGTAAGAGCGAGAATGCTGGAAAATCAACCTTAGACTATCTATAGTTACTTATTAAAAAACTAAGACACCTTTAGTATGGTCTTAACCCAGATTTATATATAGACAAGTTCCTTTATAATAAGCTTATTAACGCCTGCTAAGAGTTACTAGTGTGTTAATATGCCCGCTTTAAACCTTCTAATAGCTTAACTGGCCTAATTAATAACTTATAATCCTCTATTATAACATTTAAAAAGTTAAATAGTAAGAACCCCTAAGCCTTCTTTACTAACCGCCGCTACTACAGACAATACCCTTAATTACCTTATAGAATACAATTATCTTTATTTAGCTAATATGTATTACTAAAGAAGCGCTGCTTTATCTATAATAAAGAAGGTTATTAGTTATCTAAATAGGCCGTCGAAAACGGACTCTGCACCTATACGTGGTGACGGCTACGAACCTAAGTCTTCGAAGTTCAGACTCAGAGCCAACGCAGAGACGTCGCACAGCGTGCGATACAACTTCGTGGTAGTAGTTACGAGCGTTATAGGCGGTAGTGAAAAGTTTTCACATAGGATGGTGAGATCTCAAAAACCACCACTAATAGTACCCCTTTACGATAACAGCTACTTCTACACTGCTCTATTAGGGCACCTGTACGATCCAATATAGATGCGCAGTATTTGATAACATCCCCCGACCCCCAATTAAAAGCATCAACGACCTCATATTAACGAACGGCAACTGCGAACGAACGAGTAAATATACGGCCCCTCCTAACCCCTAGGGCGATCGCCCGCGGAGCATGCGGTTACTTGCCGTTAACTACCAAATACCTAGCAGCCTAGATTGCAACCTACGGTTCTCCTTGTCTCCTTTTAAGGAGTAGTGACCCTTGGAAAGGGCCTAGCTAGGGCCTAGGTATAAAAGATACCCAAAACACAACACAATATATCCCGCTGTTAGTATTATAGTAGTTAAGACAGATAAATCCCCCTTACGCCTTCAATGGCTCTAGGGGGGGGGAGGCATGGCGTATATAGTAATAGTCTACAGGAGATAGCATACAGGGGATAGTTAAGATATAGAACACAAAGCATATAGCACACATAGCGAGGCCTAGCTAGGACGTAGTAAACCCTAGCTTTGGATAAGCTAGAGAAGGAAGCAGTGGTTCCCATAGAGTTTAAACATTTAAGGAGGACAGGACGTAGCTATAGGCCCACAGGGCCGCTGCTATAGACGAACATGGCAAATTAGGGGTTTTTCATCCTACTAAGGTGGCTTATAGGGTTTTTCCGTCCCCTACACAGCAGGGTTTTCTTCCTGTTAATTTACAAGTTTTCCCCCCTACGACGGCAAGTGTCTGCGTGGGCCTAGATAGGATCCGTATCAGACGTTAATTAAAGATTATACTACTACTAGTTATCTAAATACTCCAGAGAAGAATGTAATAAATTAAAGAAGAAGTTTAAGGATATATTTAACCACCGCTTTAATAGACATGCCTAATAGTATATTGCTGAGTATAAAGGAACAGATAATAATAGTAATAAACTTAACTTAGAATCTATTAATAAGGCAATAGAAGCTCTTATAATTAATATTAAGTTACTAATAGTATCTCCAACCCAAGAACAGACTAAACTGTTCTTTACCTTTTTTAGAACAATACAGCATAAAGGAGCCATTAATACTGTGACTAACTTAGCAGATTAATTCTTTACCTATGTAATTACCAGCACTAATTTAATTGCTTACTATAATGGCCCAGACCTATTTACCTATGTTGCTACTAGCTAGTATATATCTAACAAGTTCTACAGAGTAATAATTAACACTAGAGCTTTAAAGAGATTAATAGTAGGTTATAGATAATACCTTATATATAGAAAGACCCATAATACCGTTATTGATACCTTAAAGGCTGGCGCTATTAACGTTTAGTTTGGCATTGGTTCTACCTCTTCTATTAGCTCCGTTACAGTTAATACACCAGTTAATAATGTTAAGTTTCACATTATAAAGGCCGATACACCCTTCCTACTATGCCTTACAGATATGGATATACTAAAGGTCTATTATAATAACCTTAAGAACGTCCTAGTTACCCCAACAAAATCGGTGCCAGTAGTTCGCCAATTTAGTTACCCCTTCCTATTATAGGAAGAGTTACTACAGTTATTTATAACCTACTTGTTTAATTAAAACCCTTGCTACCTAACCACTACTAAACTCTGCTGACTCCACTATCGCTTTAGACATTTATTGGCAGATAAGCTATATAAGGTACTAGAACGCTCTAGCTATAATATTATTAATAAGCAGGCCATTAACTACCTCACTAAGTACTATTCCCACTGTTAGAAATACAGCAAGTCTCCTAAACGGTTTAAATTTACACTATAAAAAGACCAAGATTCTAATTTTAACTATTTTATTTTTATTAATATTATATATATTAACAGGAGTCCTATTCTCTATATAATTAATAAAGCTACTAGATTTTAAGCTGTAAGATAGCTATATAACATCTCCGCAAAATATACCTGGGATATCCTATAACTATATTAGATTAACACCTACATTAAACCACCTAACTATATTACCTATAATGCTAGGAAGAACTTTATAAGTAAGGAGTTTTAATAGTATACTATAGCAATGGCCATATTAACCAAGAGCATCCCAGTAGAAGCTTACTGGTCTATTAGAATAGTAGAAAGAGCTTATCCAACACTATGCTAAGTATATTAGATAATTACGGAGGAGCTATAGGACTCAGGAATAACTAAAGAACTGGCCTTATAAATGGCGGTAAAGGCCGCTAATAACACAGCTGGCCTAGATGGCTTAGTCCTAATACTTTTTATCTTTAGTGCCTACCCTTATATAAGCAAACTTAACCTACTAGCACCCTCTATTATATAGCAAGCAGTAGCTATAAAAAAGGTAATAGAGGAGATCGTAAGGATTAGGGCAAAGAAGTAAGTTAATAATACACTAAACCAATAAAATGGTCCATCTGTTACCACAATCCATAACCTCCCCTTAACTTAGATGTGCTTATATAGCGTAAAGGCAATACTAAACAAAGCGGTAGATAGACTGGCCCATTTAAGTTACTTGGAATTAATAGAGAAATATATAAGGTATAACTCCCTAGTAGACCTACTAACTTTAGGACTATAATAGTAAAGCCGTATCTATAACCTAAACTAAAAGAACCTAACAAGGAACCAGAGGAGGAGCTGTTTAAAGAACTAACTAAGGAACTAACTAAGGAACTGACTAAGGAACTAACTAAGGAATTAACTAAGGAACTAACAACTACTATACCCCTCTAAAGATTAAAATGGACATAATAATTGCCAACAAAGTCCTAGCAAAACATCATAGATGTATTAATATTTATTAATAACAGCCCAATAAAACCTAATACTATAACCCTTAAGTGTACCTTACTATTATTTATAGAGTCTTAACACAAGGAGATAAACAGTTTACTTAAGAAAGGTATCTTTAAGTTTATTAATACAGCAGACATCCTAAAGGGAGTTAGAATCTTTAACTCCTAGTTTATTAACAAGATTAAGAATACTAGAATAAATAAGGCCTTTAAGAAGTCTAGACTAGTTATATAAGCCTATAACAACTATAGTAAAGATCTAGTCTTAATACAATCACTAACTATTTAATATATTAGCTAGAGAATTATCCTAGCACTTATAGTAACCCTATAAGGAAATAAAAAAAGACTAGCCTTTTTATACCTACGCGACATCTTATAAGCTTATATATAGTCCAGTACCTACCTAAACAAAGACTTCTTTATATACCTACTACCAGAACTTAAACTAAAGAATAGATTAATTCTAAGAGTTATTAAACCACTCTATAGTGTCCCAGAAGCTAGCAACTATTGGTTTAATATATACTACCACTACTACCTTAATAAGCTATAGATAAACCAGTTAATATATAACCCCTGCTTATTATATACAAATAGCAACGGCTTTAGAATTATAGGACTGCAGACTAATAATATACTATTTCTTACTAATAAAACCTTTACAGAGGCTAAAGAAGCTAGGCTTTAGGAAGCAAAGTTTCTAATAAAGGAGAGAGAGAAGCTTATACTAAATACCCCAATTAAGTTTAACGGAGGCTGTATTAGGTAAGAAAAGGACTCAATAGCCCTTACCCAGGAACGTTAATGCTAGAACCTAAAGTTAGTTATTATAAAGGCTATAGACCTAACCAGCTCCAGAGGGGAAGTCTATAAGGTAGTTATACTAAAGGACCAATACGTTACCCAGAGAGTAAGAGGAGCCTATATTACCACAGTCTATTAACTAGAAGCTGCCTTTAACCTCTCCTTTATAGTACAAGTTGTTAACCTAAAGGAAGAATATATAAAGTAGCTTAATAAGCAGCTGTAATAGCAAATTAATAATCCCTCCTAAGGACTTCGCTTTATATAACTTAATACAAGCACTTTTAAACTAATAATATTTACGGACTCGTCCTTTACCAATAACTACAACCTCTCTTCTTAAATTGGCTTTATTATTACACTTACAGACAAGGATAATAGGGCCAATATCCTCTATTGGTTATCTATTAAATGCAAGCAAGTTATATAAAGCGTCTTAGCAACTAAACTATATGGTATAGCCCACGGATTTAACACTAGAGCTATAATTAAAGCAACCATTAAAAAGATCCTACAACTTAAACAACTACCACTTACCCTTTATATTAATTTAAAATCTCTATATAATTACCTAGTCAAACTTAAAACAACATAAGAGAAACAACTTATAGTTAACCTAATGTATTTACAACAATTATATAAGAGAAGAGAAATAGCAGAGATTAAATGGATCAACAGAGGCAGTAACCCTATAGACACTATAATAAAATCAAAACCTTACCAAGCATTAAAGGACCTAATTAATATAAATATAATTAAGCTATAGGTTACCAAGTAGGTAGAGAGAAGAGAAGATAGAAAGACAGGAATAGAGAGTGTAAAGATGTTAAGCTAGCAGCCAAGGCGCTAGTACTAAGCGAGCTAATGGCGATTTTCCATGCCAGGCATGGAAAATCGTAATTGGTTACTTTAGCCATTTGGCAGAATTTGGTGGAATTTAATAGGTGGAAAGTAGTGGAATTCGACAGGTGGAAAGTAGTGGAATTTGGTAGACGGCGTGCTTAAGTACTGTTAAAAACTAAATACTCCTAGTGTCTGATAAAGGTTGCGTCCTTGCAGTTATATAACCGCAAATTGCCATCACGTAACGGCAATCTAGGGCAATTTGCGGCAACTTGCCTACGAACGCAAGTCAAAAGGGGTTGATTACGTGAGCTAAGCGAGCTCAAGAAATCCACCAAATTCCACCTGTAGAATAGGAGAATCAATAAGCATCAATCAAATCCAGTTACCACCCATACTATTGCAATAGCATTACGTATCACCGGAAGTGATACCGACAGAAACAAACCTCTTTCAGGTACTCCCTTGCTGTGTCCTTGTCCAAGTCTCGGAAAAGATCTCGAATGCTTGCGTACTTCTGTTTTCTGGTTGCTTTCCGCCATAGACGCAGGTACGATGGAAGTGGAGGAAGTTCGCCAGAGCTATCCCATTCATCCTATCAAGTTCAGCAAAGGCACAGATGGTTCCCAAAGAAAACAAACCTACGGCTCGGGCGAGATCAGCACCGTAATCCATGAGTAGTGCTGCAACCTTCATATGACCCGCAGCTGCAGCCGCAATTAGAGGGGTCCCATGGTGTTGACTGAAGCAGTCGACAATTGCACCACACCTGAAGAGAATGGACACTATATCAATATGCCCTTTTGAAGCAGCGGCAATTAGTGGGGTTCCGTATAGCTCGTTTGAGACATTCACGTCTGCACCATACTCAATAAGCATGGCAAGTATGGCCTCGAAACCACGCATAGCAGCCGTGATAATGGGAGAGGCTGGTTTGCCAGTCCCGTGCACATTCGCACCTTTTACGAGAAGCATTTTGACGATAGATTCATTTCCAGATTCCATGGCTATGGCCAATGCGTCGACGCCGGACAGTTGCATATTCGCATCAGCCCCATATTGCAAGAGAAGCTGCACTGATTGCTCATCGAATCTTTTGATGGCCTTGATGAGGGCATGGGGATCTCGACACTTTTGTAAAACGTTCGCTCCGTAATCTATCAAGATTTTGACAGTTGCAAAGTTGGGAGCAGCCGAAAGGGGTGAGCAGAATTTATAACCGTCTAATTGATTGGGATCGGCACCTTCTTGGAGTAGTAATGCGACAATTTCTAAGTAGCTGTTACGAACAGCAGCGATTAAAGCAGTTCCCCTTCCTGAAGGTTTTGCATTGATATTTGCGCCATATTTGAGGAGAACTTCGACGGTGGCCTTATCACCTCTCTCAGCAGCACACTGAAGCGCAGTCCCGTTGAATGCAGATGTGCTGTCAGCAGCTGCGCCTGCTTCGAGAATGGCAGTCGTAATATCACTCCCGCGGGCGGCGGCGATGAAAAGAGGAAGTTTGTTGTCATCTTCACATATCGGATCGTTAATTTTCGAAGCCCATCCTTCCTTGACCAACGAGTTGATCTCTTCGACACTGCCGCTGTATAAGACTATTCTCCATTCTTCCCATGAACTATCACAGCGCGAGAATGATAGTGATGAACTGCGGCCAGCAAAATCCGTTGTCGTCGTGTCAAACACGCTTGTTTCCAGTTGATCTTCCCAAGACCCTAGTGGTAACGGGTCAGGTCTGGCTTGGTTCTGGATTTGAATGAGTATATATAAAACTGGAAATTATGAGACTGAGTCTGTTAGTGAAGACTTACGTGGGTATGTTCGTCGGGAGTTAGAGGCACTACTGGTCCACGAAAATCTCTACTCTCCATACCAAGGCCTCGGCGCCGAAATTGGCCAAGGTGTCCACAGTATGGTGTCCACAGTATTGACGTGATTGCCTGGGCCTCCGCTAAATTGCTAGCAGTAGGGATGTCGTACTGCTAAGAAAAGTTTGAAAGGATTTGTGGAGTCCGCAACGGCCGCTCCTCCGCATGGCGTCACCGTGTTGACGACCTGAGCATAGACCGCTGGACATGTTCTAACTGAGAAAATGAGATGTAAAAAGTATGCCCCTGTGCGGACGTACCACATTTTAACAATTTCGAGGTATGGGGCTTGTGATGACGACGCACGCCGACTCTGGGCATCGCGACGCGTAAGAAGGCAATGCGAACCATCGTTTGCACCTCCGGTTACCACGGGGCTGTATATAAGCAGGGGCTTGGGGCAAATCACCGAGATAGTTGAAGTTGGTTGCTCTGAGCATGAATGCGGGGCGCTCAGAGAGGCACACCCACGTAAGATACATAACTAGCTGAGGTCGGGCCAGGATGTAGCGTCCGGGCTATCCGAAACCCCACAGGTTAGTCTCCATTCTGGCCGGTAGATCTCGCTTGGTCTGCGCGCTAACGCAAAACATAATGGTGCCTATGATTAATGAATGAAATTGTACAGTTACTCAAACCGATTTGATTGGGAATGATGCAGATGCAAATTGCAAATGAATGAGGAAGCCTTTCCTGAGCTGAATAATACATTCAGAGCCGCTTAAAGGAGCGTGATAAACACATTTGCTTTAGGTGGTGTGTACTGCGTTAGATCGCACTGGGAGCCATGGGCTCTGGCGACAACCTTTACAGTGTAGAAAGCTACAGCTGCAGCCATTGCAATATAGAAACAAAGGAAGATAAATGCATAGAGCTATCTTCTCGATGCCAGCATGATGGCCAATGACTTTCTCTGAAGCGTCTTCCAATGCAGTTCTTTTGTTCAAGTTGGGGATATATTGGAAGCCAAAGTTGGTTTCTTTGCCGAGACCGTCCTTGCTTTCGATGAGATAGTCCTAGAAGAACCTTCGGAAGTACTAGCAGGGGAAGTCAGCTGTGCTGTCCACAAGCGGCAAGTCAAGTCCGACTTATCCGCCCCACGGACTATTCGCTTACGCTCATAGTCCTACGCAGCTCAACGGAACACCGAGCTCAACGGAACGTGTACCCAAAATCAAGCCTCACCTATTTCCTTATACAATTGAATCACCACAACCATGCCTACAGAATCCGAAATTATTGAGATCCGTATGCAAGATGCACTTTGTAAGTTATCACGCATAAAAACACCCAATATTTAATTAGCAGCCTACCTATATAACACGCTGTTCAAATATGTCTATAACTGCGTTAATAGCATTAAGAGCAAGGTGCAGAGGCCTAGCAGTATTAAGATGCTTAATTAACACCAGGAGGCCATGCTCCTATCCTATATTAATTAAATAAACCGCCTTAGAGTCGGCGCGCTGTTCCACCAAGTCCATAATTGCGTGTAGCGTATCCTTAAGCTCTGTCACGGGACTGCCCGCGACACGCGCTACGCTAGACGCGTAGCTTTCCTTTCCTTGTTTGATATCGCTTGGCAGATAGTTTATCCGCCCCGATTGCCCCTATATAGATTCAGCCGAGTTGCATTCCTGTCGAACTCTCCAGCAATCCTCTTGAGTCTCCACGACAGCCGTACGTAGCTATCAATTCCACGAATCTGATGCTTGTTCATCTAGTGTTCGCATGTGATACTTCGTCATCGTGACAAGCTCCATGCACCTAACAGCACCAAACCACCTACTCTTAAATACGGCCGGACTAAGAGATTTCTTAAACAAAACCTAATAGTGCACAAGGTTAAGCAGAAGCCTATAGAGATTAATTAAGCTGCTGCAAACGATCCTGCCGCGATATAGGAATGGTATACCTTGTATAGGAATATGAAGGAGTAATGGGGTATTCTACCATGTGATAAATATAACTTTGGCCACGACCTACAACGCCATAAACACCTAATACACCGCGCAGCTTGCAGATAATAATAAACCAGGCTCGCAGTTTTATTATTAAGCAGCCTAATAGGGTAAGGAATCCTTTGTTAATGCTTTGCAGGAGCGCTAGGAAGAATGCCGTGCTTCGCTCATTAGTAGAGGAGGACCTGTAACAGTGCAGTGTGGGGATTGAATGAGCAACTTTATTGTAAATCTATGGAAATCAAGTGAACTAAATACATGAAAGTAGACCCGGAACTCCGTAGTCTATGACTCAATATTTGACCGTATCCGAGACATACGAGG
>Ga0307507_10000925_pt1 | contig 65406 bp, 14 predicted proteins | sample 7_EM_MG_FD_207223 | JGI IMG/M metagenome (GOLD analysis project Ga0307507, IMG submission 207223) | Populus trichocarpa ectomycorrhiza microbial communities from riparian zone in the Pacific Northwest, United States - 7_EM | ecosystem: Host-associated > Plants > Roots > Unclassified | place...
CGATCGTAAGGATCGAGGGCGTAGGAAGGTGATATACTACGCGTGGCTGACGTAAGCTGTACGCGAAGCGTACGCGAGGGCATGGGGTTCCGCTAGGGAGTCTCCCATAGAGGCTCCTACGGCGGCGTTCCGTGACACTACCCCCCCTCTTATAGAGGCGGAGCTCCGGCGACGCTGTGGTTACTATATATATGTAGAAAAAACGCTTAAGGCATAGAGAAGGAAAAGAAATAACGCTAAAGGGGTTAGCGGTGTGGAGTTCTGCCAGCTCTAATCGTTAAATAGACCAATTAGGATTTTCTATCCCCGGGATAGAAAATCGCTATTAGCTTAGTAGAAGGCAGTAAGCTAAACTGACATCTTTACAGTCTATAGCGTTATTGTGTAATAAGGCTTAGCACCTAAGAATTTGATTAATTAGATAACTTTAACCGGCGGTTAAAGTTCCTGGATATCTTAACAATTTTTCGGTTATATAATGGCAATCTACGGCAATCTAACGGCAATTTGCCCTTATATGGCAGTGTACAACAATTAAACTCTATAAGGGCTCCCATAGAGGATTAGGCATAAAATCTCTGCTTAGGCCCAGTTTCTGTGGATTTATATGGTGAAAGTCGCTAATTAGGTCCTTTGCATTTTTAAAGTCTTCCCATAGTTGCCATTCTGGCTAATCTATGTTGAATCCTGTATAGATAGCTCTATAGTAGAGCCGCCGTCCTCTACCTTTGCTAAAGTATTTAGAGTTAATGATTTGTTTAACGGTCCACTCCTTATAGTTCTTATCTTTATTCTTGTCTTAGATTAGTACTAGTAGGGGTTTAGGCTGTATCTATCCCAGTAAGGGGTTAGGCTAGTAAAGGTATAGTAGCTATAGGTGAAATATAGGCCATATCCTATAGGTAGCTAGGGCCGGCGGAAGCTCTAGCTTATATACGGCTCCCCTATCAATAACTCGTTTAATCTAATAGGGGCCAAGGTTCTTATAATTAAGTAACTTTATAGGCCTCTACATAGAGATATTATGTATATCTAGCTATACCTAGTCGCCAACACGCATCTCTAGTGGTAGCGTTCTATAACAGTCGGCAAAGTAGGCCTACTTTGCTTAAGCCCAGGCCATTTCTCCCCTATAGTAGTTAAGTAGATTTTTCATATAGTCTGTATACTGGTCAGCAAGTAGCATCTTAAGGCGTTTTCTATATAGCAGTTTCTTATTAATAGGTTCTAGTAGCTCTATACCGGATTAGGGGTGATAACCCTTATTCGCAAAGAATGGAGTAAGTCCTATAGTGGCTAAGACGTGGTTATTAGCTGCAAATTTACCTAGTAGGAGGTAATCTACCTAGTTGTCCTAGCCGTAGGTAATAACCTATCATAAGTACGCCTTTATACTAGCGTTAGCGTTTTCTAGCTGTCCTGTAATCTTATAGTGGAAGGATATAGACATCTTAATAGAGATACTAAGACGTTAACAGATCCGTCTCCATAGGTCAGAGTTAAATTATATGCCCCAGTCAGATATAATAGAGTTAGGTATCCCATATAGTCAGTAGACTTCGTAAAGAAAAGTGTCTACAACATTATTAACGGCTATGCCTTTAGTTAGGACGTAGTAACATTCCTTTATAAGTCAGCATATTATTATTAGGATGTTCTTATAGGTACGACCATGCTATTCACAGGGTAGTAGGTCAGTAATAAAGTCTATAGCTATATCTGCCCACTGCCATATAGGGATTAATAGCAGGTGCAGTAGTCCTTGGTACTTAGTACGAAAGGCCTTAGCGCGCTTGCAGCCATAGTAGGCGCTTATAAAGCGTTTAACTAAGTCTATTATCTTAGGCCAGAAGTAGTATCAGCTAAGGAGTTTATAAGTTCCTCCTCTACCTAGGTGACCGCTTAACCGGAGGTCATAGGCCATCTAGATCAGTTGCCGTTGTAGGTCTTCTAAATTGGGGACAAATAGACGGCCTCTATAGTAGAGTCTGTTCTCCTTTACTTCTAAGGCTACTATATTAATTTAGCCTAAGTTTTGGAGGCTAGTAGGTAGCTTACAGGCGCCAGCAGTTTTTATGGTAATAAGTTAGTATAATAACGGGTTAATAGAGATATTATATGCAGCAGCAATAAGCTCGTTAATTTTAGGGGGCGGCTTTAAGTCCGTAGCATAAAGCTAAGGTGCGGATGGTTCTATTATAGGTAGTATACTAAGGGCCAGGTTCCTTACTTTTAGGATTATCTACTATTAGAACTAATTATAGGGGTTATCCTCTAACTAAGGAAGATCTTGCAAGCAGCATATTAGGCTATTAGGTTTTATGCCTTATACTCCCAGCCTATATACAATTTTAAAGTTAAAACTAGAAAGGAACTCGTTCTAACATACTTAGCGTTGGTTTAGCTGCTTTATAGTTATAAAGTATTTAAGGTTACAATAATCCATAAAAACTTTAGTTAGCTAGTTAGGTTCTACTAAGGAGAGTTCTAGTTAGAATTCTTTAAACGCTTATATAATCGCAAGGAGTTCTTTATCATAGATCTTATAGTTACACTCTTATAGTGTAAGCTTAGACGAGTAGAATACAACTAGGTGGAGGAGACCGTTATCGCCCATTTAGGAGAGGATGCCTACGTTAACGTAGTCTAAGGAGTTGGTTTTAAGATAGAGTTGTCATCCTGGTATAAAGTAAGCTAGAATAGGTGCTTTAATAAAGGCATTTTTAAGGTCTTAGAATGCCTTCTTATAGTTAGGTGTCTAGGTAAAGCGTAAGTACATTTTTCTTCCTTTTACAGAAAGGCCCTTTATTTACATTATTGCTATAAGTAGTGCTACTACGCCTAAGAAGTTGTATATAAATTTCTAATAGAAGTTAGCGAAACTAAGAAAGGCTTATACATCCTTAATGCAGTTAGGGGCTTGCCATTTAGTAATTATACATACCTTCTTGGGGTCCATATAGATACCTTTAGTAGTAATAATTAGTCCAAGGTATTTTACTTCTATAACTAAGAATTTGCACTTCTTTAAATTAATATAGAGTCCTACTTCCCTAAGGCGCTATAGGACCTTTTAAACGTGCTTAGTATACTTAGAAGGGTTATTACTATAAATAAGTATATCGTCTAGGTACGCCAAGCAGAAGACATTAAGGTAGTCCTATAAGGCGTTATTAATATAGCTTTAGAAGGTGCCTAGGCCGTTACATATACTAAAGGGCATAATAGTATATTTAAATTGGCCAAAGCGCGATACAAATGCGGTTTTCTATTTATCACCTTCCTGTATTTGGAGATAGTTAAAGGTAGCAATAATATTAAGCTTAGTATAGATTTTGGCTTAACTAAGCCGCTTAAGGGTCTTATATATGAGCGGTACTAGGTATCGGTTTTTAATTATAATAGCGTTAAGTCCTCTATAGTTAATATAAAATCAGATACCTCCTCTAGGCTTCTTAGCAAGAAGGATAGGGGCAGCTACTAGTAATATACTGGGACAAATAAACCCTTTGTTAAGGTGCTCGTTGATATACTTTTTTATAACTAGAAGTTTATCTTTTAACATTAGGTAGGGTCTCTTATAAGGTGGCATTTTTCCTTATTTAATGTTAATGGTATAGTCATTAGGTTAATATAGGGGAAGTATATCTGCGCCCTTTTATAAGCACATGTTAATAAAGTCATAGTACCTCTTAGGGAGGAGCTTGCAGAGTTCCTTATTAGTAAGTCCCTTTTTAAGCTTTATAAACTTCTCAAAGTCCAAGGTTAAGAGTTTATTGAGTTCTACAGGCGTATTATCCTCTAGGAGGTCCACCAGATCTATCCTATTACTATAAAGGACGTAATCCTATTCTTTATTAAGTTCATATAGCTATAAGCGGGAGGCTGCTGTAACAACCTAGCTCTTCCTTTATGCTATACAATAGAAGGCTGTGGCACTAATGTAGTAATAGTTGGTTGTGGGTAGTATAATTAAAAGTTCTTTGGGTTAATATCCTAGGGAGTAGGTAGAGGCGGCTAGGCTATACCCTAGGTAGGTCTCTCTACAGTAGTTAAAGTTAAAGGTTACTTCTCTTTTCTTCCAGTTAATAATAGGGTTATACTGCTTAAGCCAGTTCATTCCAAGGATAATAGGGTAATTGGTAAGTGGTGTAACATAGGCCCAGAGCTCTTCTTGGTGTCCATTTATATCCAGGTAGAGTTATACCATATAAGTAATCTTTTATGCAGTACAACTACCATCAGCAAGTTATAGGGCGCGGGCTTTAGTAAGGGGTAAGGTTAATAGGTTATATTTACGCACGAATTAGGTATCTACAAATTTATTAATAGCTCTGCAGTCAATTATAGAACAGTCTTTATATTGTTTTTTAGCAGTTATTCCTATTATAGGTAAAACTATCTATTTCCGTCCATTTATTCTTACTAAGTCATCTATTAAGCAGGCCGATATATAGATCCCTCTATTATTAGGGTGTCCCAGCTCACAACTTAGGGCTAAAACTAAGCATTTCCTACTGCTTCCACTGCTACTGCTTCTTCATCTTATATAGTAACGGTACATAGCAAGGTATTCGGTGTTTAAGGTATAAAGTTAGGTGTTAGGCGGCGATTACCAAACCTAGCTATTAGGCAGTTTAGGTTTTCACAATAACAGCCTTCTTAACAGCATCTATAGCAGCGCCCTAGCTTCTAAAGTAGCTCACACTCTCCGTCTAGGAGTTTATATAGGAAGGTTAGAATAGAGAGGTTAATATTAGCTCCGGTAATAGTATTAGTAGTAGGCATTAGTAACCTAGTATATATAGGTGTAGTTAGTCCGGAGGGCTTTTATATAGGAGCCTTTAGGTAAGGGTTAGCAGTAAAGATCTAATTTAGCCGTCGTTCAATCTTCTATAAGGCTGCTACTATGCTGTAAACATTATTATAATTATAACTAGCGGCAGCGTGACTAAGATAATAGGTAACCTTTTTAAGGAGGTCTTCCTAGTCTTTAGCGTTATCTCAAAAGAGGACTCTAGTATATTCCTAGAACTTAACATAGAACTTATTAAATAACTTAGTAGGACTCATCTTTAGGGCGCGTAGTTTAGCTTAACTGGTAGCCACTAGGTTGTGGTTATAATATATTAGGTTAAAATTGTTAAGAACCTTATAGTGGGACTGCCACTTCTAGGGGCCATTGGTCTCCTATTAGGCGAAGAGTCTGTTAAATAGGGTACCCTTTATACGCCCAATAATATAACCAATTTTAGTATCCTCCCTAGGAAAAAGGCAGGCGCTCTGGGTTAGTTTCTTACAGATTTACATCTTCTAGTAGCTGTATTCCTTATAGTCTCCCTAGAAGACTAGGGGATTAGGGTATTATATATTAGACCCCATAATTATAGCTTAAGTTTGGTTGCTGTTATAGGGGTCGTCCCTGTTAGGTAAAGCTACTTAACGCTAACTTTTAGCTAAGTGTTAGGTGGGTAAGGTTGCCAAAGGCGTAGGGACTTAGGTGGTATAGTGCGTAGTAGGGAAGTGCTCAGCATTATTACGGATGTGCTTGTTAAGCTAAGACTATAGGTATTTAATTATGCCCTCCTTTTTAGTAACCTGGGTAATAAGTATAATCTCAGCTTTCTTTAATTGTTAAATGTCGCGCTCAGATATACAGAGGTCATCTTTAGTCTCTTAGCGTGTGTTATTAGTAAGTACCTCACTAGCTTATAAGTCTTGGATAATATTATAATCTTAGGCAGCACGCAGTTCAGCTTACATAAGCTTTAGGTAGTAGTTCTATAGAAGGCGGTAGTATTTATTAGGTTCTCATACTACCATTTATACAAACATCTCAGCGTCTTATATTTCAATCTTAATAGGTAGCTGCCCTTCTGGTTGCTTTTCCATAGCTATATAATTAATAAAGGATAAAATATTGCCGGTGTCTATCTTATTAAGGTTGTTGCTGTGGCCACCTATACCAATAGGGGTGTACCTATCCTGCTAGGCTAGTTAACTCTCATTGTCTTTAAGGTGGTGCTAAGTGCTTAGGGGTACTTATAGTTATAACTCTTTTAAGCCACTAGGCTTGCCCTTAGGGGTTAAGGCTAGGGTTAATAAATTAAATTCTCCTAGGATTAATTAGCGTTATAGGTTGGGTTAAGGTATTAGGTTACTCTTTGGGCTTAACATAGTGGCTAGTAAGGAATATCGTCTTACTATTATGGTGCGGAGGTTGCTTGTAGATATGCTGCTTCTGGCAGCGCCTACAGTATTGTAGAGACGTAGAATTGGTTATAGGCTAGGTGTCAATGGTAAAAAAAAAGGGCGCAATATAATGTTATGGGACGTAGGCAATGGCTATAGAGCGTATGTATTTGAGGAGTCTACAAGACGTTGCGCGATCAATTATAAGGATTGAGGGCGTAGGAAGGTGATATACTACACATAGCTGACGTAAGCTGTACGCGAAGCGTACGTAAGGGCATAGGGTTCCGCTAGGGAGTCTCCCATAGAGGCTCCTGCGGCGGCGTTCCGTAACACTATTATTGCGTCTACTCCGTATATATGCACTTAAAACATAAATTAGCCTAATAGTACACCCAAAGAGGCAGACAGCTCTTATATATATAAGGCAACCATTAATAGAACTTAGCCTTTAAGCCTTACGCCTAACTTATAAGAAGGATTAGAGGTTAAGCGGGACTCGTTATATACCAATATATTTAGAGAAACAATCCCCATTCCTAGAATCACTTACCTCTAATATAAATTATCTCTTCTAATTTAACTGCTTAGGAGTAAGGCGGTGGCTTATTTTTATATAACCTTTCTTACTTAATAGCAGCCATCCAACCGTGTCTTTAACTGGTATTAATTGGTGTTTTCTGGATGTTATAGAGTTTTATCCTAGGCACCGGATTTAGTTATAACTTAGTGTTACTTTAATATTTACTTACAGATTTTAATCCTTATTTATAATTGCTAGCTTATTTAATCTTTAATTAAGGGATAACAACTATATTAAAGCTATGGATTTGGATTTAAATGTGCTCAGCTAAAAGAGGCGGTAATTGCCACATTGGCCGTAAGTGGCGGCTCTAATTTTCAGCATATCTATAATTTAGTGGTCACAGTGCGGAGGCGTTTATAATTTGGTGGTCGCGGTGCGCTACGTCTAGGATTTAGTGGTTACCGCGTAAAACGCCTCCCCTAGCCCCCTAAAGTTAGCCCATCCCGCCTACCCCAATATATCTATAGTCTTATACTAACTTTATTTACCTTAGGAGATGGTATATAACCCCCTAGAAAAGCATTTCTAATATTATATTAGCTCTTCTATAAGTTATAATAGGATATCTAAGGCCAGTTCCCTATAAGTTCTGGTATCGCCAGTATAGATATAAGGGCGGTAGGTTAACCAGGGCGAAGATGCAGTTGCCTTCTCCCTTTACCGCTCTTAGTTATTTCGGTTGCAAAAATACACAATTATTAGTTTGCCTATACTATATATTTCTATGCATAGTTCTTTGGTTGCTTTATACTATTCCGTATTATACTTTATTGGTACTATAAGCTAAGCCACTTCTAGGAGCATCTTTTGCTTTAGGTGCTCCTCTTTATTTTTCCTAAACTTGTTATTAGGCTTCTTATTTAGCAGTGTAAGAAGCTCTAAAAAGTCTACCTGCCCTAAGACTTATTATAGCCAATAACTTAGTTACTAAAGTCTCTATTGTTGCTTATATTAGTTATTTAGGTTTATAAGGCCACAATATTAAAGGAATCCACTAATAGGGAACTAGGTTATAAGTCTATGGAACTCCTATAAGTAATACCGCTAAAGCCCCCACCTAGCACGCCAGGTGCTTATTGTTGCCATTTTATTCCCTTCCCTACTCTAGCCTTCTGGTATAGTGCTATCATTCTTGACATTAAACCGACTTTTAGTACGCATCTTAATAGCTTTAGAAAGTGTTTTAGTGTAGGTTCCATTTACTACAGCCTAACTTATTATAGAGTGGAAGTGGCGCACGCGTCTAGGCTGTAATATATCTTCCTAGGTTATAGTAAAACAAATCTAGTTGGATAAAGTATCGCGGATAATTATACTTGGTGTAATTATTAGCTTTTTTCCAGCTATAATAGGTTTAATTCTCCTTGTCTTGTCTTAGACGGATTATTACCTCTTAGTAAGTAAATTATCTAACCTCTAAAGAAATCCTCTAATATAAGGTAGTAGGTGTACATTACAGCGTTTGCGGTAATATCTTTATTAGAATACATAGGTTTTTAGAATTTCAAATTATAGGAAAGTAATAGGATTGGAGATGGAAACCCTAATATCTAAAGCCGTTTAAGTATCCACTTCTTTGCGCTAGTACTTAGGCTAGGGTGGTATTTGTTATAGTGTTTATGGCGTTTATAATTAGTTAAGAGCATTTTATAAAACCGCATTTATCCCTTAACCATAAATTCATATCTAACTGTTATTAATAAAAACCAGCCAATCAATTGAGCCAAATTTAACGCTTGTATTGTCATAGGGCCATAATTGGCATCTTAACCTCTACAGCTTGGTTCTCCTTTATCTGCAAGCATTGGGGATATAGGAAGGCGTATTAAGGCAAAAGTTGCTAGGGGCGGGATTTTTATACTAATTTAAGGCTTTATTGGTGGCGTCCGGGGACAGTAAGCGGGTTATGCCAGTTAGAACGGTTAGAACAGTTAGAATGGTTAGATTAGTTAGAGTGATATAATTAGTTAAAATAGTTAGGTCTTTGTCTTATAACCCCGCTTAAGTCACACACATCATTCTAATCTTCCGTTTTAACGCTACTATGTCTTACAAGTCCAGCCTAGACATATATACCGCTGCAGGATATATAAAGGACGAATGGAAATACTTCTTAGTGAGCTATATATTATACACACTGCAAAGTATTAGTTAACACTAGGCAGTTCTTATTATATAAAGAAGCTAAGGATCTTACTAAAACCTATAATTCTTAAATATAGGTTCCTCCACCTGTATAAAAGAAGGTTTAAACCTATATAGCGGACAAGCTATAGGAAGAGGAGATATCCCTAATATATAATAAAGTTTTTTAATGGCGTATATTATAGGCTATTAAAAGCAATTTCCCTAGGGTATAATCCTAGGGCACAATTCCATCTGGTTAGTTCCAGTTATAAATAGTTAATGCAAATACTTATTTAAGTTTTAGCGTAATAAGAGGCAAGCCAATTAAGCAGTTAACCTAAGATACTAGATAGGCCTTAGGATCCTATAAACTAATTAAGTATTAAACCTAAAATACTATGTAAGCTGCCTTAAGACCCTATAAAGAGAGGGAATAAGTAATAAATAGCCGGGACAAGGATGTATAAGGTAGGCGAAGAACCAACATAAAGTAGGTATTTAGTGGAAGGGGGATTCTGTCCTAAAGCGTTAGATTAATACCACTTAATACTAGTTTACTATATGGCCCTCCTCTATCCACCTTATCCAAACTCCCCTAACATACATAGAATCTGCTATATACGCCCACGCTCTACTAGATGCTAACTAAGAGTTACCATTATCCTAGTCCCTATCCGTTGGATAATTTCGCTCTATATATATTCTTATCTAGTATCTAGGCCCCAATCCAATATTAGGTTTTAGTAACAATTCTGCCTTATTTTTAGTTCTTTAGCTATTTAGGGGAGACTGGGTACAAAAGGTCTGGCAGACTATCTTGCTTAAAAATTATTATAGTGAATATATCTTATTTCATAAAACCACAAATTATATAGCTATTTAAGACTGTTAACTATATCTATTCCGTCCTTCTAGTTATTTCTTTCCTCTCCTATACTATATAATCTATAAGATTATAGTTGTTACTAGTTGCATATAGAAAGCGGCCAACTTATATATTATGGATGGTGGTAGGAATTGTGGCCAGCTATATAAGTATCTAAATTCTGCAACTATAAGCATATCTAATAATGGCTAGGGTACAGAAGGTATTCTCCAGGCTATATACTAGCAAATTACTCTATACGCATGTATATAACATCCCTATATGGAATTATAGTTCTATACTAACTAGATATTTAAGTCTTTATAGAAAGTTTAATACTTATATAGAGTACTATTTAGATCCTTTTTTAACTCGAATTAATTCACCTAAGGTATTTTTATTTTAGCTCTTACCTAATTACCTATATCCTTAAAGTCGCCCGTTTTATCATCCTTGCCATTAGCTAATTAATTAACGTTTATTAAGTTATGCGCCTTACAATACTAATTCTAAGGATATTTCTATTAGTTGGGCTCTCTATCCCATATAGAACACCTTATTTAGCGAGCGAAGTGGAACCACTACTTAAGTAGCCTTAAGCTAGTAACATTAAAAGCTAGCGGGATTATATGGAGGATCTCTTAGTAGTTATACTGTACCTATAGCCAAAGGACTTAAAAACATGGTTGTTGCTTTACCTAGTGGGTGTTCTATAAGTCTTAGCTAGGCTACTAGCAATATTACCATTAATATAAATAGGTATACTTATAGATGCTACTATAGATAGATCTGGTTTGTATTCTTATCCTTTTTAAGTGATATTAACTAACTGCTAAAGGTTCCATTCCTATTTAAGAATTTGTCTTATGGGTAATGGCGCTACTTACCTTTGTTTTAAACCGGTTTAACTTGTATATAAAGGGGCACTGTAACGGAACCTTGTAGCTTAGACTACGGTGGGTTCTATTATTAGGCTGGGTATATAGGTAAGAATAAAAACAATAACGTAATAATAACTGGTGGAGTAGTTGCCTAATAAATTAACTCTAATTGTATTCTAAGATTTACTACAAGGAGAGAACTATCTACGGTAGGGACTGAGGTCCTTTAAATACACAACTATATACCTAAGAAATCCTCTCTTATATATAAGGTACGTGTTATCTGTATTAAACGTAATATTCCTTCCGTTTAATATAGTTAATATGTTTAACACCACGTAACCTTAGTTACTATTCCTTGTTATATAGTTCCACTAAATCTATCCTAGACCGTGCCTATATTAACTAACTAGCTTCCTGTAACTCTTCTCTAAGTAGTTATAATATTGTATTTAAAGCGTCTATAACACTATCTCCCTTCTCTTTATCTTTGTCCTTAAAGATTCTTAATATCTCCAAGTTATCTACTAGAGGTGTAATATCCGTTTAATTAGTCTGGTTAATATCCTTGCTTATTATACCTAAAGCCTCTTCTTCTCTTTCCTGGGTTGAGCGTCGCCTTTATATAGTTTCCTCTATACTATTGCTTAGTGAAGTGATGGCGATTTCTTGCTCTCGTTGCGCTAAAGAGGGGTTATATGCGTTGCGCTAGTAAGTTCTTTGTCTTAATAACCCTTCTCTTGCTCTAAGTATACCAAAGCAAATATTTAATTATCCTATAACGTTCGCTCTATCTCTAATGCTAAGTATACACGTTCTATAACTCTTAACAGTCTTTATATTCCCTAAGTAACTTATTATAGGGTCTTATATTTAATCTACCACTATAAAGCTTAATGGTAAGCTGTCCTCCGCACTGCTTAAGGTTTAACGTGCCTTAGAAGAATCTATACGCGTTTTTAAAGCTTAATGTTTAGCTTATGCTTGTTTTTAACGCCTTAAATATGTTTACAAGAAGGTCCGTTCTAAGGAGTAGAAACTAGTTTAACAGGGTTTGTCTAAGCTAGGTAATAAAAGAATTGGCTCTCCTCCTATAAGGGAAACAACTCTAAGTAGCTTAGCAATTGCTCCTCTTAGGTCCCCCTTAGGTGACTCATTTTTTGGCAATCCTTTTTTATTAATATTGCCTAACCTACTTTCTTTTTATACTCCTATACCTTTTCTATAGCGTTCCTTAGGTTGCTTAGTGGTTTTTAGGTAGTTTTGCTGTAGCCTATCTACTTTACTTTATACTATGTTTTGTCATCTATATCCTTGTAACTAATGATTTTTAGAACTTACTATTTATCTTCCTTTTATCCTTTATATGTGTCTACCTTATAGACTAGTGGCTTAACATTCCCGTATACTAGTTCTAGCATTGCGATATACTATATAGGGTAGATTTTTATTTTAGCTAGTAGGTTTAACTTATATATAACTAATAAAATTCTTTACTTAATTTTGAAAGGTCCTAGTCTAACATAGTCTAATTTCTTACTTAGTCGTCAACTCTTGAAATTTTTGTATAGTAGCTATACTCTATTTCCCTCCTTAAAATCTGGTCCCTTAGATCTCTTAGCATTATAGTACCTTTTTATTCACTTTTATACTAGTTTAGCTGTTTCTTTAAGGTCTATATAAAGATTCATTAATATCTCCATTCTTTGTTTAGCTATGCTACTTGTCCTTTTTGCTTAATATAGTAATAACGATGTTCTTAGCTTATATCCGTAATTCGCCTTAAATGGTAATGTCCCCATTTCTTCTTGCGGTATTGTATTGTATATAAACTATATAACTGGTAATAACAATACCCAATTATTCTATATGTGATTGATATAATGCCTTAGATACTACTTTAGTGTCTAGTTTAGTCTTTCCGTTTATTTGTCCGCCTGCGGATAATATACTATAGATATTACTATATAAACTCCTTATTCTGCTAGAAACACTTTCTAAAATACTGCTATAAATCTTGGATCTCTATCCGATATAATCTTATCTGGTGCTTTGTGTCTTGTAAATACTTCCTTTATATAGATTCTAGCGACATCTTCTACTAATATCTCTTTAGTGCATACTATAAAGTATTCCTACTTTATTAGCTTATCTACTATTACTAAAATCACGTTATAATCTTGTCCTATAATAGGATCTCTTAACTTTGGTAACTTAATAATAAAGTCCTATAATATAACTTTCTATAGTCTTCCTGGTGTCTTAATAGGTTATAGCCCTCTATATAGCTTATGCCTTGTCGGTTTATTTCTTTAGTAATTTAGATATTTCTTTATAACTTGTCTTACTAGTCCCTAGATTTCTTAAATAATATACTCCTCTTAAAGTCTTAACACTAAGCCTATAGCTCTGTTATATCCTTATATTATTCCCTTATAGAATTCCTTAATAAATTCTTCTGTAATAGACTTAGGTATATACATTACTTCTCTATTTTTGTATTACTCTAAGTCTAAATCCTTTATCTATGCTTTTTAGATCTTTTGTATCTAATTACTCTCTAGTAATTTATAGATCTAACTTAATTTAGTTGCTATAATCTTTAGATAATTATACCTAATTAATCTGTCTTAATCCTTTTATAATAAAGCTCCTAATAGCTTTTTATTACTTTATAGTTTAGCCTTTTTGCTTAGAGCGTCTGCTTATGCATTATCTGTACCCTTAGTATACTAAATTTCAAAATAGTATTCTATAAGCATTTCCGCCCATTTAACCTGTCTTTGGTTGAGTTTCTTTATTATTAGGAATCCTATAAGGTTCTTATAATCCGTCTTAACCATAAATGGTTTCTCTATGCCTTGTAAGAATGCTCTCTATTTTTTAAATACTGTAACTATACCTAATAACTCCTTGTTATAGATGTTATAGTTTAACTCTAATAGTGTTATCTTTCTACTGTAGTATGCTACTGGGTGCTATCCATTTTAATATTTCTATAGGAAGCACGCTTCTAGTGTAAAGTCTAATATATCTATTTTTATAACCGTCTCTAGACCTAGTTAATAGATCTTAAGAACTGGCTCCTAGGTAAATAACTCTTTAATTCTCTTAAATAGTTCTTGTTGCTCCTTTCTCTATGCCTATAGTTCTTCTTTCCTTATTAGCTGCGTAAATGGCTTAATGTCCTATAACTATTGCGCTATAAACCTTCTATAATAATTATAAAACCCTAGGAACAATCTTAACTGTATAATATTCTCCGGTTCTTACCAATTTACTATAGCCTTAATCTTCTTTAGATCTATGCTAAGTTGGCCTAGTTTAATAATAAATCTAATAAAATTGGTCTTCTAGGTAAAGAACTCGTATTTCTCAATTACTACTAGCATCTATTCTTCTTATAGTCTCTTTAAGACCTATTTAATGTGTTCTCTATGCTCTTTCTTACTCTCTAAGTAGATAATAATATTATTAAGGTATACTATAATAAATTCATCTAGGTGTTCTCCTAATATATTATTAATTCGCTTCTAGAACGTTGCTAGTATATTTATAAGCCCAAATTATATAACTAATGGCTTATATAGTCCTTCCTTTGACCTAAAGGCTGCCTTTCATTTGTTGCCTTCCTTAATCCTAATCTAATAGTACGCCTATCTCAGATCTATCTTTGTAAAGATCTTTACATTACCTATCCTATCTTAGATTTCGCTAATTAAGGGTAAAAAATACCTATCCTTTTTAGTAATGCTGTTTAACTGTCTATAGTCTATACACATCCTAAGTTTTCTGTTTTTCTTTAGGATGAATAGTACTGGATATCCTACTAATAACTATAATGGTCTAATATATCCCTTTTGTAAGTTCTCCTAGATAAACTCCTTAAGCGCTACTGACTCGGTTTTAGTAAGCTTATAGATTAGAAAGAACTTTAGACTTATTCCCTTTTTTAATTCTATCTTATAGTCCTATACTATATGCTCTAACAGCTTTTTACTTTCTAATAACCATAACTTTTTACTATACTTGTAGTATCTCTTTAGTATATAACTTAAGCCTTACTTAGTTTCTTTGTATATCGCTCTAACTTGGTACTATACTAACTTGGTTTACTATTGCACTTTATACTATTATATATTCTTAATATCGACTTAACCTATAACCTAATTAATCTTTAGATTGTACTTTTGTAACTAAGGTATTCCTAGTATCGCCTTATCCTATCCTAATGGTAGGATATTAAAAGACATTCTAACTAGTCTCCCTTTAATAGTTATCTAAATAGGTCCTGTTTTAAGATTAATAATACCTTCTTTATAGGCTATCTGGTCTCCTAAAATTGTTATAAGTGGATATAGGTATTCCTTTTATCTATATAGTAACCCCATCCTTTTTACTACTTTTAGTGATATGTGGTTCCTAATTACTCTACTATCTACCAACGCTTTAAACTGCTAATCTTGCTATTTAGCTTTTAAATTTAGGTGCTAATCTTAAATTCCTTTAAGGGTCTAAGGCTCTAATACTAGTTCCCTCTAGTTTTATATACCTCCCCTTTTTCTAACTATTGGCTGCTAGATCTTGCCTATATTTAGTCTAACTTTAGCTAATACTTAGTTTGTTTCTTTTCCTCTATATACTATAGATAAGTGTTCTCTGGGCACTCCTACTACTATTATCTATCTAGGTATTCTTCCATAAGGAATTTTCCTAGTTAAAGTATTAAGTCTCCTTAACCTTGTACTTCTACTAGGTGCTAACTATATATATACTTAGCGTTTCTAAACTACTTTTCCTCTAGTGCCTAATATATTCTTATTAGGTACTTCTGGTTTTTATCTTTAGGTGCTCTATATATGTTATATATGTTATCCATATAAGCTATCCATGATAGTGTATAATACGCTATATGTTTTGGGTTAACTCTTAGTTTATCTTTATCTTTAAGTTTAAACCTATACCTAGTTAACCTAACCACTGGTATCTCTACTATAGGTATTAAGATTTGTTATTTACTTTTCTAGTCCCTAGATCCCTCTTCTAGGTTCCTTAATATTATAATTAATACTCCTTTAATATAACTTATACGTTTTTCTGTAATAGGTTGGTTTTAGATAACTTTTTTGTCTAGCTATATATAGAAATCTATTTATTTATTGTTGTGTCATTGCCTATACCACTTTCCGTATAACTGGTTTAGTGTATATAGTCTATCTGTTAGAAAGTACCTTGTTATTACTGCATTATAATATCCTTTGGTATATTTTTCTTTAAACCTGGTTAAAATATCTAGATCCTCTTCTTATTCTAGTTTATCTAACCATTTTGCCCTAGGTGTCCCTGCACTCAGCCTATTAGTAACTCTTTGTATAGGTACTCTATCCCTTATATAACCTGGTATAGCTGATCTCTTATCTAGCTTTTGCTCTTGTTATATAATAATTCTTGTTCTAAACTTATCTATAGTTTCTTATTTTCTGCGTCTTGCAGCTAGATCTTTATAGTTGTTTTGCTTTTTAATCCTAGTATTAACTGTTTAATCTTTAAGCTAAATACTATATTTACCTAGGATTGCTAACGTTCTTACTTATTCTCTAAACTTGTAGTTCTTAAACTTGCGTCCTATACTTATTTGTTTATTACTAAACTAAGTTACTACCCTTTTCTATTAGTTTTTGTCTGTTGTGGGTTCTTAGGTATGTCTTATCTTATTTTAAGAATCTTAAGCTTCTTTTATCTCTTTTTAAGAATCTTAAGCTTCTTTTATCTCTTTTTAAGAATCTTAAGCCTATAGCCTTTTACCTTTATTAAGAAATAAGCTAGCACTAGCAGTTATCTACTTACTTAGTTTCTTCTAAACGTTGCTCCTATTGTCTTATAAAGCAATAGAAATTGTATTTAATGGTATTATAATACCTATTACTAAACCCTATTTTATAATGGTCTTAGTCTCTACTTCTGTTTTAACTTCTTTAAGGTTTGTATACTTCTAGTAAGCTACCTTTATTGCCTTATTGTTGGTAAATGCTTTGCCTTTATTAAATTTATTATCTTTAATATCTAATCTATAAGCTGGTTTATTAGTTCCTTTAAACTTAAATAACAATAGCTCCTATAGCCAATAGCTTGCACCGTACTTAGCGTCCTTATAAATTTGGTATACGTTGTTATAATAATATGCAAAACTGTTAATTAAACATTCTTTTATTCCTTATAGTGCACCGTTGTCCCTCTATATATACGTGCCGTCTGCTGGTCTAGTTCCCTTTACTATATAGTTACTCTAACCACCTCTATAGTTTCTAGTAAAATAACCTTATTTTCTATAATTTATATAAGCTCTATCTTTAAACTATTTTTCTTGCTATAGAGTCCGCCTAAACGTCTTCTACTACTAAGATCCCTGGTTTAGCCTCTGCTCTTAGGTCCTTTAATTACTTAATCCTTAACCTCTAGGTTTCTATAGTTTCTTTTCCTATTTTTAGGTTTCTTTAGTACCACTTAGGTCTATTAGCTCTGCGCTATTCTATAGTTTTTAACTCTATGTCTATTATTACGTACTCTGCGCCTTATATAACTATGGAACTCTGTCTTGCCCTCTCTTAGCTTATTCCCTTTAATAGATTCTATTATTAATCTTTATTAACTAATCTATTAACTCTTTTAGAGTATCCGCATCTTTTATTAGGATAATTACGTTCTGGACTTTAGCCTTAAGTCCCTGTTTATACTATGCCATAAGTGCCCTATTATTCCACTTAACCTATATAGCTAGTGTTTAAAACTGCGTTATATACTTAATTATTAAAGTGCGTTGTACTAAGTTCTAAAGCTTTTGTTTTACTGTAGTTATAGCCTCCAGGTCTCTAAATATCTGCGTTAACTATTCCGTAAACCCATTCTAACTGGTAAATATATACCGTACGTCCTGGTTAGTAGTTGTTATGCCATTAGCCTATATTTCCGTGAGATACGGCTTAAACTATTTAAGTGCCCTCCCTATTAGGAACAATCCTGCATAGGCTACTTAATCTAATAATATTGCTAACTTCGCTCCTTTCTATACTACCTTAAAGTGCATTTGCGTAAGAAATCCCTTAAGCTTTAACTTCTTTCCTAAGAATTGTTTAATTAAAGGTAACTTAATCTTTGCTACTCCAATTCCATTAATGCGTTCTTTAAGTATCCTATTATTATCTTATAAGTAATTAACCATTTCCTATAACTAACCTTGCGTAACCACTTAAGAATCCCCGTTGTCTATACTAGTATCTCCTGGCCCTAAGGTTGTGGCTGTTGCCAACGCCGTTATAACTAGTGCTGCTCTTAGTGGTATATTATTTAATCTTGTTCAAATACCATAACCTTAGTAGTGAATGTATAACGGAACCTTATAGCTTAGACTACGGTGGGTTCTATTATTGGGCTGGGTATATAGGTAAGAACAAAAACAACAATGTAATAATAACTGGTGGAGTGGTTGCCTAATAGATTAACTCCAATTATATTCTAAGATTCACTATAAGGAGAGAACTATCTACGGTAGGGACTAAGGTCCTTTAAATACACAACCATACGCCTAAGAAATCCTCTCTTGTACGTAAGGTACGTGTTGTCTGTATTAAACGTAACGTTCCTTCTGTTTAACATAGTTAATATGTTTAACACCACGTAACCTTAGTTACTATTCCTCGTTATATAGTTCCACCAGATCCATCCTAGACCGTGCCTATATTAACCAACTAGCTTCCTGCGACTCTTCTCTAAGTAGTCATAACATCGTACTTAAAGCGTCCGTAACAGGCACGTTATGGAATGTTTAAAGCGTAACCTAAAAGAGCACGCCTTAAGACACGTTATAACACTCTTACTGGACTTCTATAGCAATAATAGCTCTAGGGAAGTCTTAAAGGTTATAGTTTTAGGAGAATAGTATATCTATCTTGCGGAGAGTCTAATCCTTAATTTAATACCTTCTGCAATTAATATTGTTACCTTCGTGGTTTATTTCTCGCACTTTATTAATGCATATATAGGACTTATTATAATAGGCGTAATCATTATTTATATCTAGACTAAGCTTATTAAAAATCCTAAGCTTTTTTAAATGCATTAAGACTATAGTATAAATAGGTGTAAGGAGGGCTAGATTAAGTACAATATAGTTATATACTGGGATCTGGTAAAAACAGCCAATTGTCAAGATTAGGAGTGGTGTGGATATTCCTTTATGTTAATGGATAGCAACAAACTAGGATTATAGATAAAGTGTTTATAACTTTTTACTAGTCTATCTGGGGAGGGATTAAAAGCAATTAGCCTAGCAATTTTAGTGCTAGTCTTACTTCTTTGCCTTATATAGGATACCGCAAGTATAGGCGGCTTATTTATTTTAATTGGTTCCTAGCAAAACATATTTACGTTTATAGGCTATCTTATATAAACGTATAATATGCTAATAGGCTGCCTTAGTGTAGGAGAATACTTTTCTAAACTTCTTTAAACCAAGCCATCTATTGTTAATAAAGAAGGAGTAATATACCTTAAGGTTACCGCTGGCCGCGTTAAATTTAACAATGTCTTATTTTTTTTACGCCAACGAGCTAGTAGTAAAGAAGATTAGTTTTACAGTTAAGGGCGAAAAGACTATTACACTTATTGGACTAACTAGGAGCAGTAAGTCTATACTTCTTAATCTCCTAAAGCGGTTCATTAACCCTAGTAAAGGGAGCATTAAAATTAATAGCTAAAATATCAGCGATGTCACACTAAGAAGTCTGTAAGAAAATATTACAGTTATACCCTAAAACCTTAGAATACCAAATAAGTTAATTAGGGAAATTGTATTGTACGGGCTCCATGCTAATAATATTAAAATTGTGAAAAGCTGTAAAGCCGCTTCTATATATAAACGGATTATAAGTTGCAATGCTAGATATAACATAGTGGTTAGGGAAGGAGGTATTAAACTCTTAGGTAGTGAGTGTTAATGCGTTGCTATTATAAGGGCCTTTCTTAAAAATCTAAAGATTTTGCTTCTTAACGAAGCCACATCTACTATAGATAATATAACGGAGAAATTAATTCGCGAATCGCTTAAAAGTCAAGGGAAAGGTTAAATAATTTTAACTATTACTCATTATCTTAGCATATTCAAGGGTGCCAATAAAATTATTTTCTTAGAAGAAGGAGAGATAAAAGAAAGGGGAAGTTATACTAAGTTGCTTAACCAACGTAGATCATACTATAAAATGTAGACAGTGCTAGATAATGTAGATAAAACGAAGGGGGTTAGAAGCTAGTATATACGCCTTATAGATTGCATGGTACGCCTTGTAGATCTCTATATTAATAACTATAAAATAATATACAGCCCGCTAAATGAGAGCTTATATAATATGCTAAGACTTCTGCCTTTTAGGCTGCCCTATATGTCTACCTATAAATTCTAGACTTTTGGCCTTCTTATTCTTAATCCCAGCAAAGAATATCTAGTATAAAAAATCATACGCAACTATTAGAGCAACTTGAAAAGCTTGATCTTAGTACTATATCTAACCAGGAAGAAGATATGCTCGTTAAATTTACCAAAAAAAAAATTACCCTAAAAGTTATAAATTACATATTATAAGTTTTGCTATTAGATAATTCTATAGGCCCTATAATAACAATTTTAGTCACAGCAGCAACGTTGGATTTGCGTATATATCCTTTTATAATAATATTAAATAGTCTAATAGAAGGTACAGCACAGTTGTAACGGAGTTGGACTTGCAATTGGGGGAAGGTGTCCTAATTGTAAGCATTTAATATGCGTATAGTTTAAACCTATGTAGGCCTTAACTACTATTGCTGTTTTAGTGGTGCTAATATAGGCCATACAGGTTTCTTATAATGGAAGTTGCAGAGGCTAGCCACTTCTAGCCTCCTGTATCCAGCTATCTAGTCTAGTATTATATAAATCTGGCCTTTTTAATTGTTAAGCTTATTGTAACCACTGCTAGTATTACTACGGAGATAGTCTGCTAAAACGTAGAATAATGTATATATGTAAACACAAAGCCTATAAGGAATATCTAGTGGAAATAAAAAAAGAGCTAAATATAGAGTTGGATATAACAACTTAGTGCCTTATAGGCATACCGTATAAAGAGTTAGATATATTAGATATAAAAACTTAGTACTATATAAGCATACCTACTTATATTTATATAGTACTGCTAATAGTAAGAGAGTATTAATATTAAGCTAGATATGGACCTATTAAAGGACCTATTAAAGTTTATAAATATATACACCTTTATTATTCCAAGTGTGAATATAAGTTTTGTTAGGGAAAGTAGCTATAACACTAATACTAGGAGCTGTAAATAAGAGGGGTAGTAGCGATAAGGATCTGGTTATAGTTTATCTTTAGTCTTAGAGTTAAAAAGCACTATATATTTAGCGCAGTTTGTTAGATTAAAATTAAATAGTGCTAGCTATTAGAGGATAAATTTAATGCGCGCTTATAAATGCTCCTATATCCATATTCCACTACTTTAACTATTATTCTTTACTTCCTCTATAACAATTTCCTTTAGGTACTATTAATTAATTAAGGGATTCTATAAAAAGAGCGAGCTAGGTAGTTAGGCATAGCGCCCTCTAAATATGTAGCTAGGATCTTAACGGATTTAGCGGTTATGGCTTTAGTCCTATAAGCTAGGAGGTTGTAGGAGCTAAGGGCTTATAGGAGCTAGGGGATCCTATAAGGTAGGTAATCGTGCGAGCTGGGCAATTGTACGAACTGGGTAATCGTGCGAGCTGGATGCTCATAGGAGCTGGCCGATCCCATGAGCTAGGTAATTATGCGAGCTAGGCGATTGTGCGAACTGGGCGATTGTGCGAGCTGGGTAATTATACGAGCTAGGTGATCGTGCGAGCTAGGTGATCGTGCGAGCTGGGTAATTATGCGAACTAGGTAATTGTGCAAACTAGGTAATTATGCGAACTAGGTAATTGTGCGAGCTGGGCAATTATATAAGTAGAGTGATTGTGCAAGCAGAGTAATTGTGTAAGTAGGGTAATTTAACCTAGCGCCCTCTATTAACGCCTAGTATATAAATGGGAAGCAAATATTAGGAAAATACTAAAACTATAAAAAAAGGAAATATATAAGTCTAAGATCTAGAAACATTAAAGAAGTTCCCATATATATAGACTTTGCAATAACTCACACCCCCCTTATATATACTTGGAGAAGTTCCTATATAAACGGCCCTATAAGCGTAGCTATAAGTCTAAGCCCCCTTATATAACCTAACTACCCCTCCCCATTATACTGGAATAGATAAACAACCGCTAGGTACTATAAGCAGAGAAATAATTTAAACAAAAAGAAAACACTATAAAAAAACATGTTTATATCCTTAAGATATAAATCTATAAGTACCGTAGTCTTAAACACGACTAATAGTTACTAATATAGCATGCGTTTTAGGTCTATAAGAAATTTAAAAAATCCTAGGTCGTTAGTATAGATTTGCCTTCTATTATCGCTTTTAAGGTAGTAAATAAATTTATCTAAGTAAAAGTATAGATTATCGCAAATACTTTATAGCTTGCTATAAGTTAAGTAGGCAAAGACTCTAGTAGGAATAGTAAAATATTATTTTGTTTTATAATAGGCTAAACAAAGAAAGGCTAAAGTTTTAACCCTTTTACTAGCTTTTATTAAAACTCTTCTTTATATTTTTATTCTTTACTTATAGATTTAAGACTATAAAGTCAAGGCTACTATATTTAACCGTTACCTATATAGCCTTGTCACTTAACACCTCTCTATTACTATCTACCTCTATTTCTTAATCTTTAGTGCTAAAACTATTTTCTCTACTATATAATGTCTCTACGCCCTATTCTTAATCCTTATTACTAAAGTCACTTTTGTAACTAGTCCACACCTTTTATAAGGGATATTATTGCAGGTCACCTTGGGTTGCCCTTAGGACAACCCCCGGACACCCCTCGGATGGCCATCGGTTACGTGCCGGAGGCACGTGCCCGTAGTATATAGTCTCTACGATCCTCGAGGCCTTACCTCCTTAAGGATTCGTCTCTCTCACCAATCTATCTTGTTCCACAATCGTGTCCTTATAGCCCCCTGTCTACAAGTTCCCCTCACACCTTTACATTGCTGTTGTTATCTCTAAAGTCAGGTTCTCTATCTATAAATACCCACTTAGTAGCTAGCAATTTAGGGACAATATACTTATAGATACTTAATAGTTACGGAATACTACTTAAGGAGTTATAGTTAATGCTGTTAGGATATAGAATATGTTTATAAACCTCTAAATACCAGCTGCTTAGTACCTTAAGTAAAAGATATCCCCTAACGCAAGGCAGATTAATAGGAGTTAATTACCACCTATATAAGGCGGAGCGCTTATAAAGGGCTTAGCTATAATGCCAATTAAACCACCCTATAGGCACTAATAGCTCCTTTGCTATAGATAGGGGGTCAATATATAAAATTAACTGGCTAGGATAAGTGTACTATTTAGGCAGTGTCTTGCTCCAGGAAGAATAGGCGTTAGAAGTGGATTATATAATGCTATTCCTGCTAAGAGAGGCGTTATTAGGGGTCATTATTAACTTCTAGTTTTAGTTTACAACTTTATACAAATGCCTCTAAACCCTGCTAAAGTATGCAGCGTTTGTTAGGAATCATTAGCCGTTTAAATTTAGTAACAGCTTAGCCAATAGCTACCCCTAATAACGCCTCACTTAACGCTTTACTTACGGATCACTTTAGGCGCCTATAGTCTTAGGCGCAGATGATATATAAGCTAAGAGTAATCACAGCCACTAAATATCGTACTATAGACACTATATAAAGTGGAAAAGAGCGGCTGGTACGCTCCGCCTTTTCTTTTTACCTTTTATCCTAACTCCGCCCTAAGAGAGAAATGAAATATAAATGTCGTGCTCCTAGCTCTTATATGCCATTAATTTAACTTACCTTTAAATCTAACCTCTTAACTATATATCCCTTACCATCTTTATAAGAATACCAGACATTATATATATTACCTTAACTAAGCTTGGACATATTGCTAATATAACCTATAGGTTCTTAATCAGTACTTATAAAACAATTACAATATGCTATTGCCCTAATGATAACATACCTATTTATTAACTTGCTAGAAACCTTAAATTATCCTAGAATTGCATTAATAATAAAGATATAGTATCTGCCAGTAAGGAGAAGAAACAATTATAGCTTTCCAACCCTATACAGAAATAGATGCCTTATATGCCTACTTAAACACCTAATAAGGTCAACTCTTATAAAATTAATAACAATACAGAGGGTAATATATAAGAAGATACGGAAATATACGTCAATTACCTTAAGAGCCTAGAAGGCCGCAGCGAAACTAAAACAGTCTTACCTAAGCCAATAGAGAGCTATAGCGAGGCTAAAACAGACTTACCTTAACCAAAAGAGGTTCATATTAAAGGTTTGCTAGTAACTTAAGGTATATTTATAAGACCCTTATATTTATTTAGCAATACTAATAAGTAAGCAGGGAATAGCTTAGCTAATCTTATAACGTTTCTTAGAGTTGCATCTCCCCTATCTAAAGTATTAACGATTTCCGATGCCATGATTTCGCGTAGATAACTAAAGTATCTCGTCTTATAGTTACCTTCTTATTTTATAATAAAGGACTTAAGATGTCTCTAAAGCCCTAGTCATAAATCATTTATATCTATGTTTAGCCCTATTGTAGTAATATACTAGTATTCTACCTAGGTTTTAGCTGTGGACATACCATTAAACAGACTTGTATTATACTATGCTAAGAATCCCTATCTCTTTTGCCGTTATGCTAAGATATATAAACTACTTAAAGATATTATAATAGAGATAGCTAAGAGGAGCAAACCGTATAAGCAAGGAGATCAACTAGGAAAGGCATTAGAGGATTTATTAGAAGAGATATTAAGGAGAAGGGTATATAAGAGAAAGGTAAATTCCACTATAGATAGAGATCCTAAGAGGTCTAAGGTATAAGAAATTTCTTATAAGGAAGATTTTTGCAATATTCTTGTCTTTTGGCATTAAGAATTAAGGCGTTAATTAGGATTTCCTTAGCTTGGTGTTTTATTTCTATCCAGTTGCTTCTATATCAAGAATATCTTGTTATCGTTTGCGTATATAGACAAGTTTTTGCATATTGGATTAAAGTTAAGAGTTCTCCACCTTTGTATACTTAGTAGCAATAAGTCAGCTATCCTATAACTCGTTTGGTCCTCTATAAAGAAAGGTTGCTACTATTTATATACTGTAACGGAACCTTGTAGCAGGAACTACGGTGGGTTCGTTAATAGGCTAGGTGTATAGATATTCAAACTTAAAGTCAACAACATAACAGTACAACAACAACTGGTGTGGAGTGGTTGCCTAATAGATTAACTCTAATTGTGTTCTAAGATTCACTACTAAGAAAGAACTATCTAGGTAGGGACTGTGGTCCTTTAAATACACATCCTAACTCCTAAGAAATCCTCTCTTATACGTAAGGTACGTACTATACGTGTTATATATAGTCGTACACTGCATATACCGCGTACACCGCGTATAATATTATATAACTTACTTACCATTCCTTGTTATATGGCTCTACTAGATCCATCCTAGATTATGCCTTAATTAACTAACTAGCTTCTTCCAACTCCTCTCTAAGTAGTTATAATATTGTACTTAAAGCGTCCATAACACTATCTCCCTCCTCTTTATATTTATCCTTGAAGATTCCTAACATCTCCAAGTCGTCCACTAGAGGTGTAATGTCCGTTTAATTAACTTGGTTAATATTGTTACTTAATATACCTAAAGCGTCTTCTTCCTCGCAAGCGCAACGCCGCGCTTATACTGTTGCTGTAATACTATCTCTTAGTAAGATTATGCCGTCTCCATATTCTTATTGTGCTAAAGAGGGGTTGGTCTATATTGCGTTAGCAAGTCCTTTATCTTAGCAACCTTCCTCTTGCTTAGAGTGCACCAAAGTAAATATTTAGTCATCCTGTAACATTCGCTCTATTTCTAACACTAAATGTGCGCGTCCTATTACTCTTAACAACCTTTGAGTTCCCTTACTAATCTCCCTTAGGGTCTTATGTTTAATCTACTACTGACCATCTTAAGTTAGAGCTGGCGGCTGCTTACGCCAAGCTCCATCGTTCCTTAGAAGAGACTGCTCTAGCCCTAGAGGCCCAGTGCCACTCCTTTAAGACTTAATAGGCGGCTTTTACTATAGATCTCTAGCATATAATTTATATCTAAGGCTTTGGGGGCTAACTAGTTTAGGGCCTAAGGGTATTAGGAGTATAGGTAGATAGTAAGCTCTAGTAGAGCGTATATGCGGCGTAAGCGGCCCGTAAGGGCCAAGTATAGTATACCGCACTATCTAGGATTGTTAATTCTATATGGAGTCCATGCTTTTAGAAGTCACGCCTACTATATATAGCAGTTGTCCGGCTAACCATAATGTATAGATCCAGTATCTGGGCCATTGGAGAATCTGAGAAAGGCCCTCCTAAATTACTCCTTAAACCACTCTAAAAGGTCTAAATAGCCTACCTCTAGAGCATAACAGGCGGGTATAAGCGTATGGCTATAGCACTGCTTAAGAAGGAAGCCAATATTCCCCCCTTATAACTGTATATTAAAGCCGCTGTAATATAAAGGGCGAAAAATAAACGCAACTCTAATGTTATAAAGTATATTAAGACACGCCTAAACAAACTATAGAGGAACCCTAGGGTGCCCTATAGGAGAATAAACCAACAACCCTAAAGTAGGGAAGATATATTAGAGAAATAGGTAAAAAAAAGCAGAAGAAGAATGGTGCTATATTAGGGCCTAGGCCTATATAGAGGAGAAAGGGAGACGTGTAAGAGGCCAGTAAAAATAATAGTAAGAGAGAGAAAGGAGCTAAAGCAAAGCATAAAAGAATACTAGAAAACCATCTACCGTAATATAATACTGGTTAAACTAATGCTAGAGAGGTGAATGGGAGTTAAAGGTATAGAGGCTAATTTAGGTAAGAGGAACCTGAGCTATAGCATAGTTAACGCTATAGGGGGTAAATACTTAAGGGCTCTAAGAAGGCCTAATAAAGGCAGAAAATATAATAGCAACACTCTTAAGAACAGGAATAATAGGACTAAAAGATTGGCTCTACTAGGTAGGTGTTCCAGTAAGTAGCCTAAAATATAAATATGGCTAGCCAAGACAGATACCAAAACACGTAATACTATTATGCCCCTTACACACTAACTAAGAAGCAATGCTCTTAGCAGCCGGCATAGAGAACTATAATACACTGCTTTTAATATAAAAAGGTCTTAAGGCGGTTACCCAGTGGCTTATTAGCCAAAATGTACTAGACTAGTTCTGGGTCGTAAAGGAAATGGCAATAGAAGGCAAAGGGGCGAGTATTAGGCGCCCCCTAATGACCCTATAGTAGTAGAGTTAAGTTTGCGATACTAGCGCGTCTGTAGGCTTGTTACGGCAGCAGTGGTTCCCAAGGAGGTCAAAAAATAAGGTAGTAGAGCACTATAGGTGACTTATAGGCGCTAAGTAGGCGAGTCCCAAAAAGGCGGGGAGATGGATCATAGGGTTTTCTTAAATAGAGTTTTCTCCCTATATGTAAATAAGGAGTAGTCCGCGTGGGCCCAATAGGGATCCGAATTAGACGTTAAGCAATGAATAATAATTATATAATAGCGGTTACAGTAGCTTATAAGGATAAAATAAATCTAGTAATTAATGTTGCTATTAGATCTAGCATATAAATCGCCCTTCTAGTTCTCCCCTTTGTTATTATACTTAGTTAGGCCATAGGCCAGGATTATATAACGCTTTTATTTAATACCTTTTTAATTACTATTTTATTTGTTGCCGTGCTCTTAGTAAACTATCTTATCTAAAATAGCAAATCTGGTAAGTTTTCCTTTCCATATAGGTAATCCACTCTAACTAATACTAAAATAGACTGGCTTAAAGGCGTTCTTATTATAGCAATCTATGCTATTATTGCAGTTGCTAGCTGGTTTTATCCAAAACAAGTTTTAGATCCTCTCTATCCTACTTAATTTAAGCCTCTAATTGCTATCTTACTCCTCTATTAGTGTTAACCAGTTTCTATTACCTAATGCTAAATGTGATTTTTATAAGCTGTGTGCATAGATTTTTAGCAAACCTTAGGCTAATCTTCTTATATCTATTAAGCTGTCCAGGTTGGCTAGAATGTTGCTTTCTTTTATCTTCTCTTAAAAAAAAATTTCTTTAAGTCGTTGTAAAGTTCATAGGAGTCTTTATATGGGAACTTCTTTAATGTTTCTAGATATAGGACTTATATATTTCTTTTTTTTCTAGTTTTAGTATTTTCTTAATATTTACTTCTTACTAATTGCGTACTGGGCGTAAATAGGTGCTAGGTTAAACTACGCAGCCTCTAATCTAGCTCGCATAATTACCTAACTTACATAACTAGGGCTGTAATATTAATTGCGTACTAAATACATATACACCCCTGTTACGGAACGCGGGCAATGGCTATAAAGCGTATGTATTTAGGGAGTCTACAAGACATTGCGCGATCAATCGTAAGGGTCAAGGGCGTAAGGAGGTGATATACCCTTGCGTAGCTAACATAAGCTGTACGCGAGGTATACGCAAGAGCATGGGGTTCTCCTATGGAGGCCCCTACGGTTGGGTTCTATAATACTACCCCCCTTCCTATTGAGGCGGAGCTCCGGCGACGCTGTGGTTGCTATATATATATAGGTGGAAATGCTTAGGGTATCTAGAAGAAGGAATATCGTTATAGGTGTGATTGGCTTGTATAGGTGCTTCTAACTTAAAGCTTGTGGGTTGCTACTATGTAAAGGTACTAGGCTATAGAGGGGAAGGAGGCTGTTGGGGACTTGGTAAGGTGTAAGGGTGTTGCTAAGGCGCTAGTAGCAAGCGAGCTAATAGCGATTTTCTATCCTAGGGATAGAAAATCCTAATTAGTTGGCTTCTCCTTAGCGTCTAGAATCCGACCAATTAGACAACTTTAACTGGCGGTTAAAGTTCCTTAATATCTTATTAGAGTAGTTATATAACGGTAATATATAATAATTTAGCTGTGACAGCTCCTATAGGGGATTAGGTACGAAATCTCTGCTTAGGCCTAGTTTCTATGGGTTTATGTGGTGGAAATTGCTAATTAGATCTTTTACATTTTTAAAATCTTCCCATAGTTGCTATTCCGGCTAATCTATGTTAAATCCTATATAGGTAGCTTTATAGTAGAGCCGCCGTCCTCTGCCTTTGCTAAAGTATTTAGAGTTAATAATTTATTTAATAGTCCACTCCTTGTAGTTCTTGTCTTCGTTTTTATCTTAGATTAGTACCAGTAGGGGTTTAGGCTATGTTTATCCTGGTAGAGGGTTAGGCTAGTAAAGGTATAGTAGCTATGGGTAAAATATAGGCCATATCCCGCGGGTAGCTAAGGCAGGCGGGAGCTCTAGTTTATATATAGCTCCTCTATTAATAACTCGTTTAATCTAGTAGGGGCCAAGGTTTTTATAATTAAGTGACTTTATAGGTCTTTGTGTGGAGATATTATATGTATCTAACTATACCTAGTCGCTAACACGTATCTTAGGTAGTGGTGTTCTGTAGCGGTTAGCAAAGTAAGCTTATTTCGCTTAGGCCTAGGCTATCTCTCCTTTACAGTAGTTAAGTAGGTCTTTTATACGGTCTATATATTAATTAGCAAGTAGCATCTTAAGGCGTTTTCTATATAGTAGTTTCTTATTAATAGGCTCTGGTGGCTCTATACTGGATTATAGGTGATATCCTTTATTTACAAAGAACGGGGTAAGTCCTATAGTAGCTAAAACGTAGTTATTTACTACGAATTTACCTAGCGGAAGGTAGTTTACCTAGTTGTCCTAACTATAGGCGACTACCTGTTATAAGTACGCCTTTATACTAGCATTAGCGTTTTCCAGTTATCCCGTAGTTTTGTAGTAAAAGGATATAGATATCTTAATAGAGATACTAAGGCGTTAGCAGATCCGCCTCTATACATTAGAGTTAAATTATGTGCCTTAGTTAGATGTAATAGAGTTAGGTAACCTATATAGTTAGTAGACTTTATAAAGGAAGGCGTCAGCAATATCGCTTACAGCTACACCTTTGGTTGGGACGTAGTGGCGTTCTTTTATAAGTTAGTATATTATTATAAGGATATTCTTATAGGTTCGGCCATGTTGTTTATAAGGCGGTAGGTTAATAATAAAATCTATAGCGATATCTGCCCATTATTATATAGGTACTAGTAGAGGGTATAGTAGTCCTTGGTACTTTATGTGAAATGCTTTAGTATATTTATAGCTATGGTAGGCGCTTATAAAGCGTTTAACTAAGTCTATTATTTTAGGCCAGAAGTAGTATTAGCTAAAAAGCTTATAGGTTCCTCCTTTGCCTGGGTGGCCGCTTAATTAGAGGTTATAGGCCATTTAGATTAGTTGCCGTTATAGGTCTTCTAAGTTAGGGATAAATAGACGGCCTTTATAATAGAGCCTATTTTCTTTTACTTCTAAGGCTGCTATATTAATCTGGCCTAAGCTTTAGAGGTTAGTAGGCAGTATATAGGTTCTAGCAATCTTTACGGTAATTAGTTAATATAGTAATAGGTTAATAGGGGTATTATATACTATGGTAATAAGTTTGTTAATTTTGGGGGGTAACTCTAGTTCTATGGTATAAAGCTAAGGGGCAGTTGGTTCTATCTTGGGTAGTATACCTAGGGCTAAGTTTTATGCTTTTAGGATTGTTTATTATTAGAATTAATTATAAGGGTTATCTTCTAACTAAGGAAGGTCTTATAAATAGCGTATTAGGCTATTAGGCTTAGTACCTTATACTCCTAGCCTATATACAATTTTAAAGTTAAAACTAGAGAGGAACTCGTTCCAATATGCTTAGCGTTAGTTCAGTTGTTTTATAGTTATAAAGTACTTAAGGTTATAATAATCCGTAAGGACCTTAGTTAGCTAGTTAGGTTCTGCTAAAGAGAGTTTTAGTTAGAATTCCTTAAACGCTTATATAATTGTAAGGAGTTCCTTATTATAGATCTTATAGTTATATTCTTGTGGTATAAGCTTAGACGAGTAGAATATAACTAGGTAGAGGAGACCGTTATCGCCTATCTAGGAAAGGATGCTTGCGTTAACGTGGTCTAAGAAGTTAGTCTTAAGATAGAGTTGTTGTCTTAGTATAAAGTAAGCTAGGATAGGTGCTTTAGTAAACGTATCTTTTAAGTCTTAAAACGCCTTTTTATATTTAGGCGTCTAGATAAAATATAGATATATTTTTCTTCCTTTTACAAAAAGGCCTTTTATTTGTATTATTGCTATAAGTGGTGCTATAATACCCGAGAAGTTATATATAAATTTTTAATAGAAGTTGGTAAAACTAAGGAAGGCTTATATATCCTTAATATAGGTGGGGGTTTGCCATCTAGTGATTATATATACTTTTTTAGGGTCCATACGGACACCCTTAGTAGTGATAATTAGTCTAAGGTATTTTACTTCTATAACTGAGAATTTGCACTTCTTTAAATTAATATAAAGTCCTGTGTTTCTAAGGCGCTATAGGACCTTTTAAACGTGCTTAGTATGCTTAAAGGGGTTGTTACTATAAATAAGTATATCATCTAGGTACGCGGAGTAGAAGTTATTAAGGTAGTCCCGTAAGGCATTATTAATATAGCTTTAGAAGCTGCCTAGGCCATTATATACACTAAAAGGCATAACGGTGTATTTAAATTAGCTAAAGCGTAATGCGAATGTGGTTTTCTATTTATTACCTTCCTGTATTTAAAGGCGGTTAAAGGCGGCAATAATATCAAGTTTAGTATAGATTTTGGCTTAGCTAAGCTGTTTAAGGGTCTTATATATAAGTGGTATAGGGTATTAGTTCTTAATCGTAATAGTGTTAAGTCCTTTATAGTTAACGCAGAATTAAATACCTCCTCCTAGCTTTTTAGTAAGGAGGATAGGGGCGGCTGCTAGGGATATACTAGGACAAATAAACCCTTTATTAAGGTGCTTATTAATATACTTTTTAACAACTAGGAGTTCGTCTTTTAATATTAGGTAGGGTCTCTTATAGGGCGGCGTTTTTCCTTATTTAATATTAATGGCATAGTTATTAGGTTAATATGGGGGGAGTATATCTACGCTCTTTTGTAAGTATATGTTAATAAAGTCATGGTATCTCTTAGGGAGGAGCTTGCGGAGTTCCTTATTAGTAAGTCCTTTTTTAAGCTTTATAAACTTCTTAAAGTCTAAGGGTAAAAGTCCGTAGAGTTCTATAGGGGCATTATTTTCTAAAAGGTTAACTATATCTATCTTATTACTATAGAGGATGTAGTTCTAATCTTTATTAAGCTTATATAGTTATAATTAGGAGGCTGCGGCAACGGTCTAGCCTTTCCTATATGCTATACAGTAGAAGGCTGTGGTGCTTATATAGTGGTAGTTAGTTGTGGGTGGGGTAATAAGGGTTTCCTTAGGTTGATATCCTGGGGAGTAGATAGAGGCGGCTAGGCTATGCCCTAGGCAAGTCTCTCTGCAGTATTTAAAGTTAAAGGTTACTTCTCTCTTTTGCTAGTTAATGGTAGGGTTATATTATTTAAGCCAGTTTATTTTAAGGATAATAGGGTAGTTTGTAAGTGGTATAATATAGGCCCAGAGCTCCTCCTAGTGTCCGTTTATATTTAGGTAGAGTTATACCATAGGTAATCTTTTGTATAGTATAACTACCATTAGTAAGTTATAGGGCGTGGGCTTTAGTAAGGGGTAAGGTAGGTAGGTTATAAGTGTGTATAAATTAGGTATTTATAAATTTATTAGTAGCTCTGCAGTTAATTATAGAATGGGTTTTATATTATTTCTTAGCGGTAGTTCCCTCTATAGGTAAGACTATTTACTTCTATCCTTCTATTCTTACTAAGCTATATATTAAGTAAGCTAATATATAGATCCCTCTATTATTGGAGTGTCCTAATTTATAACTTAGGGCTAGGACTTTATATTTTTCACTTCCGCGTCTAATTCTACTACTATTACTACATCTTTGTCTTATGCGGTAGCGGTATATAGTAATATATTTAGTATCCAGGGTATAGGGTTAGGTATTTAATAGCGGCTGCTAAACCTAGCTATTAGGTAGTTTGGGCTATAGCTATAACAGCCTTCTTAATAGCATCTATAGTAACACCTTAGCTTCTAGAGTAGCTCGCGCTCTCTATCTAGTAGCTTCTTTGGGAAGGCTGGTATGGAGAGGTTGATATTAGAACTAGTAGTGTTGCTTAGAGTAGTAGGTGTTAGTGGTTTAGTAGGTCTAGAGGGCTTCTATAAAAAGGTCTTTAGGTAGGGGTTTATAGTAGTAATTTAGTTTAGCCATTGTTTAATCTTCTGTAGGGCTACTACCATATTATAAACGTTGTTATAGTTGTGGCTGGCGGCTGCGTAACTAAGGCAATAAGTAACTTTTTTAAGGAGATCTTTCTAGTCTTTAGCGTTGTCTTAGATAAGGACTCTAGTATATTCCTGGAATTTAATATAGAACTCATTAAATAATTTAGTAGGACTTATCTTTAAGGCGCGTAGTTTAGCTTAACTAGTGGCTACTAGGTTATAGTTGCGGTATATTTAGTTAAGGTTATTAAGGGCTTCCTAGTAAGACTGCTACTTTTAGGGACTGCTAGTCTTCTATTAAGCGAAAAGCCTATTAAATAAGATGCCCTTTATTTGTCCAATAATATAGCTAATCTTAATATCTTCTATAGGGAAAAGGTAGGCGCTCTAGGTTAGTTTCTTGCGGGTTTATATCTTTTAGTAGCTATATTCTTTATAGTCACCCTTAAAGATTAGGGGATTAGGGTAGCATGTATTAGACCCTATAGTGGTAGTTTAGGTTTAATTATTATAGCTTTTATTATTGCCGCTACTGTAGTAGGGGTTCCCGTTAGGTAAAGCTGCTTAGCGCTGACCTTTTATTAAGCGTTAAGTAGGTAAGGTTGCTAGGGGCGTAAAGACTTAGGTGGTGTTATATACAGTAGAGAGGTGTCTAATATTGTTATAAATATGCTTATTAAGCTAAGATTATAGGTATTTAATTATACCCTCTCTTTTGGTAACTGTAGCAATAAGTATAATCTTAGCCTTTTTTAATTGTTAGACATCGCGTTTAGATACGCAGAGGTTATTTTTAGTCTCTTAGCGTATATTATTAGTAAGCGCCTTATAAGCTTATAGGTCTTAGATAATATTATAATTTTAGGTAGTATATATCTTAGCTTATATAAGCTTTAGATAGTAGTTCTATAGAAGGTAGTAGTATTTATTGGGTTCTTATGCTACTATTTTTATAAACATCTTAGTAGCGTCTCATATCTTAATCTTAATAGGTAGTAGCCCTTCGGCTTATTTATCTGTGGTTATATAGTTAATAAAGGATAAGACATTGTTAATATCCCCCTTATAGTTATTATAGTCTTTTAAGCCACTAGGCTTCCCTTTAGGGGTTAAGGCTAGGGCTAATAAATTAAATTCTCTTAAGACTGATTAGTGTTATAGTTTTAATATAGGTATTAGGTTGTTCTTTAAGTTTAATATAGTAGCTAGTAAGAAATTTTATCTTATTATTGTTGATTTTTTAGGAGTATAAAGTGAGGTAACTTATGGACACACTGCTTCTGGCGCGTCTATAGTATCATAAAGACGTAGAATTGGTTGTAGGCTAAGCGTCAGTAAAGAAAAAGGCGCAACATAATGTTATGGAACGCGGGCAATGGCTATAAAGCGTATGTATTCGGGGAGTCTATAAGACGTTACGCGATCGATCGTAAGGGTCGAGGGCATAAGGAGGTGATATACCCTCGCGTAGCTAACATAAGCTGTACGCGAGGTGTATGTGAGAGCACGGGGTTCTCCTATGGAGGCCCCTGCGGTCGGGTTCCGTAACAACCCCCTACCTTATTTGGTTTAGATACTTCTTTACTAAGTTTAGACGCTTCCTTACTAAGTTAGAATATTATATATATTTGACTTGTTTGCGCCTATATTGTGAAAATTAAAGTGCGTGGTATGTAACTTTTATAACCATAATACCACAATTAAGTCTTGATTTTAGTTATAGTATAAGTAGTAAAGTTTAAATTAGATTTGGAACGTGCTAAAGAAGCAATTAATTAGATTGCGTAGTGCTTTGTAAGGCGTCACGTGAACTAATTTAGGTGCTGCCACCTCTGTGAGCTGCCTCTGCTACGTTTACGCCCGCGCCCACGCCTAAGGGGAGTTTTCGCACAGTTGGTGGCACCTACTTATTGATTTTTAACTGGAAAACTGACACTATATAGCCCTGCCCTTTAGTAAACTTATAGATATTATTAAGCGTAAGCTTCTAAGAGTTGCACAGCTTTAACGGAGGTGGGTTAAGAACTATAGTGCATTTAGGTAGGCGTGCACTTTAATTTTCGCGATATAGGCGCAAACAAGTCAAACGCACGTAATGTTCTAACTTAGTAAGGAAGCATCTAAACTAAATAAGGTAGGGGGTATATGCGTATTAATTAGGGGTATATATTATGGACGCTTTAAGTACAATGTTATGACTACTTAGAGAGGAGTTAGAAGAAGCTAGTTAGTTAATTAAGGCATAATCTAGGATGGATCTGGTAGAGCCATGTGATAAGGAATGGTAAGTGAGTTATATAATATTATACGCAGTATACGCGGTGTACGCAGTGTACGACTATATATAACACGTATAGTATATACCTTACGTACAAGAGAGGATTTCTTAGGAGTTAGGATGTGTATTTAAAGGACCACAATCCCTACCTAGATAGTTCTTTCTTAGTAGTAAATCTTAGAACACAATTAGAGTTAATCTGTTAGGCAACCACTCCACACTAGTTATTGTTGTACTGTTATATTATTAACTTTAAGTTCAAATATCTATATACCTAGCCTATTAACCAACCCACCGTAGTTCCTGCTATAAGGTTCTGTTATACATTCACTACCTAGTTATAGTATTAACAAAGGGAAGTCGAACAACATGCTACCTAAAGTACCAGTTACGTCAACGCCAACAGCGGTAACTACCTTAGGTACTAGTGGGGATACCAGTATAGGAGACACTAATTCGTAACTAGTTACGGTTAGACAGTTACAGGAAATAGTTAACCAGCTATAAAGCAACAATAAAGTACTTAAAGATAGAATTAATGGCATCGGAGCCGCTAAAGTCAAGTTACCTTTGATTGAGCGATTCTTAGGTAAGAAGTTAAAACTCAAAGGATTTCTAATATAAATGCACTTTAAGGTTATGCAGGAAGGAGTGAAACTAGTAATAACTATAGATTAAGTAGTGTATGCAGGACTGTTCTTAACAGGAAGAGCACTTAAGTGGTTTGAACCTTACCTTACGGAGATATAGGTAAATAGAATAACAACTGCTAACTAAGACATATGATTTATATTCTTAAGTTAGAACGGGGTTACGGAAAGGTTAATATAAATGTTTGGTAATCTAGAGGCATTAACTACTGCGGAATAAAAACTATAGAACCTAGTATAACGTACCTTAGTAATTAAGTATATAACACAGTTTCAGACACTTGTAATATAGGTTAAGTAGAACAATAAGGCGCTTATGGTACAGTATAAATAGGGACTTAAGGCTAAAGTCCAGGACGTAATCATTCTAATGGAAGATGCGGATACTCTAAGAGAGTTAATAGATTAAGCGATAAAGATTAATAATAGGATCTATTAAAGGGAACAAGCTAAGAAAGGGCAAGATAGAGTCCCACAGTTGTATAAGGTGCAGAGCATGCATTAATAGATATAGAGTTAAAAACTATAGAACGGCGCAGAGCTAATGGACCTAAGTAGTACCAAAGAGTCTTGTCACGATGACGATGTATCACATGCGAACGCTAGATGAACAAGCATCAGATTCATAGAATTAATAGCTACATACGGCTGTTGTGGAGACTTAAGAGGATTGCTAGAGAACTTAACAGGAACGCAGCTGCGGCTGAATCTATATAAGGGCGTTGGGGCGGATAAACTATCTGCCAATGTCGTCAAACAAGAAAAGGAACCAGCTACACATACGGCGTAGCGCTTGTAACGGGAGTCCCGTTATAGTACCCCCCTTCTAGGGGGTAACAGGTCTGATAGGGTAGAGTTAGGAGTTATTACGGGAGTGTGGATACTGGGTAATCCAGTAATCGCGTACACTATAATAGAGACAGAATCCGTTCTTTATACAATATACGCAATGCTTAGTAGACTTAGCAGAGGACAATCGCGATCGCGATAAGGCAGCGGATAGTAGACGGGAGCAGAAACTAGATGGAGCCCTTAACTTATTTCTAGACTAGAAAGCAGGGGCAAGACTAGCAGTCTAGAGCTGGAGGTTAACGTCTATAGGCTTATAGGCGGCAATGGGTTTCTAGGCTAGTTTCTAGACTAGTGGGTTCTAGACTGGCGGGTTCTGGACTGGCAGGTTCTAGATTGGGCGACGGGAGTGGCGATTAAGGCGCTGGACGAGCTTGACGTACTTACTGTACAATAGGCTAAACAGGGTATCGCTCGACTCCTTAAGAGACTGGCGGAGGGCAGGACGGAAGCCACGGTGGAGCACTATAACGCGTGATACGTCTGGCCAAGAGGAAGCATTGGCCTTATATACAAATCGCTTAAAGCGAGCAAGGTACGCAATAAGCAACTCCTCTTCTCTCTGGCGTATAGACAAAAAGCGCTAAATAGCCTCCTATTGTTCTCTTAGATTGTAGCAGAGGCGCTAAAAGAAAGAGAAGATATCCTTAGGGTCCTAGAACTGGGTATCTTTGGCTAACTAGCGAAGGTGTAGGATAGAAGCCTGCTGGAACTGCTTAAGGCAATCCCATATGTAGTTAAACGCGTCAGCACGGTTAAGCTAGTTGGATCGGAGCTTTGCCCTAATTAACGGGAGCCACGTACGTAATATAAGAGGCTTACCGTTAAAGCGTGGTGGATCAGGGAGACGTGGACGAGTAGTTAGGGTAGGCGTAGGGCGGGTCTGGAGGTAAAGCTGGAGCTAGAGCTAGAGCTAGTGGACGTTAACGCGTAAGGCATTAAGGTCTGATCGGAGCGACTAGATCTTAGTACGCTGGTTCTGGAGTTCCTGCTATAGCTGCTATACTAGCAGGAGAAGAGCTGGGTCAGACATAGTAGCTATTTAGAAAGAAGAAAGAAAAAATCTGGACTAGATACGTTAAAGACTCTATATAGAAAGTCCGCGATAGCTTTGTGCTATCGTTAATATCTAGCTGGACGGGGCGAGTAATCCTAATGTTATAATGACGATATATTACATGCGAACGCTAGATAAACAAGCATCAGATTCGTAGAATTAATAGCTACGTACGGCTATTGTAGAGACTTAAAAGGATTGCTAGAGAACTTAACAGGAACGCAGCTGCGGCTAAATCTATATAAGGGCGTTGGGGCGGATAAACTATCTGCCGATGTCATCGAACAAGAAAAGGAACCAGCTACGCGTACAGCGTAGCGCTTGTAACGGGAGTCCCATTACAAGTCTAGACAATAGAATAAAAAACTATGGAAATCTAAAGGTTAAGGATTAAGTGATTATAGGACTAAGAAGTAGAGGCTAAACCAGAAATCTTAACAGTAGAAGACGTTTAGGCGGACTCCACAATAAGAAAAATGGTTTAAAGATGGAGCTTGTATAAATTATAGAAAACAAGGTTACTATGCTAGAGACTACAGAAGTGGTTAGAGAAATCACGTAGTAAAGGGCACTAAATAAGGTGAACTAGGACCAGTAACAAAAAGGTTACATAGTACAGCGGAATGCACGGTTAAGCATTTTGCGTTTTGTTATAACAACATATACCAAATTTATAAGGACGCTAAGTATGGCGTAAGCTATTGGCTATAAGAGCTAGAGTTAAGAGGACTTAAAGGAACTAAAGAGTTAGACAAAGAACAAGATCAACTCTATAAGCTAGATTAAGATATTATAGTAACATATGGATAAAGATCAGCAATAATAACAATGGAGTTGGAGTACTTATTAATTAATAGCAATAAGGACAAAAAAGAGGCCAACTGGGGGTACTTAAACCTTAATAACGCAATAGAAGTAGAGACTAAGACCACTACAGAACGCGGTTCAGTAACAGGTATTATAATACTATTAGATACGGCATCTATTGCTTTATAAGACGGAAGGAGCAATATCTAAAGACGATTAAGCAAGCAGATAACTGCTAGTACTAGCTCACCACTTAATAAAGGCAAAAGGCCATAGGCTTAAGATTCTTAAGAAGAAATACAAGATGCTTAAGACTTTTAAGATAAGATAAGACACACCTAAGAACCCATAACAGACAAACACCAATAGGAAAGAGCAGTAGCTCAATTTAGTAACAAACAAATAAGTACAGGATGCAAGTTTAAGAACTATAAGTTTGGGGAATAAGTAAGAACGTCAGTTCTAGGTAAACGCAGTGTTTAGCCTAAAGATTAAAGGGTTGATACAAAGATTAAGAAGTAAGACAACTTTAAAGATCTAGCTATAAGACGCAGAAAATAAGAAACTATAGATAAGTTTAGGCAAAGAATTATCATATAGCAAGAGCAAAAGCTAGATAAGAGATTAGCTATACTAGGACATATAAGGGACAGAGCACCTATATAAAGAATTACTAATAGGCCTAAGGCAGGGACGCCTAGAGCAAAATAGTTAAATAAACTAGAATAAGAAGAGGATCTAGGGATTCTAACTAAATTTAAAGAAAGACATACCAAAGGTTGTTATAACGCAGTAATAATAAGGTACTTTCTAACAAACAGATTATACACACTAAACTAGTTATATAGAAAGTAGTATAGGCAACGGCATAATAACAAATAGGAAGATTTCTATATATAGCTAGATAAAAAAGTTATCTAAAACTAACCCATTATAGAGAAACGCATAAGTCATATTAAAGGAGCATTAATTATGATATTAAGGAACCTAGAAGAAGGATCTAGGGACTAGAGAAGTAAGAGATAAATCTTAGTACTAGCAAACAAGAGACTATCAGTTAGATCAGTTAGATAGAGGTTTAAACTTAAGGATAAAGATAAGTCCAGAGTTAACCTAAGTTACTTAGCGCATTATACACTATTATAAATAGCTTATGTGGATAATATATATAATATGTATAGAGCACCAAAGGATAAAAACCGGAAGTACTTAATAAGGATATATTGGGCACTAAATAAAAGAAAGTTTAGAGATGCTAAGTATATATATAGATGGCACCTAATAAAAGTATAGAGTTAAAGGGACCTAATACTTTAACTAGGAAGATTCCTTACGGAAGAATACCTAGAGGGATAACAGTAATGGAATTATCTAGAGAACACTTATCTATGGCATATAAAGGAAAAGAAATAAACTAAGTATTGGCTAAAAGAGGACTAAGTATAAGTAGGATCTAGTAGCTAATAGTTAGGAAAAGGGGAGGCCTATAGGACTAGAGGGAGCCAGTGGTAGAGCCTTAGACCCTTAAGGGAATTTAAGGATAATATCTAAACTTACAAGTTAAGTGGTAAGATTAGCAGTTTAAAGCACTAGTGGATAGTGGAGTAATAAGGAACCATATATCATTAGCAGCAGTGAAAAGGATGGGGTTACTACACAGACAAAAAAACACCTATATCCACTTATAACGATTTTAGGAGATCTAATAGCCTATAGAGAAGGCATTATTAATCTTAAAACAGGACCTATTTAGTTAACTATTAAAGGGAGACCAGTCTAAGTATCTTTTAATATCCTACCGTTAGGGAAGGATGAGGCAATACTAGAAATACCTTAGTTATAGGAATATAATCTAAGGATTAATTAGGTTATAGGTTAGGTTGATATTAGGGATACTTAATAACATAAGATGTAATAATAAACTAAGTTGGTATAGTATTAAGTTGGAGCAATATATAAAGAGACTAAGTAAGGCTTAAGTTATATACTAAAGATATACTATAAGTATGGCAAGAAGTTATAGTTACCAGAAAGTAAAAAGCTATTAGAATATGCAGCATGGGACTATAAAATAGAATTGGAACCAGGAATAAGTCTAAAGTTCTTTTTAATCTATAAGCTTACTAAAACTAAGTTAGTGGCGCTTAAAGAGTTTGTCTAGGAGAACTTATAAAAGGGATATATTAGACTATTACAGTTATTAGCAGGATATCCAGTATTATTCGTCCTAAAGAAAAATGGAAAACTTAGGATGTATATTAACTATAGATAGTTAAACAGCATTATATAGAAGGATAGATATCCTTTACCCTTAATTAGTGAAATCTAAGACAGGATAGGCAACGTAAAGATCTTTATAAAGATAGATCTAAGGTAGGCGTACCACCAGATTAGAATTATGGAAGGCAATAAATGGAAGGCAGCCTTTAGGTTAAAGGAAGGACTATATAAACCATTAGTTATGCAGTTTGGGCTTATAAACGTACTAGTAACATTCCAGAAGCAAATTAATAGTGTGTTAGGAGAATACCTAGATGAGTTTATTATAGCATATCTTGATGATATTATTATCTACTTAGAAAGTAAGGAAAAATATAGGAAATATATTAAGTGGGTCTTAAAGAGACTATAAGAAGAAGAGATGCTAGTAGCAATTGAGAAATACAAGTTCTTTATAAGGAAGACCGATTTTATTGGATTTATTATTAAACTAGGAAAAATTAACATGGACCTAAAGAAAGTGGAAGCTATAGTAAGTTGGTAAGAACTAGAGAATATTACACAGTTAAGATTATTCCTAGGGTTTTGCAACTACTATAGGAGGTTTATAGCATAGTGGTTAAAAAGTATTAAGCTATTTATAAGACTTACAAAAAAGGAGGAATTATAGGTATGAGGAAATAAGCAAAGGAAGTTATTTAAAGAACTTAAGGAGTTGTTTACCTAGGAACTAATCCTTAAAATCTACTAGCTAAAGTTAGAGACGGTTATGGAAACAGATATATTAGACTTTGCACTAGGAGCATATTTACTACAGAAGCATTTAGACGCATGGCATCTAGTAGCGTACTATAGTTGGAAAATAATACTACTGGAACTGAACTATGACATATATAATAAGAAGTTGTTAGGTATAGTTGCAGTACTTAAGGAATGGAGAGCATTCTTATAAGGCACAGAAAAACCATTTATGGTTAAGATAGACTATAAGAACCTAATAGGGTTCCTAATAACAAAAGAACTCAACTAGAGACAGGTTAGATAGGCGGAAATGCTTGCAGAATATCACTTTGAAATTTAGTATACTAAGGGTATAGACAACATATAAGTAGACACTCTAAGTAGAAAAGCTGAGTTATAAAATAAAGAAAAGCTGTTAGGAGCTTTACTATAAAAGGATCTAGATAGAGTAATTAGGTATAATTATCCAAAGATCGCTGTAACTAAAGAAGGTTAGGTTTACGAATTACCAGAGAGTAATTGGGCATAAAAGATTTAAGAAGTATAGGTAGAGGATCTAGACTTAGAGCAGTATAAGAATAGGGAAGCAACCTATATTCCAAGGGTAGTAGCAAAAGAGTTTATAAAAGAATTTCATAAAGGAATAATATAAGGACATAATGGAGCTATAGGCTTAGTGTTAAGACTTTAAAAGGAGTATATTATTTAAGGAATCTGGGGACTAGTGAGATAAGTTATAAAGGAATGCCTAGATTGCTAAAGAAATAAACTAATAAAGCATAAGCTATATAGAGGGCTATAACCTATTAAAATACTAGAAAGACTATAGGAGGTTATATTATAGGACTTTATTATTAAGTTACTAAAGTTAAAAGATTCTATTACCGGACAAGATTATAACGCAATTTTAGTGATAGTGGATAAGCTAATAAAGTGGGGATACTTTATAGTGTGCATAGAAGAAATATCCGCAGAAGATGTGGCTAGAATCTATATTAAAGAAGTGTTTATAAGACATGGAGCACTAACAAAGATCATATTAGACAGAGATCCGAGATTTATAGTGGCATTTTAGGAAGTATTCTTAGCAGAATAAGGGGTTTAAGCAGTAACGTTAACTGCGTATTACCCGCAAATAGATGGCTAGATGGAAAGACTAAACTAGACACTAGAACAATATCTAAGGCATTATATTAATTATGCACAAAACAATTGGGTATTGTTGTTACTAGTTATATAGTTTGCATATAATACAATACCATAGGAAGGGATAGGCATATCACCTTTTAAGGCGAATTACGGATATAAGCCAAGAATATCATTATCACTATAATAAGCAAAGAAAACAAGTAGCACAGCTAAAGAAAAAATGGAGAAGTTAATAAATCTCTATAATTACTTTAAAAGTGTAGCAAAGTTGGTATAAGAGAAAATAAAAAGGTACTATAATGCTAGGAGATCTGAGGGACCAGATCTTAAGGAGGGGGATAAAGTATAGCTACTATATAAAAATTTTAAGAGTTAACGACCAAGCAAGAAGTTGGACTATGTTAGACTAGGACCATTTACGGTTAAAGTAAAGATCTTAGAAGTTATGTATAGACTTAACTTACTAGTAAAAATAAGAAGCTATTCTGTATAGTATGTCGTAATGCTAAAGCCAGCATATAGGAATGTTGAGCCACCAGTCTATAAAGGAGACATATATAGAGGGCAAGAAGAAGACAAGTAGTAAGTTTTAAAGATTATTAGTTATGAGGACGTAGATAACAAAATGTGGTATAAAGTAAAGTGGATAGGCTATACTAAGACTACCTAGAAACCACTAAGTAACCTAAAAAACGCTATGGGAAAGGTATGGGAGTATTAAAAGAGAGCAGGTTAGGGAGTATTGAAAAAGGATTGCCAAAGAACAAGTCACCTAAGGGGGACCTGGGAAGAGCAACCACCATATTACTTAGGGTTGTTTCCTTTACTGGAGACGCTACTCTCTTATTACCTAACTCCTCCAGACCCTATTAAACAAGTTTTTACTCCTTAGAATAGACCTTCTCATAAACCTTCTTAAGACGGGTTAATTAAGATTGGTTGCGTTTTCTTATAAAATGGATTAGCTGGTATTTCTCTGGTAAGAATTGGTAGGTAGTTATATATTAGCTAGTAATATAGTAGAGTTCAATATACCTGCTTATCTAGGCCTCTACCCTAGTTTTCTAGTGCTTTAGTCCCAATTTATAAGCAGTTGGCTGCTATCACTAATTACGGGGAGTTTCACCAGTTCTTTTGGATATCTTATAACGGTATTACCCAAGTACTAGTCTGCCCCCTAGCAGTCTGTATAAGAGTTTCCTCCTAGAGTTAGTACGCTTTTGTACAGCTTAGGAGCCTTCCATAGCCTCTAGTTTCACGCCTTTCTTTATTGTTTCCGCCGGCGCGGGCATAAGCTGCCGTTTCTAGGGTCGCAACTCCCAAGAATTAATAATAGATTTAATAATAGGCTTAGCCCCTACTAAAATAAGAACTAAAAAGGTTGCTAATACTATTTTAGTAATTATTAATAGATATATAAAGTTTTTAGGATACTTTACTATTATAATAATGATTATAGCAGCAGAACTAGCAGACCTGTTTTTAAAGTAGTAGCTCTTATTTAGTATATTAAGGGGAATTATGTCTAATAGAGGTACCGTATTTAATAGCGTATTTTAGTCTTTATTTTATCTCTTATTAAAAATATAGTAAAAGATAAGCACTACCTTTTACCTATAAATAGATAGACTAACAGAGTATCTAAACGCGTTATTAGAACGCTACCTCCGCTGCTATATTAATTATTAATAGGATAATTAGATATTATAGTTGGCTTTAGTATAACACGTATATAATATAAGTATTTATAGTAGTATAAAAACAACCCTTTATAAAGCACTGTTTGGGGTAAAAGTAAATAACCCTTAGAATGTTAAGAACATTATTTCTAAAAAGGAGGCACTAGCAGCGTCTAAGAGAATTAAGCAAATAAGAATTTGTAAAGGAGAACTTAAAAAATACTTACTAGACGCCCAAGCTATATAAAAAAGATACCATAACAAAAAAGATATACTTAAAGAATTTAAAATAGGAGATGAAGTCTTGCTATTTATAAAAATTATCTAGATAAAATGTATTAAGAAGAAGCTAGACAGCTAGTGGCTTAGACCCTTTAAAATAGTTAGGAAAACTAAAGGAAATTAAGCCTATAAATTAGAATTACCAAAATTCTATCTAATATATCCTATATTTTATATTTCCTTATTAAAGTTATACTGGAGAAGAGATAGTATAGAACCGCCCCTACCTAATAAAATTAATAGGGAACTAGAATGGAATGTAGAAGATATTTTAGACTAAATATAGTGTTAGAGAAAACGCGAATTTTTAGTTTATTAGGAAGAATACTCCTAGGTATATAATAATTAAAACTTTTCTAAAGACTATAAATTAGGATTTAGTAATAGTTCCGGATATACCATAAATAAGATAATAGGAAAAACCCTATAAATTAAAACTATAAGGTTAAGCATAGGCATTAGAAATGGGAACGTTTTGCTATTATAATAGGGATTCTAAAATCCTATAAGAGAAAGCTATAGGGATCTATATAAGAACTACTAGGGATACTATCTAAAGAAGACATTATTTAAGAATAAGCAGTAGTACTAGGAGAAGAGTATTGTTATAGGATACCTCTGTGACACCTTATACACGTTTACCTATTTCCACCGACGCAGCAAGAAGAGACTAACTATAAGATGGCAATTTGTGGCAATCTGACGGCAATCTGCTGCATTCTACTATATTTTACTAAATCTACTAAATTCTGCCAAGTTCTGCTAGGACCAATACTTAAATCCTATTCTACTCTGTGTATATATTAATTAAGTAACTAAACTAATAATATATACCCTTTTCTCCCGTTTCCTTACCTTCTCTCCTTATATAATGTCTTAACTTTATTATATAGTTTATATATATAGCTTAACAATATCTACTTCGCTATATATTATTACCGCTTATACTCACTCTATAATACTATATTGCGTTAACCTTATATACCATCCTCCAAAATATAAAATAACCTTAAAGTCCCTATAATAGCCGCCAGCATTATATCTATACTTTAAGAATAATTAGTAGAGATATAGAAGTCTTTTATAAACGCCCTGGTATAAAACTAAGCTACTTTAACTTAATAATAAGCTGAACAAGAAGTATAATACCTATAAATAATTAAGGACCTCTAAGAAGAAGTCCGTACCCTTAAGATGCCTATATTAGGGCCCTAAGACTAAATACCTTTTTTAGAGACAAATATATGGGATAAGAGTCCCAAACCTATAGTAGCTATTTACCCCAAACTAACTACCGTATTATAATAATCTACACAACTACTAGACCCTCTAATATTTACTAGTAAATAATAAAAACTCTAATTATTCCTAAGCTAGCTTAAAAATAAGCTAACTAGTAATATTAACCGCTACTTAACTAAAACTAACTAACTCTACTACGCCCTAAGTTAACTAGGAGGAGATACAGCTAACCTTATTAAACCCCTTTAACTAAACTTAGTATAAAGTCTAGTTGTACTTCTTAAAGCTATATATAGTAACCTAAACCGCGAAGCTACCGCTTAGAGAAAGATAAATTATATAACTTAAGGAACGAAAAGCTTCCTAGTATACTTTTCTACATTTAACTGTTATATAAAGAAAATAGGCTAGAATAACTCTATACTAGTTAACAGCCTTATTAAGTCCTTAAGCCTTAAACTAAAGACCTTCCTAATAGGTATAAACCTACTAGAAGCCCTTAACGCCTGCCTTTACTTTAAATATAAAAGTAAGGATTATATCTTAAGATACTACTCCATCTCTATACCCTAATACAACTTATAAATGGCTAATACTAACAACTGTTTACTATATTAATCCTCCAGCTACTATCCCCAATCTTTACTTAGTTCTAGCCCTATATCTAATAAGTACCACCTATAAGGATAAAGTTATAACTAATATTCTAGAGAAACCCCTTCCTGCTTACTACTAAAAGGTATATTCTAGAGTTAAGTTGCTTTTTAGGATAGCTATATTATAGGATCTTATTAAATGCATTAGATGTTATAAATCTTAACTCTTAAAATTATAGTATAACCGTTAACTACTATTTTTGGTAGAAAGGTTAATAGGCTAATACTTAAGTCCTAATTAATATAGGAGCTAGCGGCATAGGATTTATTAATAAGATCTTTATATAAGATAATAAGTTTACCCTAACACTCCTTAACTAGCATATTAACGTATTTAGATTTAATAGCAAATATACTGTCTTAGGCCGTATTACTTATATAGCGGTCCTAAGACTCTAATACCTAAACTATAAAGAATTAAGTAAGCTCTTTATTACTACCCTAGGTTACTTAGTAATCTTTAAACAACCCTAGATAAAGCTATATAAAGGAACTATTAATTAAAATAACCTTAAGCTTCTATTTACTACCTCCTATTATAAGCAGAAGTGCTTTATAACTTACTATTTAAGCCCTAAAATAAAATCTAAAAAATCTACTAGGGTCCACTAGTCTAAATTTCTATTAACGTCTACCCTATACCTAAAATGTCTACCTAATTCTACAAATCTAAGAATTTTACTAAATTTTACTAATATAAGACTTCCATTAACTTCTATTAAGAACCTAAAAATAATATATAATTATATAAACCGACTCTAATTGCTATGCCCTAAACTAAATAGAGGCTTCAGCTTAATATATAAAAGTACTAAAAGAACTAGTATTTTACTATAAAAAGGATACTTAAGGAACCTAAACCTAAATCTAATAGTGACTCTATACCCAATACTAAACCTAAAACTATATAAGAGACCAAGGATAATCTAAGCCCGCTTAATACCCTAAATATCTATATAATTAGAGCTACCTTATTAGTATAACTTGCTAGGAAACCTAAATATATAATCTTTGCCGTTATAATGGCTAATATTAAAAAGGCCCTAGTACTAAAGAAGCACACTAACCCTACTATAAAAGTACTAGTATGCCACTATAAGCACCTAAAGGTATTCTTATAAAAGGAAGCTAATAAGTTAGTAGAGTACCAATCATATAACTATAAGATTATACTTAAAGAAGGAAAATAGCTAGGATTTAGACCCCTATATAGAATGTCCTAAAATAAACTCTAAGTGCTGCGGAGGTACCTAAATAAATACTTAAATAAAGGATTTATTAGAGCAAGCTCTTTGCCTATAACTAAACCTATAATCTTTGTTAAGAAACCTAGCAATAGTCTACACTTCTATATAAACTACTAAGGCCGTCGAAAACGGACTCTGCACCTATACGTGGTGACGGCTACGAACCTAGGTCTTTGAAGTTCAGACTTAGAGCCAACGCAGAGACGTTGCATAGCGTGCGATACGACTTCGTGGTGGTAGTTGCGAGCGTTATAGGCAGTGGTGAAAAGTTTTTACATAGGATGGTGAGATCTTAAAAACCACTACTGATAGTACCCCTTTATAATAACAGCTACTTCTATACTGCTCTATTAGGGCACCTGTACGATCCAACATGGATGCGCAGTATTTGATAATATCCCCCGACCCCCAATTAAAAGCATCGACGACCTTACATTGACGAACGGCGACTGCGAACAAATGAGTAAATATACGGCCCCTCCTAACCCCTAGGGCGATCGCCTGCGGAGCATGCGGTCACTTGCCGTCAACTACCAAATACCTAGCAGCCTGGATTGCGACCCATGGTTCTCCTTATCTCCTTTTAAGGAGTGGTAACCCTTGGAAAGGGCCTAGCTGGGGCCTAGGTATAAAAGATACCTAAAACACAACACAATATATCCCGCTGTTAGTATTATGGTAGTTGAGACGGATGAATCCCCCTTACGCCTTTAATGGCTCTAGGGGGGGGGAGGCATAGCGTATATGGTAATAGTCTATAGGAGATAGCATACAGGGGATGGTTAAGATATGGAACACAAAGCATATAGTACACATAGCGAGGCCTAGCTAGGACGTAGTGAACCCTAGCTTTAGATAAGCTAGAGAAGAAAGCAGTGGTTCCTATAGAGTTCAAATATTTAAGGAGGACAGGACGTAGCTATAGGCCTATAGGGCCGCTGCTATGGACAAACATAGCAAATTAGGGGTTTTTTATCCTACTAAGGTGGCTTATAGGGTTTTTCCGTCCCCTACACAGCAGGGTTTTCTTCCTGTCAATTTACAAGTTTTCCCCCCTATGACGGCAAGTGTCTGCGTGGGCCTAGATAGGATCCGTATTAGACGTTAATTAAAGATCATTATATATAAACTACTAAACTCTTAACGCTATTACCATTAAGAATTAATACCTACTCCTATTAATTTAAGAGACACTAAACTAATTAAGTAAGGCTTACTACTATATAAAACTTAACCTTATCTACGTATTTAACTGCCTCTATATTGCAAAAGGAGATAAATAGCTTACTATATTCCGTACTAGATACGGACTATTTAAATACTTAGTAACGCCGTTTGGCCTTATAAATGCCCTAAGTTTGTTCTAATACTTTATAAATAATACCCTATAATCCTATCTAGACGTTTTCTATACTGCTTATATTAATTAATTATTTATTACTTAACGTCCGATTTAGATCCCTATTAGGCCCACGCGGACTACTCCTTATATACATATAGGGAGAAAACTCTACTTAAGAAAACCCCATGATCCATCTCCCCGCCTTTTAGGACTTGCCTACTTAACGCCTACAAGTTGCCTATAGTGCTCTACTACTTTACTTTTTAACCTCCTTAGGAACCACTGCTGCCGTAACAAGCCTACAAACGCGCTAGTATTATAAACTTTACTCTACTACTATAGAGTTAACAGGGGGCGCCTATTACTTGCCCCTTTACCTTCTATTACTATTTCCTTTGCAACCTAAAACTAGTCTAGCAAATTTTGGCTAATAAGCCATTAGGTAACCGCCTTAAGACCTTTTTATATTAAAAGTAGTATATTATAGTTCTCTATGCTAGCTACTAAGAGCATTACTTCTTAGTTAGTGCGTAAGGGGCATAGCAGTATTATATGTTTTAGTGTCTATCTTGGCCAGCCATATTTACATCTTAGGCTACCTACTAGAATACCTACCTAGTAGATCCAATCTTTTAGTCCTATTATTCCTATTCTTAAGAGTGTTACCATTATATTTTCTACCTTTGTTAGGCCTTCTTAAAGCCCTTAAGTATTTGCCCCCTATAGCGCTAACCATGCTATAGCTTAGGTTTCTCTTGCCTAAGTTAGCCTCTATACCTTTAACTCCTATATACCTCTCCAGCATTAGTCTAACTAGTATTATATTGCGGTAGATAGTTCCCTAGCATTCCTTTATGCCCTACTTTAGCTCCTTTTTCTCTCTTACTATTATCTTTACTAGCCTCTTACACGTTTTCCTTTCTTCTCTATATGGGCCTAGGCCCTAACGCAGTACTATTCTTCTTCTACTTTCTTTACCTATTTCTCTAATATATCTTCCCTACTTTAGGGCTGTTGGTTTATTCTTTTATAGGGCACCCTAGGGTCCCTCTATAGTTTATTTGGACGTATCTTAATATACCTTATAACATTAGAGTTGCGTTTATTTTGCACCCTTTATATTATAGCGGCTTTAATATATAGTTATAGGGGGGGATATTGGCTTCCTTTTTAAGCAGTGCTATAGCTATACGCTTATACCCGCCTGTTATGCTCCAGAGGCAGGCTATTTAGACTTTTTAGAGTAGTTTAAGAAGTGATTTAGGGGGGCCTTTCTCAGTTTCTCCAATGGCCCAAATACTGGATCTATACGTCATAGTTAGTCGGACAACTGCTATATATAATAGGCGTAACCTCTAGAAGCATAGACCCTATATAAACTTAATACTGCTTATATTAACAATATTTTAGTATATAATAATAACCTAACTAAATACAAGAAATATATTAACCTTGTTTTAGAAGCCCTATATAAAGCTAGCTTATAATTAGATATAGATAAATGCAAATTCTATAAAACAGAAGTCCTATACCTAAGACTTATTATTTCTATAAATAGCATATAAATAGACCTAAAGAAGATTAAAGTAATTATAAACTGGTAAGAACCTAATAATATTAAGGACGTAAGAGCCTTTATAGGATTTGCTAACTTCTACTAATAGTTTATTAATAACTTCTCCGCCCTAGTCTTACCCCTTATAGCTCTAACCTAAAAGGATAAAACCTTTATCTTTAACAAGGAATATAAGAAGGCCTTTACCTATCTAAAAGTTATATTTATTACTATACCTATATTCTAATACTTTAATCTAAACTAAAATAGTGTTATAAAAGCTAACTTATCTAACTATATTACTAGAGGCATTTTATCTTAGTATAATAAAGAAGGAGTACTATACCCTATATTATACTTCTTAAAATAACTAAGTTTAACTAAATATAACTATAAGATCTATAATAAGGAATTATTGGCTATTATTAGATGTTTTAAATAATATCAACCTAAACTAAAAGGTGCTAGATTTTTAATTAAGGTCCTTAGCAACTATAAAAATCTACAGTACTTTATAACCTTAAAACAGCTAAGTTATTATTAAGCCCACTAGTTAGAATATCTATCTTATTTCTAATTCTTAATTATATACCGTCTAGGCGTTTAAGATTAAAAACCTAATACCCTAACTTAATTTTTATAAGATATACCAGTATAGGAAGAAGTGCGCGCCTACCGTAATTGTCACGGCACTGACCTGACGCGTTGTTATGGCTACGCGTATGCATGAGCACGGACCTGACCCCTGAGCAACACGTATATATACCTGCCTCGTCTCCTGTACATATATCCTCACACGACATCGTTTGTCAATGATACACAGTCACAGTTACCTCGTTGACCCTCTGCACGTACTGTGACAGTAATTAAACCCTAATTTGCCCTAAATTATTTAATCCCTTAGTAAAGACCTTATAGTACATGTCCTTAAAATAACTAATTAATTAATTAAATAGATTATAATTAATAAATACCTAAATAACGAGTTTATTTAAGAGACACTTAAGCTAATTTAAGATAGTGTTAGACGCTTTAAAAAGATCTCTTTAAGTAAATATAAAGCTTATAGAGACCACTTATACTACTAGAACCGCCTAGTTATATCTAACTATAATAAACTTAAGCTTAAGCTTCTTAAATATATATATAACCTACCAGTACCTAGCCACCTAGGCTATAAAAAAACTCTAGAATTACTTTAATAGGAGTACTATTAGCTAAATATGCATAATATAATATAAAGGTATATCTCTAGCTATTATACCTAGTAATAAGCCAAAGCTTTATATAAAATGTATAACGGCTTTCTAAAGCTACTACCTGTTCTAGACTAAAGATAAAAGGATATCTTAATTAACTTTATTATTAATCTCCCTATAAGTAAAGGTTATATAAATATTATAGTAGTTATAAATTAACTATTTAAGATAAGACACTTAATCGTCTACCCTAATATATTAACACCTGCTATTGCCTAACTATTCCTAAATTATATATAAAAACTCTATAAACTCCCTAAAACGATTATCTCTAATAGAGGCAGCTAGTTTATCTTAGTGTTTTAGAAAGAACTAACTACCTAACTCTATATTAAAGCACTATTATTTATAGTATATTACCTAAAAACAGATGGTTAAATAGAATGTGTAAATGCTATAATAAAATAGTATATTTGGATATATATGTTATATTTACAGGAAAACTAGATAGACTGGCTTATATTTACTAAGTTTACTATAAATAACTCCGTCTTAAAAACCATAAAGGTCCCCCTATTTTTAGTTAATTACGGTTAGTACCTATAAATAGGCTTTAAACCCTTTAGTAATATTCCTCGCCTAGCTTATTAGGCCTTATAAGTTATAGAAGTAAATAACTTTATAAAGAAAATAGAAGGGTTATAAGAGTTCCTTATTAATAAAATAATAGAGGCCCAATTTATCTATAAAGCCGCAGCAAATAAGAACCAAATTATAACACTAGCCTATTAAGTTAGTAACTTTGCCTAGCTAAATATAAGAAATCTAAATACAAAATAGCCTACTAAGAAACTTAATTAGAAGAATGTTGGCCCTTATAAGGTTAAAAAAGTTGTCTTTCCTTATACCTATTAACTAAAGCTCCCTAATATAGTTAAAATCCACCCTGTATTCTATACGTCAGTCCTCTACCCTACTACCCTTATATTAAACGCCCTGCTTAGATAGATCTAAGACCCTCCCCTACTAGTTAAAGTGGATAGTAAAGATAAGTACCTTATTAAAAGAGTTAATAATATTGTTACGGAGTAAGCATAAGCGGTAATAATATATAGCAAGGTAGATATTATTAAGCTATATATATAAACTGCGTAATGAGGTTAAGACGTTGTATAAAAAAAGAGGGTAAGGAAACGGGAGGAAAGGGGTATATATTATTAACTTGGTTGCTTAGTTAATATGTACACGGGGCGGAATAGGCTTTGGGTTATAGTCCTAGCAGAACTTGGCGGAATGTGGTAGAGGACGGCAAACTGCCGTAGATTGCTGTTATATAATGGCAAATTGCCTTAGATTGCTGTTACGTGCCTTAATTAACTAAGTTGTTAATATAGAGGTTAAGACGGTGGAAATAGGTAGACGTGTATAAGGTGTTACGGGGGTGTCCTGTAATAGTACCCCCCTTTTAAACTTGAGCTTCTGCGAGATAGGGCTGTAGTAGTTCTGGGTAGAGTTTGTGAAAGTTTTCTACGGCTTATATAAGTCCTATAGAGTTAACGGGTTCCTATAAGGGCTTAGTAAAGCCTCTCTATTTTGTAAGGTATATATATTTGCGTTTCCGTTTATTGTACTTAATGTTGTTAACTCTTTTAATAAGGTACTTATCCTTACTATCCACTTTAACTAGTAGGGGAGGGTTTTAGATCTGTTTAGGTAGGGCGTCTAATATAGGGGCGGTAGGGTAAAGGACTGATATATAGAATATAGAGTGGATTTTAACTATATTAGGGAGCTTTAGTTGGTAGGTATAAGGAAAGACAACTTTTTTAACCTTATAAGGGCCGGCGTTCTTCTAGTTAAGTTTCTTAGTAGGTTATTTTATGTTTAGATTCCTTGTGTCTAGCCAGATAAAGTTACCAATTTAGTAAGCTAGTGCTAGGGTTTGGTTCTTATTTGCTGCGGCTTTATAGACAGACTGGGCCTATATTATTTTATTAGTAAGGAACTTTTATAGTTCTTCTATCTTTATAAATTCATTTACTTTTGTAACTTATAAGGCCTAATAATCTAGGTAAGAAACATTACTAAAGGGTTTAAAACCTATTTGTAGGTACTAGCTGTAATTAGCTAGAAACAGGGAGACTTTTATAGTTTCTAAAACAGAGTTATTTATAGTAAACTTAGCAAATGTAAGCTAGTCTATTTAGTTGTCCTATAAATATAACGTATATATCCGAATATACTATTCCATTATAGCATTTATACGTTCTATTTAACTATCTGTTTTTAGGTAATATGCTATAAACAATAGTGCTTTAATATAGAGTTAGGTAGTTAGTTCTTCCTAAAACACTAAAATAAACTAGCGGCCTCTATTAGAGATAATTGTTTTAGGGAGTCTGTGGAGTTTCTATATATAATCTAGGAATAGTTAGGTAACAGCAGGTGTTGATATATTAGGGTAGTCGATTAAGTATCTTATCTTAAATAGTTGGTCTATAACTACTATAATATTTATACACCCTTTATTTATAGGGAGATTAATAACAAAGTTAATTAAGATATTCTTCTATTTTTAGTCCAGAACAGGTAATGGCTTTAGAAAGCTATTATACGTCTTATATAAAGCTTTGGCTTATTAGTAGGTATAGCAACTAGAGACATACCTTTATATTATATTATACATATTTAGCTAGTTATACTATTATTAGAGTAGTTCTAGGGGTTTTTCTTAGCCTAAATAGCCGGCTACTAGTAAATTGTATACGTATTTAAGAAGCTTAAGCTTAAGTTTATTATAATTAGGGATAACTAGGCGGTTCTAGTAGTATAAGCGGTTTTTATAGGCTTTATATTTGCTTAAAGAAATCTTTTTAAAGTATCTAATGCTATCTTAAATTAGCTTAAGCATCTCTTAGATAAATTTATTATTTAGATATTCATTAACTATAATCTATTTAATAGTTTAATCGGTTATTTTAAGGATATATACTATAAGATCTTTAGTAGGAGGTTTAAATAGTTTAGGGTAGAGTAGGGTCTAATTACAGTAGAAGTGCACTTCTTCTTAAGCTAGTGCGTCTTATAAATATTAGGTTAGGGTATTAGGCTTCTAGCCTTAAACGCCTAGGTAGTATATAATTAAGAATTAGAATTAGGATAGATATTCTAACTAGTGGGCTTAATGGTGGCTTAGCTATTTTATAGTTATAAAGTACTGCAGGTTTTTATGGTTGCTAAGAACTTTAATTAGGAATCCAGTTTCTTTTAGTTCTAGTTGCTATTGCTTAAAGTATCTAATAATAGCTAGTAATTCCTTATTATAGATCTTATAATTGCATTTAGCTAGGCTTAGTTATTTTAAAAAGTATACTATAGAGTGTAATACTCCTTCCTTATTATATTAAGACAGAATGCCCCCAGTAATATAATTAGATAAGTTAGCTTCTATAACACTTATTTAGTCTAGGTTAAAGTGTTAAAGCATAGGTGTAGTAGTAAATATAACCTTTAAATAAGCAAAGGCCTTTTTATATTCCTTATTAAAAATAAAGGCTTTGTCCTTTTAGGTTAAGGCTATAAGGGGTAAAATTAAGGCGGAGAAGTTATTAATAAACCTTTAGTAGAAGTTGGCGAAGCCTATAAAAGCCCTTACATCCTTAATGTTCTCAGGTTCTTGCTAGTTTATAATTACTTTAACTTTCTTAGGGTCTATTTGTATGCTATTTATAGAAATAATAAGTCCAAAGTATAGGACTTCTATTTTATAGAACTCGCATTTATCTATATCTAACTATAGGCCTGCTCCACGCAAGGCTTACAAGACCAGTTTAATATATTTTCAGTATTTAGCCAAATTATTGCTGTATATTAAGATGTTGTTAATATAAGCAGTATAAAAGACGTCCAGGTATGGGCGTAGGGTGTTATTTATAAAGTGTTAGAATAAACTTAGGGCGTTTATAAGGCCAAATAGTATTACCAAATATTTAAATAATCCGTATTAAGTACAAAATGCAGTAAGCCATTTATCTCCTTTTGTGATACAAAGACGGTTAAATGCGTAGATAATATTAAGCTTTATATAGTAGCGAGCCTTACTTAATTAGTTTAGTGTCTCTTAGATTAATGGGATTGGGTATTAGTTTTTAACAGTAATAGCGTTAAGAGCTTAGTAGTCTACATAGAAGCATAGACTGCCGCTAGGTTTTTTAACAAAGATTACTAGCACAGCTATAGGTAAAGAACTTGCTCTAATAAATTCTTTATCTAGATGTTTATCTAAGTACTTCCGTAGTACCTAAAGTTTGTTTTAAGGCATTCTATATAAGGGTCTAAATCCAGAATGTTTTCCTTTTTTAACTACAATCTTATAATTATATGGACGGCGTTTTAGTAGCTTATTAGCTTTCTTTTATAAGAATATATCTAGATAATCATGGTATTCTACTGGTACTTTTATAGTGGGGTTAGTGTGCTTCTTTAGTGCTAAGGCCTTTTTAATATTAGCTATTGTAACAGCAAAGATTATATATTTAGGTTTCTTAGCGAGTTGTGCTAATAGGGTAGCTCTAATTATATAGATATCTAAGGTGTTAAGCGAGCTTAAATTATCCTTAGTTTCTTATATAGTTTCTTATTTAAGTTTGGGTTTAGGTATAGAGTTAGTATTAGATTTAGGTTTAGGTTCTTTAAGTATCTTTTTTATAGTAGAGTACCAGTTCTTCTAGGACTTTTATATATTAAGCTTAGGCTTTTACTTAGTTTGGGGCAGTATAGTATTTAAAATCAGTTTGTATAGTTTAGTATAATTTTTAGTTTCTTAGTGGATATTAATAGAAATCTTATATTAGTGGAATTTAGTGGAATTCTTAGGTTAGTAGAATTGGGTAGACTTTTTAGGTATAGGGTGGACATTGGTAGAAATTTTAGACTAGTAGATCCTAGTAGATTTTTTAGACTTTGGTTTAGGGCTTAAGTAGCAAGTTATAAAGCACTTCTGCTTATAATAGGAGGCGGTAAATAGAAGCTTAAGGTTGTCCCAATTAATGGTTACCTTATATAGCCCCATCCAGGGTTACTAAGTAACCTAGGGTAGTCACAAAGAGTTTAATTAATTCTTTATGGTTTATGTATTAAAGTCTTAAGGCCGCTATATAAGTAATATAGCCTAAGACAGTGCGTTTGCTATTAAATCTAAATACGTTAATATGCCGGTTAAGGGGTGTTAGGGTAAACCTATTGTCTTACGCAAAGATTTTATTAATAAATCCTATGCCGCTAGCTCCTATGTTAATTAGGACTTAAGCGTTAGCTTATTAACCTTTCTGCTAAAGATAGTAGTTAATAGTTATACTACAATCCTAAGAGTTAGGTTTTACAATATCTAATACATTTAATAAGATCCTATAATATAGCTGTCCCAGAGAGTAACTTAACTCTAGGATATACCTTTTAGTGGCAAGTAGGAAGGGGTTCCTATAAAATATTGGTTATAACTTTGTCCTTATAAATAGTGCTTACTAAATACGGGGCTGGAACTAGGTAAAGATTAGGGACGGTAACTAGAGGATTAATATAGTAAACGGTTGTTAGTGTTAACCATTTATAAGTCATGTTAGGGTATAGGGATGGAGTAATATCTTAAGATATATTCCTTGCTTCCACATTTAAAGCAAAGGCCTAGCTTAATGCGTTATTCTTATTTAGGGGACCCTAATAAAGCATATCCTAGGGTCCCTATATTAATATCTATGGCGTTAGGGTGCTTAGGCTGAGATAATAACTTAGTAAACATTTATAAAGCTATCATGTTGTATTAAGGAGTGGACTTCAGTATTAGGCGTAGTATATTATTATACCGTTTATTAATAACGTTTATATAGGCGTTAAGAGCTCCTAGTAGGTCTACACCTATTAGGGAGGTCTTTAGTTTAGGGCTTAGGGACTTAATAAGGCTGTTAACTAGTGCGGAGTCATTCCAGCCTGTTTCCTTTACATAACAGTTAAATTTAGAGAAGTATACTAGAAAGCTTTTTGTTCCTTAAGTTATATAGTTTATCTTCCTTTAAGCGGTAGCTTGGCGGTTTGGGTCACTATATATAGCTTTAAGTAGTATAACTAGACTTTGTACTAAGTTTGGTTAAAGGGGTTTAATAAGGTTAGCTACATCTCCTTCTAGTTAACTTAGGGCGTAGCAAAGTCAGTTAGCATTACTAGTTAGCTTATTTTTAAGCTAGCTTAGAAATAATTAGAGTTCTTATTATTTACTAGTGAATATTAGAGGGTCTAGTAGTCGTTTGGATCATTATAGTGCGGTAGTCAGTTTGGGGTAAATAGTTACTATAGGTTTGGGACTTTCGTCCTATATATTTATCTCTAGAGAAGGCGTTTAGTCTTAGGGCCCTAGTGTCGGCATCTTAAAGGTGCGGACTTCTTCTTAGAGGTCCTTAATTATTTGCAGGTATCGTGCCTCTTATTTAGCTTATTGTTGAGTTAAAGTAGCTTAGTTCTGTGCGAGGGCGTCTATAAAGGACTTCTATATCTCTACTAATTGTTTTTAGAGTGCGGATATAATGCCAGCAGCTGTTATAGGGGCTTTAGGGTTATTCTGCATTTTGGAGGGTGGTATATAGGGTTAACGCAACGTAGTATTACAGAGTGAGTATAAGCGGTGATAGTATATAGCAAGGTAGATATTATTAAGCTATATATATAAACTGCGTAATAAGGTTAAGACGTTGCGTAAGGAAAGAAGGTAAGGAGATGGGAGGAAAGAGGTATATATTATTAACTTAGTTGCTTAGTTAATATATACATAGGGCGGAATAGGCTTTGGGTTATGGTCCTAGCAGAACTTGGCGGAATGTAGTAGAGGACGGCAAACTGCCATAGATTGCCGTTACGTGATGGCAAATTGCCTTAGATTGCCGTTACGTGCCTTAATTAACTAAGTCATTAATATAGAGGTCAAGACAGTGGAAACAGGTGGACGTGTATAAGGTGTTACGGGGGTGTCCCATGATAAATATTAAGTATAATGAACGGAAACGCAAATATATATACCTTATAAAATATAGAGGCTTTATTAAGCCCTTATAGGAACCTATTAACTTTATAGGACTTATATAAGCCGCAGAAAACTTTTATAAACTCTACCTAGAACTACTACAGCTTTATCTCGCAGAAGCTTAAGTTTAAAGGAGGGGTACTGTTATAGGACACCTCCGTAATACCTTATACATATCTACCTATTTCCACTAATGTAGCAAGAAGAGACTAACTATAAGATAGCAATCTATGGCAATCTAACAGCAATCTGCCGCATTCTACTATATTCTACTAAGTCTATTAAATTCTGCTAAGTTCTACCAGGACCGCTACTTAAATCCTATTATGCTCTATATATATATTAACCAAGCGACTAAACTAATAATATATACCCTTTCCTCCTATTTCCTTACCTTCTCTCCTTATATAACGTCTTAACTTTATTACGCAGTTTATATACATAGCTTAATAATATCTACTTCGCTATATATTATTACCGCTTATACTCGCTCTGTAATAAGTATCTAGTCTAGTACTAAAGATTCGTAGTAGAGTTAATAGTATAAAGAGGACTAAAAAGACATAGTGTTACAGACGCTTTAAGTACAATGTTATAACTACTTAGAGAAGAGTCGTAGGAAGCTAGTTAGTTAATATAGGCACGGTCTAAGATAGATCTGGTAGAACTATATAACAAGGAATAGTAACTAAGGTCACGTGGTGTTAAACGTATTAACTATATTAAACAGAAGGAACGTTACGTTTAATACAGACAACACGTACCTTATGTATAAGAGAGGATTTCTTAGGCGTATAGTTATATATTTAAAGGACCTCAGTCCCTACCGTAGATAGTTCTCTCCTTATAGTGAATCTTAGAATATAATTAGAGTTAATCTATTAGGCAACTACTCCACCAGTTATTATTACGTTATTGTTTTTGTTCTTACCTATATACCCAGCCTAATAACAGAACCCACCGTAGTCTAAGCTATAAGGTTCTATTACACATTCACTACTAAGGTTATAGTATTTAAATAAGATTGAACAATATACCACTAAGAGCAGCACTAGTTATAATGGTATCGGCAACAGCCACAACCTTAGGGCCAGGAGATACCAATATAGACGATAGGGATTCTTAAGTGGTTAGGCGAGGTTAGTTATAGGAAATAGTTAATTACTTATAAGACAATAATAGGATACTTAAAGAACGCATTAATAGAATTAGAGCAGCAAAGATTAAGTTACCTTTAATTAAACAATTTTTAGGAGAGAAGTTAAAGCTTAAGGGATTTCTTACGCAAATACACTTTAAGGTAGTACAGGAAGGAGCAAAGTTAGTAATATTATTAAATCAAGTAGCCTATATAGGATTGTTCCTAACAGGGAGGGCACTTAAGTAGTTTAAGCTATATCTTATAGAAATATAGGCTAATAGCATAACAACTATTAACCAGGACGTATAGTATATATTTGCCAGTTAGAATAGGTTTACGGAACAGTTAACGTAGATATTTAAAGACCTAGAGGCTATAACCACAGCAGAATAAAAGCTTTAGAACTTAGTATAACGCACTTTAGCAATTAAGTATATAACGCAGTTTTAAATACTAGCTATATAGGTTAAGTGGAATAATAGGGCGCTTATAGTATAGTATAAATAGGGACTTAAGGCTAAAGTCCAGAATATAATTATCCTAATAGAAGATGCGGATACTCTAAGAGAGTTAATAGATTAGTTAATAAAGATTAATAATAGAATCTATTAAAGGGAACAAGCTAAGAGAGGGCAAGATAGAGTTCTACAGTTATATAAGGCGCAGAGTACATAACGACAGATATAGAGTTAAAAACTATAGAATGGCGTAGAGCTAATAGACCTAAGTAGTACTAAAGAAACCTAAAGATGGGAAAAGAAACCATAGAAACCTAGAGGTTAAGGATTAAGTAATTAAAGGACCTAGGAGTAGAGGCCAAACCAAGGATCTTAATAGCAGAAGATATTTAGGCGGACTCTATAGCAAGAAAAATGGTTTAAAGATAGAGCTTATATAAATTATAGAAAATAAGGTTATTTTGCTAAAGACTATAGAGGTAGTTAGAGTAACTATACAGTAAAGGGAACCAGACTAGCAGACGGCACATATATATAGAGGGACAATAGTACACTATAAGGAATAAAAGAATGTTTAATTAACAGTTTTGCGTATTATTACAATAATGCATACCAAATTCATAAGGATGCTAAGTATGGCGCAAGCTATTAGTTATAGGAGCTATTATTATTTAAGTTTAGAGGAACTAACAAACCAGCTTATAAATTGGACATTAAAGACAATAAATTTAATAAAGGCGAAGCATTTACCAATAATAAGGTAATAAAGGCAGCTTACTAGAAGTATATAAACCTTAAAGAAGTTAAAATAGAAGTAGAGACTAAGACCATTATAGAATAGGGTTTAGTAATGGGTATTATAACACTATTAGATACAATTTCTATTACTTTATAAGATAATAGGAGCAACGTTTAGAAGAAACTAAGTAAGTAGATAACTGCTAGTACTAGCTCATTACTTAATAAAGGTAAAAGGCCACAGGCTTAAGATTTTTAAGAAGAGATAAGAGAAGCTTAAGATTTTTAAAACAAGATAAGATATACCTAAGAACCCATAACGGACAAAAACTAATAGGAAAGGGTAGTAATTTAGTTTAGTAATAAACGAATAAGTATAAAACGCAAGTTCAAAAACTATAAGTTTGGGGAATAAGTAAGAACGTTAGTAATCCTAGGTAAATATAGTGTTTAGCCTAAAGATTAAACAGTTAATACTAGGATTAAAAAGTAAGATAACTATAAAGATCTAGCTACAAGACGTAGAAAACAAGAAACTATAGATAAGTTTAGAATAAGAATTATTATATAGTAAGAGCAAAAGCTAGACAAGAGATTAGCTATACTAGGTTATATAAAAAATAGAGTACCTATATAAAGAGTTATTAATAGGCCGAGTATAGGGACACCTAGGGTAAAATAGTTAGATAAACTAGAATAAGAAGAGGATCTAGATATTCTAACTAGGTTTAAAAAAAGATATACTAAAGGATATTATAATATAGCAATAACAAGGTACTTTCTAATAGATAGACTATACACACTAAACCAGTTATACGGAAAGTGGTATAGGCAATAACACAATAATAAATAGACAGATTTCTATATATAGCTATATAAAAAAGTTATCCAAGACTAACCTATTACGGAAAAACGCATAAGTTATATTAAAGGAGTATTAATTATAATGTTAAGGAACCTAGAAGAGGGATCTAGGGACTAAAGAAGTAAGTAATAAATCTTAGTACCTATAGCAGAGATATTAGTAGTTAGGTTAACTAGGTATAGGTTTAAACTTAAAAATAAAAATAAACCAAGAGTTAACCCAAAATATATAGCGCATTATATACTATCGTGGATAGCTTATATAGATAATATATATAATATATATAGAGCACCTAAAGACAAGAACCGGAAGTACCTAGTAAAAATATATTAGGCACTAAAGGAAAAGCGGTTTAGAAATACTAAGTATATATATAGTTAGCACCTAGTAGAAGTATAAGGTTAAGGAGACTTAACACTTTAACCAGAAAGATTCCTTATAGAAAAATGCCTAGACGGATAATAATAGTAAAAGTGCCTAAAGAACACTTATCTATAGCATATAGAGGAAAAGAAATAAACTAAGTATTAGCTAAAGTTAGACTAAGTATAGGCAGGATCTAGCAGCTAATAGTTAGAAAAAGGGGAGGTATATAAAACTAGAGGAAACTAGTGTTAAAGCCTTAAACCCTTAAAGGAATTTAAGGTTAGTACCTAAATTTAAGAGCTAAGTGGCAAGATTAGCAGTTTAAAGTGTTAGTAAATAGTAGAGTAACTAGAAACCACATATTACCAAAGGCAGTAAAAAGAATAGGGTTACTATATAGATAAAAGAAATACCTATATCTGCTTATAACAATTTTAGGAGACTAGATAGCCTATAGAGGAGGCATTATTAATCTTAAAATAGGACCTATTTAGATAACTATTAAAGGGAGACTAGTTAGAATATCTTTTAATATCCTACTATTAGGACAGAACAAGGCAATACTAGGAATGCCTTAGTTATAGGAGTATAATTTAAAGATTAATTAGGTTATAGGTTAAGTTAATATTAAGGATATATAACAGCGCAAAGTGCGATAGTAAACCAAGTTAGTATAATACCAAGTTAAAGCAATATATAAAGAAACTAAGTAAGGCTTAAGTTATATACCAAAGAGATACCATAAGTATGGTAAAAAGTTATAGTTACTAGAAAGTAAAAAGCTATTAGAGTATATAGTATAGGACTATAAGATAGAATTAGAAGAGGGAATAAGTCTAAAGTTCTTTTTAATCTATAAGCTTACTAAAACCAAGTTAGTAGCGCTTAAGGAGTTTATCCAGGAGAACTTATAAAAGGGATATATTAGACCATTATATTATTAGTAGAATATTTAGTACTATTTATTTTAAAGAAAAACGGAAAACTTAGGATATATATAGACTATAGATAATTAAACAGTATTACTAAAAAGGATAGGTATCCTTTACCCTTAATTAGTAAAATCTAAGATAGGATAAGTAATATAAAGATCTTTATAAAGATAGATCTGAGATAGGCGTACCATTAGATTAGGATCAAGGAAGGTAATAAATAGAAGGCAGCCTTTAGGTCAAAGAAAGGACTATATAAGCCATTAGTTATACAATTTGGGCTTATAAATATACTAGCAACGTTCCAAAAGTAAATTAATAGTATATTAGGAGAACACCTAGATAAATTTATTATAGTATACCTTAACGACATTATTATCTACTTAGAGAGTAAGGAAGAGCATAAAGAACACATTAAATAGGTCTTAAAGAGACTATAAGAAGAACAGATGCCAGTAGCAATTAAGAAATACAAGTTCTTTACCTAGAAGACCAATTTCATTAGATTTATTATTAAACTAGGCCAACTTAGTATAGATCTAAAGAAGATCAAGGCTATAGTAAATTAGCAAGAACTAGAGAATATTATATAGTTAAAATCGTTTCTAGGGTTTTGCAATTATTATAGAAGGTTTATAGCATAATAGTTACAAAATATTAAGCCATTTACGCGGCTAACAAGAAAAGAAGAACTATAGGCATAGAGAAAGGAGTAATAAGAATAGTTTAAGAGAATTAAAAAGTTATTTACCTAAGAGCCAGTTCTTAAAATCTATTAACTAGGTCTAAAGACGGTTATAGAAATAAATATATTAGACTTTATACTAGAAGCGTACTTCCTATAAAAATATTAAGATAGATAGCACCTAGTGGTATACTATAGTAGAAAGATAATACTACTAGAGTTAAACTATAACATCTACAATAAGGAGTTGTTAGGTATAGTTATAGCACTTAAGGAATAGAGAGTATTCTTATAAAGCATAGAGAAACTATTTATGGTTAAAACAGACTATAAGAACCTTATAGGATTCCTAATAATAAAGGAACTCAGCTAAAGATAGGTTAGATAGGCGGAAATGCTTATAAAATACCATTTCAAAATTTAGTATACCAAGGGTATAGACAATATATAAGCAGACGCTCTAAGTAGAAAGGCTAAACTATAAAGTAATAAAAAGCTATTAGGAGCTTTATTACAAAAAAATCAAGACAGATTAATTAGGTATAATTATCTAAAAATTATAGCAACTAAAGAAAATTAGATCTATAAATTACTAAAAAGTAATTAAATATAGAAGATCTAAGAAGTATAGGTAGAGAATCTAGACTTAGAGTAATATAAAAATAGAGAAGCAACATATATACCTAAGTCTATTATAGAAGAATTTATTAAGGAATTCTATAAGGAAATAATATAAGGACATAACAGAGCTACAGGCTTAGTGTTAAGACTTTAAAAGGAGTATATTATTTAAGGAATCTGGGGACTAGTAAGATAAGTTATAAAGAAATATCTAAATTGCTAAAGAAACAAACCAATGAGGTATAAGCTATATAAAGGGCTATAACCTATTAAGATACCAGGAAGACTATAGGAAGTTATATTATAGGACTTTATTATTAAGTTACTAAAGTTAAGAGATCCTATTACAGGATAAGATTATAACGCGATTTTAGTAATAGTA
>Ga0307507_10000926_pt1 | contig 65389 bp, 56 predicted proteins | sample 7_EM_MG_FD_207223 | JGI IMG/M metagenome (GOLD analysis project Ga0307507, IMG submission 207223) | Populus trichocarpa ectomycorrhiza microbial communities from riparian zone in the Pacific Northwest, United States - 7_EM | ecosystem: Host-associated > Plants > Roots > Unclassified | place...
GGGCAGGAGATTTGGGTTCTTCACGCAACCATCTAAGTTCTTTCATGCTATTTACTTTCAATACAAAGATCTTTATCTCCCACGCTTTCGGGAATCAAGACACGACTGTCTTATAGGAGCCTAGCAATCGACGTTGCTAGATAGGAGTCAACGGACTTAGCTATCGGAGCAGCTATTGCGCCAAGAGAAGCGATCGTTAGAAGACTATCGGTTACCTGCTGCAAGTATCACCCGGAGAGGAGAGGATTGTAACAGTTATGGGGGTAGTAATATTCTAAGAGCAAGCGAATATACCAGGCCCTACCATTGGTAATTTCAGAGAATACGTCTAGGGACACGAGACCCGAGATAGAAGTATAGTAGGTAGAACAATAAATATATGTTAACGTGTATATATTGTTAAGCTCTCTTCTCCGTTGCTTGATGATGAATAGCAGCTGTGAAGAGACCTCAATGTTTATATTCCGCGTCTGGGTGTTCGCGGGCTATATAATCTTTTCCTATAACTAAGTATCTCTTGTCCACCTAGCTCGACTTCTTTGAAGTGGAAGCCCGACTTGACCCAGAACGTCCGTTATCTTTCTACTCTCGTTTGCGCAACTTATTGCCACCTATGCCTCTCTCATGGGGAGGGTGTAGTGCCCGTCCGCCTTAATGGCTATACGAACATGTATCCGTTGCTAAAATAGATTTACGAATAATCTCCATGTGTTCGCATGTCAGCCAATTATTCGGCAGGATAGAAGATGGCCAATCCTCATATTGTTGGCTCCGTTTTGACCTGCTCTGCAGGAGGCATTCCTTAGTCTTATCCGGCATTACACGACTCTTTCCTATCAATCAAACCAATGCTTGCGACTATAGTTATTGGTCTTATGCCAACAATCCTTTTGGGAGTTCCCCGACTCCCTTTCCGAGCATAGTGCATTCCTACTGGTTACTGGGCGTCTTTCCAGACCAAGGGAGCCTAACTAAGGTAGTTATGTCCCGTGAGTTTGTAGCCACTTTTCGATACCCAATCTTGTAGTGGCTGTAACTCTATGCGATGCCGTCCGATTTGAATGCTTTCACTTGCATCAGGTGCTCTGCGGTCTTTCTCTCATATATCCTGGGAACTGGAACCGGTCGGACGGACGGCCGCAACGTATACGGTGTTGCAAGTAGGGTCTTCTTTACTGATGTCTTTGGTGAGGGGACGCAACTTTCCAGACGGCGTATGGTGACCTACTGTCCCAACGTCAGGCACGAGGGGGGTGTTGCTAAGTCTTTTTTAGTAGTTCGTGCGCGAAGGTAGGGTAACTTGACCCCCTTATCCTTCTGGGAGCTCTGTGCCTAACATCTACCTTAGGTGTCGATACTTACGTTGTCCAAAACAATCGCCCCCCCCTTAGGAGTCGCCTGCGGTTCCACCTCGCTCTCGCCCTCTAGGCATGCCTCCTCCTCCTCCTTCTTATCCTCATCCTCATCCGCATCCTCATTCTCATCGGCTTGCAAGATCCCCACAGCAGCTTCCCAAATGTTGAGATTGAGAAACGGGTATCTCCCATTGGCAGACACGGGCGTCTGGTCTCTCTTCTCTCTATTTTTGCAACGTGACTCGACGACCAAGAGATCGAGGGGATCTTGGCCCTGCCTTGCAAGGAGCCATACCAGAATGTCATTAATGCTAGGGAGAAAGATGAGCTGTTGTAGGGGGAGAGGTTTTTTAGGCTCTTGACGTAGCCTGACGGCACCCTCACCAGTCGCCCCGATCAGCTATCGTGGGCCTCTCATTTCCTCCTCCAGACGCTGCCCTCTAACCACCCTGAGCAGATTTTTCATGCTCTGTGTTGTCGACACACCCCTTGCGATTCCCCGGTCCGAGTCACTAGCACATCAGGGATGTTTGAGCAACGAATGTGCCGCTTCAGGGGGTCCCGTTCGGCGAACAAAAGGGATTTGTACTGCACGTGGGCAATAAATTGACAATTCTGACTCTGTCAAAATAAGTTAGTGCGAGGCTGATGGGAGATAGATGAGCATAATAACTTACTCGGAGTTTCCGCAACGTTTCTACCACCGGTGCCCTCTGCCTTTCGACGCAGGTTAGAGATGTGGAGTTTTCTAGCCAAATCTTCATGTAGCATCCTCAGGTGACGGCTGAGTTCCAAAACGTCATCTGGGTGGTGGGTGTTTTCAATGTGGGTGATGCGACCTTTCACAGGTGGAAGGGCGCGAGCGAAGACAGTGATTGCTTCCACTTGGGTGTCTATCAAGTGGCTGGGGTCAACGGTCTGGGCTGTCATATAGACCTTGCGCTGCTCACGCCAATTGAAGTAGGCACCATATGTGAGGCCGGGATCGAGGAACCCGCACCAAGATTTAGCGGACCCCAGGTCGCCATACGCCTTCCTACTTTGGGCTCAATTGTTAGCGTGCCAGATTCTGATACCTGGGTGGGGGTTTTCCTTGACCTACCCAGTGCCCGAGTCTTCGACGGCTGACTTGAAGTGCGTGCGCTTGGCCAGGTGTCTGTTCACAAGAAAGTTCGTTGTGAGCGCTATATCCTGCAATGCGAATCTGGTGCTTTCCCTGATTACTTACACTCTCTCCTCAATGGAGCAACGGGTGACTATACGCGGCAGAGTCTTTCTTTGTTTTCCGCTGTCAGCCTCAATCCTCTGGGGCTACGCAGCAGGCTATCTAAGTGGAATGGAATAATTAAAGTTGGTCACAAATTGATAGAAATAGTTTACTTACTTACCCTTCTCTAACTGCTGCTTCCGTGAGCTCGGAGGTGCCATAGGGACGTGTGCGATATTTAGATTGAATAGAACTCAATGAAAAAGATGAGAAAAATTATTGATAGGTCAACTCAGAGACAAGGATCTTGGAGGGAGGTTGACGTAGCTAGGTCAGAATCTGGCGTCAGACGTGGGAAGAATAGTGAAGAGGAATGTATGGACAGTGGGTACGCCAAAGTGGAAGAAGGGGTAGGAGGGGTCCTTATGTACACCTCGTCGAGGCCGGGTGTATAGTTTCTGATAGTTAGCCCAGCGGGAGTGTATCGTACAAGCAAAGAACACGAAGTAGGGTGTGCTAGAACAAGCACGTCGTACACAGAAGTGGATACCAGTATCGTGGGCCAAATGAACTAGTCACATACCGGATCCACGACTTGTGATAGATCAAGATATAGCAGATAGACAATCCAGTGAGGGTGAACAGTTCTGAGTCTCAGAGATTTCCACCGCTTGTGATGAAATAAGGTTTTAATCCTCACAAGGATAGAGATGCCAAGACACTATCAACAACACTTGAATTTTGCATTCATCAAGTGCAAGACCACACATGAGCCAAGCCAGACGAACGTGAACTGATCAGATGGAGATTGTCAGACAGGCCGGCAGGCAGGCAGGCAGGCAGGCAGGCAGGCAGGCAGGCAGGCTATAAGAAATCTATTTGAAAACCCATGAGAATTCTAATGCTAAACAATATCACTAATACACAAGATGGCAAGGAAGACTCAGGGAACGATAGATGCTGTGTCAAATAAAACTCTCATGGTGTTATGGGGGTAGTAATATTCTGGGAACAAGTGAATATACTAGGCCCAATCGTTGGTAATTTGGGGAATACGTCTAGGGAGACGAAGGTCAAGATAGAATTATAAGGTTGGTAAAAACGATAAATGTTTGTTAATGGGTATATATTGTTAAGGACTGTTCTCCGTGGCTTGATGATCGAGAGCAGCTATGCAGACCGCTCGATATTGATATTCCGCGTCTGGGTGGTCACGGGCTACATAATCTCTTCCAATAAGTATCTTTCTTTCACCTAGCTTGACTTCTTTGAAGTGGAAGCCCGACTTGACCCTGAACATCTGTTATCTTTCTACTCTCGTTTGCGCAACTTATTGCCAGGTATACCTCTCTGAAGAGGAGGGTGTAGTGCCGGTCCACCTAGATGGCTATACGAAGATGTATCCGTTGCTAAATGGATTTAAGAATAATCTCCACCTGTTCGCATGTTAGACAATTATTCGCTAGGATAGAAGATGGCCAATCTTCATATTGTTGGCTCCGTTTTGATATGGTCTGCAGGAAGCATTCACTAGTCTTAACCGGCATTACACGACTGTTTCCTATCGATGGAACCAATGGTTACGACTATAGTTATCGGTCTCATGCCTACAATCCCTTTGGGAGTTCCGTGACTCCCTTTCCGAGCATAGGTCATTCCTACTGGTTACCAGGCGTCTTTCCAGACCGAGGAAGCCTAACTAAGGTAAATACATCCCGTGAGTTTGTATCCACATTTCGATACCCAATCTTGTAGTGGTTGTAACTCTGTGCGATATCGTCCGATTGAGATGCTTTCACCTGGATCAGGTGCTTTGAGGTCTCCTCTCATATATCCTGCGAACAGGAACTGGTCGGACGGACGGCCGTGACATATACGGTGTTGCAAGTAGGGTTTCCTTTACTGATGGCCTTGGTGAGGGGACGCAACTTTCCAGGTGATGTATGGTGACCTACTGTCCCAACGTCGGGGCTGGAGCGGGGTGTTGCTAAGTCATTTTTAGAGGTTGGTGCGCCGAGCTAGGGTAACTTAACCACCTTATCCTCCTGTAGCTCTGTGACTAACACGAGCTCTCTCATCTCAAGTTTCGTCCCGAATACTTTTTGCCTAACTATAATACATTCTCAATCTTTTATGAGCTCCGTATGGTAGGGGTAAAAACCAGAAGTGTTTATTGGTCCACTTGTGGAAAACCTTTCTCCTACTACTCAACCAAGTTCGGCCCGTGCCTCTCAGGGGTTTTCCCTATGAAATGTTTCCAGCTGTGCCCTGGCGTTTTCCAACCCCTCCGGTGGGTCCCATCTATTCTCATCGTCTGAGCATCCTGCCCATTTTACAAAGTCTCGTACTTCTTTGAACTCCCTGTTTACCCTTGTGACCTTTCTCGTGTAGGTGATTATCTCGCTTTTGACGATTCTTTCCACCTCCCATTACAGGTGACCTTCGACGTCCTCTGGTTCGCCCTGGGGTTGTTCTCGGTTGCGTCGGTCAGAGACTTTATAGGGTTCGAGCAGCGAGACGTGATATATTGGGTGGACCTTCCACCGAGCCGGCATATCGAGTCTGAACGCCCTATTCCCTTTTTCCTCTAAGACTTTAAAAGGGCCGTACCATCGTGGGGTGAACTTTCTTGCTGGTCTTTTGCTCTTAATGTTTTTTGCGTTTAACAGTAGCAAGTCACCTATCTCAATGTCGGGGTCTGGTGTCGCTCGCCGGTCGTAGTATTTCTTCATGGCCTTTCCTGTTTGCTCGAGAGTTGTCCTCGCGTTCTCCTGAACCCTTTCCATCTAGTGCGTAGACATTGTGCCCCCTGGGTTTTGAGCTTCTCTTCACTTCATCCATCCCGTTTGTGAATGGAACCCGTAGTTGGCGAAAACGGGGGTTAGTTTGTGTGCACTTTCTTTGGAATAATTGTAGGCGTATTCAGCTAATGGTAGTAGGAGATACCAGTCATCTCGGTCATAGTTGACCAAGTTTTGAAGCTAACATTCCAGCACTTGGTTGGTTCTTGCGGTTTCTCCATCTGTTTGTGGGTGATATGCCGTCGACATTCGCCTTTTGATTACGAATGCTTTGCACAACGATTCCCCAAATTTGGCCGAAAACTTTCCGTCGATGACCCATATGATTTCGGACGGGAGTCCATCCCGTTTCCAAATTTCCTTAAGGAAGGTATCCCCAACGTCTTTTGCGGTCGCATTTGTCGCTCAGCCGATGAAATGTGCCTCTTTTTGTAAAACGATCCACTAGTACCATGATCTGAGTTTCTCCCTGGAACTCGGGTAACTGTCACAAACGGTGACTGAGCAAGGCAGACTCTCACATGACTAATAGTTATTAGTCATAGGTTTGTTATCTCTCACGCTATGAGATCAGTTGACTCATAGGATTTTACATGACGACTCAATAACTTGTCATTGGTTTATTGCGATTGGTTGATATTTGACATGATGCACGATTGTGGTCATGTGGTTTATGAATTTCGCACATGACTCATAGTTACGAGTCATGGGTTCCACGCATGTGACCCCGTTAGGGTACATGACTTGTTTGATGAGTTTTGATTGGTTGCGAGATAGGGCGCAGCTGACTCGGACGAGGCAGCTGATGGATTTCACACTATGACTCACTACAAGTCATGAGTCGCATGACGCGAGGGTATGAGTCACGCAGGGTTAGGGTTGAGGGAAGAACCCCTATATAAGGGCACCCTCGGGGCATGGGATTTGGGTCACGAACCATCTCCCTTACACACCCGGCGATTGAAATTTTAACACCATGAGAATTTATCGTCAACATCCACCACCACCGCACTCTCAGTGAGCTACACCCGCACTCTCCGTAAGCTGCACCCTCCCCCTCCCACCTTACTTCCCTTATCATGTTCTTGGGCCCTGGCGTCCTTGTTTCTAGGGGTCGTTTGGCTCAATCACGCCCTCTTTTCGCTTGCACTTCGCTGCCTCGCTTTGCGTTCACACAGTCGGCAACACCCTTTCGCCTATGTTACCGACGGCTGGGACTACAGTTCGCAGTAGGAGAAAACATTTCAACAGGCCACGGTCGATTTCTCCGTTCTCTTCACTTCCATTAGAGGCTGCCTAGTCAGACACGCACACGGTTACCGATGGTTTCCACAGTTATTGGGTCTACCCCTTCTCTCCCCCTTCAGGTCTCGTCCCGTTGCTCAGTTACAGCTACCATCCATTCACTCGGCTGCCATCCTACTGCCTTCGCTGCCCCAGCGATTGCCACAGTGCGCCCCTCGACTACCCTCAGTCGTCGTATTGCACCGCCTCGGTGGCGGATGTCAACGCCTTGGGTTCTTGAGTAATGGTTGCATTGTCACACCTGTTTTAGTGGCCCCCGGACCTCCTTTGTTCTTCTTTCATTGTCGTTTACCTAGGGTTCCACAGGTGGTCTATCAATTATTTCATTTTGTCAGGTGTCTACGGCAAGGGTTTTCCTGTTGATTCCTCCCCATGTATTTATTTGATGTTTCTTATTCCACCCCTTTAGTCGGAGTTTGATTTCTTATTTTGCGTGGCTGGTGTGCGGTTAGTCTCGGACCAGAGAGACTTGGGTTGATGGCTTTTTCCCTGGCGCCGGTGGGTTCACGGAGGTTTTTCTTTACCATAGCTAGCGCTGCACGTAGTCTTTGTACCTAGATGATGAATAAAACAAAGCACATGAAAAAAAATGAAAAAAAAGGCATGGGATTTGGGTTCTTCATGCAACCATCTAAGTTCTTTCATACACTATACTTTCAATAAAAAATCTTTATCTATCACACTTTCGGGAATCAAGACACAACTGTCTTATATGAGCCTAGCGAACAACATTGCTGGATAGGAGTCAACGGACTTAGCTATCGCAACAGCTATCGGGCTAAGGCGAAGTGATCGTTAGGAGACTATCGGTTACCTGCTGCAAGTATCACCCGGAGAGGAGAGGATTGTAAGAGTAACTGGGTAATGAAATCCACTGAGATGGACGTCCATGCCGCGTAAGGTACTTCTAGTGGTTGGAGTAATCCATACTTTGAGTGTCGTGGCGATTTGTTATGTTAACATTCGTCGCAAGACCGGACATAGTCGTTGATCCATTCCCTGAGTTTTTACCAGAGGAAATTTTTTGTAACGCCCTCGATCATTTTTTCTTGTCCGAAGTGTCTGGCTACCTTTGAGTCCTGACATCCTTTCGCCATCTCCATTCAGAGTTCTTCGTTCGAAGGGATGAATAGTCTATTTTTGTAATAGAGTAGTCCATCTTCTAGCTCCCAGTTCTTTGGTAATGTTTCCCGTCTCTCCTTTCATTGGCCTAGCTCCCCTTTTCGTGCCGTCCAGGTATCATCTCCTCTTCCTGCTGTCCTTATTCTCTCCGGAAATGAGTCGTCCATGGTTTACATTTGTATTGCTGTGATCATGGCACTGGACAGTATCGTTATTTCGTCTTGTAGGCTGCTGTGTGTGTGAATGTCTTTTTTGTCAAAATAGAAGTTGTCCTGTGGGTTTGGGTTTAGGAACCACATTTTGATGTTGAGTTCTTAACACATAATTAGCCGTTTGGGACTGATGTCGCTTGAGCCGAATCCCCGTGTTCCCCTTTCCGTGTTTTCCAGGTTATCGATTTCCATGGCATCTGGTGTTTGGAATTTTGCCACGATTAGTTCTGCAATACAGGCGCCTGCCTTGAATTCGTAACTTGTATTCCCATGGTTCTGTAAAACCACTTTTACTTCGCCGGTGTAATCCGCATCTCGTACTCCGCCACCCACTGCTATTCCATGTTTGCTTGCCATGCCACATCTGGCTGCCAGCCTGCCGTATGTTCCTCTAGGCAGTCCTATTGCAATTCCAGTATCCACTAACATCTGTCTTTGCGCAGGTATAGTGCCATTCTTTAAGGCGGAAATGTCATGTCCTGCTGCCACCCTGGCAGCTTTTATTGGGAATATCGCAATGTGTTGGAGTCTTGTTACTATGAGCCGGTTTGTTGTTCGGTTTTTTCCTTCCACAAGGCTCACCTGAATCCGGTTCTTTTTGTGGCAAAGTGGAACTTGAAAATGTTCCGGTTTCAAACATGTCTGTTCGCGATGCATAGCTCCCTCCTCAGGGCGGTATTCCGGCCGCCGGCTTAATACATCAGGCTTGGCCCCTGTTCTGCCGGGGCGGAATACTATTTTAAAATTGAAATTGACTTGCCATTGAGCCCATTAGATCTGTCGGGGGTTCCAGACCTTAGTTGTGAGTAAGTATTGCAGGTTCTGGTGGTTGGTGTATACCGTCACCGGATCGTCCGCTCCCAATAGGTAGTGTTTCCATTCGCGGAATGCTTGCAGGATTGCCAATAAGTCTTTATCATGAATTTCGTAATTTCTTTCGGCATCTTTTAGCTTTTGTGAGTGGAACGCAACGGGGTGTAATCTTTTCCCCAAGTACAGGGAAAGGATACAGCCGACTGTAAAATCACTAGAGTCTGTCTTGATCACAGTTTTTCGGTCCGGGGAAAACTGTGCTAGAATAGGGACTCAGGTAAATCTTCGCTTAAGTTCCTCAAAGCTTTGTCCTGTTCTTCTCCCAAAAACCATCAATGTTTTCCTCCCGTGGTTTTCAACATGTCGGTAATCGGTTTGCAAACTTTGGAGAGGTTTTCTATCAAGTGTCGGTAGAAATTTGCAAAACCAATAAACATTTGTACTTCGTTTACCAACCATGGGGCTCTCCAATTGAGGATACTTTCAACCTTCTTTTCGCTTATAGTGACGCCGCGTTTTCCTACCATGTATCCGCGACATTCGACTGGCTCGACATGGAAGACGGATTTCTTCAAGGATACTGCGAGGTCATTGCCTTCTAGCCTGGCTAGTACTTGTTTGACCAGAGCCTCGTTTGCTTCTATTGTTTTTGAGTAAATTAGGATGTCATACAAATCTGCTACAACTCCGTGATCCAGGAATTCTCGTAGCGTAGTGTTTATGATGGCCTGGAACGTGACGGGTGCGTTGACCAACCCAAATGGCATTACTTGATATTCATAATGTCCATATCGGGTACGGAAAGCGGTTTTCCTTCATCTCCTTTTTTTCCATTCGAATTAGATGATGACCGTCTTTTAGGTCTAACTTCGTAAAGATGATCGCACTGGCCACTCTTTCCCTTAGTTCAGTCATTAGCGGTAAAGGGTATTTGTTGAGTATGGTTTATTTATTTAGTTGACCATAGTCTACGCCCAATCATTGTCTTCCATCAGGCTTAGGGACAAAAAGGATTGGTCCGCCCACCGGAGATTTGCTGTGGACTATTTTTGCTTCAGCCAGCATTTTGTGAAGATATTTGCTTAGTTCTTCTATTTGGTAAGCCCATATTGGGTATATAGGTCCCCAGGGTGGAGTGGCTCCGTCTTTGAGGTGTTTCGCATGGTCGAAGATTCGCCTAGGAGCCAGCATTTCTGCTTTTTCATTCTCAAACAATTCCTTGTACTGCCAATATGGCTTTAGTAATCCTTCCAGTTGTACCTCCTCTTGTCTTGTGGATGCAATTCTCCCTATCATCCTTGCTTCGTTATCAAAAGCCACCGTCTCGTCCCATTCAAACATGTCAGTGATGCCTTCATCTTGTACATGTTCTACACATTTGGTGTGTTCCAAATACCATTTTTCAGGGGTTTCAATATTTGTTATTGGATGTTCGTGCTGCCACCACCCGAAAGCTATGATCATATCATATTTGCCTGGGTCCGCAATCTCGCAGGAGACCATGGTGGTATGGCCATTGGCACCGATCTCTAGTTGAATCGGATGTGTATGGTATTTGCCTCCTGTGGAGGATACTTCGCCATAGAATGCCGTTATTTGAACCAACTTCTCTCCTATTTTGTAAGGGACATTGAGGGTCCGTGCACTGTTTTGGTTCAGGAGGACTATGTTTGAGCCATAGTCTAGTAAGATATTAATTTTGTGCCGTTTGTCCGATATGAGGAGGAAGCCGTTTCCTTCCGGGCACTCGTGGTGTTGTGGACTTGGTTTTTGTTTTGTCCGCTCAGGGCCAGGGCCTAGGATCTCAGAAACTCTTTTCATCTTGGTAACTTTGGGGTTTGTTACCACGCCCGCGCAGTTTCCGCTCTTGAAGCCTCCTCAGACAAACTGCTTTTTCCTTTCACCAAATATTTTTGAAAACATAAAATCGTTTGATGATGATTGGCAATTTTGAGGGGAGGATTTTTTTTAAAACCATTAAATCTGGTTTGTTGGTATATCAGGCAGCCCAGTACTAGCGGTCTTTATTCCCTGTCCAGGGATTCTCAGATGCTAGGGGTAGTTCGTCTGATAATTTGTGCTTTTCAGCTCGGGTGCGCCTTCCGTTCTGACCGCCTTATCCACAGTTATCGGTGGATACGAGGAGTCTACCGTACCTATCGTCTACTTCCTCCAGCCTGAGCTAAACTTTTTTCATGAGGTGGGTAGCGGTTCTGAGTTTGCAATAAACGTGCCCAACTACTATGATAAGAATCTTGAGGTCGCGTGCTTCCTCCGACATGACAACCAAGTGGCCTGTCTTGTTATTGTATAGTGCGACCCATAGCAAATGTGGGTTATTTTTCCTCCTGAGACTCTGTTCCTTTAATCGTTTTTGATTGTGTACTTTAAGACCTGCCTCGGGGGACAATTACGGTGCTGTCACTCTCGTCTGATGCCAGCTTCTCACTCATCACATTGGCTCGAGTTCCCTACTTGGCTCTTTTCTTGCTGTCCTTCTGTCCTCTTAGGTTTTCTACTAACCATGGTTAGTCCTAGGGGTCCCCCCAAGAAGTGGAGCCGTTTTCGGGTTATGTTGCTCAAGGTGGGTTCCTTCGCTACTGTTTCGAGTTTATCGGGGATATAGACTTTTGAACGTCTTCGCCGTAAAACACCCAGGTGCTACCAGTTTCCCAGTGGGAATTTATGACCGTGACGCTATGGGGATCGATACACTCAAACTGTATGGGCTTGAAGGGTTCACTTCAGATTATTTCGGTTCCCGGTTCGATAGCCGGACTACCCACATGCCGTTGCCACTGGTGCCAGTGAGCGTTATAGCTCCTCATCTTCCATAAAGGTTCATGCTAGTGGCCTTTGACTCACTTGTTGCGAGGTTTCTCCACGGCTAGCTTTAGCCACTGCTGCTACACTGGCCTTTTTAGGCTTTGGGTGGTTCGATCTTCCTCCCTATGACTTGAATGATTTCCTTTGGATGGTGCTGACTCGAATTTCTTTCTGACAGTGCTTCGATCTGTGGGTTTTTATGGTCCATCTGGTGCATTGCCCTTTTGCTTTTCGTTCCTCGACGACTTTCTGGTCGATACCGGTGTGCGCGTTGGCACAGACCCTATGCATGATTTTCTGCCGGGGCGCCGCCTTCCCTTTGTCTACCTGCTCCTCCTTTTTCTTCCCCTGGTATACCCTTTTCTCTTTAGCGGTATACTTAGGTTTTTTCGTTGTCTTTGCTGTTTTTGGCTCGTCACATTTCCTTTTCCCACTTGAATTTGACCTTGAGAAATTAATGTCCTTAAGCCTTTTTCCTTCCCGGAAATCGTCCTCATCGCAGACCGCCTGTGGGAGACCTTCTATCCAACCTCTGTCGTCGGCGTATTCTTGATGCATTGACATTCACCGTACAGTCTCATCCGGTATTTGGTCGCTGATTTTAACTTTCCGAAGGCGATGCCAGTAACCTTTGCTTTAACATCCCAATTTTCAAATTCCAGTAGAAATTGGTTAATGTCATTCTTGGATCGGACTTTCAACCTTTCTCGTAGGGCTTGTTCTTCTTCATGGGTGCGACCGAATGGACGTATAGCCTGTTCGGCAAAGACATCCCATAATTCGTAACCTGCCTGTCGTACATAGCCTAATCCGCCCGTCATTTGGTTACGGTAGGTCATAGTGAAGGATGCTACTTGTGATTCTTTTAATTTGGACATGGGGTATTTAATACGGTCCGCCACGTCCTGCCATTGGTATGGGTTTCGATCGAAAAAATCGATGCAGGTTGTTAGCCAGAACCGCTTATCTTGGTGTTTGGCATGTTCATATTCTGCTGGAGGCTGAGCTGGACGTTGTGTTGTTTCTCCAATGGCCTTTCCAAAGGCCCTGGAGAATGGTATGTCGTCTTCCGTACCTCCTCCGTATTTTTCCTCATCACCTTTGTCCATTTTTGCCGGCTTCTTTTTTTGTTTGTCGGGTCTCTCATCCCGCCTTGCTCCTCTCTTCTCGTCACTGCCTTCTCCTTTACTATCTCCAGGATCAGGGGTGCCTCCCGCAGCCCCGTGCATTGTGGGGGGTGGTAGTTGACCACCTCCTCCTCCTGTCCCTGTGCTCCTCTCCGGGGTTGGGTTTGAACGCTTGCCTTTTGCTTGGCCAATCAAAGAGGTAACCGCTTCAATTAACTCGGCTATGTGAGTTTCCTGTCTTTCTCTGGCTTGTTTGTTTGCTTCCAACTCAGCCATGATAGTGTTGAGAATTCATTCGTGGTTCTGTAATTCTCGTTGATGTTGTGCTTTCGTGGCCAGGGGCTCCAGTCCTAACTCTTCGTCTCTGCCCATTGCCGCCGCTCCTTCTGCTTGTATAGTTTGGTGAAGGTGTGATGAAACCTGTTCGTGTCGGGTTTGACAGTTATCTAGTCCGTCCATCCTTCCACCGACCCTTTTGAGCGCATCTTGCAGCCCTTTTGTTGCTGCTTCCACCTGTACCATCCTGGTGTCTATATGTTCTAGCTCCGTTCCTATATATCTGGCGCCCGTCATTATTTCTCTTTTGACTTTGCGCAGTTCCCGTACCAATGGTTGGATTTGGGGAGGAAGGCACTGGAACGTTAAGTGTCCTTGGTTGATGCTTTGGGCTAGATTATCCTCGTACAGGTGTAGACTCCGGTTGATGCGGTCAAGTCTTCTGGACATTTCAGGAGATAATAGTGGTTCAGCTAGTGTCTGAGACTTTTGGGACTGGGACCGTCCCATCACGGCTCGATGGAATAGCCCGGGTGGCAGAGCGGGAGATATTCTAGTATCCGTGGATCAAGCGATCCTTGGGTCTTGCAATATCACCGTTAGAGCTTGGAACTGAGAGAGTTCATCTGTCACCATGGGATCTGGTCCTGCTCCTTCGGGGTTAGACCTCGACATTTTGAAGTAGGAAAGTATTTCTTATCCTTCTGGTGATAAAATGAGTTTGATTGACTGGCGATTCGTAATTGTAATCGATATCGCTCCTCTGTCTCGCTAACGTAGAGATCAACAATATACTGTTATGGGGGTAGTAATATGCTAAGAACAAGGGCATATACTAGGCCCGGTCGTTGGCAATTCGGAGAATCCGTCTAGGGAGATGAAAGTTAAGATAGAATTATACAGTAGGTGGAATGATAGATATTTGTTTAACGTGTACATATTGTTAAGGTCTCTTCTCCGTTGCTTGATAGATGATAGCAGCTGTGAAGACACCTGGATATTTATATTCCGCGTCTGGGTGTTCGCGAGCTACATAATCTCTTCCTATAACTAAGTATCTTTCTTTCACCTAGCTCGACTTCTTTGAAGTGGGAGCCTGTCTTGACCCACAACATCGGTTATCTTTCTAATCTTGTTTACGCAACTTATTGCCACGTATGCCTCTCTCAAGAGGAGGGTGTACTGCCTATCCACCTAGATGGCTATACGAACATTTATCCATTGCTAACTGAATTTACGAATAATCTCCATGGATTCGCATGTCAGACAATTATCCGCTGGGATAGAAGATGGCCAATTTTTATATTGTTGGCTCTGTTTTGACATGGTCTGCAGGAAGCATTCACTAGTCTTAACCGGCATTACACCACTCTTTCCTATTGCTCAAACCAATGGTTACGACTATAGTTATCGGTCTCATGCCACCAATCTCTTTGGGAGTTCCCGACTCCCTTTCCCAGCATAAGTCATTCCAACTGGTTACTGGGCGTCTTTCCAGACCGAAAAAGTCTAACTAAGGTACATACGTCCCGTGAGTTTGTATCCACTTTTCGATACCCAATCTTGAAGTGGTTGTAACTCTGTGCTATGTCGTCCGATCGAGATGCTTTTACTTGCATCAGGTGCTCTGAGGTCCCCTCTCATATATCCTGCGATCAGGAACTGGTCGCACAGACGGCCCTGACGTATCCCGTGTTCCAAGTTGGGTCTTCTTTACTTATGTCTTTGGTGAGGGGAAGCAACTTCCCATATCAGCAAAAAAATACCTTGTGCGAGATGCACCCCTGTTGTGTCAGAATACCAGCCACGGAATATTAGCGCCCATGACGCTAGGTGTGTTCTATAGTTCGTTGCCACACTCGCTTGCCCCAGGTGCGTCAGGGTGAGCGTTGCCATACACATTTACCTCTGGAGGCTAGTAGCGACACAACCTTCCCTCCAGTGCTTCCAGACGCAGCTCACAATACCATCGTACCTCGTGATTCACCACTTATTCACTCCGCATCCAGACATCCCTATGGTTTTTCAGCCATCTCTCATACCTTGAAAGGGGGTACCCTTGGCAAAAATGATTGGTTCGTGAGAACTCTACTACACTCTTAATCTTAATTTGCCCTAATCATACCAGCTGACCGAGTTCTATTTTCAGAACTTAATCTTTCAGAGAGCAGAAATGCCAGCTCACTCCAGTCTGAAAGCGAGTGATAGCTATGACAGTCTCTACAACTTAGCAGAGTTTGTTGTGGTTTCTCGGCACTTAGTCTTTGACGCGAAGCGACTCCACACTTCCCCCTTTTCACACCCGGTTTCCAAGCCTCCCCAGAGGTCAACTCCACAACCGCTTCCCCGATACGAGATCTATGTTCTGAAGGTTACTCAGCTCGACGCCAGCTACCCGCCGGTATAAGGCTCTACCCTACGCTGTCAATACTCGTGGAGTTACAGGGCTGGCGATCTCAAATACTCGATAGGAGATTACTCCACAACCGCTGCCCGGATTCCAATTCTCCTGCCTGGAGGTTATTGGGCTCGGCGCCAGCTACACGCCGGTATAAGGTACGTCCCTACGCAGTCAATACTCATGGAGTTACAGGCTGGCGATCTCAAAGACTCGATGGCAGATTACTCCACAACCGCTCCACGGATTCTGATTCTGTTTCCTGGAGGTTGTTGGGCTGGATGCTAGCTACACGCCAGTATAAGGTACCTCTGTATCGCACTAAAACTCATGAGGTTGCTGTCCTCTGTAGAGGGGGTCAGAGTAGCCCTGGCGGAATTCTACTCGATGGCTGCTTCCTCCACAACCACTGGGCGTATTCCAATCCCGTTTTATGGAGGTTGTTGGGCTTAATTCCAGCTACACCCCGGTATAATGTATGTCTCTACGTGGTCAAAACCGATGGAGTTATAGGGCTGGCGATCTTCAGAACTCGATGGCAGATTACTCCACAACCGCGGGCCGGATTCCAATTCTGTTTCCTGGAGGTTGTTGGGCTCGACAGCAGCTACACGCCGGTATAAGGTACGTCTCTGTCGCACTAGGGCTCATGAAATGGCTGTCCTCTGTGGAGGGGGTCAGAGTGGCCTTGGCGGAATTCTACTCGATACCTGATTCCTCCACAACCACTGGGCGTATTCCAGTTCTGTTTGCTGGAGGTTGTTGGGCTCGACGTCAGCTACGCAACGGTATAAGGTACGTCCCTATCGCATGAAAACCCATGAAGTCATGGTCAGCTGTGGAGGTAGTATAGAGGTACTACCCTGGCGGAATTCTACTCGATGGCTGATTCCTCCACAACCAGTCGGCGTATTCCAATTCTATTTGCTGGAGGTTGCTGGGCAGGTCTCTGGCTACGTAACGGTATAAGGTTCGCCCTTGTCGCATGAAAACTCAGCAAGGTGCTGACCTGGATGGAGGGAGTACCGTGGCGGAATTCTATTCAATGGCGGATTCCTCCACAACCACTGGGTGTATTCCAATTCGGTTTTTTGGAGGGTTTTGGGCTCATCGTCAGCGACACGCCTGTATGAGGCTCATCCCTAGGCCATTAATATTCATGAAGTTACCATGTGCGGGGGAGCTATTCGGAGGGGGGGTGCCCGGTGCCCCGGGAAGCCATATGTGTGACGCCTGTATTTCAAGTTAGATATAGCACAAGGATTAGGAAATTTAATAAAATAATATTTAAATGAACTTTGAATATTGTGACCTAGGTCAGCTTGAGAAGTGGGTAAAGGGGGGACCCTTGACCTAATTTGCCCTGAAGATATGGTGGTGCACCAGATGAGGCCCTGACGATATGGTGTTGCGCCAGGTGAGGCCCTGACGCTATGGTGTTGCACCTGGCGACACCCTGAAGATATGGTGTTGCGCAAGGTGCGCCAGGTGGTAGCTACTATTAGTGGTTGCGTCCTGATTCGCGATTGACGTTATGTGCGCTAGGTGCGCCAGACACCCAGCGCGTACCTGGCGCCAAGTATTATTTTTGCTGATGCAGGCGGCGTATGGTGACCTACTGTCCCAACGTCGGGGCTGGAGGGGGGTGTTGCGAAGTCTTTTTTAGAGGTTCGTGCGCAGAGGTAGGATAACTTGACCCCCTTATCCTTCTGGGAGCTCTGTCCCTAACATAATCTCCGTGGGTTCACATGTCAGAAAATGATTCGCCGTGATAGAAGATCGCCAGTCCTCATATGGTTGGTTCCATTGTGACTTGGTCTCCAGGAGGCATCCCCTTGTCTTAACCTGCCTTGCACGAGTGTTTGGCATCAATTGAACCAATGGTTACGACCATAGTTATCGGTCTCTTGCCAACAACCTCTTTGGGAGTTCCCCGACTCCCTTTCCGAGCATAGTGTATTCCTACTAGTTACTGGGCGTCTTTCCAGACCCAGGAAGCCTAACTAAGGTAGATATACCCCATGAGTTTGTATCCTCTTTTTGATACACACTCTTGTAGTGGCTGTAACTCTATCCGATGTCGTCCGATCGAGATGCTCTCACTTGCATCAGGTGCTCTGATGTCTCCACTCATATATCCTGCGGACAGGAACCAGACGGACAGACGGCCGCCACGTATCCGGTGTTGCAAGTAGGGTCTTCTTCACTCAAGTCATTGGTGAGGAGACGCAAGTTCCCGGGCGATGTGTGGTCACCTATTGTCCCAACGTCAGGGGTGGAGGGGGGGGTGTTGCTAGGTCTTTTTTAGAGTCCTGTGCACGGAGGTAGGGTAACTTGACCCCTTTATCCATTTGGGAGCTCTGTGCATAACACGAGCTCCCTCATCTTCAGTTTTGTCCCGAATACTTTATCTCTAACTATCATACATTCTTACTCCTTTATGAGCTCCGTATGGTAGGTGTAAAAACCAGAAGGGTTAACTTGTCCACTTGTGGAAAACCTGTCTGATACTACTCATCCAAGTTCGGCCCCGACATCACAGAGTTTTCCTTATGATATTTTTCCACCTCTTCTCTGGTGTTTTTCTACCCCTCCAGTGGTTCCCCGGGGTTTTGATTCTCTGAGCATCCTGCCCATTTCAGAAAGTATCGGAGCTCCTTGAACTGCTTGTTTACGCTTCTGACCTTTCTCGTGGAGATGATTACCTCACTTTTGGCGATTCTTTCAACCTCACATTCCAGGTCACCTTCAACATCCTCTTGTGCTCGTGGGGGTTGTTCTCGGTTGGGTCGGTCCGAGACTTTATAGGGTTCGAGAAGCGAGACATGAAACACTGGGTGGATTTTCCAGCAAGCCAGGATATCAAGTTTGAACGCCGTATTCCCTCTTCTTTCTAATACTTGACAAGGGCCGTACAATCGTTGTGTGAACTTTCTTGTTGGTCATATGTTCTAAACGTTTTTTGCGTTTAACATTACCAAGTCACCTATATCGATATCGGGCTGTGGTGTCGCTCACCGGTCGTAGTACTTCTTCATGGCATCTCTTGTTTGTTCCAGAGTTGTCCTCGCCTTCTCCTGCACTGTCTTCATCCAGTGAGTATACATTGTGCCCCCTCGGCTTTGAGCCTCGCTTTCTTTCATCCATTCCGTCTCCGGATTGAACCCACTAGTTGCCGAAACGGGGGTTGGTTTATGTGCACTTGCTTTGGAATTATTGTAGGCGTATTCAGCTAACTGTCGCAGTTGATACCAGTCGTCTTGATCACAGTGGACCAAGTTTCGAAGGTAACCTTCTAGCACTTGCTTGCTTCTTTCGGTTTGTCCAGCCATTTGTGGGTGATATGCCGTCAACATTGGCCTTTTAACTCCTAGTGCTTTTCATACCTATTACCAAAATTGGCCCCAAACCTTTGGGTCGATGTCTGACACGATTGAGGAGTGGAGTCCGTCAAGTTTCCAGACTTCTTTAAGGAAGGTATCTGCAACGTCTTGTGCGTTCGCATTCGTTGCTAGGTCAACAAAATGTGCCATATTTGTAAAAAAATCCACTACTACCATGATCTGGGTTTGTCCATGGGCCTGGGCTGACTGGGTAATGAAATCCAGTGAGATAGAGGTCCATGCTGCGTAAGGCACTTCCAATGGGTGGAGTAATTCATACTTGGCGTGTCATGCTGATTTCTTATGTGGCCATTCCTCCCCAGACCAGACATAATCGTTGATATATTGTGTGAGGCTTTCCTAGTGGAAGTCTCTAGTGACCAATTGGATTGTTTTTTCTTGTCTGAAATCTCAGGTTCCCTTAGAGTCGTGACATCCTTTCGCTATTTCTGTCAAGAGTTCTTCTTTTGACCGAATGTATAGTCTATTCTTGTAATAGAGCAATCCATCTTCCAGCTCCCAGTGCTTGGGTAGTGCTTCCTGTTATTCTTTTAATTGCCTTAGCTCCTCTTTTCGTGCTGTCCAACTGTCATCCTGTTTTCCTGCCGTTCTTATTCTATCCAGGAATGAGTCGTCCATGGTCTGCATTTGTATGGCTGCAATCATGGCACTGGACAGCATTGTTCGCTCGTCTCGTAGGCTAGAGTGTGTCTGGATATCTTCTCAGTCAAGGTATGAGTTGTCCTGTGGATCTGGGTTTCAGAAACACAGTATTACTTTCAATTCTTTATAGATGATTAGCCGTTTGGGACCGATGTCGCTTGAGCCGAATCCCCAAGTTCCCCTTTCCGTAACTTCCAGATTATTGATTTCCCTGGCATTGTGTGTTTGTATTTTTTCCACCATTAGTTGTGTGATACAGTCGCCTGCCTTGAACTCGTAACTGGTGTTCCCATGATTCCCTAGTATTACTTTTATTTTGCCTCTATAATCAGCATCTATCACTCCGCCGGCCACTGCTATTTCATGTTTGCTGGCCATGCCACTGCTTGTCGCCAGTCTGCCGTAACTTCCTTTGGCCAATCCTATTACAATTCCGGTATCTCATAACATTTGTCTTTGGGCAGGTATGGTGCCATCCCTCGGAGTGTCAACGTGGTGTCCTACTACCATCCAGGACCCTTTTGTCGGGATTGTCCCCTTTCGTTGCAGTCTTTATATTCTGAAGTGGTTGGTTTTTCGTGTTTTTCCTTCCACGATGCTGACCTGGATTCGGTACTCTCTATGGCAAAGTGATACTTCAAAATGTTCCGGCTCCAACATTGTCTGCTCGCAATGTGTATCTCCCTCCTCAAGCCGGTACTCTGGCCGCCGGCTTAAGGCGTCAGGCTTGCTTCCCCTGCTTCCAGGGTCGTACCCCATTTTAAAATTAAAAGTGGGTAGCCATTGAGCCCATCAGATTTGTTGGAAGTTCCTGACTTTAGTCGTGAGGAAGTATTGTAGATTCTGATGGTCAGTAGATACCGTCACAGGTTCATCTCCTCCCAACAGGTAGTGTTTCTATTCGCAGAAGGCCTCCAAGATTGCCAATAGCTCTTTATCATGAATCTCATATTTTCGTTCGCCATCATTCAGCTTTAGTGAGTGGAAGGCAACTGGGTGTAGTCGTTTCCCTAGGTACTGAGAAAGGATGCCGCCAAGCGCACAATACCTAGCGTCTGGTTCGATTACGGTTTCTTGGTCCGGATAGAAATGTGCTAGGCTAGGCGCCGAGGTAAATCTCTCCTTAAATTCCTTAAAGGCCATATTCTGTTCCTCCACCCAAAACCATGAATGTTTTCCTCCTTTGGTTTTCAACGTGTCGGTAATTGGTTTGCAAAGTTTTGCGAAGTTTTCAATAAATCGTCGATAGAAATTTGAAAAACCAATGAAGATTCGTACGTCCTTTACTGACTGTGGGGGTATCCAATCGAGAATACTAACCCTAAGTCTCTTTTCGGTCATATTGACTCCGCTTTTTGCCATGATGTATCCTAGGAATTCGACAATATCGACATGGAACACGGATTTCTTGACGGATACCGCGAGGTCATGGCGTTCTAGCTTGGTTAGTACTTGTTTAACTAGAGCCTAGTGCTCTTCTATTGTCTTTGAGTAAATTAGAATGTCATCCAAATATACCACAACTTGGTGATCTAGAAATTCCCATGGGATACTGTTCATCATGGCTTGGAATGTGTTGGGTGCATTGACCAACCCAAATGACATTACTTTGTATTCGTAATGTCCATATGGGGTGCGGAAAGAGGTCTTCCATTCATCTCCCTTTTTGATTCGAAATAAATGGTAACCGTCCTTTAGGTCTAGCTTGGTGAAGATGGTAGAAGCAGAGACTCTTTCTCTTAGGTCACTCCTGACCGGTTCAGGGTACTTGTTGAGTATAGTTAACTTATGTAGTTGTCAGTAGTCCACGCCCAATCGTAGTCTTCCGTCAGGTTTGGGGACAAACAGGATTAATGCGCCTGCTGGAGAATTGCTGTGCACTATTTTTCCTTCGGGTAACAGTTGTGAAGATATTTGTTCAATTCTTCTACTTGATATACCGACCTTGGGTATATTGGTAACCAGGGCGGCGTGGCTCCATCTTTAAGGTCGATCGCATCGTTGAAGGTTCACCTAGGAGCCAACATTTCTGCTTTTTCATTTTCAAAGAGTTCCTTGTACTGCCAATAGGGCTTTGGTAATCATTCTAGTTGTACTTTCTCCTGTCTTGTGGATCCGATCCTTTCTATCATTCTGGCCTCTTCATCGAAAGCCACCCTCTCGTTCTGTTCAAAAATGTCAGCGAGACCTTTATCTTGTACATGTTCTACACATTTGGCCTGTTCGAAACACAATTTCTCAGGGGTTTCGATATTTTTCATCGGATCTTTCTGGTACCACCATCTGAACGGCATGATTATATCATATTTGCCCACATCCGCAATCTTGCAGGCGACCAGGGTCTGCTGGCCATTTGTTCCGATTTCCAGTTGAATCAGGTATAAATAGTATTTTCCTCAGCTGGAGGATACTTCGCCATTGAAGGCTGTTATTTTAAGCGGGTTGTCTCTCATTTTGTAAGCTACTTTGAGGGTGCGTGCGGTGATTGGATTTTGGAGGAACATGTTGGGGCCAGAGTGTAGGAAGACTTTGATTTTATGCCATTTATCCAATATATTAGGGTGGCACTTCCTTCATGGAATTTGTAGTGCTCTGGAGTTGGTTTGTGTTTTCTGTGATTGGGCTGGGGGCCTCGTGGCTCATAAACGCTTTGCATTGTGGTAACATTTTTGGGTTTGATACTGCGCCTGCGCAGTTTCAGCTCTTGAAGCCTCCTCCGACAAACGATGGAGCCTCTCACCAAATATTTTTAAAACATGCTATTGCCTGATCATTATTGGGAATTTGTTGAAGGTAGGACTTTGTTTTTGTAACAGATACAATTCTGCTTTGTTGGCATATCGGGCAGCGCACTACTAGCGGTCTTTACTCCCTGCCTAGGGATTCCGGTATAACAGGGGTAGTTCGTCTGATGACTTGTGTTTTGTAGCTGGGATGCGCATCCTGTTCTGACAGACTTATCCACCCTTATCGGTAGTTACCGGGAGTCTATCATACCTATCGCCTATTTCCATCAGCCCGAGCTAAAGGTTCTCCATGAGGTGGGTTGCAGTTCTGTGTGTACAATGAACGTGCCCAACTACTATGAGAGAAATCTTAGGTCGTGCGCTTCGGCCAACATGAAAGCCAAATGTGGTGTCCTGTTCTCGGATGCTGCGACCCATAGCACTCATGGGTTATTTTTCCTCGTGAGCTGCTCTTCTTTGAATCATTATCGATTGTGTGCTTTAAGACCTGCCTCTGGGGATGATAACGCTCGTGTCACTCTCGTCTGATGACAGTTTCTCACCTATCGCCTTGGCTGCAGTTCCGTACTTGGGTCTTTTCTTGCTGTCTTTGTGTCCTCTTAGGTTTTCTACTAACCGTGGTTAGTCCTAGGGGTTCCCCCAGCAAGTGGAGCTGTTTTGAGGTCGTGTGGCTCAAGGTGGGTTCCTTCGCTTCTCGGTCGATTTTATCTGGGATATAGGCTTCTGAACCTATTCGCCGTACAACACCCAGGTGCTACCAGTTTCCCAATCGGAATTTATCATCCTTCTAGGATTGATGTACTCAAAGGATATGAGCTGAAGAGTTCAGTTCAGATTGTTTCGATTCCCGGTTCGATGGTCGGACTACCAACATGCTGTCGCCACTGGTGCCAGTGATCGTTATAGCTCCGCATCTTCCATAAAAGTCACTGCTAGTGGCGTTTGGCTCGCTTGTCGCGAGGGTTTTCCACGGCTATCCTCACCCATGGCGGCTACCCTTGGCTTTCTAGGCTTTGGGTGGTTCAATCTTTCTCCCCGTAACTTAAACGATTTCCTGTGGATGGTGCTGACTTGAATGTTCTGTGTTTTATTAGGGTACATCTCGTGCATTGCCCATTTGCTTCTCGTTCGTGGACTACTTTGTTGTTGATCAAGTTGTGTGCATCGGCCAAAACCCGGTGCATTATATTTTGCCGGGGCCTTGCCTTGCCTTTTTCTACCCTCTCCTCCAGGTGCTTTGCCTGATATACCCTCTTTCCTTTACCGGTATACTTAGGCTTTTCGTTGTCTTTGCCGTTATTGGCTCGTGAGGTTTTCTTCTCCCACTTGAATTTGCTCTCGAGAAATTATTGTCCAGAAGCTTTTTTCCCTCCTGAACCCTTCCTCAAGGTGGACCGGTTGTTGTAGGGCTTCCATCTAATCTCTGTCGTCGGCATATTCTTGATGCCTTGACATTGGGCATGAAGCCTTGTGGGCAGATGGTCTCTGATCAATCTTCGGAACCCGATTTCAGTAGCTTTTGCTTTAACGTTCTGTTTTGCGAATTCGAGTAGAGACTGCTTAATGTCATTCCTATATTGGACTTTTAACATTTCTCATAAAGCCTTTTCTTCTTCGTGAGTGGGACTGAAGTGACGTATAGCTCGTTCAGCAAAGACATCTTATAATTCATCACATGCCTGTCGTGCATGTCCTAATTTTCCGGTCTTTTGGTTCCAGTAGGTCATCACGAAGGATGCTACTTATGATGCTTTTGGTTTGGACAATGCATATTTAATGCAGTCCGCCTTGTCTTGCCACTGGTATGGGTTTCGATCGAAGAAATCCGCACACGTGGTTAACCAGAATCGGATATCCTGGTGTTTGGCATGTTCGTATTCTGACGGGGGCTGAGCTGGACGTTGGGTGGTTTCTCCAATGGCTTTTCCCAATGCCCTGGAGAATCGTATTTCGTACTCTGTAGCCTCTCCCTATTTTTCCGGATCAGTTTTTTTTCTTTCTGCCGGCTTGTTATTTCCTTTGTCGGGTCCCTCCTCCCCCCTTCCTCATCTCTCATCATCCCTTCCTTCTCCTGCACTATCTCCAGGATCAGGGGTCCCTCCTGCCGCACTGTATGGGGTGTGGTCATACTCCTTTTCCCCCTCCTCCTGCGGCACTCCGTTCCGGTGTTGGGTTTGACCAGTTGCCTTTCACTTGGCCCATCAAGGAAGTGACCTCTTCGGTCAACTGGGCTATCTGGCTTTTCTGTCTTTCTCTGGCTTCTCTATTTGCCTCCAATTGACCATCATAGCGTTGAGTATCCTTTCGTGGTTCTGTGGGTCTCAATGATCTTGGGCCTTCGTGTCTAGGAGTTCCTGTCCTAACTGTTCTTCTCAGCCCATTGCCGCCACTCCTTCTGCTTATATGATTTTGGGTAGGTGTGATGTGACCTGCTGGTGTTCGGTTTGACGGTTGTCTTGTCCGTCCATTCTACCACTGACCATTTTGCGGGCGTCTGGCCGTCCCTGTTTTGCCACTTGCACCCGTCCCATGCTGCTATGTCTTTGTTCCAGCTTTGTTCCAATATATTATGCCCCTGTCATTATTTCCCTTCTAACTTTGCGCAGTTCCCGTGTCAAGTGTTGGATCTGGGGTGAAAGGGATTGGAACGCTACGTGCTCCTGGTCGATACTTTGAGCTAGATCGTCCTCGTACAGGTGTAGACTTCAGTTGATGCGGTCAAGTCGTCTGGACATTTCCAGATTTAATAGGGGTTCCCCCAGAGTGTGAGACTGTTGGGACTGGGAGCATCTCACTGCAGTACGATGGAAGAGTCCAGGTGGCCGAGCGGGAGATAGTCTAGTATCGGTGGATCTAGCGATCCTTGTGTCTTGTGATGTTCCCTTTGCAGCTTGAGACTGGGAAAGTTGATCTGTCTCCAAGGGATCTGGTCCTGCTCCCTCTGGGTTTGACCTCGACATTTTTGAGGTAGGTTAGTGATCCTTCTCTTTTTTGTGATAAAATGAGTTTGATTAAATTGCAATTGGTATTCGTGATCAATATCGCCCATGTGTCTCGGTAACGTAGAGAATCACAATATACTGTTCTGGGGGTAGTAATATTCTAGAAACAAGTGAATATACTAGGCCCGATCGTTGGTCATTTGATGAATGGGTCTTGGGCGACGAAGGTCATGATAGAATTATAAGGTATCTAAAAAGGCTCAGTGTTTGTTGACGTGTATATATTGTTAAGGTCTCTTCTCCTTTGCTTGATGGTTGATAGGAGCTACGGAGACCCCTCGATATTTATATTCCGCGTCTGGGTGTTTGCGGGCTGCATAATTTCTTCCTATAACTAAGTATCTTTCTTTCACCCAGCCAGCCTTCTTTGAAGTCGGAGCCCGACTTGTCCCTCAACATCTGTTATCTTGCTACTCTCATTTGCGTAACTTATTGCCACATATGCCTCTCTCATGAGGAGCTTGTAGCGCCCGTCCACCTAGATAGCTATACAAACATTTATCCGTTGCTAAATAGCTTTACGAATATTCTCCATGGGTTCGCATATCAGACAATCATTCGCCGTGATAGAAAATGGCCAGTCTTAATATTGTTGGTTCAGTTTCTACTTGGTCTGCAGGAGGTATTCCCTTGTCGTAACCGGCATTTCACGACTCTTTCCTATTGATCCAACCAATAGTTACGACAATAGTTATAGGTCTCTTGCCAACAACCCCTTTGCGAGTTCCCCAACTCCATTTCCGAGCATAGTGCATTCCTACTGGTTACTGTCTGACTTTCCAGACCAAGGAAGTCTAACTAAGTTAGATACGTCCCATGAGCTTGTAACCTCTTTTTGATACCCATTCTTGTAGTGGCTGTAACTCTGTGCTATGTCGTCCGATTTGGATGCTTTCACTTGCATCCGGTGCTCAGAGGTCTCCTCTTATATATCCTGCGAACAGGAATCGGTGGGACAGACCGCCGCGACGTTTCCGGTGTTGCACGTAGGGTCTTCTTTAACCGTGTCATTGGTGAGGGGACGCAACTTCCCCGGCGACGTGTGGTGACCTATTGTCCCAACGTCGGGGGTGGAGAGTGGTGTTGGTCGGTCTTTTTTGGAGGTTTGTGCATGGAGGTAGGGTAACTTGACCCCTTAACCATCTGGGAGCTCTGTGCCTAACACAGAGGCTCGAAGGGTATCTCTTTGGCTTATGCTCATGACCATCCTCGTCATCGAAGGAAGCACTGCGCTTCGGTCCGTTCTCTCTTTCCAAACATTCTCTAGCCATAGAAGCCAAACAAAATCTCTTGGTCTTACCCTTATCACAATTTTTGTCGTCAAAGAGCCTCTTGCGCTTCTGTGTCATGTTGCCTTGAGCAGCATGCCCTCCTGGTTCCGCCGAGTGTTGTATATTCAACTGGCTCGACCATTTGAGGGCTAGTGGTATACCTTTGACGGGGGATCTACTTCTCTCTCTCCCAATGGATGACGACATTCTAACGCTGCCCTCCCGTTCTTCCCCGGCACAGGATACATCTAATAATACGCCGGAGAATGCTACAAGTAAAGCGTCAGAGTCATCCCCCTCTTGTAGTCCACTTGCTTCATTAGCCGGCCCAGGATTAGCTCCGTGCTCCATTCACCTTGCCTCTGGATCAAATGAACCTCCACGCAATTGGTCTCGTGCTATTGCTTCCTTCGCCCAATTGGTCACAGCGCCCCTTACAACATAGTTGTGCCCCCTCAACGCGGGTGTGGGTTCCCTACTTACGTTATTCGGACGATGACCATAGATTAGCAGATCTGGCAGGTCCTGGAGCAGTGGATTCGAGTGCAGCCAGGCGCTTACCGCTTCATCATTATAGATGAAGACATAATTGATCCAGGAGAGCGGTGTCTTGGGATAGTCTCGTAGGAGTTGGAGTCGTTCGCCTGTAGCACGAAGAATGTACCGAATCGTCTAATGTCGTATGGATCACGTAATCATCGCTGACAGTCCACGGAAGTCATAGGAATCCAACTCAGGAAACTGTACACCGTTGATAGGGCGCCAATTGAGCCTGTGATAATTAGGGTAGTCAGCGGGGCTATCAGCCGCGTGGCGGATCCAAACAATAAACACTACGCGTGTGTTAGGCACAGAGCTCCCAGAAGGCTAAGGGGGTCAAGTTACCCTACCTTCGCGCACGAACCTCTAAAAAAGACTTAGCAACACCCCCCTCCGGCCCCGACGTTGGGACAGTAGGTCACCATACGCCTTCTGGAAAGTTGCGTCCCCTCACCAAAGACATCAGTAAAGAAGACCCTACTTGCAACACCGTATACGTCGCGGCCGTCCGTCCGACCGGTTCCTGTTCGCAGGGTATATGAGAGGAGACCTCAGAGCACCTGATGCAAGTGCAAGCATCCAAATCGGACGGCATCGCATAGAGTTACAGCCACTACAAGATTGGGTATCGAAAAGTGGCTACAAACTCACGGGACGTATCTACCTTAGTTAGGCTTCCTTGGTCTGGAAAGACGCCCAGTAACCAGAAGGAATGCACTATGCTCGGAAAGGGAGTTGGGGAACTCCAAAAAGGATTGTTGGCACGAGACCGATACCTATAGTCGCAACCATTGGTTTGATCGATAGGAAAGAGTCGTGTAATGCCGGAATAGACTAAGGAATGCCTCCTGCAGACCAGGTCAAAACGGAGCCAGCAATATGAGGATTGGCCATCTTCTATACTAGCGAATAATTGTCTGACATGCGAACACCTGGAGATTATTCGTAAATCTATTTTAGCAACGGATACATGTTCGTATAGCCATTAAGGCGGACGGGCACTACACCCTCCCCATGAGAGGGGCATACGTGGCAACTAGTTGCGCAAACGAGAGTAGCAAGATAATGGACTTTCAGGGTCAAGTCGGGCTTCCACTTCAAAGAAGTCGAACTATGTGGACAAGAAATACTTAGTTATAGGAAAAGATTATTTAGCCTGCGAACATCCAGACGCGGAATATATATATCGAGGTGTCTTCGTAGCTGCTATCCATCATCAAGCAACGGAGAAGAGAGCTTAACAATATATACATGTTAATAAATATTTATCGTTCTACCTACTATACTTCTATCTTGAGTGTCGTCTCCCTAGACGTATTCTCCGAAATTACCAACGGTCGGGCCTAGTATATTCCCTTGCTCTTAGAATATTACTACCCCCATAACAGCGTGCACGTCCAACTAGAGCGCTCCAATCTACAACTTCTTAGTCAGTTAGTGAAAAACCGGGACACACAGATTCTTTTGAAAAGGACTCACCTGTTGGCTCCTGGTGATGTAGCGGTACATAAGGTATGATTGGTCCCGGCCCAGGGCTGTCAACTGGGCTGTTTGCTGGGCTGTTTGCTGGGCTGTTTGCTGGGCTGTTTGCTGGGCTGTTTGCTGGGCTGTTTGCTGGGCTGTTTGCTCGGCTGTTTGCTGGGCTGTTTGCTGGGCTGTGTGCTGGGCTGTTTGCTGGGCTGTTTGCTGGGCTGTTTGCTGGGCTGTTTGCTGGGCTGTGTGCTGGGCTGTTTGCTGGGCTGTTTGCTGGGCTGTTTGCTGGGCTTTTTGCTTGACTATTTGCTGGGCTGTTTGCTGGGCTGTTTGCTGGGCTGTTTGCTGGGCTGTTTGCTGGGCTGTTTGCTGGGCTGTTTGCTGGGCTTTTTGCTTGACTATTTGCTGGCCAGTTTGCTTGGCTGCTGCCTGAGCTGCTGCCGGCATCGTTGAGTGGGGTATCGAGTAGGATTGGTGCTTGCAACGACCCAGCCACTGGGGGTGCGTTTTGGGGAGATGGTATTCCTTGTCCTTGCATCGGGTGAGCAGCTTGAGCTACTTGGCTTTGCCCTTGCGGTTGGTTAATTCGTGGTTGAGGTTGACCCGGGGTGACACCTGAAGCGACTTGTCTTTGGGCTTGTGGTTGAGGTTGACCTGGAACAAGACCTGGACCGACTTGTCCTGGCGCCGGTACAACCCCAACAATGAATTGTCTTTGCGCTTGCGATTGAGATTGACCCACACCGACCCCGGGAGCCACTTGTCCTGGCACCGGAATGACAGGAACGACTTGTCCTTGCGCTTGCATTTGAGGTTCGCCCAGAACGACACCTGGAGCGACTTGTCCTGGCGCCAGAAAGACAGGAATGACTTGTCCTTGGGCTTGCAGTTGAGATTGACCCCGAACAACACCTGGACCCCCTTGTCCTTGGGCTTGCTGTTGAGATTAACCCGCAATGACACCAGGAACGACTTGTGCTTGCGCCAGAACGGCACCAGGAAAAACTTGCTCTTGGGCTTGCAGTTGGTTACTCACGGGGACCATGTTTGGGGGAACAGGAGCTGGGTTTGGATCAGCCGTAGCAGGACCCCATTGAATTGGGGCGCCAAGAGGTAGTAGCAACGTGGGAACAATTACCTGTGCAGTGGGGACTCCTTGCTGGCCCAGTGCTGGTGCAGGCTGGCCCTTAGCCACAACCTGAAGCTACTTGTTCATGGTGGTTGTCAACTTACTTATACAGTCCTTAGCAAGTTGAACAGTTGCCTTGTCGGCCTCCCGCATAGGAGCCACGTTATTCGTAGCTAATTTTGTGGCAAGCTAATCAGACGCTGGGCGCAATCCCGTCATTCCTGCTGTTATGGGGTTAGTAATATTGTAAGAACTAGCGAATATCCTAAGCCCGATCGTTGGTGATTCGGAGAATACGTCTAGGGAGACGAAACTCAAGATGGAAGCATAGTAGGTGACACGATAAATATTTGTTTAACGTGGATATATTGTTAAGGTCGCTTCTCTGTTGCTTGATTCTTGATAGTAACTGCAAAGACACCTCGATATTTATATTCGGCGTCTGGGTGTTCGCGGGCTCCATAATCTTTTCCTATAACTAAGTATCTTTCTTTCACCTAGCTCGACTTCTTTGAAGTGGGAGCCCGACGTGACACTGAACATCCGTCATCTTTCTACTCTCGTTTGCGCAACTTATTGCTACGTATGCCTCTCTCATGGGGAGAGTGTAGTGCCCGTCCACCTGGATGGCTATACGAACATCTATCGGTTGCGAAATAGATTGACGAATTATCTCCAAGGGTTCGCATGTCATACGATTATTCGCTGGGATAGAAGATGGCCAATCCTCATATTGTTGGCTCCGTTTTTTGACATTGCCTGCAGGAAGGATTCACTTGTCCTATCCGCCATTATACGACTCTTTCCTATTGATTGAACCAATGGTTACGACTATAGTTCTCGGTCTCTTGCCAACAATCCCTTTGGGAGTTCCCCGACTCCCTTTCCGAGCATAGTGCATTCCTACTGGTTACTGGGCATCTTTCCAGACCGAGGAAGCCTAACTAAGGTAGATACGTCCCGTGAGTTTATAGCCACTTTTCGATACCCAATCTTGTAGTGGTGGTAACTCTATGCGAGGTCGTCCGATTTGGATGCCTTCACTTGCAACAGGTGCTCTGAGGTCCCCTCTCATAAATCCTGTGAACAGGAACTGGTCGTAAGGACGGCCGCGACGTATACGGTGTTGCAAGTAGGGTCTGCTCTACCGATGTCTTTGGTGAGGGGATGCAACTTCCCAGGTGACGTATGGTGACCTACTGTCCCAAGGTCGGGGCTGGAGGGGGTTCTTGCTATCCCTTTTGTAGAGGTTCGTGCGCGAAGGTAGGGTAACTTGACCCCCTTATCCTTCTGGGATGGCTGTGCCTAACACGAGCTCCCTCCTCTTAAGTTTCGTCCCGAATACTTTTTGTCCATTTGTAATACATTCTATGTCCTTTAGGAGCTCTGTATGGTAGGGGTAAAAACCAGAAGCGTTTGCTTGTCCACTTGTGGAAAACCTTTCTCATACTACTCATCCAAGTTCGGCCCCGGCATCTCGGGCTTTTCACTATGAAATTGTTACACCTCTTCCCTGGCGTTTTCCTACCCCTCCGCTGGTTCCCAAGTATTCTCATCGTCTGAGCATCCTGCCCATTTTACAGAGTATCGGAGTTCCTTGAACTCCTTGTTTACCCTGCTGACCTTTCTCGGGTACGTGATTATCTCACTTTTAACCATTCTTTCAACCTCCCATTCCAGGTCGCCTTCGACATCCTCCTGCTCTCCAGGGGGTTGCTCTCGCTTGGGTTGGTCACAGTCTTTTTAGGGTTCGAGTAGCGAGACGTGAAATACTGGGTGGATTATCCAGCGAGCTGGGATATCGAGTTTGAACGCCCTATTCCGTTTTTTCTATAGGACTTTGAAAGGGCCATACAATCTTGGGGTGAACTTTCTTATCGGATGTTTGCTCTGGATCTTTTTTGCGTTCAACATTACTAAGTCACCGGTTGCGATGTCGGGCTGTGGTGTCGCTTTCCGGTTGTAGTATTTCTTCGTTGCCTCTCTCGTCTGCTCGAGGGTTGTCCTGGCGTTCTCCTGCACTGTTGTCATCCACTGCGTATACATTGTGGCTCCTGGGTTTTGAGCCTCTCTCTCCTTCATCCATTCAGTCTGTGGGTGGAATCCATAATTGGCGCAAAAGGGGGTTAGTTTATGTGCGCTTGCTTTGGAATTATGGTAGGCGTATTCGGCTAACGATAACAACTGATACCAGTCGTTTTGGTCGTAGTTGACGAAGTTACGAGGGTAACCTTCCAGCACTTGATTGGTACTTTCGGTTTGTCCGTCCGTCTGTGGATGATATGCCGTTGACATTGGCCGCTTAATTCCTAATGCTTTGCACAATGATTCCCAAAATTCGCCTGAGAACTTTGCGTCCATATGCGAGCTGATTTCGGAGGGGAATCCGTGAAGTTTCCAAACTTGCTTACGGAAGGTATCTGCGACATCCTTTGCAGTCGGGTTTTTCGCTAAGCCGATAAAGTATGCCATATTTGTAAAACGATCTACTACTACCATGATCTGGGTTTGTCCTTAGGACTCAGGTAACTGGGTAATGAAATCTACTGAGATGGAGGTCCATGCTGCATAGGGTACTTCTAAAGGTTGGAGTAACCCATACTTCGCGTGTCGTGGAGAATTGTCATGTTGACATTCGTCGCACGACCGGACATAGTCATTGATCCATTCAGTGAGTCTTTCCCAGTGAAAGTTTCTCGTGACTAGTGCAATCGTTTTATCTTGCCCGAAGTGTCCAGCCACCTTGGAGTCGTGACATCCCTTTGCAATCTCGATTATGATCTCTTTGTTCGACGGGATGAACAGTCTATTTTTATAGTAGAGTGGTCCATTTTCCAGCTCCCAGTGCCTTGGTAGTGTTTGTCGTTTTTCCTTTAATTGGCTAAACTCCCTTTTGTGTGCCGTCCAAGTGTCGTCCTCTTTTCCTTTGGTTCTTATCCTGTCCAGGAACGAGTCGTCCATGGTCTGCATTTGTATTACCCCAATCATGGCACTGGACAGCATTGTTATCTCGTCTCGTAGGCTAGCCTGTGTTTGAATATCTTCTTCGTCAAAGTATGAGTTGTCTTGTGGGTCTGGGTTTAGGAAACACATTTTTACTTTGAGTTCTTCACACGTAATTAGCAGTTTGGGACCTATGTCGGTTGAGCCGAAACCCTGAGTTCCCCTGTCTGTGTCTTCCAGATTATCGATTTCCATGGCATCGTATATTTGTATTTTTTCCACGATTAGCTGTGGGATGCGGTCGCCTGCCTTGAATTCGTAACTGGTGTCCCCATGGTTCCGCAGTATTACATTTATTTCGCCTCTGTAATCCGCATCTATAACTCCGCCGCCTACCGCTATTCCATGTTTGCTTGCCATGCCACTTCTTGCCGCCTGCCTGCCGTATGCCCCTCTGGGTACTCCCATTGCGATTCTGGTTTCCACTAACATCTCTCTTTGGGCTGGTATGGTGCCATCTTTCAAGGCGTATATGTCATGTCCTGCTGCCATCCTGGAACCTTTGGTTGGGACTATCGCATTTCGTTGAAGGCTTTTTATTCTGAGCCGGTTTGTTATTCGCTTTTTTCCTTCCACGAGGCTTACTAGAATTCTGTCTTTCCTGAGGCAAAGCGAGACTTCGAACTGTTCCTGTTTCAAAATTGTCTGTTCGCGATGCGTAGCTCCCTCCTCAAGGCGGTACTCCGGCCGCCAGCTGAATGCGTCAGCTTTTCCGCCCCTACTTCCGGGGCGGTATACGATTTTAAAATTGAAGTTGGCTAGCCATTGAGCCCATCGGATTTGTCGGGGCCTCCAGACCTTTGTTGTGAGCAAGTATTGCAGGTTCTGGTGGTCGGTGTATACCGTCACCGGTTCGTCTGCTCCCAACAAGTACTGTTTCCATTCGCGGAAGGCTTCCAAGATTGCCAATTATTCTTTATCATGAATTTCGTAATTTCGTTCGGCATCCTTCAGCTTTCGTGAGTGGAACGCAAGTGGGTGTAATCGTTTTCCCAAGTACTTGGAAAGGATACAGCCTAGTGCAAAGTTGCAAGCATCCGTCTCGATCACGGTTTTTCTGTCCGCGTAGAAGTGTGCTACAATAGGAGTTGAGGTAAATCTTCGCTTAAGTTCCACACAGGCTTTGTCCTGTTCATCTCCCCAGAACCACAAATGTTTTCCTCCCTTGGTCTTCAACCTGTCGGTAATCGGTTTGCACACTTTTCAGAAGTTTTCTATGAAGCATCGGTAGACATTCGCAAAACCAATAAAGATTTGTACGTCTTTTACCGACCGTGGGGCTCTCCAATTGAGGATACTCTTGACCTTCTTTTCGCTCCTAGTGACGCCACTTTTTCCCACGATGTATCCGAGGGATTCGACTGTATTGACATGGAACACGGATTTCTTTAGGGATACCGCGAGGTCATGGCGTTCTAGCCATGCTAGTACTTGTTGGACTAGAGCCTCGTGTTCATCCATAGTTTTTGAGTAAATTAGGATGTCATCCAATATACTACTACTCCGTGATCCAGGAATTCTCGTAGGATGGTGTTCATCATGGCTTGGAACATGGCGGGCGCATTGAACAAACCAAATGGCTTTACTTTGTATTCGTAATGTCCATATCGTGTGAAAAGCGGGTTTCCATTCATCTCTCTTTTTAATTCGAATCAAATGGTAACTGTCTTTTAGGTCTAATTTGGTGAAGATTGTCACACCGGCTACTCTTTCCCTATGCTCGGTCATGAGCGGTGAAGGGTACTTGTTAAGTATGGTTAACTTATTTAATTGTCGGTAGTCCACGCATAGTCGTAGTCTTCCATCAGGTTTTGGGACAAACAGGATTGGAGAGGCAGTGCGGGATTTGCTCTGAACTATTTTTCCTTCGGCTCACATTTTGTGAAGATATTTCTTTAATTCTTCTAGTTGGTATGTCGACATTGGGTAAATAGGTCCCCAGGGTGGAGTGGCTCCGTCTTTGAGGTCAATCGCATGATCGAAGGTTCGCCAAGGAGCCAGCATTTCTCCTTTTTCATTTGCAAACAATTCCTTGTATTGCCAATATGGCTTTGGTAATCCTTCCAGATGTATTTCCTCTTGTCTTCTGGATCCCATCCTGCCGATCATTCTGGCTTCTTCATCGAAAGCCACAGTCTCGTCGCATTCAAACATCTTAGCGATGCCTTCATCCTGAACATGTTCTACACATTTCATGTATTCGAAACACCATTTTTCAGGGGTTTCAATGTTTTTTATCGGATGTTTGTGGTGCCACCAGCCGAACGGTATGATCATATCATATTTGCCTGCGTCAGCAATCCCGCAGGAGACAATCGTAGTCTGGCCATTGGTACCGATCTCTAGTTGAATCGGATGTGAATAGTATTTTCCTGCTGGGAGGAGACTTCGCCATTGAATGCGGTTATTTTAAGCGGGTTCTCTCTTATTTCGTAAGGGACTTTGAGGGTGCGTGCGGTATTTTGGTTTAAGAGGAATATGTTGGAGCCAGAGTCTAGTAAGACTTTATTTTATGCCATGTGTCTGATATGACTAGGATGGTATTTCCATCGGGGCACTCATAGTGCTGTGGATTTGGTTTGAACTTCGTTCGCTTGCGGCCGCGGCTTCGTGATTCATAAACTCTCTTCATTGTGGTAACTCTTTGGGTTTGTTACCGCGCCTGCGCAGTTTCGGCTCATGAAGCCTCCTCAGACAAACTGCTTTCTCCATTCACCAAACATATTTGAACATATAAGGTGGTTTGGTGATGGTTGGGGATTTCCAAGGATAGTAATTGTCGTCAAAGGCAAGATCCTGTCTGTTTGTATATCGGGCAGCCCACTCCTAGCGGTCTTTATTCCCTGCCGAGGGATTCCCATATACTAGGGGTAGTTCGTCTGATGATTCGTGCTTTGCTGCTCGGATGCGCCTTCCATTCTGACAGACTTATCCACACTTATCGGTTGTTACGAGAATTCTACCGTACCTCTCGCCTAATTCCTCCAGCCCGAGCTAAAGTTTCTTCACGAGGTGGGTAGTGGTTCGGTGTGTGCAATGAACGTGCCCAACTACTATGAGAGAAATCTTGAGGTCGCGCGCTTTGTCCGACATGACAACCAAATGGGGTGTTATGTTGTCGAGTTAGTGCAACCCATTGCACTCGTGGGTTATTTTTCCTCCTGAGATTCTGTTCTTGTGATCGTTTTCGATCGTGTGATTTTAGGACCTGCCTCTGGGGACGATTACGCTGGTGTCACTCTCGTCTGATCCCAGCTTCTCACTCATCACCTTGGCTCGAGTTCCGTACTTGGCTCTTTTCTTGCTGTCTTTGTCTCCTCTTAGGTTTTCTACCAACTGTCGTTAGTCCTAGGGGTCCCTCCAACAAGTGGAGCAATTTTCGGGTCGTGTTGCTCAAGGTGGGTTCCTACGCTCCTGTCGCGAATTTATCTGGCATATAGACTTCTGAATGTCTTCACTGTTCAACACCCAGGTGCCACCTGACTCCCAGTCGGAACTTATCACGCATTTGGGCCCAAGGCACACAAAGGGTATGAGCTGAACCGTTCCCTTGAGATTGGTTCGATTCCCGGTTCGATGGCCGGACTACCAACATGCCGTCGCCACTGGTACCAGTGAGCTTAGAGCTCCTCATCCTCCATAAAGGTCCATGCTACTGGCCTTTGGCTCGCTTGTCGCGAGGTTTCTCCACAACTATCCTCAGCCACGTCGGCTACCTTTGGCTTTCGAGGCTTTGGGTGGTTTGATCTTCCTCCCGGTAACTTGAATGATTTCCTTTGGATGGTACTAACTCGAATTCCTTTCTGACAGTGCTTGCATCCGTGGTTTGTTAGGGTGCATCTAGTGTATTGTCCCTTGGCTTTTCATTCAGCAAGTATTTTTTGGTCGATACTGGTGTGCGCGTCGGCCCAAACTCGATGCATAATTTTTTGTGATGGCGCCGCCTTCGCTTTCTCTACCTTTTCTTCCTTTTTCTTTGCCTGATATAGCCTTTTCTCTTCAGTGGTATATTTGGGTTTTTTCGTTATTTTTGGCGTCGTCGGTTCGTCCCGTTTCCTTTTCCCACTTGAATTCGACCCCAAGAAATTATTGTCCTTAAGTCGTTTTCCTTCCTGGAAATCTTCCTCATCGCGGACCGCTTGGCGGAGAGCTTCTATCCAATCTCGGTCGTCGGCGTATTCTTGATGCATTGACATTCGCTGTAGAGCCTTATCCGGTATTTGGTCTCTGATTAATTTCCTCAAGGCGATTCCAGTAACTTTTGCTTTGACTTTCCAATTTTCGAATTCCAATAAAAATTGGTTAATGTGATTCTTGTATCGGACTTTCAACATTTCTCGTAGTCCTATTTCATCTTCATGTGTGGGACCGAACCGGCGTATAGCTTGTTCGGCAAAGACGGCCCATAATTGGTAACCTTCCTGTCGTATATGGCCTAATTCGCCAGTCATTTGGTTCCGGTAGGTCATAGCGAAGGATACTACTTGGGCTCCTTTAAGTTTGGACAGGCCGTATTTAATATGATCCGCCTCGTCCTGCCATTGGTATGGGTTTCGATAGAAAAAATCCTTGCAGGTAGTTAGCCAAAACTGGATATCCTGGTGTTTGGCATGTTGGTAATCTGATAGGGGTTCCGCTGGATGTTTCGTCGTTGTTCCTATGGCCTTCCCTAAGGCCCTGGAGAACAGTATTTCGTCCCCCGTAGCTTCTCCATATTTCTCCTTATCCGTTTTCTCCTTTTCTGCAGGCTTCTTATTGCGTTTGTCGGGTCTCTCTTCCCGTCGTCCTCTTCTTGCATCGTCACTGCCTCCTCCTTCACCATCTTCAGGATCAGGGGTGCCTCCCGCTGCCCCGTGCATTGTAGGGGTGGGTCGTCCTCCGCCTCCTCCTCCTGTTGCTCCGGCACTTTGTTCCGGGGTTGGCTTTGACCGCTTACCTTTCACTTGGCTCATCAAGGAGGTAACCGCCGTAGTTAACTCAGCTATATGGCTCTCTTGTCTTTCTCTAGCTTCTTTGTTTGCCTCCAACTCGGCCATCATAGTGTTGAGTATTCTTTCGTGGTTCTGTAGTTCTCGTTGATGTTGGGCTTTTGTGTCTAGCAGTTTCTGTCCCAACCGTTCATCCCTGCCCATTGCCACTGCCCCTTCCAGTTGTATAGTTTGGTGGAGGTGTGATGTAACCTGTTCATGTCGGGTTTGACGGCTATCTTGTCCTTCCATCCTCCCACCAACCCTCTTGAGCGCGTCTTGCAGCCCCTTTGTTGCTGCTTCCACCTGGACCATGCTGGTATCTATTTGTTCCAGCTCCGTTCCTATGTATCTGGCGCCCGTCATCATGTCCTTTTTGACTTTGAGCAGTTCTCTTACCAAATGTTGGATTTGGGGTGGAAGGGACTGGAACGATAGGTGTTCCTGGTCGATGCTCTGGACTAGGTTGTCCTCGTCCAGGTGTAGACTTCGGTTGATGCGGTCAAGTCGTCGGGATATTTCAGGAGATAATAGCGGCTTGGCTGGTGCTTGAGACTGTTGAGACTGGGACCGTCTCAACCCTGCTCGATGGAAGCGTCCGGGTGGCAGTCCGGGAGATATTCTGGTATCGGTGGATCTAGCGATCCTTGTCTCTTGTGATGTCACCGGTGGAGCTTAGGACTGAGAGAGTTCGTCAGTCTCCATAGCATCTGGTCCTGCTCCCTCGGGGTTAGACCTCGACATTTTTGAAGTGCAAAGTGTTTCTTATCCTTCTGGTGATAAAATGAGTTTTGATTGAGTTGCGATTCGTTTTTGCGGTTGATATCGCTCGTTTGTCTCTGTAACGTAGAGAGTAACAATATACTGTTATGGGGGTAGTAATATTCTAAGAACTAGCGAATATCCTAAGCCCGACCTTTGGTGTTTCGGAGAATACGTCTAGGGAGACGAAACCCAAGATGGTAGTATAGTAGGTGAAACGATAAATATTTGTTTAACCTGTATATATTGTTAAGGTCTCTACTCTGTTGCTTCATTGTTGATAGTAGCTGCGAAGACACCTCGATATTTATATTCCGCGTCTAGGTGTTCACGGGCTCCATAATCTTCTCCTATAACTAACTAACTTTCTTTCACCTAGCTCGACTTCTTTGAAGTGGGAGCCCAACTTGACCCTGAACATCCGTCATCTTTCTACTCTCGTTTGCGCGACTTATTGCTACGTATGCCTCCCTCATGAGGAGGGTGTAGTACCCGTCCACCTAGATGGCTATACGAACATGTATCTGTTGCAAAATAGATTTGCGAATAATCTCTATGTGTTCGCATGTCATACGATTATTCGCTGGGATAGAAGATGGCCAATCCTCCTGTTGCTGGCTCCGTTTTTTCACATTGCTTGCAGGAAGTATTCACATGTCATACGATTATTCGCTGGGATAGAAGATGGCCAATCCTCCTGTTGCTGGCTCCGTTTTTTCACATTGCTTGCAGGAAGTATTCACTAGTCTTATACGGCATTATACGACTCATTCCCATCCATCGAACCAATGGTTACGACTATAGTTATCGGTCTCTTGCCAACAACCCCTTTGGGAGTTCCCCGACTCCCTTTCCGAGCATAGTGCATTCCTACTGGTTACTGGGCATCTTTCCAGACCGAGGAAGCCTAACTAAGGTAGATACGTCCCGTGAGTTTATAGCCACTTTTCGATACCCAATATTGTAATCGTTGGAACTCTATGCCATGTCGCCTGATTTGGATGCTTTCACTTGCATCAGCTGCTCTGAGGTCTCCTCTCATATATCCTGCGAACAGGAACCGGTCGAACGGCCGGCCGCGACGTATATGGTGTTACAAGTAGGGTCTTCTTTACTGATGTCTTTGGTGAGGGGACGCAACTTTCCAAGTGATGTATCGTGACCTACTGTCCCAATGTCGGGGCTGGAGGGGGGTCTTGCTATCTGTTTTTTAGACATTTGTGCGCGAAGGTAGGGTTACTTGACCCCCTTATCCTTCTGGGATCTCTGTGCCTAACACTGTTACCACTCATGACTGCACCCAGGGCAACACTAGCTGGTGCGACCATCTTCACCAAGTTAGACCTAAAAGACGGTTACCATTTGATTTGAAACAAAAAAGGGGATGAATGGAAACCCGCTTTGCGCACCCATCTGGACATTACCAATACAAAGTGTTGCCATTTGGTTTCCTCAATGTCCCCGCCACATTCAAAGCCATGATGAACACTATCCTGGCGGAATATCTAGATCAGAGAGTTGAAGTATATCTGGATGATATCCCAATTTACTCAAAAATTGATGGAAGAACACAAGGCTCTAGTTTAATAAGTACTAGTCAGGCTAGAACACAATGACCTCGCTGTACCCTTAAAAAAATATGTGTTCCATGTCCATAGAGTGGAATTCCTAGGATAGATCGTCGGAAAAAGCGGCGTCAATATGAGCGAAAAGAAAGTTGAGAGCAGCCTCAAAGGGAAAGCCCAACGGTCTGTAAAGGACATACAAATCCTCATTGGCTCTGCAAATATCTCTCAGCGGTTCCGAGAAGACTCCTCCAAAGTGTACAAACCAATTACGGATACGCTAAAAACTAAAGAAGGGAAAGACTTATTGTTTTGGGGAGAAATAGAGTACAAAGTTCTGGAGGAGCTTAAGCGGAGATGTGCGTTGGCCCCTATCCTAGCCTAATTTTATCCGGACAGAAAGAGCATAATCGAGAGAGACCCAAGCGATTTCTCACTCGGCTCTATCCTTTCCAGAAGTTGGGAAAACGATTACAACGGGTCGCATTCCACTCACGAAAGCTAAATGATACCGAACGAAATCATCTGCTTCATGAATAAGACCTTCTTGCAATCTTGAAGGCTCTCCGTGGAAGGAAACATTACCTGTTTGTAGCAGACGAACCTAGAACAATATACACCGACCACCAGGACCTACAATTCTTCCTCACGCCTAAACTCTTGAACCCCCGCGGATCCCATGGGCCCAGTGGTTAGCCATTTTTAATTTTAAAATTGTTTACCGCCCCAGAAGGATGGGGGGGAAGACTGGCACTCTAAGCCGGCGGCCTGAGTACCACCTTGAGCAGCGAGCGATGCCTCGGTAACAGACAATTTGAAGCCAGAACACTGGGAAGTTTCAATTTGCCAAAGAAAGGACCAAATCCAGGTTAGCCTTGTGGAAGGAAAAAAGGGGACAACAAACGGGCTGTTATGGTGGAAGTAATATTGTGAGAACCAGCGAAGATACTAGGCCCGATGGTTGGTAATTTGGAGAATAGATCAAGGGAGACGAAGCTCAAGATAGAATTAAAAAGTAGTTAAAACGGTAAATGTTTGTTAACGTGTATATATTGTTAAGCTCTCTTTTCCGTTGCTTGATTCCTGATAGCAGCAAGGAAGAAACCTCGATATTTATATTCCGCGTCTGGGTGTTCGCGGGCTACATAATCTAGTCCTATAACTACGTATCTTTCTTTCACCTAGCTCGACTTGTTTGAAGTGGGAGCCCCACTTGACCCTGAACATCCGTTATCTTTCTACTCTCGTCTGCGCAACTAATGGCCACATATGCCTCTCTCATGGGGAGGGTGTAGCGCCCGTCCACCTAGATGGCTATAGGAACATGTATCCATTGCTTAAATAGATTTACGAATAATCTCGATGGGTTCGCATGTCAGACAATTATTCGCCAGGATGCAAGATGGCCAGTCTTGATATTGTTGGCACTGTTTAGACTTGGTCTGCAGCGAGCATTCCCCCTCTCTTGACAGGCATTACACGACTCTTCTCTATTGATAAAACCAAAGGTTACGACTATAGATATCAGTCTCTTGCCAACAGCCCCTTTGGGAGTTCCCCGACTCCCTTTCCTAGCATAGTCACTAGCATTCTCACTGGTTACTGGGCATCTTTCCAGACTGAGAAAGCCTAACTAAGGTAGAGACGTCCCGTGAGTTTGTATCCGCTTTCAGATACCCACTCTTGCAGTGGTTGTAACTCTGTGCGATATCCTCCCATCGAGATGCTTCCACTTGCATTAGATGCTCTAAGGTCTCATCTCATATATCCTGTGACCAGGATCCGGTCGGTCGGACGGCCGCGATGTATACGGTGTTGCAAGTAAGCTCTTCTTTACTCATGTCGTTGGTGAGGGGACGCAACTTCCCAGGTGACGTGTGGTGATCTATGGTCCCAACATCGGGGCTGGAGGGGGGTGTTGCTAGGCCTTTTCCAGAGATTTGTGCACGAAGGTAGGGTAACTTGACCCCCTGATCCATGTGGGAGCTCTGTAATTAACACAAGCTCCCTCCTCTCCAGTTTCGTCCCAAATACTTGTGTCTAACTATAATACATTTTTAATTCGTTTATGAGCTCCGTATGGTAGGGGTATAAACCAGAAGCGTTTAGTTGTCTACTTGTGGAAAACATTTCTCATACTAGTCATCCAAGTTTGGCCCTGGCATGTCAGGGTTTTCTCTATGAATCTTTTCCCCCACTTCTCAGGCGTTTTCCAACCCCTCCAGTGGTTCCCAGGTGTTTCCATCCTCTGAGCATCCGGTCCATTTCACAAACTATCGGAGCTCTTTGACCTCCTTGTTTACCCTTCCGACCTTTCTTCTATAGGTGATTATCTCACTTTTCACAATTCTTTCAACCTCTCAATCCAGGTCACCTTCGACGTCCTCTGGTTCCCGTCGGGGTTGTTCTCGGCTGGGTCGGTCAGAGACTTCATAGGATTCGAGAAGCGAGACGTCAAATACTGGGTGGCTTTTCCACTGCGCCGGGATATCGAGTTTGAACCCCCTACTCCATCTTTTTTCTAATACTTTAAACATGCCGTAAAATTGTTGGGTGAACTTTCTTGTTGGTCGTTTCCTCTTAACTTTTTTTTGCGTTTAACATTACCTAGTCACCTATCTCAATATCAGGCGCTGGTGTCGCTCAACGGCCAAAGTACTTCTTTATGGCCTCTCTTGGTTGTTCAAGAGTTATCCTCACCTTCTACTCCACCCTCTTCTTCCAGTGTGTATAAATACTGGCCCCTGGGTTTTGAGGCTCTCTTTCTTTCATCCATTCCATATCCGGATGGAACTCGTAGTTTGCGCAAAAGGGCTTTAGTTCATGTGCTCTTGCCTTGGAATTATTGTAGGCGTCTTCACCTAACGGTAGAAGCTGATACCAGTCGTCTTGGTCATAGTTGATGAAGTTACGATGGTAACCCTCCAGAACTTGGTTGGTTCTTTCGGTTTGTCAGTCCGTTTGTAAGTGATATGCCGTGGGCATTCGCCTTTTAATTCCTAATGCTTTGCATAATGATTTCGAAAATTGGCATGAAAACCTTGCCCCCTTGTCTGACACGATTCCGGAGGGGACTCTGTGAAGTTTTCAGACTTCTTTATCGAAGGTATCCGCGAGGTCATTTGCAGTCGCATTTCTCCGTAGGCCAATGAAATGTGCCATTATTGTAAATCGATCCACTAGTACCATGATCTGGGTTTGTCCCTGGGACTTGGGAAACTGGGTAATGAAATCAACTGAGGTAGAGGTCCATGCCGCGTAGGTTACTTCCAATGGTTGGTGTAATCCATACTGAGAGTGTCGTGGTGATTTGTTATGTTGACATTCGTCACAAGACCAGATATAGTCGTTGATCCATTTCTGAATTTTTCCCAGCGGAAGTCTCGCGTGACGAATTCGATTGTTTTTTCTTGTCCGAAATGTCGGCTCCTTTGGAGTCTTGACATTGTTTCACTATTTCCGTCAAGAGTTCTTCTTTTGACGGGATGAATAGTCTATTCTTGTAATAGAGTAATCCATCTTCCATTTCCCAGTGCTTTGGTAGTGTTTCCAGTTTTTATTATAATTGCCTTAGCTCCTCTTTTTGTGCCACCCAGGTGTTATCCTCTTTACCTGCCGTTCTCATTCTGTCCAGGAATGAGTGGTCCCTGGTCTGCATTTGTATTGGTCTAATCATGGCGGAGGACAGCATTGTTATCTCGTCTCGCAAGCTAGCGTGTGTGTGGATATGTTCTTCGTCAAATTAGGAGTTGTCGTGTGGGTCTGGATTTAAGAAACACATTTTTACTTTGAGTTGTTCATACATAATTAGCCGTTTGGGACCGATCTCGCTTGAGCCAAATTCTTGAGATTCCCTTTCCATGTGTTGCAACTTATTGATTTCCATGGCATCAGGTGTTTCTAATTTTTTCCAGGATTAGTTGTGCAATATGGTGGGTCGCCTGCCATGAATTTGTAACTAGTGTTCTCCTGGTTCCGTGGTGTTTCCTTTATTTCGCGGGTATAATCCGTATCTATTACTCCACCACCCGCGGCTATCCCATGTTAGCTTGCCATGCCACTTCTTGCCGCCAATCTGCCATAGGTTCCTTTGGGCAATCCTATTGCAATTAGGGTATCTACTAAAATTGCTTTTTGGGCTAGTATGATGCCATCCTTTAGAGTATGAATGTCGTGTCCGGCTGCCATACTGGAACCTTTTGTCGGGACTATCCTCTTTCGTTAAAGTCTTTTTATTCTGAGCCGGTTGGTTGTCCGCTTTATGCCATGCACAACACTCACCTGGATTCGGTCCTTTCTGTGGCAAAGTGAGACTTCAAAATGTTCCGGTTTCAAAATTGTCTCCTTCTGATGTGTAGCTCCCTCCTCAAGGGGGCACTCCGCCCTCCGGCTTAATGCGTCAGGCTTTCCTCCCCTCCATCCAAGGGGGTTACCAATTTTAAAATTAAAATTGGCTAGCCATAGGGCCCATCGGATTTGTCAGGGGTTCCAGACTTTAGTCGTGAGGAAGTATTGTAGATTCTAATGGTCGGTATATGCTGTTACAGGTTCATCTGCTCCCAACAGGTAGTGGTCCCATTCGCGGAAGGCCTCTAAGATTGTGAATCGGTTTTTATCATGGATCTCCTAATTTCCTTTGGAATCGTGCAGCTTTCGTGAGTGAAAGGCAGCTGGGTGTTGTCGTTTCCCTAGGGACTTATAAAGCATACAGCCTAGCGCTATCTGGCTAGCGTGTAATTTCAATTACATTTTTTCGGTCCGGAAAAAAATGTGCTAGACTAGGCGCCGAGGGAAATCTCTACTTAAGTTCCTCAAAGAGGCTATTCTGTTTGTCTCTCCAAAACCATAAATGTTTTCCTCCCTTGGTTTTCCACCTGTCGGTAATTGGTTTGTAAACTTTTGAGAAGTTTTCTGTGAATTGTCGATAGAAATTTGCAAAACCAAGGAAGATTTGTAGGTCGTGTACCGAAGGTTAGGCTCGCCGATTGAGAATACTCGCCACTTTTTTCGCTCATAGTGACTCTGCTCTTTCCTACGATGTATGCTAGAAATTCTACTGTATCGACATTGAACACAGATATCTTTAAGGATACCGCGAGGTCATGGCGCTCTACCCTGGTTAGTACTTGTTTAACCCGAGCTTCATGATCTTCTATTGTGTTGGAGTAAATGAGAATATCATCTAAATATACCACAACTCCGTGATCTAAAGATTCCGGCAGGATAGTGGTAGTGATGGCTTGGAATGTGGCCGGTGCATTGACCAAATCAAATGGCATTACTTTGTATTCATAATATCGATAGTGGGTGCGAAAGCCGTTTTCCATTCTTCTCTTCCGTTGATCCAAATCAAATTGTAACCGTCTTTTATATCGAGTTTGGTAAAGATGGTCGCACCGGCTACTCCTTCCCTCGGTTTGGTCATGAGTGTTATGGGGGTAGTAATATTCTAAAGCCAAGCGAATATTCTAAGCCCGATCGTTGATAATTCGGAGAATACGTCTAGGGAGACAAAACCGAACAATAGCAGTGTAAGAGAGGTAGAACGATAAATATTTGTTTAACGTGTATATATTGTTAAGGTTACTTCTCCGTGGCTTGATGATGATAGCAGCTACGAAGAGAGCTCAATATTTATATGCCGCGTCTGGGTGTTCGCGGGCGAAATAATCCTTTCCTATGACGAAGTATCTTTCTTTCACCTAGCTCGACTTCTGTGAAGTGGCAGCCCGACTTGACCCTGAACGTCTGTTATCTTTCTACTCTCGTTTGCGGAACTTATTGCTACGTATGCCCCTCTCATAGGGGGGGTGTAGTGCCTGTCCACCTAAAATGGCTATACGAACACGTATCCGTTGCTAGATAGATTTACAATAATCTCCATATGTTCACATGTCAGACGATTATTCGCTGGGATAGAAGATGGCCAATCCTCATATTGTTGGCTCCGTTTAGACCTTACCTGCAGGAAGCACTGACTAGTCCTATCCGGCATTACACGACTCTTTCCTCTCGATCGAACCAATGGTTACGACTATAGTTATCGGGTTCTTGCCAACAATCCCTTTGGGAGTTCCCCGACTCGCTTTCCGAGCATAGTGCATTCCGCCTGGTTAGTGGGCGTCTTTCCAGACCGAGGAAGGTGTTATGGGAGTAGTAATATTCTAAGAACAAGCGAATATACTAGGCCCGATCATTGGTAATTCGGAGAATACATCTAGGGAGAGGAAACCCAAAAATAGAGCTGTAAAATAGGTAGAAGGATAAATATTTCTTTTAAAGTGTATATATTGTTAAGGTCTATTCTGCGTTGCTTGATGACCTTCTAACTACTCGGGCTCTTGCCCGCTACTTATACCCTTTGCCGGGGTACTTCATACACCTATAGTTCTTAAGTACGTTTTGTACTTTAGCGCACTCGCATGAATGTGCGAACAGTATTTGACCCTGACAATTCGCACACCACTTCGACTTTAATCATAGCTAAGTTAATTGCGTCCAATTACTTGCTTTCGATCTTTTAAGTCATATGAACTTGGTCTGTATATGTAGCCTGGCTTGCTAGCATACAAGTCCTTCCTTCCGGTCATGTTGTGATCAACATTTCTCCTGCCGGGTAATCATATGCTTGCGTCTTACATATCAGACTACATATGGTGGTGGGCTTAACTTTGAAGCGCGATAACTTCCTATACAACAGTTCAAACTCCACCGTATGACTTGCTACTTATAGAGATTGATTTCTTCTATAGGAGTCGGCAGAAACCCCTCGGTCGCAGTGCTCGTGCCGATGCCTGGAGACGGATTTGCAATCCGAGTATAGTAATAATAACTATAGCGGGTGTGTGGGTCGAACACGTGAGCTCCGGTAAAAAAGTCCTAGACTCTTCCAATAGGCACCGATGTAGCGTGTTGCAAGTAAGGTCTTCTTTATCTAGGTCTTTGGTGAAGGGACGCAACTTCCCCGGCGACGTATGGCGACCTACTGTCCCAACGTCAGGGCCGGAGGGGGGTATTGCTAACTTTTTTTTAGAGCTTGGTGCGCAAAGGTAGGGTAACTTGACCCCCTTATCCATCTGGGAGCTCTGTGCCTAACACGAGCTCCCTCCTCTTAAGTTTCGTCCAGACTACTTTTTGTCTAACTATGATACATTCTTTTGCCCTTTATGAGCTCCGTATGGTAGGGGTAAAAACCAGAAGCCTTTGCTTGTCCAATTGTGGAAAACCTTTCTCATGCTACTGATCCAAGTTCGGCCCCGGCATCTCCGGGTTTTCCCTTTGAAATTTTTCCACCTCTTCCCTGGCGTTTTCCAACCCCTTCGGTGGTTCCCAGGTATTTTCATCCTCTGAGCATCCTGCCCATTTTACAAAGTATCGGAGTTCCTTGAACTCCTTGTTTACCCTTCTGACCTTTCTCGTGTAGGTGATTATCTCACTTGTACCGATTCTTTCAACTTCTCATTCCAGGGCACCTTCGATGTCGTCTGGTTCTCGTGGGGGTTGTTCTAGGTTGGGTCGGTAAGAGACTTTATAGGGTTCGAGTAGCGAGACGTGAAATACTTGGTGGATTTTCCAGCGAGCCGGGATATCGAGTTTGAACGCCCTATTCCCCTTTTCCTCCAAGACTTTAAAAGGGCCATACAATCGTGGGGTGAACTTCCTTGTCACTCGTTTGCTCTTAATGTTTTTTGGGTTCAACATTACTAGGTCACCGGCCTCGATGTCGGGCTGTGGTGTCGCTTTCCGATCGTAGTATTTCTTCATGGCTTCTCTTGTTTGCTCGATAGTTGTCCTCGCGTTTTCCTGCACTGTTTTCATCCAGTGCGTATACATTCTGGCTCCTGGGTTTTGAGCCTCTCTCTCCTTCATCCATTCAGTTTCTGGATGGAACCTGTAGTTGGCGAAAAAGCATGTTAGTTTATGTGCGCTTATTTTGGAATTATTATAAGCGTATTCGGCCAACGGTAGCATCTGATACCAGTCGTCCTGATCATAGTTGACAAAGTTTCGAAGGTATCCTTCCCGCACTTGGTCGGTTCTTTCGGTTTGTCCGTCTGTTTGTGGGTGGTACGCCGTTGACATTCGTCCTTTAATTCCTAATGCTTTGCACAATGATTCCCAGAATTCGCCCGAGAACTTTGCATCCATGTCCGACACGATTTCGGAGGGGAGCCCGTCAAGTTTCCAAACATCTTTGAGAAAGGTATCTGCGATATCTTTTGCGGTTGCATTTGTCCCTCAGCCAATAACGTGTGCCATTTTTGTAAAACGATCCACTACTACCATAATCTGGGTTTGTCCTTGGGACTCGGGTAACTGGCTAATGAAATCCACTGACATGGAGGTCCATGCTGCGTATGGTACTTCTAATGGTTGGAGTAAACCATACTTCGCCTGTCGTGGAGATTTGTTATATTGGCATTCGTCGCACGATCGGACATAGTCGTTTATCCATTCGCTGAGTCTTTCCCAATGGAAGTTTCTTGTAACCAATTCAATGGTTTTTTCTTGACCTAAGTGTCAGGCTACCTTGGAGTCGTGACATCCTTTCGCGATCTTGGTTAAGACTTCTTCCTTAGAAGGAATGAATAGTCTACCCTTGTAATACTGTAGTCCATCTTCCAGCTCCCAGTGCTTTGGTAGTGTTTCCTGTTTTTCCTTTAACCGGCTTAACTCCGCTTTCTGCGCCATCCAAGTGTCATCCTCCTTTCCTGCCGGTCTTACTCTGTCCAGGAATGAGTCGTCCAGGGTTTGCATTTGTACTGCTGCACTCATGGCACTGGAGAGCATCGTTATTTTCGTCTCGTAGGCTGCTGTGTGTGTGAATGTCTCCTTCATCAAAATATGAGCTGTGTTGCGGGTCTGGGTTTAGGAAACACATTTTGACCTTGAGTTCTTCAGAAGTAATTAGCCGTTTGGGGCCAAGGTCGCTAGAGCTGAATCCCTGAGCTCCCCTTTTCTTATTAGCCAAATTATCAATTTCCATGGCATCGTGCGTTTCTATTTTTTCAACGATTAGTTGTACGATTCGCTCGCCTGCCTTGAATTCGTAACTGGAGTCCCCATGGTTCCGGAGTATTACTTTTAATTCGCCAGTATAGTCCGCATCTATATCCCCGCCGCCCACTGCTATTCCATGTTTATGCGCCATGCCACTTCTTGCCGCCAGCGTACCATATGTTCCTCTAGGCAGTCCTATTGCAATTCCGGTATCCACTAACATCTCTCTTTGGGCTGATATGGTACCATCCTTTAAGGCCTAAATGTCATCTCATGCTGCCATTGTGGAACCTTTTGTTGGGATTGTCGCATCTTGTTGTAGTCTTTTTACTCTGAACCAGCTTGTCGTTCGCTTTTCTCCTTCCACAATACTGATCTGAATTCAGTCTTTTTTGGGGCAAAGTGGAACTTCAAAATGTTCTGGTATCAAAATTGTCTGTTCGCGATGCGTAGCTCCCTCCGCAAGGCGGTACTCCGGCCGCCGGCTTAATGCATCAGGTTTGCCTCCTCTGCTGCCGGGACGGTATACTATTTTGAAATTGAAATTGCCTAGCCATTGTGCCCATCGGATCTGCCGGGGGTTCCAGACCTTGGTCATGAGGAAGTATTGCAGGTTCTGGTGGTCCGTGTATACCTTCACCGCATCGTCCGCTCCCAGTAGGTAGTGTTTGCATTCGCGGAAACCTTCCAGGATTGCCAATAACTCTTTGTCGTGAATTTCATATTTCCGTTCGGCATGGTTCAGCTTTCGTGAGTGGAATGAAACGGGGTCCAATCGTTTTCCCAACTACTGGGGAAGGATACAGCCCAGTGCGAAGTCACTAGCGTCTGTCTCGATCACGGTTTTTCTGTCCGGGTAAAATTGTGCCAGAATAGTGGCTGAAGTAAATCTTCGCTTAAGTTCCTCGAAGGCTTTGTCCTGCTCTTCTCCCCAAAACCATCAATGTTTTCCTCACGTGGTTTTCAACGTGTTGGTAATTGGATGGCAAACCTTTGAAAAGTTTTCTGTGAAGCGTCGATAGAAATTTGCAAAACCAATAAAGATTTGAACATCTTTTACCCATCGTGGAGCTCTCCAATTGAGGATACTTGCAACCTTTTTTCGCATATAGTGACACCGCTTTTTCCCACGATGTATCCGCGGAATTCGACTGTGTTGACATGGAACACGGATTTGTTTAAGGATAACGCAAGGTCATGCCGTGCTAGCCTGGCTAGTACTTGTTTGACCAGCGCCTCGTGTTCTTCCATTGTCTTTGAGTAAATTAGGATGTCATCCAGATATACTACAACTCCGTGATCCAAGAATTCCCGTAGGGTAGTGTTCATCATGGCTTGACACGTGGCAGGTGTGTTGACCAACCCAAATGGCATTCCTTTATATTCATAATGTCCGCATCGGGTGCGGAAAGCCGTTTTCCATTCATCTCCCTTTTTGATCCTAATCAAATGGTAACCGTCCTTTAGGTCTAGTTTGGTCAAAATGGTCGCACCGGCTACTCTCTCCCTCAGTTCGGTCATGAGCAGTAAAGGGTATTTGTTGAGTATAGTTGACTTATTCAGTTGATGGTAGTCTACGCACAACCGTAGTCTTCCCTCAGATTTGGGAACGAAAAGGATGGGTGCGCCCGCAGCAGATTTGCTATAAACTATTTTTCCTTCGGCTAACATTTTGTCAAGATATATGTTTAGTTCTTCTAATTGGTAAGCCGACATTGGGTATATAGATCCCCTGGGTGGAGTGGCTCCGTCTTTCAGGTCAATCGCATGGTCGAAAGTTCGCCTAGGGGCCAGCATTTCTGCTTTTTCATTCTCAAACAATTCCTTGTATTGCCAATACAGCTTTGGTAATCCTTCCAATTGTACCTCCTCCTGTCTAGTCGATCCGAACCTTCCTATCATTCTGGCCTGTTCATCGAAAGCTACTGTCTCGTCCCATTCAAACATGTCGGCGATGCCTTCATCTTGTACATGTTCTACACATTTGGTGTGTTCGAAACACCATTTCTCCAGGGATTTGATATTTTTTATTGGATGTTCGTGGTGCCACCACCCGAACGGTATGATCATATCATATTTGCATGCATCCGCAATCTCGCAGGATACCATAGTTGTATGGCCATTGGTACCGATTTCGAGATCAATCGGATGTGAATAGTATTTTCCCCTCGTGGAGGATACTTCGCCTTTGAAGGCGGTTATTTTAAGCGGGTTTTCTCTTATTTCGTAAGGCACTTTGAGGGTGCGTGCAGTGTTTTGGTTTTGGAGGAATATGTTGGAGCCAGAGTCCAGTAAGACTCTAATCTTATGCCGTTTATCTCATATGACTAGGATGGCATTTTCTCCAGGGCACTCGTAGTGCTGTGGATTTAGTTTACTTTTTATTCCCTTGGGGCCAGCGCCTCGTGTTTTATAAGCTTTCTTCATTGTGGCAACCTTTTGGGTTTGTTACCGCGCCTAGGCAGTTTCGGCTCCTGAAGCCTCCTCAGACAAACTGCGTTTCTTTTCACCAAATATTTTTGAAAACCTAAAATAGTTTGATGATAGTTGGTAATTTCCGTGGGTAGGATTTTTTGTGCGAGGTCAAATCCTTTGTTATTTGTATGTCGGGCAGCCCACTACTAGAGGTCTTTATTCCCTGCCGAGGGATTCCCATATACCAGGGGTAGTTCGTCTGATGATTCGTGCTTTGCGGCTCGGATGCGCCTTACGTTCTGACAAACTTATCCACACTTATCGGTATTTCCGAGGAGTCTACCGTACCTATTGCGTGATTCCTCCAACCCGAGCTGAAGTTTCTTCTTGAGGTGGGTAGCAGTTCTGTGTGTGCAATGAACGTGCCCAACTACTATGAGAGATATTTTGAGGTCCCGCGCTTCTTCCGACATGACAACCAAATGGGGTGTCTTGTTATCTAGTAGTGCGACCCATAGCACTTGTGGGTTCTTTTTTCCTCTTGAGACTCTGTTCTTTTAATCGTTTTCCATCGCGTGCTTTTAAGACCTGCGTCTGGGGACGATTACGCTGGTGTCACTCTCCTCTGATGCCATCTTCTCACTCATCACCTTGGCTTGAGTTCCTTACTTGGCTCTTTTCTTGCTGTCTTTGTGTCCTCTTAGGATTTCTATTAACCGTCAGTAGTCCTAGGGGTCCCCTCAATCGGTGGAGGCGTTTTCGGGTGGTGTTGCCCAAGGTGGGTTCCTTCGCTGCTGTGTCGACTTTATCTGGGATATAGGCTTCTGAACATCTTCGCCGTACAACACCCAGGTGCTACCAGTTTCCCAGTCGGAACTTATCACGCTTTTGGGATCGATGCACTCAAAGGGTATGAGCTGAAGAGTTCACTTCTGATTATTTCTGTTCCCGGTTCGATGGCCGGACTACCCACATGCCGTTGCCAGTGGTGCCAATGAGCGTCATAGCTCCTCATTTTCCATAAAGCTCCATGCTAGTGGCCTTTGGCTCGCTTGTCGCGAGGTTTCCCCACCGCTATCCTCAACCACGGCGGCTACCCTCGGCTTTCTGGGCTTTGGGTGGTTCGATCTTCCACCCGGTAATTTGAACGATTTCCTTTGGATGGCACTGACCCGACTTTCTTTTTGACAGTGCTTCCATCCGTGATTTTTTAGGGTACATCTAGTGCATTGTCCTTTTGCCTTTCGTTCGTCGACTATTTTCTGGTCAATAGCGGTGTGTGCGTCGGCCCAAACTCGATGCATAATATTCTCCCGGGGCGCCGCCTTCCCTTTGTCTACCATTTCCTCCTTTTTCTTCGCCTGATATACTCTTTTCTCTTTAGTAGTATACTGAGGTTGCTTCGTTGTCTTTGCCGTCGTTGGCTCGTCCCGTTTCCGCTTCCCACTTGAATTCGACCCCGAGATATTATTCTCCTTTAGCCTTTTTCCTTCCTGGAAATCCCCCACATCGCGGACCGCTTGGCGGACAGCTTCTATCCAATCTCGATCGTCGGCGTATTCTTGATACATTGACATTCGCCGTACAGCCTCATCAGGTATTTGGTCTCTGATTAATTTGCTGAAGGCGATTCCAGTAACTTTTGCTTTGACATTCCAATTTTCGAATTCCAATAAAAATTGATTAATGTCATTCTTGTATCGGAGTTTCAACATTTCTCGTAGGGCCTTTTCTCCTTCATGAGTGAGACCGAATCGACGTATAGCTGGTTCGGCAAACACTTCCCATAATTCCTGAGCATCCCGTCGTATATGGCCTAACTCGGCAGTCATTTGGTTCCTATAGGTCATAGCGAAGGATGCTACTTGTAATCCTTTTAGGTTCGACAAGGCGTCTTTGATACGGTCCGCCTCGTCCTGCCACTGGTATTGGTCGCGATCGAACAAATCCTTGCAGATGGTTAGCCAAAACCGAATATCTTGGTGGTTGGGATGTTCGTATCCTGAAAGGGGTTAAGCTGGACGTATTGTCGTTCCTGCTATGGCCTTTCTCAAGGCCCTGGAAAACATTATTTCGTCCTCCGTGGCTTCTCCGTATTTTTCCTCATCAGTTTTTTCCTTTTATAGCAGGCTTCTTATTTCGTTTGTCGGGTCTCTCATCCCGCCTTCCTTGTCTCCCATCTTCACTTCCTCCTCCTTCACTATCTCCAGGATCAGGGGTGCCTCCTGCTGCCCCATGCATTGTAGGCGGGGGTCGTCCTCCGCCTCCTCCTCCTGTCGCTCCAGCACTTCGTTCCGGGGTTTGGTTTGAACGCTTGCCTTTCACTTGGCACATCAAGGAGGTAACCGCTGCAGTTAACTCAGCTATGTGGCTTCCTTGTCTTTCTCTGGCTTCTTTGTTCGCCTCCAACTCGGCCATCATAGCGTTGAGTATTCTTTCATGGTTCTCTAGTTCTCGTTGATGTTGTGCCTTTGTGTCTAGCAGTTCCTGTCCCAGCTCTTTGTCCCTGCCCATTGCCACGGCTCCTACCGTCTGTATGGTCTGGTGGAGGTGTGATGTGACCTGCTCGTGCTAGGTCTGACGGGTGTGTTGTCCATCCATCCTTCCGCTGACCCTTTTGAACGCTTCTAGAAGCACCTGCGTTGCCGCTTCTACCTGTAGCATGCTGGTGTCTATTTGTTCCAGCTCCGTTCCTAAGTATCTGGCGCCAGTCATTATGTCCTTTTTGACATTGTGCCGTTCCCGTACCAAATGTTGGATTTGGGGTGAAAGGGACTGGAACGCTAGCTGTTCCTGGTCGATACTCTGGGCTAGGTTGTCCTCGTACAGGTGTAGACTTCGGTTGATGCGGTCCAGTCTTCGGGACATTTCGGGACCTAATAGTAGTCCTACTGGAGTCTGACACTATTGGGACTGGGACCGTCTCATCGCGGCTCGATTGAAGAGTCCGGGTGGTAGACCAGGAGATATGCTGGTATCGGGGGATCTGGCGATCCTTGTGTCTTGCGATGTCACCGTTGGAGCTTGGGACCGAGAGAGTTCGTTTGTCTCGATCGCATCTCGTCCTGCTCCCTGGGGATTTGACCTCAACATTTTGAAGTAGGAAAGTCGTTCTTATCCTTCTGGTGATAAAATTGAGTTTAGTTGAGTTCCAATTCGTATTTGTGATTGATATCGCTCGTGTGTCTCGGTAACGTAGAGAATAACAATATACTGTTATGGGGGTAGTAATATTCTAAGAACAAGTGAATAGACTAGGCCCGATCGTTGGTAATTCGGAGAATACGTCTAGGGAGACTAAACCCAAAAATAGAAGTGTAAAATAGTTAGAATGATAAATATTCGTTTTAACGTGTATATATTGTTAAGGTCTCTTCTCCGTTGCTTGATGACCTTCTAACTACTCCGGGTCTCGCCCTCTACTTACACCCTTTCGGGGGGTAGTTCATACACCTATAGTTCATAAGTACTCTTTGTACTTTAGCGAACTCTCATGAATGTGCGAAAACCGTTTGACCCTGACAATTCGCACACAACTTCGACTTTAATCATAGCTAAGTTGATTGCGTCCAATTACTTGCTTTCGATCTTTTAAGTCATATGCACTTAGTCTCTATATGTAGCCTGGCTCGCTATCATACCAGTCGTTCCTTCCGGTCATGTGGTGATCAACATTTCTCATGCCAGGTAATCATATGCTTGCGTCTTACATATCAGACTAGATATGTCGGTCGGCTTAACTTTCAAGGGCCATAACTTCTTATCCAACCATTCAAACTCCGCCATATAACTTCTTACTTATCGAGATTGATTTCTTCTATAGGAGTCAGCAGAAACCCCTCGGTCGCAGTCCTCGTGCCAATGCCTTGAGACTGATTTGCAATCTGAGTATAGTAATAATAACTATAGAGGGTGTATGGGTCGAACTCGTGACCTCCTATATAAAAGTCCAAGACTGTTCCAATAGGCCGCGATGTACAGTTTTTCAAGTAAGGACTTCTTTACTTATGTCTTTGGTGAAGGGACGCAACTTCCCTGGCCAGGTATGGCGACCTACTGTCCCAACATCGGGGCTGGAGGGGGGTGTTGCCAACTCTTTTTTTAGAGCTTGGTGCGCGAAGGTAGGGGAACTTGACCCTCTTATCCTTCTGGGAGCTCTGTGCCTAACAGAAGCCTAACTAAGGTAGATACATCCCGTGAGTTTGTAGCCACTTTTCGATACCGAATCTTGTAATGGTTGTAACTCTGTGCGATGTCGTCTGATTTCCATGCTTTCACCTGCATCAGGTGCTATGAGATCACCTCTCATATATCCTGCGAACAGGAACCGGTCCGACGGACGGCCGCGACGTATACCGTGTTGCAAGTAGGGTTTTCTTTACTGATGTCTTTGGTGAGGGGACGCAACTAGACTGGTGACGTATGGCGACCTACTGTCCCAAGGTCAGGGCTCGAGGGGGGTGTTGCTAACTCTTTTTGGGAGCTTCGTGCGCGAAGATGAGGTAACTTGACCCCCTTATCCTTCGGGGAGCTCTGTGCCTAACAATCAGCAGTAAAGGGTATTTGTTTAGTATTGTGAACTTATTTAGTTGGCCGTAGTCCACACATGATCTTAGTTTTCCGTCAGGTTTAGAGACAAACAGGATTGGTTCACCTGCTGGAGATTTACAATGAACTATTTTCCCGACGGCTAACATTTTGTGAAGATATTTGTTCAATTCTTCTAGTGGGTATGCCGACATCGGGAATATGGGTCCCCAGGTGTTAGGCAAAGAGCTCCCAGATGGATAAGAGGGTCAAGTTACCCTACCTTCGCGCACCAACCTCTAAAATAGACTTAGCAACACCCCCTCCTGCCCCGACGTTGGGATAGTAGGTCGCCATACTCGCCGGGGAAGTTGCGTCCCTTCACCAAAGACCTGAGTAAAGAAGATCCTACTTACAACACCGTACATCGCAGCCTATCGGAATAGTCATGGACCTTTTTACCTGAGGTCATGTGTTCCACCCACAGACCCGCAATAGGTAATATTACTATACTCGGATTGCAAATCAGTCTCCAGGCATTGGCACGAGCACTGCGACCGAGGGGTTTCTGCTGACTCCTATAGAAGAAATTAATCTCTAAGTAGGAAGTCATAAGGCGGAGTTTGAACGGTTGGATAAGAAGTTATGGCGCTTCAAAGTTAAGCCGACCGACATATGAAGTCTGATATGTAAGACCCAAGCATATGATTACCCGGCATGAAAAATGTTGATCACAGTATGACCGGAAGGAACAACTGGTATGATAGCGAGCCAGGCTACATATACAGACCATGTTCATATGACTTAAATATCAAAAGCAAGTAATTGGACGCAATTAACTTAGCTATGATTAAAGTCAAAGTGGTGTGCGAATTGTCAGAGTTAAATGGTGTTCGCACATTCATGAGAGTTCGCAAAAAGTACCAAAGGTACTTAAGAACTATGGGTGTATGAAGTACCCCGGGAAGGGGTATAAGTAAGGGGCAAGAGCCCCGGTAGTTAGAAGATCATCCAGCAACGGAAATGGGACCTTAACAATATATACAGGTTATACAAATATTTATCGTTCCAAGTACCTTATCATTTTATCTTGAAACTGTCGTCTCCCTAGACGTATTCTCCGAATCAGGATCGACCGGGCCTAGTATATTCGCTTGTTCTTAGAATATTACTACCCCCATAACTGTATATTGTTATTCTCTACGTTAACGAGACACACGAATGATATCAATCACAGATACGAATCGCAACTCAATCAAAAACTCCTTTCACCAGAAGGATAAGAAACCCATTCCTACCTCAAAATGTCAAAGTTGAACCTCGAGGGAGCAGGACAAGATCCCATGGAGACAGATGAACTCTCCCAGTCCCAAGCTCCAACAGTGACATCGCAAGACACAAGGATCGGTGGATCCACCGACACTAGAATATCTCCCGGTCTGCCAACCGGGCTCTTCAAGGGAGCGCCGATCAGACAGTCCCAGTCCCAAGAGTCTCAGACACCAGCAGAACCAATATTTTCTCCTGAGATATACAGACGACTCGACCGTATATACCGAAGTCTACCCCTGTACGAGGACAATCTAGCCCAGAGCGTCGATCAGCAACACATAGCGTTCCAGTCCCTTCCACCCCAAATCCAACATTTGGGACGGGAACTGCGCACACACAAACGAGACATAATGGCCGGCGCCAGATACATAGGGACAGGGTTGGAACACATAGACATCAGCATGGTACAGGTGGAAGCAGCGACAAAAGGGCTGCAAGAGGCGCTCAAAAGGCTAGGTGGAAGGATGGACGGACAACATAACCGTCAAACCCGACACGAACAGGTTACATCACAACTCCACCAAACTATACAAGCAGAAGGAGCGGCGGCAATGGGCAGGGATGAACAGTTAGGACGAGAGCTCCTGGACATGAAAGCCCAACATCAACGAGAACTACAGAACCATGAAAGGATACTCAACGCTATGAAGGCCGAGTGGGAGGCAAGCAAAGAAGCCAGAGAAAGACAGGAAAGCCACATAGCTGAGTTAACAGTGGCGGTTACCTCTTTTATGGGCCAAGTGAAAGGCAAGCGTTCAAACCCAAACCTGGAACAAAGTGCCGGAGCAACAGGAGGAGGAGGAGGTGGACGACCACCCCCTCCTACAATGCATGGGGCAGCGGGAGGCGCCCCTGATCCTGGAGATAGTGAAGGAGGAGGAGGTGACGATGAGAGACGAGGAAGGCGGGATGAGAGACCCGACAAACGAAATAAGAAGCCTGCAGAGAAGGAAAAAACTGAAGAGGAAAAATACGGAGAAGCTACCAAGGACGAAAGAAGGTTTTCCAGACCTTTAGGAAAGGCCATAGCAGAAACCACGAAGTGTCCAGCTCAACCCCAATCAGAATACGAACATGCCAAACACCAGGATATCCAGTTTTGGCTAACCACCTGCAAGGCTTTTTTTGATCGCAACCCATACCAATGGCAGGACGAGGCGGACCGTATCAAATACGCCTTGTCGAAACTAAGAGGATCACAGGTAGCATCCTTCGCTATGACATACCGGAACCAAATGAGCGGCGAGTTAGGCCATATGCAACAGGATGGTTACGAATTATGGGATGACTTTGCAGAACAAGCTATACCTCGATTCCGTCCCACTGATGACGAAGAAATGGCCGTATGAGAAATGTTGAAAATCCGATAGAAGAATGACATTAAGCAATTCTTATTGGAATTCCAACATTGGAATGTCAAAGCAAAAGTTACTGGAATCGCCTTCAGAAAATAAATCAGAGCCCAAATACCGGATGAGGCTGGACGGCGAATGTCAATGCATCAAGAATACGCCAACGACAGAGATTAGATAGAAGCTCTCCACCAAGCAGTCCGCAATGAGGAAGACTTCCTGGAAGGAAAAAGGCTTAATGACAATGATTTCTCAGAATCAAATTCAAGTGGAAAAAGCAAAGGTGACGAGCCAACAACGGCAAAGACAACGAAAAACCAAAGTATACAGCTAAGGAGAAATAGGTATACCAGGCAAAGAAAAAGGAGGAGAAGGTAGACAAAGGAAAGGCGGCGCCGCGGCAGAAAATTATGCATCGAATTTGAGCCGACTCACAGACCGGTAGCGACCAGAAAACAGTCAACGAACGATAGGCAAACGGTCCATGCACTAGATGTACCCTAACAAACCACGGATGGAAGCACTGTTAGGAAGAAATTCGAGTCACTACCATGTAAAGGAGCTCGTTCAAATTACGGGATGGAAGATCAAACCACCCAAAGCCTAGAAAGCCAAGGGTAGCCGCCGGGGCTGAGGATCGCAGTGGAGAAACCTCGCGACATGCGAGCCAAAGGCCACTAGGATGTACCTTAATGGAAGATAAGGATCTATAGCGCTCATTGGCACCACTGGTGACGCCATGTGGGTAGTCCGGCCATCCAACTGGGAAGCGAAATAATCTGAAGTGAACTCTTCAGCTCATACCCTTTGAGTGCATCGATCCCAAAAGCGTGATAAGTTCCGACTGGGAAACTGGTAGCACGTGGGTGTTGTACGGCGAATAGGTTCTTGAGCCTATATCCAAGCTAAAATCGAGACAGAAGCGAAGGAACCCACATTGGGCAACACGACCCGAAAACGGCTCCACTTGTTGGGGGGACCTCTAGGTCTAACGACGGTGAGTGGAAAACCTAAGAGGACAAAGCCAGCAAGAAAAGAGCCAAGTACGGAACTCAAGCCAAGGTGATGAGTGAGAAGCTGGCATAAACGAGACTGATAACAGCCTAATCGTCCCCAGAGGCAGGTCTGAAAGTACGAGATCGAAAATGATTAAAAGAACAGAATCTCACGAGGCTAAAGTAACCCATGAATGGTAGGGGTTGCACTACTCGATAACTAGACACGTCATTTAGTTGTCATGTCGGACGAAGCGCGCGACCTTAAGATTTCTCTAATAGTTGTTGGGCAGGTTCATTGTACACACAGAACCGCTACCAACCTCATGAAGAAACTTCAGCCAGGGCTGGAGGAATTAGGCGATCGGTACGGTAGACTCCTCGTAACTACCGATAAGTGTGGCTAAGTTTGTCAGAACGGCAGGCGCATCCAAGCTGCAAAGCACGAAGAATTAGAGGAACTAGCCCTGGGATGTGGGAATCCCTCGGCAGGGAATAAAGACCGCTAGTAGTGGGCTGCCCGAGATACAAACAAGATAGGATTTTACCTTTTCACAAAAAATCCTACCCTTGGAAATCCCCAACCATCATCAAACTATTTTATATTTTCACAAATATTTGGTGAAAGGAATAAGCAGCTTGTCTGAGGAGGCTTCATGAGCCGAAACTGCCCAGGCGCGGTAACAAACCTAACAAGTTCCCACAATGAAGAGAGCTTATAAAACACGAGTCCGTGGCCCCAAGCGAATAAAAAATAAACCAAATCCACAGCACCACGAGTACCCTGAAGGAAATGCCATCCTAGTCATTTCAGAAAAAAGGCAGAAGATTAGAGTGTCACTAGACTCTGGGTCTAACATATTCCTCGAAAACCAAAACACTGCACGAACCCTCAAAGTACCCTATGAAATAAGGGAAAACTCCCTTAAAATAATCGCATTCAATGGCGAAGTATCCTCCACGGGAGCAAAATACCATTCACATCCAATTCCACTGGAAATCGGTACCAATGGCCATACAACTATGGTCTCCTGCGAGATTTTGGAGGCTGGCAAATATGATATTATCATACCATTCTGGTGGTGGCACCACAAACATCCAATAAAACATATTGAAACCCCGGAGAAATGGTATTTCTAATAAACCAAGTGTGTTGAACATATACAAGATGAAGCCATCGCCGACATGTCTGAATGGGACGAGAGGGTAGCTTTTGATGAAGAACCCAGGATGATAGGGAGGATCCGATCCGCAAGATAAGAGGAGGTACTACTAGAAGGATTGCCAAAGCCATAGTGGCAATACAAAGAATTGTGCGAGAATGAATATGCAGAAATGCTGGCTCCTAGGCGAACCTTCGACCATGCGATTGACCTAAAAGACGGAGCCACTCCACCCTGGGGACCTACATACCCAATGTCGGCTTACCAATTAGAAGAACTAAACAAATATCTTCACAAAATGTTAGCCGAAGGCAAAATAGTTCATAGCAAACCTGCGGCGGGCGCACCAATCCTTTTGTTTCCAAGCCTGATGGAAGACTACGATTCTCCGTAGACTACCGTCAACTAAACAAGTTAACCATACTCAAAAAATACTCTTTACCGCTCCTAACCAAACTAGGGGAGAGAGTAGCCAATGCGACCATTTTCACCAAACCAAACCTAAAAGACGCTTACCATTTGATTAGGATCAAAGAAGGAGATGAATGGAAAACCGCTTTCCGCACCCGATACAGACATTACGAATATAAAGTAATGCCATTTGGGTTGGTCAATGCACCCGCCACATTGCAGGCCATGATGAACACTATCCTACGAGAATTCTTGGATCACGGAGTTGTAGTATATTTGGATGACATCCTAATAGACTCAAAGAGAATGGAAGAACACGAGACTCTGGTCAAACAAGTACTAGCCAGGCTAGAACGCCATGACCTCGCGGTATCCTTAAAGAAATCTGTGTTCGATGTCGATGCAGTTGAATTTCTCGGAGACATGGTGGGAAAAACTGGCGGAACTATGCGCCAAAAAAAGGTTAAAAGCATCCTCAATTGGAAAGCTCCACGGTCGGTACAAGAGGGACAACTCTTTGTTGGTTTTGCAAAATTCTACCGACCCTTTATAGAAAACTTCTCAAAAGTTTGGAAACCGATTACCGCCACATTGAACACCAAGGGAGAAAACTATTTATCGTTTTGGGCAGAAGAACAGGACAAGGCCTTCGAGGAACTTAAGCGGAGATTTACCTGAGCCGCTATTCTAGCACACTTTTACCCGGACCGGAAAACAGTGATCGAGCCAGACGCTAGTGACTTTGCACTAGGCTGTATCCTTTCCCCGTACTTGGGAAAACGATTACGTCCAATTGCGTTACACTCAGGAAAGCTAAATGATGCCGAACGGAATTAACAAATCCACGATTAAGAATTATTGGCAATCCTGGAAGCATTCCGCGAATGGAAACACTACCCATTGGGACCTCACGATCCGGTAACGGTATACAGAGACCACCAGAACCTGCAATACTTCGTCACTAGTAAAGTCTTGAACCCCCGACAGATTCGATACGGGCAATGACTAGCCAATTTCAATTTTGAAATAGTATACCGCCCCGGGAGCAGAGGGGGCAAAGCTGACGCATTAAGCTGGCGGCCAGAGTACCGCCCTGAGGAGGGAGCTACGCATCGCAAACAGACAATTTTGAAACCGGAACATTTTGAAGTTTCGCTTTGCGACAAAAAGGACCGAAGTCAGGTCAGCCTAGTGGAAGGACAAAAGCCAACCACAAACCTGCTCAGAATAAAAAGACTGCAACAAAGTGCGATAGTTGCGACAAAAGGATCCAGCATGGCAGCTGGACATGACATTTAGGCCTTAATGGATGGCACCATACCAGCCCAAAGACAGATGTTAGTGGAGACCGGAATTGCAATAGGCTTGCCCAATGGAACATATGGCAGGCTGGCAGCAAGAAGCGGCATGGCAAGCAAACATGGAATTGCAGTCGGCAGCAGGTAATAGATGCGGATTACACCGGCGAACTAAAAGTAATTTTACAGAACCACGGGAATACCAGTTACTAATTCAAGGCAGGCGACCGTATCGCACAACTAATCGAGGAAAAGATACAAACACACGATGCCATGGAAATCGATAATCTGGACGACACAGAAAGGGGAACTCGGGTATTCAGCTCAAGCGAGATCGGTCCCAAACGGCTAATTAAGTGTCAAGAACTCAAAGTCAAAATGTGTTTCCTAAATCCAGACTCTCACGACAACTCCTACTTTGACGAAGAAGATATTCACACACACGCTAGCCTACGAGATGAGGTGACAATGCTGTCCTGTGCCATGATTGCAGCAATACAAATGCAAACCATGGACGACTCATTCCGGGACAGAATAAGAGCGGCAGGAAAAGAAGACGACACTTGGACGGCACGCAGAGGGCAGCTAAGGCATTTCAAGGAAAAACGTGAAGCGCTACCAAAGCACGGGGCACTGGAAGACGGACTACTGTATTACAAGGGTAGACTAGTCATTCCTTCAAAGGAAGAACTGTTAACCGAGATCGCGAAAGGATGTGACGACTCCAAGGTAGCCGGACACTTCAGCCAAGAAAAAACTATTGAATTGCTTAGAAGAAACTTCCATTGGGAAAAACTCGGCGAATGGATAAACGACAATATCCGATCGTGCGACGAATGTCAATATTACAAATCTCCACGAAACGCGAAGTATGGCTTACTCCAACCTTTAGAAGTACCCTACGCAGCATGGACCTCTATATCAGTGGATTTCATCACCGAATTACCCCAGTCCCAAGGACACACCCAGATTATGGTGGTAGTGGATCGTTTTACAAACATGGCCCACGGTATTGGCTTAGGGACAAATGCGACCGCAAAAGATGTCGCGGATACCTTCCTTAAAGAAGTTTGGAAACTTCACAGACTCCCCTCCGACATCGTCTCAGACATGGACGCAAAGTTTTCGGGCGAATTTTGGGAATCAGTGTGCAAAGGATTAGGAATTAAGCGGCGAATGTCAACGGCATATCACCCACAAACAGACGGACAAACCGAAAGAGCCAACCAAGTGCTTGAAGGTTACCTTCGTAACTTCGTCACCTATGACCAAAACGACTGTTATCAGTTGCTACCATTGGCGAAATACGCCTACAATAATTGCAAAGCAAGGGTACATAAACTAACCCCGTTTTTCGCCAATTAGGGATTCCATACACAGAGGGAATCAATGAAGAAGAGAGAGGCTCAAAACCCGGGAGCCACAATGTATACGCACGCGATGAAAACAGTGCAGGAAAACGCAGGGACAACGCTCGAGCAAACGAGAGAGGCCATGAAGAAATACTAGGACTGGAAAGCGACACACAGCCCGACATCGAGACAGGTGACTTGGTAATGTTCACTGCAAAAAACATTAAGAGCAAATGACCGACAAGAAAGTTCACCCCATGAGTGTAAGGTCCTTGGAATGTCTTTGTTAAAAAGGGAATAGGGCGTTCAAACTCGATATCCCCGCTCGCTGGAAAATCCGGCAAGTATTTCACGTCTCGCTACTCGAACCCTATAAAGTCTCTGACTGACCCAACCGATAACAACCCCCACGAGAAGCAGAGGACGTCGAAGGTGACCTGGAATGGGAGGTTGAAAGAATCGTTAAAAGTGAGTTAATCACGTAGACGAGAAAGCTCAGAAGGGTAAACAAGGAGTTCAAGGAACTCCGATACTTTGTATAATGGGCAGGATGCTCAGAGGATCAGAATACCTGGGAACCACCGGAGGGCTTGGAAAGCGCCAGGGAAGAGGTGGAAAAGTTTCATAGGGAAAACCCCGAGATGCCGGGGCCGAACTTGGCTGAGTAGAATGAGAAAGGTTTTCCACAAGTCGACAAGTAAACGCTTCTGGTTTTTACCCCTAGCATACGGAGCTCATGAAGGATTAAGAATGTAATATAACTAGACAAAAAGTATTCGGGACGAAACTTAAGAGGAGTGAGCTCCTGTTAGGCACAGAGCTCCCAGATAGATAAGAGGCTCAACCTACCCTACCTTCGCGCACAAACCTCTAAAAAAGACTTAGCAACACCCCCCTCCAGCCCTCACCTTGGGACACTAGCGCACCATACGTCGCCGGGGAAGTTGCGTCTCTTCACCAAATACCTGGGTAAAGAAGACCTTACTTAGAACACCGTACATCGCAGCCTATCGGAAGTGTCCTGGTGTCACAAATGGTGACCACGCAAGGCAGACTCTCACATGACTAATAGTTATTAGTCAGCAGTTTGTGATCTTTCACGCTATGGGATCAGTTGACTCATAGGATTCCACATAACGACACACTAGCGGGTCATTGGGTTATTGTGATTGGGTGATATGTAACATGATGCACGATTCTGGTCATGTGGTTTATGTATTTTGCACAAGACTCATAGTTATGAGTCAGGGGTTTCACGCATGTGACCCCGTTAGGGCACATGACTTGTTTTATGGGTTTTGATTGGTTGGGAGATAGGACGCAGCTGACTCGTCCGAGTCAGCTGCAGGATTTGACACTAGGACTCACTATGAGTCATGAGTCGCGTGACGCGAGAGTATGAGTCACGCAGGGTTAGGGTTGAGGGAAGAACCCCTATATAAGGGCACCCTCGGGGCATGGGATTTGGGGCACGAACCATCTCCTCTACACACCCGGCGATTGAAATCTCAACACCATGAGAATTCATCGTCAACATCCACCACCACCGCACTCTCAGTGAGCTGCACCCGCACTCTCCGTGAGCTGCACCCTCCCC
>Ga0307507_10000927_pt1 | contig 65369 bp, 20 predicted proteins | sample 7_EM_MG_FD_207223 | JGI IMG/M metagenome (GOLD analysis project Ga0307507, IMG submission 207223) | Populus trichocarpa ectomycorrhiza microbial communities from riparian zone in the Pacific Northwest, United States - 7_EM | ecosystem: Host-associated > Plants > Roots > Unclassified | place...
TCCCTATACTGTTATAGGGGAGTGTAAGCTGCGCGTAGTCCATTATAGGCAGTAATTCCAACCAGTTGTCCTAATAGTAGTCTATAAAGGGCCGTAGTCGCTAGTTAAGGTACTGGTTTATAATCTTGGTTTAGCCGTCAGTCTAAGGGTGGAATATAGTAGAGAGCTTAATCTTAATCCCAAGGATACAGTAGAGTTTATTCCAGAAATCTAATATAAACTAGGGGCCACGGTTAGAGACAATTAATTCAGGGGCGCCGTAGAATTAATAGATGTTGTCAACGTAAAGGCGGGCTATATCCTTTGCAGTTATGGTCTTAAAACAAGGGAGGGAGACAGATTACTTGCATAGTCGGTCAACCACTATAAAGGCTGCATCGTGGCCGTAGGCGTCCTTTAGAAATAACTTAAAGTCTATAGTAATATGTTGCCAAGGGCGTTTTGGAACTAGCAGCGGTTATAACCACCTAGGAGTTCAATCCCTAGGGGCATTTGCGCGTCTATAGGCGTGGCAGTTTCTAATAAATCAATCCATATTAGATAGAAGTCCTCGCCAGTAGTAATAGGGCGCTAGTAGTTGGTAGGTCTTGTTGTGACTAGGGTATGCCGTAGAGACTTAACAGTGGGCTTCGCGGATTAACTCTGTCCGTAGGTTATTAACATCTAAAACTATAAGCCGTTCTTAATATAGAAGCAGTCCTTCTTCTATTTCCAAATTAGGGTCCTCCTTTACGGCTTGGTCACGGAGGGCTTTTAGGGAGTCAGCCATGCGGTTTGCAGTTAGGATGCGGTCAACTAGCCCTATTAGTTTATCCAAGACTGCTCCCTCTAAAGGTGCTAGCTTATTCTGTTTAGAGTCTAGTTCTTTAAGAATTTATGGGTTAAGCTATTTGGGATAGAGGAGGGCGCGCGTCCGGTATTGGGTCTTTAGCTTATCCTAGGGTCCTACATCTTATTCCCTTTGGGTTAGTATATTAGCTTTAGTGTTTTGCTTGCCAGAATAATATATAATTGTAAAGAAGAATTTAGAGAGTATTTCGGCCTAGTGGGCTTGTTATCCAGTAAGCTGCTTTATAGTTATAAAGTACTCTAGGGCTTTATAATCCGTATATATCTTAATCTAGGAGTTTGTGCCTTTAAGCTCTGCGCGCCATTAGGACAACAATTAGATAATAGCTAGCATTTCTTTATTGTGTACCTCATAGTTATACTTAGCTGGGTCCATTGTTTTTAAAAAGAAGGTAATAGGGTACCATTTGCCGTCTAGATATAACTATAATAGGATTCCCGCTACAACTTTGTTAGAAGCGTCCATCTCTAGCATTAATTTAAGGTCTGGGTTATAGTGATAAAGAATTAGGGAAGAGATAAGCCGATCTTTTAACTCTCCGAAGGCTTCTATATAGTCATTATTAAAGACAAAAGGTATGTCTTTCTAGGTAAGTTATATAAGAGGCGTTGCCACGACTCCGTAGTCATGGATAAATCAGTGGTAGAAATTACAAAAACCCAGGAAGGACTGGATCCCCTTTACAGTATAAGGGGGCTGCTAGTTATGGATTGCGTTAACCTTCTTAGGGTCAACTTTAATCCTATTTGTACTTACTATAAACCTAAGGTACTTTATACATTTTACCCTAAATTTATATTTCTTGATATCAACTTATAAGCCTACATTCCATAATCTCTCTAAGACCTTCTTAACATAAACTTGGTACTTAAGTTTGTTGTCTAAGTATATAAGGATGTCGTTTAGGTATGCCATACAGAATTCATCAAGGTAATTAAAAAGAACGTCATTTATATACCTTTAGTATATAGTCGGTCTATTTGTTAGTCTAAAAGGAAGAACTTTATATTTATAGGACCTATAACGGGTATAGAACATTGTTAAATCTTTAGATGCAGGGTCTATCCTAATTTGGTAGAAAGCTTGGCGGATATTAAGTTTAGTAAAGATCTTTGCCTGGCTTAGATGTGCGAGGGTTTCGTCAATTAAAGGAATAGGATACTAATCCTTTTAAGTAATAGCATTTGGCTTCTAATAGTTAATACAAAAACAAAGGCCTTTACTAGGCTTTTTTATAAATAGGATATGGGAAGTAAAAGGGGCTTGACTTGGCTTAATAAACCCTTTATTAAGGTTATTAATCAAGTACTGATTTATTGCTTTTAGCTTGTCCATTAATTATTGGTAGAGGGGGCTATAGCCTAGCGAGTTATTGGCTTCTAATTAAATCTTATAATCGTATATCTGGTAAAAGGGTAACTTGTCTGAAGCCGCCCTTAAGAATGCGTCCTTATACTTAGCATAGACAGTAGGAAGAAGACATTTAACCAGTTCCTTATTAGTTTCCTTAATTAGCTTTTCTTCCCTCTCATTAATGATCTGGTTAATCTTATACAGGCTTGTTATAAAGACCTTATTGTCCTTCTAGTACATATTAAAGTGGAACACTATAGCGCTAATTGCGGCAATGTTAACTACAGGGGGGTTATATAACACTAGGGGCATACGTAACCTTAGGGCCCTCTAGGGTATTGGCGTTGTCATTACTCCTTTTAACTCCTATTGCATCTTTCAAAGGTCATCCCTTATATCTTATTAGTACGTTCTTTTCCACACCAGTTAAATCTACACAATTTAGACATCGTCTATATTACTATCTATGTAACCGACTACCGGTACCATGCTGTTGTCGACCCAAGATTGGACTTGCTTACTACCGTCTCACTACCTCAGCTGCTTACCCCTACATATCTCACCATTTCAGCTGCTTACCCTTATAATTCTTGCCACCTATCTCTATTCCCTACATCTTCCTTATATATATATATAGAGACTCTAGAGCTACATTTAAAATCAAGTCGCTTACTCAATTCTCCCACACTTGCACTGTTACAGTTATAAGTCCGGATTATACTACCTGCTAAACCAATTAATCTACTACCTTATTTACAAAGTCACTACTTCTACCACCTTTACAAGTGTCTTAAGCTTCTTTACCTACTAAATAAATGGACGGTTGTACCTGACTAATAAATGTACCCAACAGACAAACGAACTGATAAATCAAAAAACGTCAAAATAAGGTTTTGCCAAGACGCTAACCTAGGACCCTGCTTAACCTGTTAAATTCTAAAAATAACAACTAATACAGACGGACCTCATTCAAAATTCAACCTTATCCTTAAAAAGCCATCTAATTGGATGCAATGGTTCTTTATTATTTAAGATACTAAAACAAACAACATATAGCAGTACATTGACCCATTAAAGAAGAAAGATAAGCTTCTAAAGCTAGAACCTCCAAATTAACCTACACCAAGAGACGTGCTTCCTACTGCTACATCAATAGCCAAGCTAGATTCAAACCAACTCATTGCCTATAATTAACTATACGCGGAATATAAGGATGACCTCTGCGTGCACCAGAAGCAAGAGCAAGCCATAAACAATATCAGCAATTATATCGTCCGCACAACATTAGTAGCCTACCTCCCTCTTATTAAAGACCTCAGAACGGTATATAAACGCCTTTAAGAATTAAAGACTGTACTCGCCCTTACTACCTTAGGTTAAAAGCGCGACGTCCTAAATTAATATACAGCTCTTAAAGCCTACAACAAAAAACAGAGCATTAAAAAATGGTTAAACAGCTAGAGAAGCGTCTATAAGCTAGCAGAGGAATTAGAGCTACTAGACATACAAGGTTTTAGGCCACACTGCAATTTTGTATAAGCAATTAAACCCATCTCTTCTAGCTTTGCAGGAGCACTAGAAGTAAATCTTATTTAAAAAAACGGAAGGATAAAGAGGCCCTATCTATTATTGACCTCATTAAGGAATTTAAGGAGCACTACTATATGCAGCAAGCATTGTCTACCTCAATTGCCAATAACTCCGCGTTTGCAACCCTTTAAAATAATTCTAATTCCAATTCAGACTCTAACGGCAATTCCAATTCCAATAGCAATTTAAATTTAAATTTAAAATGGAACAAGGAATGCATATACGGCCTTATACATTGGTTTAACAAATACTACTATATTACTAAGCATAAGCGCCCTTAAGGATGGAGACCAAGGGCAGATATCTAGAAGAAAGTAGATAAAGCTATCTTATCTATACCTTAGATCAAACGCATTGTTAACCAGATTTAAAAAAGAGAATAAGAAGTAAAGGAGAATAATTAGAAGAATATAGAATCTATAATTAATTTTAACTCTAAAACCCCTGCTTTTACCACACTAACTAGCCATGCTGCCATATTTAGTACTGGCTAAATTCCTTTTGAACTCCAGAACACCTAGATACTTAACCCTAGTGTAGATACCCACGTCTATAATAACAAAGAAGACTTTACCTTCTCCTACCTAGCTACAGAAGACAACTACCTAATTACTGGCAGAAATTTTAAAAAAATACAAGCCTATGGAATAGTAACCATTACTATCAATACACCTAATGGGAAGTTAAAGATGAGGCTATCCCATATAGCGCTAGTGCCTACTATATTCACAAATATTATAGCGCTATTAAGAGCCACTAAAAATGATATCCATTTCGACTTAGGGCAAAATTTGCTCTACTGTTTAGTAACTAGCAAGACAGTATACTATGCGAGATGACTAGGGGGCCACTGGGCACTAATACACAGAGAGCCTACGCCTATAAATACCCTAGACTTAACTTAATTAACATTCTCAACCTCTAAGAGGTACTAGCCAAGCTATATAGCCCATAAACCAATTAGAGCCACAGCTACAAGATAGCATAAGATACTTGGCCATATAGGACCTAATGCTATTGTATAGCTTCCTAAGCATGTTATTAGTATAGAGCTAACCGAATTTAAAACCAATAAATAAGCACCGCTTAAAATTGAATATAAAGTTTGCTTACTAGCAAAGCACACGTAGTAGATCTCTTAAAGACAAGAACATAAATTTCTAGCTACTCAACCATTTAAATAGCTAGCATTTAATATTATCTACCTTGGAGTACCAGGGTACAACGGCAATAGATATATTATGCATTTCTATTATATATATTCCAAATTTAACTTTGTGTATACTGCTAAGAATAGGAATAAAGCTACCATCCTACCTACCATTTGTAAGACTTACTGCTTAGTTAAGATACAATTCTACTAAGATGTTGTCTTCTTCTGGAGCAATAATAAATAAGCATTTAAATAAACGGAAGATACCCTAGATATATAGTGTGTAGATAAAGGCATTACCTTTAAATACCAAGCACTATACACCAAAGAACAAAATGGTAGAGCAGAATAATCTGGATAAACCCTAATAAAATAATTAAGGTCTATGCAGCTAGAAGCGTCCTTACCCCCATCTTTAGAACTAAAGGCTTTCCTTGCTGCTGGCTATATACTTAATTAAACACCAAATAAGCAGCTAGGGTGGAAAACTCTATATAAGGTCGTCTACAGCAAGCCGCTAATACTTACCCATATATACAAATATGGTTGTAAGACCTATACGCTAAACAAATAAGTCAAAAAGGGAGATAAGCTAGCTCCTTATGCATTAATTGGACATCTAGTTAGGTATAATTTAACCAATATCTACTAAATCTGGATTCCAAGCCTTTATAAAGTTATTTAAACTAGAGATGTTACGTTTAATAGGACCTTATTCTATAACCCCAAGGGTTAAAACATTAATTACCTACTTAGGGAAGCATTAGAAGACACTATCCAGGTAATTAGTCTACCAGAACCTCTCTATGAGGACAAATCTAAGGATAAATCTATCCTATATAGACCTACCTCAAATGCAGATTAAATGACTACATTAAACGACTCAGCAGAGCTTCCTACAAAGGACATTAAACAGTTACTAACACCTAGCAGAATGGTATCTCTAGATCTACCAGAAACAAACACCATACTAGGAGGACTTTAAGATGATATCTTAGATACAATTAAAACAGGCTCTGCCCAGTTAGGCAGTTTACCAGAACTATTTAATACAGCTCCACAAGCTAACAAGATCTTAGCCGATCCTTCTGCCGACCTCATCCTACCAGAAAGTTCCAAACGAATTCAACGTCAAGCGTACGCAGCAGCACTAGCCAATATACCTACCCTATTTAGTTACTACGCTGGCTTTGCCATAGGACTAGTAAAGAACATTAACTAAACTAGATCCTCCCTGTATTAAGACAATCTTCTACCTAAACCAAGGAACCTTAAAGAGCTAAGAAAGCACCCTTTAACTGCCGGCTTTTAAAAGGCTATGGAAAAAGAATACAACGACCTAAAACGCTGAGGGACATTTAAGACTGTCCTAAAGAAAGAAGTAATCAACAACCAGATCCTTCCGCTGAAATGGGTCTTTAAATATAAGTTTAACAGCAACGGCTACCTATAAAAGCTAAAAGCTTAACTATATATCTGTGGAGACCTGCAGATTACCAAAGAGGAAACCTATGCAGTAACCCTAGCTGCTTAAATATTCCGTGCCCTTATGGCTATAGCAGCCGCATTTAATTTAAAGATTTGACAGTATAACGCTATAAACGCATTTATAAATGCAAGACTAGATAAGCCAGTCTACTGTTACTACCCAGAAGGCTTTAATTAAAACGGACATGTCCTAAAGCTACTTATGGCGCTATACAGATTGAAAGTCTCACCACTACTTTGGTATAAAGAGCTTACAAATACACTGGCCAAATTTGGATTAAAGCCTGTCCTAGGTACAAACTACCTTTACACCAATAGATAACTTATTGTCTTCTTTTACGTAGACAATATCGCCGTTTTATTTGCCAAAAAGGACCTTTAAAGACTGGAAGAATTTAAAGCCAAACTGCTGCATTAATACGAGATCCGTGCACTAGGAGACCTCTAGTAGTTCCTAGGAATCCGAATTGAACAAAATCGACTAAGCAGAAAGCTCTAGCTCTGCCAAGATTCCTATATTAAAAAGATAGCCAGTTAATTTAATATTTAACCACTAGGAAGATTTCCTAAGTTACTACTTCCTGCCAAAGAACTAACTCCGTCCAACCAGCAGACGAACCCTCAAAAAACTCTAGCCTATTAGCAACGAGTCGGTTCCCTTACGTACCTCGCCGTATTTGGAAGACCTAATATTATAAAGATGCATTCAAAGCTAGCCGAATTCCTTATTAATCCAAATTAAAAGCACCTTAATGCATTAAACCAAGCCATTGCCTATTGCCTTGGAACAAAATCTACAGCTATTAAATACTCTGGCGAAGTATTTAGAGCACACGTCTACTTTAGAAACCCTAAAGGAGAAGATGTTACCTTTTATGGAGCATCTAACGCAGTATTTACGGACCATAAAGAGACTAGACGGAGCTCTTAAGGATACCTTTTTATGCTATTTAGAGGACTAATTAATTGGAAGGCAACCCTATAAAGATTAATAACTCACTTAACTACCAAAGCGGAGCTTCTCTCCCTGTCTATAGCTGCTGTTGAGATTATATAGTGGCAGTGTTTCTTTAAGGCAATTGGTCTCAATTTAGAACGCGATTTTACCCTGCTATGCAACAATATGTAAACTATACGACTCCTAAGACAGGATACACTAAAGCTTAATACTAAGCTATGACATATCGACGTCTATTAGCACTGGCTTAGATAGGAGGTCCAAGATAAAAAGATTAATATACAGTAGGTCCCTATAGACAAAATGCCTACTAATGGCCTTACCAAGATCCTACCCCATCAAAGGTACAAGGCATAGATAAGGCAATTGAATTTGGTAGATATTCGATATTAAATTGCTACTACATCATCTGATAAAGACTCTTAAACGTTATCCTATCCCTTTACTACTCCAAAATTGTATCTAAAATTTCCTATTTTGGTATAGCTTCTACCTTTATTTGTTTTTCTATAGCTTTAACTACACCGTCAAATCTAGGGGGGTGTGTAACCAACTACCGGTACTATGCTGTTGTCAACCCAAGATCGGACTTACTTACTACCGTCTCACTACCTTAGCTACTTACCCCTACATATCTCACCATTTCAGCTGCTTACCCTTGTAATTCTTACCACCTATTTCTATTCCCTGCATCTTCCTTATATATATATATAGAGACTCTAGAGCTACATTCAAAATCAAGTCACTCACTTAATTCTCCTATACTTGCACTGTTACAATCTATCCCACTTCCGTATATAGAGTCCTCCTTAAACATAGCACTTTGGGAGAGTATCTTTATCAGTACGGAGTTCTTTCTAGCTTCGCGGCGGGCGTCTTCTTAGGTAAAGGCTAGGTTATGGGCCCGGACATCCTACTAGTATATAGGGTTAGACTTCGCGGCTAGTGTCTTGCGGTTAGTTCAGATTTCTCTAATAAAGGAGGGTAATTTTGGCCTATCCTCCGGCCAGACAAACTGTCTTTATTATACATTTAGCCAAATATCAAAGTAGGACATCTATTTTTAGCTAAGGATTATATTATGGGACCCTAGGTCTAAGATGCAGAAGGGGATACTGTATTAACATCGTCCATTAAAGGAGATATATAACTTTAGGACGTAGGTAACCGGCTTACTAGCTTAGCCGTTGTAGCCTTTTACCTAGATAGGCTTCTCTAGTAGGGTGGCTTTTACATTTAGAAACTTAGCAATGTTAATTGCACAGGCAGTATTTATAAAGGCAAAGCCATTTACTCTAGTGTTAATAAGGGCAGTTAAGTTAACTCTATATCCATTTTAAGATACTATATATAGAACTATAAAGTGTTTTCCACCCATTAACTAACTTAGATTAATCTCTTTAAGATTAATAGGATACCCTAGGGGGGAGTCTTTCCTCAGGGCTCTTCTTTTCCCAACTTATTAGACGTTTCTCCTTCCTCTATCTCCTTAATATCCTTTAGTTCTAGGCAAGATAAGGTAAAGTAACCCTCCTTATTGCAGTTATAGCAAGTGGCTATAGCAGGGTTAATTGGGGTATTGCAATGAGTACTGGTTAAGGTTGTGGTACATAGCTAGTCGGGCAAGGCTCGCCGGTGCGTAGTTGTGACCGCTTTTAGTATAGCAGTGGTTGTAGCTTATCTTCCTACTCTAGCTCCCATAGGGGTGGCAGGTGAGCTTTAATCACTATAGGGTCGCTTCTACCAATCTAGGCGGGCGTTAATCTACTTTAGCTCTAAGTCCAATAATAGGCTATAAGCTGCAAGTCTTTTATGGGTTAGTAGGTCGTCCAAAGTTATAGCAATCTTCTCTTATAGCCTGATCGTTAGTTTGTTATAAAGGTCCAATTGGTAGTTTTTAAGGGGGACCTAGCCTTCTCCTGCAAGGTATAAGAATTAAGTCTAGAATTCGGCAAAGGGTTAGTTCAGCTTTATTATTAGGCGGTTATAGTTATACCAAGCGTCCTGTACTTTATTTAGGTTAATATAGATAGCCGCTAGGTACTGTAGCATCTTATTAATAGATACAAATTGGACAGGAGAGTTATCCTCAAACTTGGCTTAAAGGTGACGTTAGGCGTCCCCTATGGTTTGGCCAAAGAGGTAGAGCATTTTGGCCTCTTTGGAGGGGAAATGGTTATAGTTGATTTGGAGTTTTCCTTATACTTGGATTCTCCAGTTCTTAAAGGTAGGGTTTATCCCATTGGATAGTAGTTAAGGGTTAGAAAGCTTAACGGATTTTAACTACTTTATTATTATATCCGTACTCCCTGGTATATTATATTTAGTTAAGCAAATGGGTTAACTGAGGCTTTGTAAAGGGGAGGCTGGGCTGCTTTATAAGGTAGCAAGGCTTTCCAGGATCTCCTTTAGAGTCTCTTGTGTGCTTTGGGCTTGAAGACAATTAACCTTCTAATTGGCCGCAAGGGCGCGAATCTGTTTGCGTACATCTATAATGTTGTCATTGTCTTCAATTTCTAATCCTAATTGGATCTCATGTTCCTCTTAGGTGGAGGCAGGTCTTTTAGATAAGCTTACTTTAGGTGCCATTATTAGCTTCCTAGGGTTTGTTGGTCTTGTGCGCTTTGGTTTTAATTCTAGGGGTATAGGTCCAGTCCTGCCTAGCTTATAAAGTGGGATATTATTAAGGCCTTCCCAGGCAGTATAAAGTTGTTCTGGTGTCTAAGTATAGCGCGTTAACATGTTGTTACAGACAAAGTTTCTTTTAAGATGTAGGGATATTATTGAGGCCTTCCTAGGCAGTGTATGGAGAGCTTAGTATAATGTGACGGCTTGCACAAATGCCTCTAAACCAAAGCTTGTGGATTGCTATCTAATAAAGATACTAAGCTAAGGAGAAGAAAAGAAGGGGGTCGCAAGGACCATAGTAAACATATATAAAGGGGCAGCCGCCAAGGCGCTAGCGGTAAGCGAGCCAATTGTAGGTTGGCAGAATATGGCAGCAGCATGGCAGAATTTGGCAGGTGACGCGCTCTAGCACCGTCACACTGCCAAATTAGGTAGAGTTATTAAACTTTAGGTGCGTATTGTCACAGCGACGGGGCAATTGAGGCATAAGCGCCGTAAAGAACGTATGCAAGCCTGTACAATTGGAATGTCTATGGACTTGGATATTAAGATGAGGAGCAGAAGAAGGTCGTGGAAAGGACACGTCTATATACATAGAGCCAAGACGTAAGCGAACCCCCTAACTAGGCCCTATCCAGGTTACGCGCATTAGTGCCGTAACACGTATCCTATTACCTTGTTATTGCATTTAAGTTTATAAGTCTTATTATTAAAAAAGACGCCTATTTCCTTAAGCCGGCTTCTAGATAGTAGGTTTGTTAGTAAATATAGTATATAAAGAACATTATATAAAGTAAGCGTACTTCTATAACTTTTATTAGATAGTGCGGTTTATATAGAGATAGATCCTTTACCTACTAATTAAGCTCTATAAGGACCAACTATATCTAATAAGGTGTTGTTATTAATGTAGTTAAAGAGAAGTTTATAATTCTTATAGCAGTAGATAGTAGCAGCGGTATTATAGATAAAGTTATACCTACTTAGTTGGGCTTGTATTACCATTGCTATAAGCTTACGTTATAGATTTACTTTATTTTTAACTTAATTAGAGTGTTTATTAAGCTAAATAGGTGGCCTAATCCTCTGCTTCTTCCTTATATAGATTCTATTACTAATTCTCTATAGTATATTTTCTAGGTTTCTCTCCTAGCAGTCTTCTTCAGAATACGTAGTTCTATTATATTTTATATAGTTAGGGTACTTATATATTCCTACTAGTGCAACCTTTCTCTTTATAGATGTTCCGTTATTTAAATATGCTATTAGTATAGTAGAAGCTTCTTAATTAAGCTCACTATTAAAGATAATAAGTTCCTTGCCTAAGGCTTATAGGTTAGTATTTTTCTATATCTAATTTATTTATTAAGTTGTTTTAAACTAAGCGTAGTTAGTAAAGCTAACTCTATATAGAAGGGCCGCTTAGGCAAGGATTTTATAGTTAATAAGTTGGTCCATTTTAATAAGGTAATTAAGGTTTAATATAATATAGGAGATAAACTTCTCTACATTCTTAAAATCTTAAACGCGTTTAGTAAAGAAGGTAGCTATAATGTTAGTAACAGCTACCGGATTAAGATCCTTAAAGTGTTCTTTTAGGGCCTTCTATTTCTTAAGCGCCTATTTAGCGTTTAATATAAACGGCTTATAGATATCGCCAACGTTTTAGTTAATAAAACTAGCTATATAGGCTAGCTGTTCCTTATATTTCTCCCATTCTTTTACTAAGTCAGCTAGCTTAATTTTTAGCTGTTTGGTAGTAAAGCCTAAGTTCACCCATTTCTCTTTAATTAACTTAATTATAGAAAGGGGCCGTGGTAGGTTATTAAGAACCTACTTAATATTTTTAGATTAGAGGTGGTTTTATATATTAATACTAAACATTAGCTAGTCTTCCCGTTTAATAAGTTTTTAAATAGAGGCTTGGGCGGTATATTTATTACTTATATTAGTAAGGCTTATAGGTGGTTTATAGTAGGCAGTCTGTAGGCCTTATTAAGACAATATTATTAAATTTATTTCCTTTATAAGGAGTATTTGTATAGTATAGGTTTTAACTTAATATATTCCTTAGCCGGTATAGGCAGTTCTAATAAGCTTCTTCTAATCCGCTACTAATATAGTTATTATAAGGCTTTATTCTTAAAACTCTATTATTCTGTTTATTAATAATAGTAAGGTTATCTACTAAATAAGAGGTCCTCCTAAGCCTCTAGTGCCGCTATTTAATCACAGACTATGCTAGGCTCGTCCTCAGTAGGATCCTCTTGTTACATTTAGCGTAGAGTCCATCATTGGCAGCTACGTAGCCGCTTATTATAGGTTTTTAGCATCATAAGTTGGTTAAACGTTTAACAACTTTTTAACGCCCATATGGTAATATTGTGATAGCAATTATTATAAATAATAAAGCAATTAGGTTTAGCTCGTTAGGCGCGAACCTAGGCTTATAACCTGTTAAAATAAGGTTATTAGGGCTAAAACTCTGTGTATTGCTTATTTTCTATATAGGTGGTTGAAGAGATTTCAAGGAACTTCGACCGACGGTCGAAGTTGTCTGATTGGTCAGATTCCTGCCAAGAGATTTCTCCCACAAGTCTCATCACGTGATATCGTTGCGGGCTTGTTTTCCAACACTTGTAACATTTGACCGGGCTTTCTTTTCGGGCTGTGTAGTTCAGGTTACCGATAGATTGTCTTAACGCATTAACTGAGCGGGACAGTTTAGCGGGACAGTTCGGCGGAGGCCCCATCATCCAAGACGAAGACTCTTATGAGATGAGGCAGATAGTTCAGAGCACATGCCGCTCGAACAGTATCAAGAACGAGACAAATGTCCTCCCCGCAACAGGTGATGAAAACATCCACCGCCAGTGCTACATCTTCGCAAAGCTCAAGTCTGGGCCGCTGAGGTTTGTTGGAAGCGAGTAGCCTAATGAAATAGAGTGAACTGCTAGGCACTAATAGTAAGTAGGAGGTTTTTAAACATGATTCATTATCAGGTACACCGACTCAAAACAAGAAGTTCAATAGCAATGAAGAACCACGCGAGCGCTAGCTGACGACCACCAGTGGTTTCGGCATAATTCAGAGAGCAGAATCGGAAGACGAAGTAGATTAAAAGTGTAAGTAGGCTTGCAAGTGCACTCAATCTCATTAACCGCCACCTCTTGTCGACTTCGATCCTTTCATGGGAAGGAAGCTTCTCAGAGTCTGGAGCATGATGCATCAAAAAAAAAAAAGATCGTCAATGAAGAGATCTCAAGATGATGTGAATATCATGGAATTATCCTCTTGAACAGCAAGAAATGAAGTCAGTGAAATTTGAAAGTATTTGGGATGAAAGGCAAAAGTGATTTAGAAAGACGATGTTGCATCCTTGGGTCGTTGGACTCAGCAGAAAGGAGTAGACACTGCGTCACTGTGTGTTAAATAGCCAGCTAGCAGAAACCGAAAATGGCCAGCTTTCCGAGAATGGATGAGCATTTATGTAGGGTTAAGAGACGCCATAATGACCGGAGAGCTCCGTGAGAGAGACAAAGGAAAACGTGTCAGGAGAAACTTGGAATGGTCTGGTCGAAAACCCGGGTTTCGGGGCTAATCTATGCATTCCTGTTGGCCAAGTTTAACAGTTCGGGGGTTGATCCGTGCAGGCTTTTTTTAATTTTTATTTTATATCCATTGTATTATACTACCATCCCCGGGTATCATAGTATCATATCAACATTGACGTACTTTGACCTGCTTTGGTAGAGTTCGAGGAATACTGCCCAGTGATTGGTTGGGGGTCGTCCGTTCGCATCTCCTTCGTTGTTTACCACAGTCACTCTATGTCCTGGGACATTCACCTCCGTTTCGGGACTTTTTGACCGCCGCTTTTAGGAGTAGCTGCACCATAGCTTCTCATCCCAACCTTTCGTTGAGCTTGATAGGCTTTGAAAGGTCTTCACGTAAGTTTGGGATCCTGTGCCCGCTTCTTTGGACCTTTTCGGACTCCGCACTTTGGGCCGTTTCGGGCTCCACACCCGCTTTTGGAGCCTGCGGGTACCTTTACTTATGAATTTATACTAGAGTTTCAGACAAGTAAAGGAGAAGTAATAAGAAGTAAAAATAGGAAAAAAGATGATCAACTCTCCGCTCCCACTAAGCAATGGTCAGTTAAAGATCTGACGGGAAGATATTTCTGGACGTACGAATCGAACTAGGGACCTTTCGGTTACAATTGCCTATTACAGCCGAACGTGATGAACCACTGCGGGGAAGTTAATAACACTTCCGGAGGATTGGAGGGGTTTAAACATACACTACACCAAGCGGAGGAAACTACGGCTAAGCCGTAGGCTTAATTTTAATGTTTCGATTTTTTAATTTTTATATATAATAAATAATATTTGGAACTGTTCGATTGTTCACGTTATGTCTTCGGCGGTAAAATTCCGCCCGTAAAGCTCAGACGCCGGTGCGAAAGTCCTTTTGGTTCCCCTTACCTTAGGCAACAGTCGGCACTCTGCGCCAATTAATTTTAGAATGCAGGTGTAGAAAACATCAGAGGTCTATGAAAAAGGTACAAGCACCAGACGCTAAGAGAACTACGGAGTACAATTAATTATTAAATGAATCCCGTTCGCTCTAACTAATGCATTGACGACACCTAACCGCTTTACCATCCCTAAAGCCTTCTTATTCCATCCTTCTTCTCTCGGCGACATCATCTTATACTTTCCACGGCGCTATTTGACTGCTTTCGGCGTTTACCTATCGTTTTTCAATTACTACAGGGACAATAGTCTTATTTAGTAAGGGTTATCAGTTAAAGTACAAATCAAATAACGCACTCGGGGCGAGCACAGTTGGTCGACAGATGTCGAGAGATCGACGAAGACAACAACTTCGCAGGCCATAATGGTTACTTTTAGGGGCGAAAATTTCAAAATTGCGGAAATGATATTAGACTATTCTCCTAGGTAGCCTTATTCTATAAATTAGATTTTTATTTAAATATATTATACTAAACATTATCTCATAAATCAGACCCTCTTCAACCACCAACTTTGACTTAAAATTCTAATATCTTCTTAACCACAATATCTACTATGTTTAATGCAGTTGTATGCGATATTTTAGGTATTTATTTCTATATTAATTAGTATTATAATTGTATATAAGGTGTAAAACAGTAACTCTGTCGCGAAAATCCGCAAAAATCCGCAAAAATCAGCGTATTCTAACTGGTTACCCATATCAACTTTTTTCTATTATCCCTAACCCGTCAAAATGAGTCGTACGGTTATCGATAAGGGCTAGCCAATTGGATCAATCAGATCAAGGCCTCGCGCCAAATCATACGTAATGTTCGTGCACGGGCCTTCCTCAATTCGGTCCTGATGGGTTAAGGGATACTGCTATAACATAGATGGTAGTTGCAATAGAAAGAGATACTAAAGCGCTACCACCTTATAATATTTTTAAGATATTTAGATGTAAAATAAGGGGTGAGATATAGCACTGAAAAAGGTGACTTTTGGTGACTTCTGGTGGGGGATTACCACCAAAACCGCCCCATTTCGCTGTCAGACCCTCGGTGAGGAATTTACTTCGTGACAGACCTGCGGAGGATAGGCCGGATAGGCCTCTCGGATAATAGACCTATCAGCTGATAGTATCCAGAGACTATCCGGATGGTCTCCGGATAGTCTTGGCAAAAACCCCTAATATACTTATACTTGCAATGCACCCCCCAATATTAAATAAATAATTTTTTTTATTAGTATAGATTTATAGAGCTTGTAAAGCGCTTTAAAATAGTACCACTTTTATCTAAATATTCTAAGAATAAGTAATATTATATAGATATAAAGCTTATAAGAGCTCCGTAGAATAAGGCTTACCTATTGTTAGTACACTCGCATTATTAACGTGCACGAATATCGCTTGTAGTGGTACGTATGCGGTGTTGAAGTTGGTAGTTGATTGTTAATGTCTAGAAATAGGGGTTTGCTTCAAGGTCAGATTAGCTAGTCTCACTTTGTAGTCCCGTAACTACGTTATATAACTAACATTCCAACACTAAAGCAACTCTAAGAAGAAGGCTAATCTATACTCTAAAGCCAAGTCTATTTCTAGACTATTCGTAGCATATACGGAATAGCTAAAGATCCAATTAATACGCAATAGTTTCCACGCTCCTCTTACAGGTCCGTAATTACATAACTAGTGTTATAGCTTGTACTAATACCTCTAAACTAAAGCTTATAGAATACTGTATTATGGGGACACTAAGCTAAGGAAAAGAAGGAGAAGAATTGTTAGGGGTAGTAGGTTAATATGTCGCGAGGGCCACTAAGGCGCTAGTAGTAAGCAAGCCAATAGCAATTTTTTATGCCGGGTATAGAAAATCCTAATTAGCTGGTTAAATTTAGGGTCCGCAGAATATGGCGGGTGGCGTGCCCTAGCATTATTATGACCTATAAACCACCTTCTATTACTCCTTACGCTCCACCTAACCTATAGCCTGTATATTAACTTGGTTTGTATTAATAAGTCGCTATAGGGCGATATAAGGCTTCCCCTTAGTCATCACGTCTATAGGGTTAGCTTTACCATTAATCCATTAAACCTCTGTAATCTGCTAACGTTTATAGGCTTGTTATAGGCACATTACATTAATTATTAATTGCTTTTCTTATGTGGTTCTGAGTTGTATAAGATAGTTATATAGCGACTTAGAATTAGTGTAAAGCATAAGTGGGAGGTTAATCTGTAGGACCTTGTCTACCATAGACTTAATGGCGACAGCAATATTAAAGCTGTGAGCTATTCCGTAGAGTTTAGAAGCTAGAACGCTTCTAGTGACCCTTTTACACTTAATTAAGCTCCAATAGATAACATTGGCCTTCTTAGTTGCGTTAGCTAGTATAATAATATAGCCAATTTGCGAAGAGAGGTCCTTATTGTTAGTAAAGGAAGCGTCTATAAAGACTAAGAGCTATAGGGTTTTAGCCTCCAATTTAATAAACTTAAGACCTCTGTGTAAGTTCTAAATCTGCCAACTTAGGCGCTTATTTAACTCCTTCACATCTGCCTCCTTGGGATTAATTACCTAGGCAGTAATAGATAAGTTAAATAAAGCCTCTGGCTGACAGACTGAGGCAATATAGGCTTCTCTGGCGCGTTAAGCAATGTACTAGTCCTTTAGCGTAAGTAGGCTACGTATAACTCCTCTAGAGCTAGTGCTGTCTACCAGCGTAGTGTTAATCACACTAAGGTTCTTATACTGGCGCTTTTACATCAGTGTAATATTCCTATCTTATACCAATTAAATAAGTCCTCCATTAAACTTAATTGGTGTATTAGTAATTAGTTACTCTTACTCCTTAGCTATAAATTTAGCCTTATATAGTTTGCTTTGTTTAGCCTCTATAAAGGTATTATCTGCAAGGAATAGTATATTATTAGTTTATAGGCTAATAATTTTAAAAGGTTTATTACTATAAAGCAAGCAAGGGTCATACGTGGACTGGTCTATTTGCAGCTAATTAATATAGTGTAAATAGTAGGTCTTAAACCAGTGGTTTCTAGCTTTAGGCACTCTATAGAGTGGCTTTATAACCTTTAGGACAGAGTCCTTATTAATTCCCAATTGTTTGTTTAGCTTGTGTGGTGGTTATATATAGAACTTGCGGTTTAAGTTTGTAGTAGACTGGATATAGACTTATAAGATGTCTTAGAGGTAGAGTTATGTCTATAGTAGCATAGCAGCGATACAGAGAATTAGCCACTAGCTAACTTATTAAATTATTAGTAACTAAGTAAGGACTAGCTCTTTCTCTAAATTATTATAGGCCTGTATAACAAGTCATAATTTCTTAAAGGCTTTATCAGTTCCCTTATTCTTAATCTTATTAACAAACCGTGAATTAAAGAGTCTAACCCCCTTTAGTATATTGTGTAGCTTAATAATCTTAAAAACGCCTTTCTTAAATAGGCCTATGACCTCCTTTTGCTATAAAGTACTAAACTGGGTATTACCGTCGTTCTGTAAGTAAGTAGTAGTATTAGCTATATCTGCGGTATCATCGTCCTATAAGTAGATAGCAATGTCGGCCGTATCTGCAATATCACCTATAAGAGCGCCTATGTCTATTATAGCGTCCGTAACAGCTATGTCTGCAACGGCTGTAAGTAATAGGTATTTATAGGGGCAACCTCTACCTTGCTTTGGCGGTAGCTGTGGTTTAGCTTTAGGTAATAATTAAGGTTTAGCTGGTAAAGGTACTAGTTTAGCTAGTTTAACAGACTCTTATAGTTTAACTAAGTATTATAGGTCCAGTAGGTAAGGTTTTACAACTATAGAGCGGAAGGTTGTAGGCCTATTTGGTAGCTTTATAGTGCAGGTCTTACCGTTAATGGTAAGCAGTATATATAGCCTGTCCTAATAACCACTTTAGCCAGTATTGCCTTCTCTCCAGACTAAGACAGGCAAACTAGGTGGGAGGCCATAAATAGTGTTAGTTTATTGTCTATTTCGCGTATTAAGAGCGTTAGCGATCTGTTATTCAGCTTGTAGCTTTTAGATTTCCACCATTGCTTTTTTAATGGCCGCAGCTTGCTATGTAACTGAAGGTAATAGCGCGTCCGATTTAACTATTTGGGGGTAGGCTCTAAAGACTAGGAGTGTAGGGACTAGGCATTCTAGGCCAGCCGTGTTATTAATGGCTTTAAGAGCTATTTATAGGGCCATCTCCTTGCTAATTTTAGGGATTTTAGTTGTAATGATTTAGTAGGCTTGTTATAGTGGACTGTAGTAGCGCTCTACCATTCTAATAGAGTTGTGTAATTTAACTAGAACTGACTTTATAGTTACTCCTATAGTAGCAGCGTAGTGCTTAAACTCCTTACTAATAAAGTTCTTCTTAGCGTCTATAATGATTAAGTCTAGTAGTCCTAAATAGCTGTTAATCTAGCACATTTGTAGAACGTCCCAAGTGTGCTTAGCGCTGATATCTTATAGCCATCTGCCAGCTTAAAATTAAGTTGCTTTATTAACTACATATAGTAAAGGGGAGCCGCTAATATACATAATGTTAACAATAATATTGTAATTAAAATTAATGTTATTTTATAAGGTAAAGCAAAATCTACTTAGAGATCTGCTAAACTTCTAGTAGTAGTGGCAGAGTCTAGTTAGCTCTTCAATAGTAAATCTATTAGTATTATGGCCGTGGCCAGTCTTGTTAAAAAGCTTTTACAGTCTATTAATTAACAGGTAACCAAATTAACAGTGTAGACGTCATAGCTCTATGTTAGTTAAGTAGCAAGGGTTTGCATTAAAAGACTTAACTAAATAAGACTGTAAGGAGGAGCTCCATATAAGAAACGGGTGGCTAAATCGTCTAACTACTGGCACCTTTTTAGTGCGAGTGATAATGACGTCCTTTAGGTTATTATATTTAATATGGAGTCTATCTATATCTGCTAAGCAAAGTAGGAAAGGAGTATCTGCTTTAACAATATGGAATTGTACCTTACCTATAGGGCTGTTAATATCTATGGTTCCAATAGATGTAGAGGCTCTGATCCCGAATTAGACAGTTACTTAGCCCTTAGTTAATATGTTAAGACTTATAGACTTGTCTACGGCCTATAGGGCTTAGAACTGGCCATAGCCAGCTGTAGACTTGCGTAAAGCACCTATATTAATTATAATTCCTATAAAGACCGTTGAGGTGTATTATGACGCTATAGTTATAGCCGTATTATAGGTAAATGGGTCAGTCTCTGTGTAAGGTTCTGTGGCAGGCTCTATGGTAAGTTCTAAAGCCATAAGTAGGTATATATAAGCCTTATTGGCTAGTTCTACACTTATAGAGGTTGCTTTCTCTATAGTAAGTGTTCCAAAGGTAGTAATATAGGCAGAGCTATTATTAGGTTCTCTGGCATTGCTCCTAGAGTTATTAGTGTTTTGTGTGTAGGCTTTAAAGCCTAAGTCTTTATCTTTATCTCTTTTACAAGCAGCAATGTATTGCTTAAAGTGTTTATTGAAGTTACCCTTATTACGGCCCTTAATATCAATAAAGCGTCTCCTATAGTTGTCTCTAGACCAACTACGCTCCTCTTTTAAGTGTTTCCATAAATGGCAGTCCTCCTTCTTATAGATATAGCACTTAGCCTTTAGTCTACCATTGGTTCTATAAGAGCGATTACTGCCGTAGTAATTGGTGTTTCGGTCTTAACTCTGGTTGTTTTAATAGTAGCGTCAATCTATAAAAAAAACTTAGTAAGATGGTCTTATTAGGGCCTATAAGGGGTGTTCTTTTTCCCACATAATAATAAAGGATTGTAGTTTACTAATTAACTAAGAAAGGTCTTCTAAAGGGTTAGAGACAGCGATATAGCATACTAGTACTCCCTAGTAAGTAGTAACTAACTTATTTATAAGGATACGGTTTATACGGAAGTCTGGGTATAGTCTATAATATTACTTTAGCAGTTTATCTATAAGCAGTTGGAAGTTCTAATAGATTAACTTATTAGGGTTCTTGTCTATAACTCCTTAAAGGGTTATACTGTTCCACTCTATAAGGTTCTTGCGGTAGTATTCTAGCCCTTTAAAAAACTGTTATATGTAGTTACAGGCTTTAGTAAAAGGTCTTAACTTAAGATTACTGTTGTAGTAGTGGTCTTAAGCAAGCCCTTTTAGCATGCTAGGGAATGCCACTGTGTAGCCTTCTGGTGGTAAGCCAGATCTCTTGTAGATATTATAGAAGATAGTTAACTTAAAGTCAAAGCTGTCGCTGACTCCATTATACTTTTAGTCATCTATGTAGATCTTTATAATTATAGTCACCTCCTTGCTATATCTAGGTCCTTGCTCTACACTAGGCATGGCTAGTTTAGGTGGTATATGTGTGTGTGGCTGCTACGGCTACTATGGCTGCTGCGGCTACTGCTTTCTTAGCCATAGCAGTTGGTTAATAAGAGCGTGGATTTAGTTGTAATTGGAGGATTAAGGACTAGGAGGGGTAGCAGGGGTAGTAGGGGTAACAATTAGAGTAGCTGGCGGTGCAGTAACCGGAGTAGCTGGTGGTATGGCAGCTGGAATAGCTTATGGAGTTAGTGGTATAGCTGGTGGTAGGGCTAAAGATATAGTAAGCTTGTCTAAGGTTGAATTGAGTTAGTCTTATAGAGTTATTGTAATTATTGGTTTTACTTCTGTAAGGGCTGCAATAAGCTCCTTATCTGTCCATTTATAAAACTCTTTTTTATTAGTAATGTCCGTCAGCACCTTGCTAAGGGAGTATTTCTTATCTTGCTTAATAACATATACTCCTCTCTTAACTAGGTATTTACGGATTTCCATTCTAGTATTAGATTATACTTGTGTAAAGAGCTCTAGCATAAAGTCCTTAAAGTCTTCCTAAAACACTATCCATAATGAATAGTCTGTAAGGTTAGATTGTGTGTATAAGTGCATCTTAGTCTCTATATACTCTATTAGATTATTATTTGTAGCCGTCTCCAAGTCAATTCCGTTGCCGTACTTGGCAATTCTCTCCTTCTAATCAATTTCCATATTATTGTGTTATGGTTTGAGGTTAAGGTTAGGGTTAGGGTTAAGGATGTTAAGGTAAGGGTATTGAGGTAAGGGTGTTGAGGTGAGGGTGTCAAGGTAAGGGTGTTAAGGTGAGGGTATTGAGGTAAGGGTGTTGAGGTGAGGGTATTAAGGTGAGGATGTGTATATGCTCTATAGCTGTCGGGCCTGTAAAGTGTTCTTAGCAAGATTGATATTCTCTCAGCAATCTGTTATATTAGCTGTAAAGCTAGTATAAATTCTCTTAAGCTTAAGGGAGGTTGTAATCTTCTCTAAGTAAAGATATAATTCTCTAGGCGATCTGACGCGTTAGCAGTTAAGCTAATACGTGGTCTTGAGCTTTAAGGGTGATATAGCTTTCTCCTTTAACTAAAATAGACAAGGTTAGGCAATCCGTATACTGTTTCTAGTATGGTTCTTAAGCTCTAGCTTATTGCGTATTTCCTAATCTGTACGTCTACTAATCAGTGTCGGTATACTCGCATTATTAACGTGCATGAATATTACTTATAGTGGTACGTATGCGGTGTTGAAGTTGGTAGTTAATTGTTAATGTTTAGAAATAGGGGTTTGCTCCAAGGTTAGATTAGCTAGTCTTGCTTCGTGGTCCCGTAACCACGTCATATAACTAACATTCCGACACCTATATAGAGCTCTACTAAAGCTTAGCAAAATCTCCACATAAAGCTCCGCACGAAGCTCTGCGGAGGCTCTGTACAAAGCTCTATACAAAGCTCTAGTAAATACCTTTAGCTTTCCTACTAATTAGATATCTCCTTTCTACCTTTTTTTATTTATACTTCTCTTTATATAAAATACTATAAAATAAAATAAAAATAGGAAAAAAGAGAGGAGACTCAGCAGTTTAAATTTGGTAACTTTTATCTACTCCTTATTATCCTCTAGTTCCACAATCCGATCCTTACCCTATAGTGCTCCCGCTACCACCACTATAGGCTAAGAATTTATATTATATAACGAATATTAAGCCCTATAATCCCGCCACTTGTAATTTTTATAGCACCTACTATAGAACTCTAGGAGATTCTGATATTTAGGAAAGGGGCAAGGGCCCACTAAATAATATAGAGTCGCAGTACAAGCCTTATAAGGCTAGTATTAATTAGCTCTCTATCTTATATAAGTAATATAGGTTACTTATAATTATATTTAGAGACATACGGCTCTAAATTAGAATTGCATTTATATATAAGGGCCTCCCTATCCAAACCTACTTCTCTAATACACCTCCTACCTAAGCTTCTATATTAATTACTGGTAAAGCTTTTACCCTCTCCTACTTATCCTAAGAGTAGTTAGTTATATAGGTATATTATATAAAGAGGAGAGTTTACTTATATTATAGTAATATTGCTAGAGAATCTCTCGTATAATAGGGCGGGAAGTATACTAGATAATTATATTTCCTAATTCTTAATAAAGGACAACGTTGGTAGGATTTAAACTTATAATCTATTAAGTTTAAAGTTAGTATATATTTACCTACACCACTTATACGCCTTTAGTGGTTACTTTTTACCTAAAATTATTTTATTTATATGCCCCCCTTCCCCCCTTTAGTGTTATATAACATATCCCTTATATACTTTCCCTTATATAACTATAAGAGAATACTTAAAATCTTATAAGCTGTCCAGTCCTTTACGTATTCTAATACCTTAAGTATTTATAAAGTAGTACTTGTGTAATCCTATAGAACGCGTGTTACGGACGCTTTAAGTACGATGTTACGACTACTAGGAGAAGAGTCGGAGGAAGCTAGTTGGTTAGTATAGGCACGGTCTAGGATGGAACCGGTGGAACCAGGTAACGAGGAATGGTAACCGAGGTCACGTAGTGTTGAACGTATTGGCTGTGTTGAACGAGAAGGACGTTACGTTTAATACAGACAACACGTACCTCACGTACAAGAGAGGATTTCTTAGGAGTACGGTTGTGTATTTAAAGGACCTCAGTCCCTACCGTAGATAGTTCTCTCCTTGTAGTGAATCTTAGAATACAATTGGAGTTAATCTGTTGGGCAACCACTCCACCAGTTGTTATTACGTTGTTGACTTGTTCTTACCTACATACCCAGCCCAATAACAGGACCCACCGTAGTTCCTGCTACAAGGTTCCGTTACAACGCGACGTTAAGAACCTAAAAAGACTCTCTCTGGCTTATTACTTATTCTAGGTATTAAGAGAACTTTAATTGCAAGCTATAAGAGTTATAAAAATCTTATATACTAAAGAGGCTAGTTCTACTATTAAATAGCTATTATATAGCTATTAAGTAGAATTAGATTCTTGTTAATATAGGTATTAAACTTATCTAGACTCTATAGACGAGTATATTTTAAATAATACTAAAGATAAGCCTTATAGAAGGCAGAGAGGTTTTCTTAGTTGTGTATAATATAGTTAAACCTAAAAGTATTGCTTTCTTGCGGAATCTCTTCTAGAGCTTTTATACGCTAAAAAGCTTCTTTTTTCCTTTAATGGTAATATAATTATTCTAATCTTTTAAGAAAGCTATATAACACTCTAGGTTAAGAACTTATGCCGCTAAATAGTAGGGAGAATTATCTAGCTTCTTAATATACTTTATAAGCTTTTCCTTAACATATTAAAGTTAAGGAGTTATAAACTTATCCTTAGCCTTAGTAGCTATTACCTATAGGAAAGTTAGCTAAAGAAATATTAAGAGTATTATATAATATACTAATACGGTCTATATTATATCCTTAAGAACATTAACTAATTCTAAAACCCTCTCTAGTATTATATAATCTCCTTAAAGAAATAGAGTTACTTTATAGAAAGACTAAAGGAAATTATAAATTATATAAAGATATATCTATTTACTTATTAAGAGGATATTATCTTTTAAGTTATCCTTATAGTACTCTACGTAAAGTTAAAGCCTAGCCTTTACCTTATCCTCTAGAGCTATATATAGTATAAGAAACCAGCTATTTTATCTTATATAATTATTAAAAGAAACTATTTTACTAGCATGTTTAATAAACTATATTATACGGTTAGCTAAGCTGCGGATATAAATAATATAGTTATTGTGACGGTTTGTCTACATAGCTACCATCGAGGCGTCGTCGGTCACGGATCAACGTCGCCCTATGTTGGAATTACAAGGTCATAAGGTCACAGCGGAGGTCTCTTGAGGGTCTAATTGATGATAGAGATGACGCAGACGATGAATATTGATTGATTCGTGATGCAGTAGATGCGGTTGATGTCTATGTAGATTGCATGCAGAGCTCGACCTTGCAATGTGTCCAGAGCTTAGTTAGCACCCCTAGCGCTAATTCTAACACTCCCCCATGCTAACAACGCTCTCCTTGTCTGTCCCAAATAGGCAATTATAAAGCTATTCCCAAATACCTTACAAGCGCCATTTGGCCTACGTACAGAGGGAAAACCTATAGTAGGCAAAAAACCTCCGTAACTTGCTCTATCTCCGTCCGTTACCGTCTTTATTAGTTACCAATTCCTAGCATTACACAGTGCTTTGTAAATTAGTTAATTGGTAGCTGTTTTATAAGCATATCTCCAGGTTAATCTTTACCTGGTATATGTACCACTTTAAGTTAACCTTTCTAAACCATGTCGTTTTGTATAAAGAGGTATTAAGTCTTAATATGCTTGGCTTTCTGGTAGTACTTTGTGTTATACAAGAGGTTAACTGTACTCTTATTGTCGCAATAGAGCATAGGGATAAAGGGGTCATCGTTGTTGTCGTCTCTCTCTCCTAGATCTCTTATTAGCTTCTTAAGCCATACTGCTAACCTTGCTCCTTCTAATGCTGCCATAATCTCTGCTTCCATTAAGCTTAATGCTGTTAACTTCTGCCTTTAAGCCATCCAGATTACTGCTCCCCCATAGCATATAACTGCTATGCCTTAAAATAATATCCAATTGTGTTCTGTTCCCTATGTAGCGTTAGCAAAGATATTATAACTAGTAGGTAATATAAGCTTGCATAAGGGTAGGTAAATCTCTTAATTTAAGTAGGTAATTCCAGTTTTAAGGGTACCGTTTAGATATTATAGTAGCTGCTTACTTAAGCAGTAATGCAATTCTCCTAGTGCTGCCATAAACCTAGCTAGCTAATTAACAGCATAGCTAGTATTAGGACGTGTACAGTTTAAGAGGTAGATTATAGAGCTAATAATTTATTAGTAGACTGTCGCATTATTATACTTAAGGAGGCTTTTAATATTGGGCTTCAGAACAGTACCTACTGGTATTAGTAGCTTGGCTAGATTATAGTTGTCTATTTTTAGCCGTTTAAGTAGCTTCTTAATATACACCATCTAATATAGCTTAAGGGTTCGGTTTATACAGTCTTAATTAATTTAAAAGCCTATAAATACTTTTACAGGACCTAGGTCTTTATATTTCTATTCTCTTAAGATTCTTATCTTCGTAATATTAAGGTATCGGCGCTTTCCTGCAATTAGTATATTATTAACAAATAGCAAGATATATACTTTATTTCCTATAAAGAGATTGGGGTCAGCATTAGCTGCTTTTAAACCTATACTCTTAAAGAACTTCTTAACCATCTAAAACCATTCTCTTAGTGCCTGCTTTAGGCTGTAAAGTAACTTATTTAGCTTTAAGTAGACATCTTTTACGCCCTTAAGCTTAGGTTTAAAGTCTCTTAATAGGTTAAGAATCTGCATATAAATCTGTTCTTGTAACAGCGGGGTTAAGAATATAGTTTTAACGTTAATATAGTTGAGTTTAAGATCTTTAGCTGCCACCTTTACCATTAGGAACCTAAAGGTGTTGTATTATATAATAGATATAAATGTCTTAAAATAGTTAATATTAGGGGTCTGCTTATCTCCCTAAATATACAGTCTTGCTTTCTTACAAATTACTTCTCCCTTAGCATTGTACTTATGCTTTAGAACTAGCTTACTTAAGAGTAATAACCTTCCTTCTAGTACTCTCCCCCTTATAATGGTATAGGTGTGCATCCTCTTAAGTAAGAGGAATTCTTTAAAGATAGCTTTTATTTAGCTAGGAGCGTCCTCCCTTAAGGCCTAATCTAACTCAATAGCATTAAAAGGTGCTGTAGGTGCTCCTATAAAGGTAGTGTTTTTAGCTTCTAGGTAAATAGCTTTTATAGCTATTACTAACTAAACCACTGTATTGTTAAAAACCCTTATATTTGGTAACCTTCTAGACCTTATTCTCTATGCATAAGGAATACATATTAATGTGCTTTATATGGGCATCCTACCCTTAGCATCACCTTAATTTAAGCATCCCACTTAATCTTAACCTAGGCTTCCTACTTAATCTAAGCAGCCCACTTAGTTACTATATCTTATAGCTTGCACCTAAGGTGCTCTATAAGGGAACCTGTACTTATTTACTTTAGTATCTCCAAATAGCTTAATTGCTTGGGTATGTAGGTTTATTATCTTAAATTAACTACTCCCTTTTAACCCCATAAAAACATAGTTAGGTTTTATTCTTAAATTATACTTCCTAGGGTGTTTCTTAAGTATATTAATTGGATTAGCGTAACACCCAAAGACAACTAAATTCTTAAGGTTAGGGACTTATTAGGTGTATGCCTTATAGGGTGTAATAGCACCACTATGCTTATTGTTAAATGGAAGTGCTAAGGTTAGTACTTAATTCTTAATCCAGACAGCGTATTTAACTACGTAGCACTAAAGCTTTACTAGTATATTTCCTTAAAATAGAAGTAACTTTGTCTTGCAGTCAACTATATAGATCGCGTGCTTAATTGCGCCATTATATAAGTGCTTATATAGCAGATAAGGTTCAAAATTAATACCCTAGGGTATTAGTTTGTCTTAAAATCTGCAGCCAAACTCCCCCTTTCTATTTTCCGCTCAAATCCATATAGCTTTAGTCCCAGTAAATCTCTCTACTCTTATAATAATCTCTTTAATATACAGCAGTACCTCTTTAGTTTAGAGGGTTTTAAGAGGAATAACCTAAGTATAGTGTGTGGCGTCGTCTAGGGCTAGGAGGTAGTAGTTGTAACCTTTAATTAATATACCAATTCGTCTTGTAGTATCTAGGTGTAGCCCTTAACTAGGTATCTTCTTATACTTAGTTGTCTTCTTGCTTAGTATTTCTTACATCTTTCTAGCTAGATAAGCTTCGTATGTGCTCTTGCCGACTAGTACTACTCTCTTCTTAAGCTTTATACCTAGTAAGGAGTACTATAGCTTAAATAGGTTACTATAATTCATATATCCAGTTCAGCGGTGCTATAGCTTAGCATCTATTTCACTAACGTTTGGTTATAAATTATATGCTTCTACTATTGCATTAAATGCTTCCTAATGCTCTTATAGCATATAGAGGTTATTCCTTATAGTGGCCTTAAACGTCGTACCTAATTTGTACTTGCCAGTAGCTTAATTGTCTGGGTTAAATATAATCAAGTAGCCTTCCTAAGTAAGAGTCCTTACTAAGATTAGCTTAATTAACTTAAACAAAGGTATAAGCTAGATGTCTTTTAGCTTTAGGGTACCAATTTAAACTTAACTATAGCCTATAGCAGGGACAACGGTCCCATTCACAGTACGGACCTATTATAGCATATTCCATCTCTTTAAGTGTGTTAGGTCTAATTGGTTACTAGTAAAGTGCTTAGTTACTCCTAAGTTAAAAGCCTAAGCTAGAGACATTATTATAAGCATAGCACATTTAGGGTTAGGGTTAAGGTAGATTAAATCGCTATTAAATTCTTCCTTAGCTATTACTATATTCCCTACTTCCTCTGCCTTAGGAGCACCTTAATCTATCTTCCTGGCGTTATTAAATTATAATTACTTAAGTAGGGGATAGTCTTTCTGGTAGTGACCTTTCTAATAGTATACTCTATACTCATCTTTTTCTAGTCGTCTTAGCTCTTTAGTTACTTAAGACGATAAGCTATAACGTAATAAGGAATGATTAAATCTACCAGTATAACCTCTGCCCCTTATTTAACCTTAACCTCAGTTTCCCCTTCTCCCCCTAGGTTTGTCTTTCCTTTTATATACAAGTACTACAGTCTGTACTTATATATGGAGAGCAGTCTCTTACTCCTAAAGAAGAGTAATGCAACTCTTAAGGTTTTGTTTATCTTATAGACACTAGGTCTTACATTCTGCTATATAACATTACTTAGTAGGGCTAGGAGAAGTTACTCTTTAATATCATTGTTGGTAAGTGCTTGAAGTGTTAAAGCTAGATTAATCTTAAATTAATTAAGTATGTAAAGGAACTTAACAATTTATATCTTTGTAGGGTTAAATATAGTGCTATAGAACTCTCTGCGAAGTCTAGAGATATAGACCTTATTATTAGCCTTATTAAACTTCTTCATTCCTTCCCACATTCCTTAAATATTGTACGCCTTTATTATTATACGCATCTCTTCCTAACGGTCGTCTTATATTAAATTATAGATAATCTTGTTTGCTTCCCCTCATCTTCTTCTTCCATTAGCTAAATTAACTTAATTTGGGTCTTCTGCACTAGTAACAAAATCCCAGCCCTCTAATATAATTAGGGCTGCCTTATAGGTGCGCTCCCAGTCTATAAAGTTGTCTCTATTAAAAATGATGATTTTACTAGCCTTGTAATTATATGTAGGTGTTATTAAGGTTAAGGTAGAGGAGGTCATTTTTGGGGTTGATTTTCAAGTTAGGAGAGGTATCGCTACCTGGGCTTATAACCTGTTGGAATTACAAGGTCATAAGGTCACAGCGGAGGTCTCTTGAGGGTCTAATTGATGATAGAGATGACGCAGACAATGAATATTGATTGATTCGTGATGCAGTAGATGCGGTTGATGTCTATGTAGATTGCATGCAGAGCTTGACCTTGCAATGTGTCCAGAGCTTAGTCAGCACTCCTAGCGCTAATTCTGACACCCCAACGTTGCCCCGACGGCCGAACATGTACATAGTCGTCTACCGCGCCCCTTTCTTTAAGCCCTTATCTTAGTCTACTTATAATATAGCCCCTTATTGTTGCTTGATCTATTAGACCGCTCCCACAGAAAGCTAGCCGTAACATTAGACTAAGGTCCTCTTTAATTAACCTGTAGAGGCGACATAATACTAGGTCCAACGGTCAAACGCGTAGCCAGACAGAGAGCTGTTCTACTACCACAACTACAGACCAACTAACCTACTAAAGCCCTATATCGAGCAGGCAACTACAACAGCGGATTAAGCAGCTGAAAGAAGAGACTGCAGCAATTAGATTAAAAGGATTACCCCAACTATAACCTAAGAAATTAAAAGAGATACTATGGCGAGAAAGAGTGCATTAAGGCCTAGTGCACTAGAGATAGTGTCGACCGGATATCCGTGCACCGGTTATAGGAATTGAATGAGGACTCTGTCTATTGAAATGTGGTTCTAAGACCTCTATATATACACAAGGAAAGGTGTAGGAAAGGAAAGAGAAGGAGGGTAGGGGGTGGCAATGGAAACAAGGAGTAGGTGACCAAGTCAATGACTGACTTAACGACTGACTCAATAACTGAGTCAACGGGTAGGTAGCTAAGTTGGGGCAGTAAGGACCTGATTCGGGTCAACACACCCCCCCAGCTGACCGACTAGGTGACGATCAGCTAGATATACCTAAATAGGAAATATCTATGGTGTTGAACTAAATAGAAACCATCTAAAAGAAAAACTTGATAAGGAAATTGTGTAAATTGGTTAAACAGTATAATTAAATTCAACTATAATAGAGTCTTAATATTAACCAAATTCAGTTGTTAAATGAAGCTTTTGTGCTTCTGCCTTAATAGGGCTTTTATAAGACCGTTAGCCGTCATATTAGTAGTAGGAACCCACTTAATCATAATTAAGCCTTTCTGAACCTCTTGGCGAAGCTAGTGCTGGTGGATATCTATGTAATAAAGCTTCGTGTTTAACTAAGGTCCGTTTTTAGTAAGTAGTTAAATTGTCTGTTAATTGTCGCAGCCAATTATATGCTTCTTACTTGTGTAGAGTCGCATATCTTAAAAGAAGTGCTACCACTAAATTAATTCGGTAGCTGCGTTTAATAGAGCTTTAAGCTCAGCTTTAGTGCTTAATATTGTAACAGTCTTCTGCTTAGTAGAGCGCCAGTTAATTACTCCCCCAAATAGTGAAAATATAAAGCCTTTGGTGCTCTTCTAACTAATAGGATCATCGCTAAACGCAGCGTTGCTTGCTTGGACAACAATCTGACTTCCAATATTCCTGCTTAAGTATTTAATTGCAAAAGTTTTCTTTTAATATAGGTATGCAATCACTTAATTAGCTGTGGCTTTGTGCAGGGGTAATGGATTGCAAAGGAATTCTAAGAGCTTGCTCAAGGCTCAAGCGGCGTCAGGTTATGTAATGTAGGTGGTATAGAGTAGTGATCTAACCTTCCTTTGATACATATAGACCTACTACTTAAAGGCCTATTCTGGATTAGGCAAGAGATCTTCCGTACTTATTGGTGTATATACTAGTTGAAAGTCTTTTAAATGGAAGGTACTGGCAATCTTATTAATATAGGAATCCTGGCAGAGCCAGAGCTTCTATTAAGGTCAATTGCGAAGGACTCTAATTCCTAAGAACTAGGTTAGTTCTCCTAGGTTCTTAATCTTATACTTTATTATTAGCTATTCCTTAAAGAGTTAAAGCTTTGGTAAGTCTTCTATACGGCAGGCTGCTATAATATTGTCAACGTAGAAGAACATAATTAGCCAGTTATTGTGAAATAGACATGATTCTCTATTAACTGCCGTTAGACCTAGGGACGTTAGGGTAGTTGAGAACTTATTAAGCCAAAGCAGTGGTGATTGTTGGAGGCTATATAGAGCTCTTTAAAGGAGCAGACACCTGCCCTTTTGTTAAAAGCTATTTGGAAACTTAATATAGACTATCTTATTAATAAGGCTGTTGGCGAAGGCGTTAACTATATTACACTGCTAAGTCTCTAAATTAAATGCAGCGATAATCGCCATTATGGCTCTAAATATTTTTGCTGTAAGGGTTGCTGCATACATATCCTTTTTACTAAGTTATTATAAGTTACCTTAAACACAAAGACGGGCTTTAAATTTAATAAGATATCTATTAGTGTTAAACTTATAAGTAAACACTTAGGTAACAGGTATAATATTAAGCGACGCTGTCCATTTAACAGACTTAAATGTCCCTCGCTGCTCAAGATTATTATATTCCTTATTGGCGGCTTCCGTAAAGCCATCTTTGTATAGGTAAGCTTAAAGCTCCTTCTAGCTGCGTGGTGGTGGTGGAAGCTTATTACAGTATAATTGCTTCTGGTTATGTCTAATTCTAGTAGTAAAGGCTTTGTAGAAGGCAGGAAGGGTATCTAATTGCTTAATATCTATCAGGTAAGCTGCTTAACGCATTAAGAGCTTCTTAGTTCTTTTACCTTCTATAACATTAACATTGCCTACATCACCTATAATCTCCTATCTTAGATAGGCTTCTTCTTTAGGAACAAGTTCAAATTGGGGTCTTTAATTAATTGAGGAACTTAATAGCTCTATATTTATAGTATTTAATTAAGGTTCTGGCGTTTTAGCTGGGGTAGGGAGGCTAGGTGTAGAGTCATCCTTTAAGGATTGTGGGCTAATTACGTCATCATCTTAATCTGTATTTTCATCAGCATCTACCTATTAACTTCCACTACTATCTACTTCGTCCTCCTCATCTAATGTCTCGTCCTCATCTAATATCTTATTAAGCTCTTCCTAAAGCGTCCTATTGCTACTTAACACATTAATTACCTCCAAAATTTAATTAGCTTGTTTTTGGAGCAGATTCGCAAGATCTAGCTAACTATTGTTGTAGAGCAACTGCTTATTAAACGTCACGTCTCTTATTTAAATTACCTTCTTTTTGCTGGATATATAGACCCTATAGATGTTCATTAACTGGTACCCAACCAGGTATCCAATATAAGCCCTTGGCTTAAGCTTTTATGTGCGCAGGATATTGTATTTAAGCGGGTAAGCTCTGCAGCCGTATATTCGTAGGTAAGCTATATTTGGCTTTAATGGCGAGAACCCTAGTACTAACTAAAGCTTTTTAAAAGGTGTTATCTAGCTGAGCTGGGCGTTTGGTGTCCGATTAATTAAATACGCTGCAGCTCTAGTAACCTCTAGCTATAGTTCTTCTGGTAGTTAAGCTTTAATTCGCATACACTAAGACTTAATAATAATCACCCCCCTAGAACGTTCAGCAGAACCATTCTAAGACTTTATATATGGGGCCGATTTCTCTAACAGTATTCCTTTTTGAGTTCTCTAAGTGTCAAACTTGCCACCTAGGGACGTTTCGCCATTCATTCGAATTATTGCGATTTTTAGGTTATACTGACGCTCTACCCTATTTGAATATTATATAATTGCTTGCATCATCAACAATTTATAGGTGAAGGTCTTTACCTTATTTATACGTAGATATTTATTATAGAAGTGTATCATCCAGATATAACCATTATACGCCACAATCTCTGGAAATAAGTTAATATGCACTTAGTAGAAGGGCCTAGTAGCCTTACTGGTAGGCGTTCTTCTTAATATAATTTCATAAGCCTTGCTAACAGCATAGGTCTTATAGTCGATTGTCACTAGACCTTAAAGTTTCGCACTACCTGCTTCTTAGGGTAAATGCTTAATTACGTTAGGTCCTACATAGCCTAGTCTCTTATGCTAGAGTTTGCCTAATATTTCCTAATTAGGAAGGGGGTCTTGTAATTAGATTGCGAATGAGGCCTTGCTTAGGGTCCTCGGTTATGGTTTGTTATACTTAAGTGTTAATTGGTTATAATGGCTCTTACAAAAGGCGAACGTCTTATAATTGTTCTTATGATACAGTAGGTTCCTTTTATTGTCCTACCATATGTTCTTCTTATTAAACTTCTTTAGGCAGGCTAAATTTATATAAAAGGCTGGTATATATACTACGCTGGCTAAGAAGATCTTTTTGGGACCTAATAGCGTCTGGATAGTAATAACTGCCGTCCCTACACCCTTAATCAGATCTATGCCCGTTCTAGTATATACAAAGTTATTACTTAGTTAAAGCTCGTTAACGAACCTGAATTAATCATTAATAACGTATATTGTGGTTCCGCTATTAAGAATCACGCTGTGGCATAGCTTATAGTCAGTGCCTACTTTATAGGCGCCTATTTAATGTACTACAAAGGTACTATTATCTTCCTTTTAACTTCTGTCTTGGTTTAGTGCAGCTTCCTTTTCTAAAAACTGCTTCCTAACCTTCTCTAGTGTTCGCTTATACTATTTTAGGGTGTTAGCAATCTTTTTCTTAACCTTCTTAGCCGTAGCTTTGTCTAATTTCCAGTCCTTTAATTAAACCAACTCGTTGATATAAGGATAATCTTGGAACCAGTAAACAGCTCCGTAGTAGCATATTGGGGTATCCTTCTTCCGTGCCAACTTGGAAGGGGCAGGAGCCTTATTCTTAGGAGCCTTATCCTTAGGAGCCTTATTAATTGACTTGCCCTAAAAGCTTACTGCATTAGCACTAAACTAAGCTTTATTCTTCTGCTAGGCTGTGTAACGGAACCTTGTAGCAGGAACTACGGTGGGTTCTGTTAATGGGCTGGGTATGTAGGTAAGAACGAAATTAACAACATAATAATAACTGGTGGAGTGGTTGCCCAACAGATTAACTCCAATTGTATTCTAAGATTCACTACAAGGAGAGAACTATCTACGGTAGGGACTGAGGTCCTTTAAATACACAACCATACTCCTAAGAAATCCTCCCTTGTACGTAAGGTACGTGTTATACGTGTTATACGTGGCGTATACTACGTACTCCTCATACACTATATATAACGTTATGTGACTTACTTACCATTCCTCATTACATGGTTCCACCGGATCTATCCTAGACCGTGCCTATATTAACCAACTAGCTTCCGCCGACTCTTCTCCAAGTAGTTATAACATCGTACTTAAAGTGTCCGTAATACTATCTCCCTCCTCTTTATTTTTGTCCTTGAAGATTTCTAACATCTCCAAGTTGTCCACTAGAGGTGTAATGTCCGTTTAATTAGTCTGGTTAATATCGTTGCTTATTATGCCTAAAGCTTCCTCTTTCTTACAAGCGTAGCGCCGTGCTCGTACCGTGGCTGCCATACTGTCGCTTAGTGAGATAATGCTGTCTCCGTGTTCTCGTTGCGTAAAAGCGGGGTTAGTATATGTCACGCTAGTGAGTCCTTTGTCCCAACAACCCTTATCTTGCTTGGAGTGTACTAAAGCAAATATTTAATTGTCCTGCGATGTTCGCTCTATCTCTGACGCTAAATATGCGTGTCCTATAACTCTTATTAGTCTTCGAGTTCCCTAAGTAACTTATTATAGGGTCTCATGTTTAATCTGCTGCTATAAAGCTTAACAGTAAGCTCTTAAGCGCCTTAGATAAGCTTTATTGTTTGTAGGAAGTAGAGCAGGAGGCTATAGCTGCTTAATAGCGTGCCCTTAAAGCCTGCCTATTAGCTTCTACCCGTCTTCTTTGTCTTAAACGTGTTTATGAGAAGGTCCGTTCTAAGGAGTAGAAACTTATTTAATAGGGTTTATCTAAGCTAGGTAATAAAAGGATTAACTCTCCTTCTATAAGGGAAACAACTCTGAGTAGCTTGGCAATTGCTCCTCTTGGGTCCCCCTTAGGTGACTCGTTTTTTAGCGACTTTTCTTTGTTAATATTACCTGACCTATTCTCTTCTAATACTTCTATACTTTTCCTATAGCGTTCTCTAGGTTGCTTAGTGGTTTCTAGGTAGTCTTACTATAGCCTATCCACTTTACTTTATACTATGTTTTATTATCTACATCCTTGTAACTAATGATCTTTAAAACTTACTATTTGTCTTCCTCTTATCCTCTATACGTGTCTGCCTCGTAAACTGGTGGCTTAATATTTCCGTATGCTAGTTCTAGCATTGCGATATACTGTATAGGGTAAATTTTCATTTTGGCTAATAGGTTTAACTTATACGTAACTAATAAAATTCTTTGCTTAATTTTAAAAGGTCCTAGCCTGACATAGTCTAACTTCTTACTTAGTTGTTAACTCTTAAAATTTTTATATAGTAGCCATACTTTATTCCCCTCCTTAAGATCTGGTCCCTTAGATCTCTTAGTATTATAGTACCTTTTTATTCGTTCTTATACTAGTTTAGCTATTTCTTTAAGGTCTATATAAAGATTTATTAACGTCTCCATTCTTTGCTTAGCTGTGCTACTTGTCTTTTTTACTTAATATGGCAACAATAACGTTCTTAGCTCGTATCCGTAATTCGCCTTAAATAGTAATATTCCCATTCCTTCTTGTGGTGTTGCATTATATGTAAACTATGCAACTGGTAACAACAATACCCAATTATTCTATGCGTAATTAACATAATGTCTTAGATACTATTCTAGTGTCTAGTTTAGTCTTTCTGTTTGTCCGTCCGTCTGCGGATAATACGCTATAGATGTTACTACGCAAACCCCTTGTTCTACTAGAAACACTTTTTAAAATGCTGCTATAAATCTTAGATCTCTATCCGATATAATTTTATCTAGTGCTCTATGTCTTACAAATACTTCTTTTATATAGATTCTAGCAATATCCTCTACTAATATCTCTTTAGTGCATGCTATAAAGTATCCCTACTTTATTAGCTTATCCACTATTACTAAAATCGCGTTATAATCTTATCCTGTAATAGGATCTCTTAACTTTAATAATTTAACAATAAAGTCCTATAATATAACCTCCTATGGTCTTTCTGGTGTCTTAACAGGTTATAGCCCTCCATACGGCTTATGCCTTATTAGTTTATTCCTTTGGCAATCTAGATATTCCTTTATAACTTATCTTACTAGTCCCCAGATTCCTTAAACAATGTACTCCTCTTAAAGTCTTAATACTAAGCCTGTAGCTCCGTTGTGTCCTTGTATTATTCCCTTATGGAATTCCTTAACAAACTCTTCTGTGATAGACTTAGGTATATACGTTGCTTCTCTGTTTTTATATTACTCTAAGTCTGGATTCTCTATCTGTGCTTCTTAGATCTTCTATATCTACTCACTCTCTAGTAATTTATAGATCTGACTTTCTTTAGTTACTGCAATCTTTGGATAATTATACCTGATTAGTCTATCTTAATCCTTCCTTAACAAAGCTCCCAATAGCTTTTTATTACTCTATAGTTCAGCCTTTCTGCTTAGAGCATCTGCTCGTGCATTATCTGTACCCTTAGTGTGCTGAATTTCGAAATGGTATTCTATAAGTATTTCCGCCCATCTAACCTGTCTTTGGTTAAGTTCCTTTGTTATTAGGAATCCTATAAGGTTCTTATAGTCCGTCTTAACTATAAACGGTTTTTCTGTGCCTTGTAAGAATGCTCTCTATTTTTTAAGTACTGTAACTATACCTAGCAACTCCTTGTTGTAGATATCATAGTTTAACTCTAGTAGTGTCATCTTTTGACTGTAATATGCCACTGGGTGCCATCCATCTTAATATTTCTATAGGAAGTACGCTCCTAGTGTAAAGTCTAATGCATCCGTTTCTATAACCGTCTTTAAGCCTGGTTGATAGATCTTAAAAACTAGCTCTTGGGTAAACAACTCTTTAACTCTCTTAAATAGTGCTTGTTATTTCTTTCCCTATACCCACAGTTCTTCTTTCTTGGTTAACTGTGTAAACGGCTTAATGTTCTATAACCATTGCGCTATAAACCTTCTACAGTAATTACAAAACCCTAGGAATGATCTCAACTGCGTAACGTTCTCTGGTTCTTGCTAATTTACTATAGCCTTAATCTTTTTTAGATCTATACTAAGTTGGCCTAGTTTGATAATAAATCCAACAAAATTGGTCTTCTTAGTAAAGAACTTACATTTCTTAATTACTACTGGCATCTTTTCTTCCTGTAGTCTCTTTAAGACCCACTTAACATATTTTCTGTGCTCTTCCTCACTTTCTAAGTAGATAATAATATCGTTAAGGTATACTATAACAAATTTATCTAGGTGTTCTCCTAACACACTATTAATTCGCTTCTGGAACGTTACTAGTGCGTTTATAAGCCCGAATTGCATAACTAATGGCTTATATAGTCCTTCCTTTAACCTAAAGGCTGCCTTCTACTTATCGCCTTCCTTAATTCTAATCTAATGGTACGCCCACCTTAGATCTATCTTTATAAAGATCTTCGCGTTACCTATCCTGTCTTGGATTTCGCTAATTAAGGGTAAAGGATACCTATTCTTCCTAGTGATACTGTTTAACTGTCTGTAGTCTATACACATCCTAAGTTTTCCGTTTTTCTTTGGGATGAATAGTACTGGATATCCTGCTAATAACTGCAACAGTCTAATATATCCCTTTCGTAAGTTCTCCTGGATAAACTCCTTAAGTGCTACTAACTCTGTTTTAGTAAGCTTATAGATTAGAAAGAACTTTAGACTTATCCCTTCTTCTAATTCTATCTTATGGTTCTAAGCTGTATGCTCTAATAGCTTCTCACTTTCTAGTAACCATAACTTTTTACCATACTTGTGGTATCTCTTTGGTATATAACTTAAGCCTTACTTAGTCTCTTCGTACGTTGCTTTAACTTGGTACTATACTAACTTAGTTTACTATCGCATTTTATACTGTTGTATATCCTTAATATTGACTTGACCTATAACCCAATTAATCTTTAGATTATACTCCTATAACTAAGGCATTCCTAGTATCGCCTCGTCCTGTCCTAACGGTAGGATATTAAAAGACATTCTAACTGGTCTCCCTTTAATAGTTATCTGAATAGGTCCTATTTTAAGATTAATAATACCTCCTTTGTAGGCTATCTGATCTCCTAAAACTGTTATAAGTAAATACGGGTATTCCTTCTATCTGTATAGTAACCCTATCCTTTCCACTGCCTTTAGTAATATGTGGTTCCTAGTTACTCTACTATCTACTAACGCTTTAAACTGCTGATCTTGCTACTTAGCTCTTAAATTTAGGTATTGTCCTTAAATTCCTTTAAGGGTCTAAGGCTCTAATACTAGTTCCCTCTGGTCCTATACGCCTCCCCTTTTCCTGACTATTAGCTGCTAGATCCTGCCTATACTTAGTCCAACTTTGGCCAATACTTAGTTTATTTCTTTTCCTCTATATGCTATGGATAAGTGTTCTCTGGGCATTCCCACCACTGTTATCCATCTAGGTATTTTTCCGTAAGGAATCTTCCTAGTTAAAGTGTTAAGTCTCCCTAACCTTATACTTCTACTAGGTGCTAACTATGTATATACTTAGCATTTTTAAATCGTTTTTCCTCTAATACCCAATGCATTCTTGCTAGGTATTTCCGGTTCTTATCTTTTGGTGCTCTATATATATTACATATGTTATCCACACAAGCTATCCACGATAGTATATAATGCGCTATATATTTTAGGTTAACTCTTGGTTTATTTTTATCCTTAAGTTTAAACTTATACCTAGTTAACCTAACCACTAGTATCTCTGCTGCGGGTACTAAGATTTATTACTTACTTCTCTAGTCCCTAGACCTCTTTTCTAGGTTTCTTAACATTATAATTAACGCTCCTTTAATATAACTCATGCGTTTTTCCGTAATAGGTTGGTCTTAGACAACTTTTTCGTCCAGCTATATATAAAAATCTTCCTATTTATCGTTGTGTTGTTGCCTATACCACTTTCCGTATAACTGGTTTAGTGTGTATAGTTTATCCATTAGAAAGTACCTTGTTATCGCTACGTTATAATATCCTTTAGTATGTCTTTCTTTAAACCTGGTTAGAATATCTAGATCCTCTTCTTGTTCTAGTTTATCTAACTATTTTACTCTAGGTGTCCCTGTACTTGGCCTATTAGTAACTCTTCATATGGGTGCCCTGTCCCTTATACAACCTAGTATAGCTAATCTCTTGTCTAGCTTTTGCTTTTGCTATATAATAATTCTTGTTCTAAACTTATCTATAGTTTTTTGTTTTCTGCGTCTTATAGCTGGATCTTTATAGTTGTCTTACTTTTTAATCCTAGTATTAACTTTTTAATCTTTAGGCTAAACACTATATTTACCTAGGATTACTAACATTCTTATTTGTTCTCCGAACTCACAGTTCTTAAACTTGCGTCCTATACTCATTCGTTTGTTACTAAACTAAGTTACTGCCCTTTCCTATCAGTTTTCGTCCGTTATAGGTTCTTGGGTGTGTCTTATCTCACTTTAAGAATCTTAAACCTATAGCCTTTTACCTTTATTAAGTAATAAGCTAGCACTAGCAGTTGTTTACTTGCTTAGTTTTTTCTAAACATTACTCCTATCGTCTTATAAAGCGATGGAAATCGTATCCAATAGTGTTATAATATCCGTTACTAAACCTTATTTAGTAATGGTTTTAGTTTCTACTTCTATTTCGACTTCTTTAAGGTCTATATACTCCTAGTAAGCTGCCTTTATTGCCTTATTATTAGTAAATGCTTCACCTATGTTAAATTTATCGTCTTTAATGTCCAATCTGCAAGCTGGTTCGCTAGTTCCTTTAAACTTAGATAATAATGGCTCCTATAGCTAATAGCTTGCGCCATACTTAGCGTCCTTATGAATTCGGCATGCGTTGTTGTAATAATACGTAAAACTGTTAATTGAACACTCTTTTATTCCTCGCAGTGTATTATTGTCTCTCTATACGTACGTGCTATCTACTGGTCTGGTTCCCTTTACCACATAGTTACTCTAACCACCTCTATAGTCTCTAGCAAAATGACCCTATTTTCCGCAATTTATATAAGCTCCATCCTTAAACCATCTTTCTTGCTGTGGAGTCCGCCTAAACATCTTTTGCTGCTGAGATCCCTGGTTTAGCCTCTACTCCTAGGTTCTTTAATTACTTAATCCTCAACCTTTAGGTTTCTATGGTTTCTTTTTCTATCTTTAGGTTTCTTTGGTACCACTTAGGTCCATTAGCTCTGCGCCATTCCATAGTTTTTAACTCTATATCTATCGTTGCGTACTCTACGCCTTATATAACTATGGAACTCTGTCTTGCCCTCTCTTAGCTTGTTCCCTTTGGTAGATCCTATTATTAATCTTTATTAACTAATCTATTAACTTTCTTAGAGTATCCGCATCTTCCATTAGGATAATTACGTCCTAGACTTTAGCCTTAAGTCCCTGTTTATACTGTGCCATAAGCGCCTTGTTATTCCACTCAACCTATATAGCTAGTGTTTAAAACTGTGTTGTATACTTAATTATTAAAGTGCGTTATACTAAGTTCTAAAGCTTTTATTCTGCTATAGTTGTGGCTTCCGGGTCTCCAAATATCTGTATTAGTCGCTCTGCAAACCCGTTCTAACTAGTAAATATATACCATACATCCTGGTTAGTAGTTGTTATGCCATTAGCCTATATTTCCGTAAGATACGGCTTAAACTACTTAAGTGCCCTCCCCGTCAGAAACAATCCTGCATAGGCTACTTAATTTAACAATATTGCTAACTTCGCTCCTTCCTGTACTACCTTAAAGTGTATTTACGTAAGAAATCCTTTAAGCTTCAACTTTTCTCCTAAGAATTATTTAATTAAAGGTAACTTGATCTTTGCTGCTCTAATTCCATTAATACGTTCTTTAAGTATCCTATTATTGTCTTATAAGTGATTAACCATTTTCTGTAACTAACCTTACGTAACCACCTGAGAATCCCCCTTATCCATACTGGTATCACCTAGCCCTAAGGTTGTGGCTCCCGTTGACGCCGTTATAACTGGTGCTGCTCTTAGTGGCATGTTGTTTAATTTCTCCGTTCAATACCGTAACCTTGGTAGTGAATGTGTAACGGAACCTTGTAGTAGAAACTACGGTGGGTTCTATTAATAGGCTGGGTATATAGGTAAGAACGAAATTAACAACATAATAATAACTAGTGGAGTGGTTGCTTAATAGATTAACTCTAATTATATTCTAAGATTCACTACAAGGAGAGAACTATCTACGGTAGGGACTAAGGTCCTTTAAATACACAACCGTACTCCTAAAAAATCCTCCCTTATACGTAAGGTATGTGTTATACGTATTATACGTGGCGTATACTGCATACTCCTTATATACTACGTACAACGTTATGTGACTCGCTTACCATTCCTCATCACATGGTTCCACCGGATCCATCCTGGACTGTACCTGTATCAACCAACTAGCTTCCGCCGACTCTTCTCTAAGTAGTCATAACATCGTACTTAAAGCGTCCGTAATAGGCAGTTTCTAATCTTTAATAGTCCTAATATATGTTAACTATTTAATGTATAGATAACATGTGGTCTTTAGCCCAGTTATATTTATTAAATTTAACCCTCCATGTTAAGGCCTAATTTGGTAATACTAGCTCTACCACTATTAGAAAGTCTCTAATTGCTTAGTTGCCTTATATGTCTAGCAGCTTAATCTTTTTATAGTCGTTATACGTCTTCTCCTACTGCTATAGCTAGGCCTTAAAGTTCTGGTTCTTCGGGCCCTTTTTAACCTTGGCGTATTAAGTAGATAGGTAGAGCTAACGTGCTATATTAGTAGGGGCAACTCTCTCCTTAAGAGCCACCAGGGTGTTATACACTAAGTTGACACCCAGTATATAAGTGTTAAGGTTCCTGGTTACTACACTGGTAATATAGCTTTGTAGAGAGGTTAAAGCTATTTTCTTCCTTTTATATTCCTTCTCTGCCATCTTATATTTTTTATGGAGAATTTAAAGCTTGTCCTTCTTGTCCTTAGAGAGAGTTATATAGGAGGTTGTTCCTGTCTTCACATCTAAAGGCTTAGGAAAGGCTGGTTTAATTAGTTAGGACAACTAATCCTATTTAGTTGAGGGGTTAACGTATTCCCATACATCTCCTGTTTAAGCTTAAAGTCTAATAAGGCTGATCTATTTGTCCCAGTTAGCTTAACTTAATAATATTACTGCTATAGTAATGGTCTGGGTAGATGGTTAAGAAGTTATATTAAAAGGTGCTTGTAGAAAGGATGAAGAATTTAATAAATAAGTAGCAATTTAATGAGGGGTATAATTAATTAAATAGATTAATTAAATTAATCAGTTAAACAGGGGCAATACGGCAAGCAACCTGGGCTTATAACTGTCGACCGGATATCCATGCACCAGTTATAGGAATTGAATAAGGACTCTATCTATTAAAATATGGTTCTAAGACCTCTATATATACATAAGGAAAGGTGTAGGAAAGGAAAGAGAAGGAGGGTAGGGGGTGGTAATGGAAACAAGGAGTAGGTGACCGAGTCAATAACTGACTTAATGACTAACTTAATGACTGAGTCAACGGGTAGGTAGCTGAGTCGGGGCAGTAAGGACCTAATTTGGGTTAACAGATAGCCACTAACCCAGCGCTAGTAGGGCGCGAGGAACCTATAGACGCGACACTTAAGCCACTGGAGCTCTAACCGTACTATAGCAAGACGGAGCTTTTGGATAATATAAAGAGCAAATAGGACCGTCTTATAGCGTAATTAAAAGACAATGAAGACCCTGTATACTTTAAGATGGAAACTAAGAGAGAGTACACGGCCGTAACTACCCAAAAGCTATCTGAGATACCTATAACCGAACTCATAGAGGAGCTGCGGCTCTAGGGAATACGAAGGAAGGCGATGGAATAGCAGATTGCTATGCTATGGCATCTTACAAACAACCACGCGCATGAAGCTCTTAATGCGAAAGAGGAAGCTTAAGCAAAGATGGCGGAGCTTAAGGAGTACCTAGACAATAGGATAGACGAGCTCCGCGAAGCCAATTAGAAGATATTAAGAATGGGCCATAAGGTCACTATATAAGCCCTAGATCAGGGAGATAGCAAGTAAGAAAGCATACTGTTACAGATAATACGAGAAGGGACACCACTCTCTTAGACAAGCAGTGTTGCAGGTTTAGGACACACAGTAAAGTTTTTAGACCTACCTACGCTGACAGATAGGAAAGAGCCTACCTATTATACCTGGAGCGGCCATATATAAAACAAGCTTTGATCTAATGCAGACTAGTTCTATTAAGATAACCCAGATTAGGAAGAAGATGCAAAGGTAGCGTATATTAAGACATGTATAGGCGGCAAAGCTTATAACTACCTCTTACCCCACCTAGAAGCAGAGCGCAATATAGGACGCAACCCTACCAGTAAAGAAGTACTTAAGTTCCTAGAGAACGTCTTTAAGGACCCAGATCGCCGCATTAAGGCCCAGTAGGAACTTAAAGGCCTTAGGATGCCATACCTAGGAGACTTTAACAATTTCCAATTTAACTTTATATAGCTAGCAAATATTTTAAGGATGCTATAAAATCAGTGGAAAGAGGAGCTTTATAATAAGCTTTATAACAACCTACGTGTCTAAATGGAAGTTAAGGTGGCAGACAAAGACTGTAGCTTTTAGGCCTATTATAAAACTGCCTAATAGTACGCCTAAGGTCTAAAGTAGATAGGTAAGGAACGAAGTAACCGCAGAGCAGCCTAGGCTATTAAGAGAGCTTTTACTAGGGGCGCTGAAGAGACTAAAGGTCCCCCCCCCTCCCGGCAGCCTCTAACTCTAGCACTAGCCGTAAAAGTGCCAGTTACCTGTTTTAACTGTGGTAAGTAAAGACACTACTCTAATAACTGCCTAGCGCTAAAGAAGATGGAAGCTAAAGTAATTAACCAAAGTGAAGAGTATAAGATAGTTACTAACTTATTGGAATTAGAAAATAAGCAGCTTTAGGAGAAGTCTCCTACCTAGAGCAGATTGGAGTAATTAACACAGCGCCTATACAGCTAAAGGAAATCTTAGAAGGCGCAGCCCTTACAACACTATGCAGGATCGCGCTAGGCGGTATGGCTCTTAATATAATAAGCCTACTTAACTCTAGTGCGAGCAGAGAGGCTTTTATACACTATAAGCTACTGCCAATTATTAAGCAATGACTGTAACTAAAGCTCTATAAGATTAAAGGACGAGAAGTCGCTATGTTTGGCTATAATAACCAGCAGACAGATATAATTAGATAGCTCTTTAAGGCTAACCTAGTTATAAATGGCCGACGAGTCCCTATATAGTTCCTATTCTGTAATACTAGCCGCTATGATCTCCTTATTGGCCGTAGGTGGTTTAAAAAAACTAGGGCCCTTATTAATTGCAAATACTAGGTTTTAGTATGGCAAACCAAGAGGAACTACTATAGTAGGTAGGACGTAATTATACCAAGAAAGGAGCTCTTACTCCCGCTAATTAATAAGGATTACCAGAAAGATATAGATTAAAGGGACGCACTACTAGACCTAGAGCCTAGGCCTACCCCCGGGCGTATCCTTAAACGTATAGTCGCAATCAGCCAACTCTAAGAGAAGAAGTCCTCTACTAAAATTAAGCTGGAGGGACAGGCTAAGCTAAAGCAAGCTAAGCGGGCCTTGTACGACTATAAGTATACTTGGAAGATTAATACCTAAGACGCGATTAGGAAAATGGAAGACTAGCTCTACCCTAGGCTAGCTCCACCATTAAAGCTAAGAAAGAGGAGGCCTTTATTTACTAGGGAGTTTAGGGCAGTAGATATCGCGCTACTTAAGGCAAGGAGCTTCTTACGAGGAGCGAAGCGCAAGGACGTAGTAATTGGATATACCAGTCTCTACAAGATAGACCAGTTAATAGAGGATAGGAAGGGATAAGACGCCCTACCTAACAACAAGGAGGAACTTCACCGGCTTGTCTATAAAAAGCTGCCGCAGCCCTACTAAGAATATACTAATAGCTTCTTAAAGGCTATATCTAATACACTACCACCGTATTATAAGGGAGTAGACCACGATATTATTCTTAAAGGCAATAGCCGTAATCTAGCCCCTAGCCCACTATATAACATATCGCTAGAGCAGCTAGAGCTTATTAAGGTCTACCTATAGGAGCACTTATAAAAGGGGTTTATAGTACTAAGTAACATACCCTTTATAGCTCCGGTCCTATTTGCTAAGAAGCCTAAAGGGGGGTGGCGATTCTGCGTTAACTTTTAGAAGCTTAATACAATTACCAAGAAGGACCGCTATCCGCTACCATTAATTAAAAAGACGTTGACAAGGCTATTAAGAGCTAAAATCTTTACTAAGCTAGATGTTTGGCAGGCTTTCTACTATATACAGCTAAAGGAAGAGGTAGAGGAGTTAACCACCTTCTGTACAAGGTACAGATCATACAAGTACCATATCCTACCCTTTAGACTATGCAACGGCCCTGCATCCTTCTAAAGGTTCATTAATAGCGTCCTTTTTAACTACCTGGATGATTTCTGTATAGCCTATATAAACAACATCCTAATCTATTTAGACAACCTGTTAGAGTATAAGATCTATGTTAAGAAGATCCTATAGAGGCTTTAAAAGGCAGGCCTATAAGCGGATATTAAGAAGAGCGAGTTCAGCGTTACCAAGACGAAGTTCTTAGGCTTTATTATTGGCACTAATGGGATTGCTATGGACACTAACAAGCTAGCTACGATTAGAGATTGGGAGCCCCCTATCTCTATAAAAGGAGTGTAATCCTTTTTAGGGTTCTGCAACTTCTACCAGGCCTTCTTAAAGGATTACGGCCGAGTTATATAACTGCTTAGTAAGCTTATAAAGAAGGAAGCATGGCACCTGCTAGGGGAGGAAGAGCTTAAAGCCTTTAAGCGAGTTAAGGCCCTTATGCTATTAGGCAGTGTAATAAAGCACTACTTACCGTTTTAAGACACCTATATGGAGACTAACGTAAGTAATGGAGTAGTAGCTAGGGTGCTGAACTAGCTGTAAGATAATAAGACCTGGAAGCTAGTAGTATTCTTCTTAAAGACGATATCCCCTAAAGAGATGCGGTATAAGATCTATGATAAAGAGATGCTAGTAGTAATAAGAGGCCTACGGGAATAGCGAGGTTACCTTGTCGGCCTCCAGTATACACCCTTTACAGTAATTACGGACTATTAAGCCCTTAAGTACTTTACAACTAAGAGGCTGCTAAATCCACGGCAGGCCTACTAGGTAGACCTACTAGCTAATTTCTATATGCGGATTACCTATAGGCCAGGCATGGCGAATATAGTGGCTAATACCCTATTATGAAAGCAAGAGGACCTAAAGACACAGAAAGAGAAGGACGTAGCCGCACGCACTATGTACTTAATTAACCCTGCCCTTATAATTGCTACACTAGAGGCAACCTCTAAGGACCCCCTAGTTGTAGTAAATCGCGAATAGCAGCTATACAAGCTAGTTGATTAGATACTCTAGGCTAATTGAACTAGTAAGTTGCTAGTAGGGCTATGTTAGCTAGTGTCACGGGACACCCCCGTAACACCTTACACACATCCACCTGTTTCCACCAACTGAACAACCAGAGACCGACCACGAGATGGCAATCTGACAGCAATCTGCCGTATTCCGCCGCAATCTGCCGTCTCTACTGTTGGAGTTACTAACTGGCAACTTTAAGGACCTCTAACTGCCGAATTCTGCTAAGTTCTACCAGAACCGCCACCTAAGCTCTACCCTGCCTATGCGTAGCATAGTACCCGTTAACCTAGCAACCAAGTAAACGTTATATACCCTTTTTCCCCTATTTCCTACTTTCCTTTCCTTACATAATATCTTAACTTTATTATATAGTTTATGTATATAGCTTAATAATATCTACTTTGCTATATATTATTACCGCTTATACTTACTCTGTAATACTATATTATATTAATCTTATATACCACCCTCCAAAATGTAGAATAACCCTAAAGCCCCTATAACAGCTGCTGGCATTATATCCGCACTCTAAGAACAATTAGTAGAGATACAGAAGTCCTTTATAGACGCCCTTATATAAAACTAAGCTACTTTAACTTAACAATAAGCTAAACAAAAAGCATAATACCTATAAATAATTAAGGACCTTTAAGAAGAAGTCTATACCCTTAAAATGCCTATACTAGGGCCCTAAGACTAAACGCCTTTTCTGGAGACAAATACGCAAAACAAGAGTCCTAAACCTATAGTAGCTATTCACCCTAAACCAACTACCGCACTATAATAATCTAAATAACTACTAGACCCTCCAATATTCACTAGTAAATAATAAGAACTCCAATTATTTCTAGGCTAGCTTAAAAATAAGCTAACTAGTAATGCTAACTACTACCTAACTAAAGCTAACTAACTCTGCTACGTCCTAAGTTGACTAGGAGGAGACGCAGCTAACCTTATTAAACCCCTTTAACTGAATTCAGTATAAAGTCTAGTTGTACTTCTTAAAGCTATATATGGTAACCTAAACTGCTAAGCTACTACTTAGAGAAAGATAAACCACATAACTTAAGGAACAAAAAGCTTTCTAGTATACTTCTCTAAATTTAACCGTTATATAAAGGAAACAGGCTAGAATAACTCTACACTAGTTAATAGCCTTATTAAATCCCTAAGTCCTAAACTAAAAACCTCCCTAATAGGCATAGACCTACCAGGAGCCCTTAACGCCTGCGTAAACGTTATTAATAAATAATACAATAATATACTACGCCTGACACCAAAGTCCACTCCTTAATATAATACAATAGCTCCGCAAATAACCACTAAGTTATTATCTCAGCCTAAGCACCCTAACGCTATAGACATTAACTCTGGAATCCTAGAGTATGCCCTACTAGGGTCCCCTAAACAAGAATAATGCATTAAGCTAGGCCTTTGCTTTAAATACAGAAGCAAGGCTTATATCTTAAGATACTACTCTATCCTTATACCCTAACACAATTTATAAATGGCCAATACTAGCAACCGTTCACCGTATTAATCCTCTAGTTACCATCCCCAATCTTTATATAGCTCCAGCCCCATATCTAGTAAGCACTACTTATAAGAACAAAGTTACAGCTAACATTCTATAGGAACCCTACCCCAGTTGCCTCCAAAAGGAAAGTCCTAGAGCTAAGTCGCTCTCTAGAACAGCGCTGCCTTAGGATCTCGTTAAATGCTCTAGATATTATAAATTCTAACTCTTAGGATTACAGCATAATTTTTAACTGTTGTCTTTAGCAAAATAATTAATAGGCTAATACTTAAGTCCTAATTAATACAGGAGCTAGTAGCATAGGATTTATTAATAAGATATTTATGTAAGATAATGGTTTTACCCTAACCCCCCTTAACTAGCATATTAACATATTTAGATTTAATAGCAAATATACTATCTTAGGCTGTATTACCCACGTAGTATTCCTAAGACTCTAATACCTAAACTATAAAGAACTAATTAGGCTTTTTGTTACTACCCTAGGTCACTTAGTAATACTTAGATAACCTTAGATAAAGCTATATAAGGTAACCATTAATTAGGACAACCTTAAGCTTCTATTTACCGCCTTCTATTGCAAGTAGAAGTGCCTTACAACTTACTGCTTAGACCCTAAACTAAAATCTGAAAAATCTACTAGGATCCATTAGTCTAAAATTTCCACTAATATCCACCCTATACCTAAAAAGTCCACCTAATTCCACTAAGAACCTAAAAATTATACTAAACCACATAAACTAACCCTAACTACTATACCACCCTAAACTAAGCAGAAGCCTAAACTTAAGCTTAATATATAAAAGTACTAGAAGAACTGGTATTCTACTATAAAAAGGATACTTAAAGAACCTAAACCTAAATCTAATACTAACTCTGTACCTAATACTAAACCTAAAGTTAAATAAGGAATAGTAGATAATTAAAAGGAAGTTGCTAGCTGGTAACTTGCCCTCCTTTCTATAGATATCTATATAATTGGAGCTACCCTATTAGTATAACTTACTAGGAAACCTAAATATATAATCTTTGCTGTTATAATAGCTAATATTAAAAAGGCCCTAGTACTAAAGAAGTATACTAACCCTACCATAAAAGTACCAGTATGCCATTATAAGCATCTGGAAGTATTTTTACAAAAGGAAGCTAATAAGTTAGTAGAGCACTAACTATATAACCACAAGATTATACTTAAAGAAGGAAAATAGCTAGGATTTGGACCCTTATATAGAATGTCCTAAAACAAACTCTAAGTGTTATAGAAGTACTTAGACAAATACCTAAGTAAAGGATTTATTAGAGCAAGCTCTTTACCTATAGCTGCACCTATAATCTTTATTAAGAAACTTAGCAGTGGTCTATACTTCTATATAGACTACTAAGCTCTTAATACTATTACTATTAAGAATTAGTACCCACTCCTATTAATTTAAAAGACACTAAACTAATTAAGTAAGGCTCGCTACTATATAAAACTTAACCTTATCTATGCATTTAACCGCCTCTATATTATAAAAGGAGATAAATGGCTTATAGCATTCCATACTAGATATGGACTATTTAAATACTTAGTAACGCCATTTAGCCTTACAAATGCCCCAAGTTCATTCTAATACTTTATAAATAATACCTTATAATCTTACCTAGACATTTTCTATACTACTTATATTAATAACATCCTAGTATATAGTAATAACCTAGCTAAATATAAGAAACACATTAACCTTATTTTAGAAGCCCTATATAGAGCTAGACTACAATTAGATATAAATAAATGCGAGTTCTATAAAATAGAAGTTCTATACCTTAGACTTATTATCTCTATAAATAGTATATAAATAGACCTAAAGAAGATTAAAGTAATTATAAACTAGTAAGAACCTAAGAACGTTAAGGATGTAAAAGCCTTTATAGGATTTACTAATTTCTATTAACAGTTTATTAATAACTTCTCCGCCCTAGTTTTATCTCTTATAGCTCTAACCTAAAAGGATAAAGCCTTTATCTTTAACAAGGAATATAAAAAGGCCTTTGCCTATCTAAAAGTTATATTTACTACTATACCTATACTCTAACACTTTAACCTAAACCAAAAGAGTGTTATAGAAGCTGACTTATCTAACTACGTTACTAGAGGCATTATGTCTTAGTATAACAAAGAAGGGGTACTACACCCTATAGTATACTTCTTAAAACAACTAAGTCTAGCTAAATATAACTATAAGATCTATAATAAAGAATTATTAGCCATTATTAGATGTTTTAAACAATAGCAACCTAAACTAGAAGGCGCTGGATTTCTAATTAAGGTTCTTAGCAACTATAAGAATCTATAGTACTTCACAACTATAAAACAGCTAAGTTATTATTAAGCCCACTAGTTAGAATATCTGTCTTATTTCCAATTCTTAATTACGTACCACCCAGGCGTTTAAGGTTAAAAACCTAATGCCCTAACTTAACGTTTACAAGATATAATAGCACAGAAAGAAGCGCACGCCTACTGCAATTAAACCCTACTTTATTTTAAATTATTTAATCCCCTAGCTAAAAACCTTATAGTATACATCCTTAAAATAACTAATTAATTAATTAAACAGATTATAATTAACAAATACCCAAATAACGAGTTTATCTAAGAGACACTTAAGCTAATTTAAGATAGCGTTAGACGCTCTAAAAAGATCTCTCTAAGTAAATATAAAGTTTATAGAGACCGCTTATACTACTAGAACCGCCTAGTTATCCCTAATTATAATAAACTTAAGCTTAAGCTCCTTAAATACATATACGACCTACTAGTAGCTGGCCACCTAGGCTAAAGAAAAACCCTAAAGCTACTTTAATAGGAGTACTACTGGCTAAATATACATAATATAATATAAAGGTATGTCTCTAGCTGCCATACCTACTAATGAGCTAAAGCTTTGCATAAGATGTACAATAGCTTTCTAAAGCTACTACCTATTCCAGACTAAAGATAGAAGGACATCTTAATTAACTTTATTATTAATCTCCCTAAAAGTAAAGGCTATATAAATATTATGGTAGTTATAGACCAACTATCTAAAATAAGACACTTAATTACCTGCCCTAATATATTAGCACCTACCATTGCCCAACTGTTCCTAGATTATGTATAGAAACTCCACAGACTCCCTAAAACAATTGTCTCTAATAGAGGCCGCCAGTTTATCTTGGTGTTTTGGAAAGAACTAACTACTTAACTCCGCATTAAAGCACTATTATCTACGGCATATTACCCAGAAATGGATGGTTAAACGGAATATGTAAATGCTATAATGGAACAGTATATTTAGATATACACGTTATATCTACAGGATAACTAGATAGACTGGCTTATATTTACCAAGTTTACTATAAATAACTCTATCTTAAAAACCATAAAGGTCTCCCTATTCCTGGCTAATTACAGCCAGCACCTGTAAATAGGTTTTAAACCCTTTAGTAATATTCCTTACCTAGCTCATTAAGCCTTACAAGTTACAGAAGTAAATAAATTTATAAAGAAGATGGAAGAACTACAGGAGTTCCTTACTAATAAAATAATATAGGCCCAGTCTGTTTATAAAGCCGCAGCAAATAAGAACCAAACCCTAATACCAGCTTACTAAATTAGTAACTTTATCTGGCTAGACGTAAGAAATCTAAACATAAAATAACCTACTAAGAAACTTAATTAGAAGAATGCTGGCCCTTATAAGGTTAAAAAAGTTGTCTCTCCTTATGCCTATTAACTAAAGCTCCCTAATACGGTTAAAATCCACCTTATATTCTATACATTAGTCCTCCACCCTACCGCCCCTATATTAGACGCCCTACCTAGACAGATCTAAGACCTTCCCCCACTAGTTAAAGTGGATGGTAAGGATGAGTACCTTATTAAAAGAGTTAATAACATTAAGTATAATAAACAGAAATGCAAATATATATACCTTACAAAATAGAGAGGTTTTACTGAACCCTTATAGGAACCTGCCAACTCTATAGGACTTATACAAGCCGCAGAAGACTTTTATAAACTCCACCTAGAACTACTACAGCCTTATCTTACAGATGCTTAAGTTTAAAGGGGGGGTACTGTTATAGGACACCCCTATAACACCTTACACACATCCATCTATTTCCACTAACTAAATAACTAGAGACTAACCATAAAACGGCAATCTAACAGCAATCTACCGTATTCCGCCGCAATCTGCTGTCTCTACTATTGGAGTTGCCAACTGGTAACTTTAAGGACCTCTAACTGCCGAATTCTGCTAAGTTCTACCAGAACCGCCACCTAAGCTCTACCCTGCCCGTGTGTAGTATAGTACCCGTTAACCTAGCAACCAAGCAAACGTTATGTACCCTTTTTCCCCTATTTCCTACTTTCCTTTCCTTATGCAACGTCTTGACTTTATTACGCAGTTTATGTACATAGCTTAATAATATCTACTTCGCTATATATTATTACCGCTTGTGCTCGCTCTGTAATAGCTAGCTAAGCAAGACCAGAAGGGCTAGAAGCTCTAAGGAGGACTACTTACCCGCTTTGGCAAGCTAATGGTCCCTAATACTAACTGCCTCCATACCTACCTTATTGTAGAGGTATACTCTTACTAAGTAACCGCTTACCTAGGCAAGACAAAGACTAGGAAACTTGTGGTAGACTAATACTATTGGCCAGGACTACCCTTAGACTGTAATACCTATGTAAAAAACTGCAGGGCCTATAGGAGGACCTATATACCCTAGGACAAAACCCCAGGCCTGCTGCACCCCCTACTAATTGGTGAACGCTGCTAGCAGCATATCTCTTTTAATTTTAAATCCTTCCCAATGGATAAAAAGGGCTTTGACAACGTCTTTATAGTCATTAATTAACTAGGTAAGAGAGCCTTCTTACTACCCTGCTATAAAACTACTACCGCAGCTAACGTAGCAAACCTATACTACTAACACGTCTGGCGTGTGTACGGCCTCCTAAAGGTGGTTATATTAGATTAAGGACCCTAATTTATCTTAGCCTTTACAGATAAGCTATATAAACTAACTAGCGTTAAGTAAAAGCTCTTTATATCTAGTTACCTATAAACTAATGGTAATACAGAGGTACTAAACCAGTATATTAACTAACGCTTAAGGCCCTTTATTAACTACTACTAGGACAATTAGTCAGAGCTCCTCCCCTATATAGACTTTATATAGGCAATCTTACTGCACAAATCTACTAGCTTCGCACCATATAAGCTAGAGCTAGGATTTAAGCTAAGGCTTTACTTTAACTGGAAGGAATATATATAAGCAACCTTAACACCTTATAAGAAGCTAATATAATAAGAAGCTTAGGCTTTCGCATATAGGACCTAGGATGTAGTTAAATGGGTAAGAGATAACCTAGTAAAGGCCCAAGAGCGGCAGACAAGGCAAGCTAATAGGCACCGTCATAAACCAGACTTTGGAGTAGGTAATCGAGTATATATTACTAGGAAGGGCTGGGCTACCAACTAACTAAGTATTAAGCTAGATAGACAGCTTATAGGGTCCTATAAGATTCTAGGCATAAAGGACACTTGTATATTATCAACCTACCCCCAAATATAAAGATATCAAACATCTTCTATGCCAATTAACTATAAAAGGACCTAGATAACCCCTTGCTAGGCTAAAACAGGGAGCCAGAGAAGCTAATCCTAATTAATAGCAAGCTTGTCACGGGACGGGGGCAATGGCTACAGAGCGTATGTATTTGAGGAGTCTACAAGACATTGCGCGATCGGTCGTAAGGGTCGAGGGCGTAAGGAGGTGATATACCTACGCGTAGCTGACGTAAGCTGTACGCAAGGTGTACGCGGGAGCACGGGGCTCTCTTATGGAGGCCCCTGCGGTGGGGTTCCGTGACAAAGCTGGAGTACAAGATTAATAAGATCCTTGCTAGTAGAACCTACCACGGAAGGCTACAGTATAAGGTTAACTGAGTAGGCTACGACCTAGACGACACCTGGTATAACGCAGACAGCTTTGTCAGCACCCCCTATAAGATTAAGGCGTTCTATAACAAGAGACCCCATAATACCGGACCACCCGTACAGCTGTTGCAATGGCTAGAGGCGTATCACAAGGACGTAGATCTAGAGCCCTTAGAGGAAGACAATAAAGCAGAGAAGGACGGAAGGGCAAGACGGACAAAGAGAGCCTAACTACGAGGATCGAGGGCGATCCTCCTGGCTTAAAGGGGGGCGATTTGACGGTTCGTCTACATAGCTACCATTAAGGCGTCGTCGGTCACGGATCAACGTCGCCCTAACGTTGCCCCGACGACCGAACATGTACATAGTCGTCTACCGCGCCCCTTTCTTTAAGCCCTTACCTTAGTCTACTCATAATATAGCCCCTTATTGTTGCTTGATCTATCGGACCACTCCTATAGAAAGCTAGCCGTGACAGTTATAAAGCTTTCCTATCGGCCCCATAATATTTTAAATATTTTAACCCCTTTTATGCTTTTTGTTTAATACTAGCTCTAATTCTTTATCCTTCTTTTTCTTTCTTTTAACTAGTGGTAGTACTTATTATACAACTTCTTCTTCTTCTTCCTCTTCTTCTTTGTCCTATTTCTTATCCTCTTTATTATATAAGTCTATAAGCTTCTTATCCTTTTTTAAACTAAATAGAAAGGCTTAAATAATAAGATTAATAATATGCCCCTAATAGCGAATTCTTTAATATATTGCAATCTAGTTAATTTTATACTTAAGGCTAAGCTATTAGCTAATCATATAATAGAGAATATTATTTAATTTAGTATTATCGCTAACAAGAGCTCCAATCTTTATTTTAATACTATACTTAATAAGAACTAGACAAAGCGCCTCCCATTAATCTATATTACTCTAACTAGATACTATATAAAGGGTAATTAAGGGGTTCTAATATTTATCCTAGATATTAATAAAGCTAGTATAGATTATAAGAAAAAGGGAATAACTTAGAGAGGTCTAGATATCCACAGCAAGGTAAATATTTATTTTTGCAGATTAAAGTACTTTTTATACAATATCTTAACTCTTAGTAAAGTGTTTAAGAATCTAGGCTATAATTTTTAAGTAGTGTATAGGGATAATTAAGGGTGCTTCTTAATTTAATGCTTTTATAAAAGTATAAAACTCTAGCCATTCCATATATAAGAAGGGAAGCTATTATACGATAATTAGATCTAGAAGTGCTTGCTTTATAGTATTTTAATATACTATACGCTTTAGAACCTTACCCTTAAGACCTTAAACTTCTCCTCTTGCTAAAAGCTTTTAATATAGTTCTAAAAGAGATCTCTCCTCCCAATTTTTACTATTATACGCTCTTAATTTTCTACTAAATTCCATTTAATATTATATCTTTTAAAATGGCCTTATAATCTAACAGTTAAGGAATAGTGTCCTTTTAGGTCTTAAGGAGGACAGTATTTACAAAAGTAGCGTTTCTTTATATAAGCCTTTTCTTCCTTTATTGCTGTATAAGTATATTTATAAATTAAGGAGATTTATCTTAAGATTTGTGTTATATAAGTAGTTAGGATTAAACTAGCATTAGCTTTAGTCTTAACGCCACTTAAAAGGGCAGAAAGTGTGTTAACTTTAAAGGAATTATTATTGTTAAAGTTTTTAGGGTAAATTTTACTAGCACTAGCTATATTTATAGCGTCGTATAATAGGGGGTAAAGGTGTAGTTTGTAGTTAAAATTTTGCGAATAATGTAGTTGGTAAGCATATGGGCCACGTAGGTGTCACGAAGTTCGTGTAGAGGGGTTCATTGATGAAATGGATTGATTGATTGATGATCTTGATCGTCTTAACTTGATCGTGTCTTGAGGGCTTTAAGCTACAAAGAGGCTTTACAGTGCACGGGCTCCGTACACATGACTTGTGCACGTGACCCACGCCTTTAGAGAATACAGATTATCTAACACATCCCCTTAGATTTGAGCTCTTTGAGGTCAAAGCTAGCCACCTTCTTATATCCGTCAATGAGTCAATTAAACCATAATCTTATCTGAATCCTTCCGTCTTGCTCTGATACTGTCCCTAAGGTCCTCTAGTTGCTTCTCCTTATTTAGCCGCTCCTTAATATCCACCATCCTAATTATATTAACGAAGCTTTAAAACCTCTGCTTAGGCAGGGCCTTTATAAGTCTATTAGCAATTATCTCCTTTATCGCTATCCATTAAAATCATACTTGTCTTATTATATATTCCTAACATAGCTAGTATTAATAGATATTAACGTGTTAGAGCTTTATAATTAGCTTTGCCGTGTCTTCTATAATTAGTTAGAGCGTCTATATATTATCACATTTAATAATTAAGGGCTTATTTAGGCGTAATATTATTGCTTTAAATAGCCTGCTGATAAAGATAGCTTCCTTTACTGTCTATAATAGGGCTAACAACTCGGCTTCTGTGCTTAACGTCGTAACCATACCCTGCTTATTTACTCTCTAGGTAATCGGCCCCCCAAATAGCTTTATAATGTATTCTTATAAGCTCTTTCTATTAACGGAGTTGTCTATAAATAATGCGTTACTAGCACAGATAAATAATTGCATACTGTCTCTTCCGTCATCTCGTCCTTTATCGCGTATTCCTTTATCTCTTCCTCTACCATTTGTTCCTTCCTTATCTCCTCTATAGCAGATTGCTCTACTTCTTATGCCATATAGGTACTGAATAACTCTGTCTGCCGCTTGGTAATACTCTTAGCTTAGGTTCTAATTAAACCTTACCAGCTGTAATACTGTAAAAGCAATATCTAGACGTGTTATAGTGGCTACATAGAGTACTAAACCCAGTTTTCTCTAATATAGTATCGTAGAGGCTGGTAGGGATATAGGACGGACTAATAGGTCTGTATTGGGAGACGGACGCGTTAGACGGATTAATTGGTAATTAGTAGGGAGGAGTTCTAATTCTGCCATAGGAGTGTCTAGAAGACGCCCTTTGAGATCTATCTTATACTGGTTAGCTATCTTCTTAATATAGGCTTCCTGGGATAGCTATAGGAGCCTCTAACTATAATTGTGTAGTATGTGGATTCCTAGGAACCATTTTAGCTCGCCAAGGGTACTTATCTGGTATTCCTTACTTAGCTCCTTAATTGCTTCTTGAGCCTTCTTCTTATTTATCTTTTAGTAGTAGAAGACAATATCGTTGATATAGAAGAAGATAACTATTCCACCTTTTAGCATAACATACGGCTCCTAAGGTACCTCTTTAAAACCCAATTTATTTAACGAGCTTGTGAGATTCTTTTGCTATAACAGTGGTAATCGTTGTAGTCCGTATAGGGCTTTTCTTAAGCGTAGTACTTTGTCTGTCTTTCCTTTACTAAACCCTAGCGGTAGCTTTATATAGACGACCTTATTAAGATTATAATGGACAAACGCATTAACTGTATCTATCTATGTCGTCTCTAGGTTGAATTTTGCGGTAATCGCTATAAGGGTTCGGAAGGTTGTACTAGCTAATATAGTAGCTCTTGTAGGTAGGTCTCCTAGGGCCTATTGGTTTCTGCAGACTACTAAGCATGCCTTGCATTTCTGGAGAAATCCGTGCTTATTCGTCTTATAGACGAACACCTATATTAAGCTAAGGACCTGCTATCCCTTTATGTGCTTCTTATCTGTTTCTTAAAACGACCTTATTTAATAATGAGATTGGAGATGGGCTTGTTAAGCCTCTTAGAACTGATTTTAAAGAGGGTATATATTAAGGTTGCGGATTAACTAAGGTAGCGGAGGTAAGTTCTTCCTATATAATCTGACATCACGTATTCTGCCTAATTTAAGCTTACTATCGTTAAGTTAACTATTAAGGTTAAACTTCCTTCCTGCTAAGAAGGCACCGTAATAGGCTAACATAATCCTTTTAGTAATAAAGTCTTTAAACCTATTATTGCAGGCTTCCTTAAATAAGTCTTTAACAGAGTTATTAAACACCCCCTAAGTATAAAACCCGTCTCCTACTTGGCTAATAATGTCCTAATTAGTACTTTATATATCTAACTTTGTAGGATACTTAACGTAAAAGGTATATAGAAATTCTTTATCTTCTTCTGTTGGAGGTGGCGTATAGTATATATCTTTAAGAGCTCTTGCAAGCTTAAGATCTGCTAACTTATTAAAGGTTTAAACTGGCTTATCAACGTCGTCATCTTCCTTTTAAATTAACAGTTTAAATACTTCTTTATTGTCTTTTAGAAGGACCTTATTCTTAGTTAGGGTATTAGGGAGTTAAATCTTCTTAATTAGTGTATCTAACTCAGCATATAGGTCCTTTAAGATGTCCATTTGCTTGCCGTTAAAGAACGTCTTCTTATTAAAGATAACGTCCCTAGTAGAGATAACGATACCTTTGTATAGGATCCAGATCCTATAGATATTAGTAGAGTTATAGCCAACAAGGTAGCCGATATGGGCTTGCGGATCTAGCTTGCTTAGCCTTTTCTTCTTTAGCTGGGCGTCTGACGTCATTGCGTACGCCCTATAGCCGTAGGCTTTTAGGTGCGCTAGTTGCGGCTTTCTTAACCCATTGGCTAGGAAGGTATAAAACCTCTTATATAGCGATTTCCAACCATTACTTTCCTGTAGCGTTTAATCTTAAAGGTAGACTGCATAGTTAACTATCTCTTTCTATAGATTATATAGTAGATTAGCAGCAATTCTTATTGCATGTGCTCTCTTAATAATTACACCCCCTAAGCGTTTAGCGGTACTATTTTAAGCTTGGGTATAAGGCGCTAAAGGCTTAAATATAATCCCTTAGGTCCGTAGCCATTTAAGGGTTCTCCTTTTCCCTAGCTTATTGTCTAATCTAATAGTATTAACCTTAAGGTTATGCCTTAGATAAATCCATTGGATGAAATCTTTAAGCACTTATAGTATCTCCTTCTCTTTACTATGCGTCGTTATAAAATATAGGAAGGTTTTTTCTAAGAAGGTGTTATAGATAAATATAACTTATACAAATCCAGCATGCGCTTCCTTAAGGTTAGTCCAGTTAATATAAAGGTTAAGATAGGGTTTATTAATTTTCTATTCTAAGAACCTTCTTAAGACCTAATGCTTAATTTTAGTAAAACTGTAGTATTAACATTCCGTTGTCTTAGGGCCTTAAAGCTTAACTCCTAGGGCGTTAAGACCTAAATGGTAAAGGCTTATAGGTCCTGGATGACCTAGACGCAGATGCTATAGATACGCATTACCTTTTAAATCTAGACGAGCGTCTCTTAACAATGCTCTGCGCTTCCGTTGGCGGCTGTCACGGAACCCGACCGCAGGGGCCTCCATAGGAGAACCCCGTGCTCTCGCGTACACCTCGCGTACAGCTTATGTCAGCTACGCGAGGGTATATCACCTCCTTACGCCCTTGACCCTTACGATTGATTGCGTAATGTCTTGTAGACTCCCGAAATACATACGCTTTATAGCTATTGCCCGCGTTCCGTGACATTATGTTGCGCCTTTTTTCTTTACCAATGCTTAGCCTACAACCAATTCTACGTCTCTATGATACCGCAGACGCTGCTAGAAGCAGCGTGTCTATAAGTTACCTCACTTTATACTCCTAAAGAATTAATAATAGTAAGACGAAATTCCTTACTAGCCACTATGTTAAACTTAAAGAATAACCTAATACCTATATTAAAACCACGACACTAATTAGTCCTAGGAGGATTTGATTTGTTAGCCCTAGCCTTAACCCCTAAAGGGAAGCCTAGTGGCTTAAAAGACTACAACAACCATAAGGGGGACATTAACAATGTCTTATTCTTTATTAACTATATAACCACGGATAAATAAGCTAAAGGGCTACTACCCATTAAGATTAAGATACAAGATGCTAAGATGTTTGTAAAAATGGTAGCATAAGAACCTAATAAATACTACCGCCTTCTATAGAACTACCATCTAAAGCTTACACAAGCTGAGATGCGTACTGCCTAAGATTACAATATTATCCAAGACCTATAAGCTTGTGAGGCGCTTGCTAACAACATACGCTAAGAGATTAAAGACAACCTCCGCGCGTCTAAACACAACATCCAATAATTAAAGAAGACTAAGATTACACTTATTGCTATAGTTACCAAAAGAGAGGGTATAATTAAATACCTATAATCTTAGCTTAATAAGCACATTTATAATAATACTAGATACCTCTTTACTGTATATAACGCTACCCAAGTCTTTACGCCCCTAGCAACCTTACCTACTTAACGCTTAATGGAAGGTTAATGCTGAGCAGCTTTACCTAATAGGAACCCCTACTATAGCAGCGGTAATAATAAAAGCTATAACAATTAAACCTAAACTACCACTATAGGGTCTAATATATGCTACCCTGATCCCCTAATCTTTAAGGGTAACCGCAAGGAATATAGCCACTAGAAGATGTAAACCTGTAAGAAACTAACCCAGAGCGCCTACCTTTTCCCTATAGAAGATACTAAGATTGGCTATATTATTGGATGAATAAAGGGCATCCCGTTTAATAGGCTTTTTGCTTAGTAGAAGACTAGCAGTCCTTAGAAGTGGTAGTCCTACTAGGAAGTCCTTAATGACCTTAACTAAATGTACCACAACTATAACCTAGTGGCTACTAGTTAAGCTAAACTACGCGCCCTAAAGATAAGTCCTACTAAATTATTTAATAAGTTCTATGTTAAATTCTAGGAATACACTAGAGTCCTTGCCTAAGATAACGCTAAAGACTACAAAGATCTCCTTAAAAAAGTTACTTATTGCCTTAGTCACGTAGCCGCCAGCTACAACTATAATAACGTTTATAATATGGTAGCAGCCCTATAGAAGATTAAATAATAGCTAAACCAGATTACTACTGTAAACCTCTACCTAAAGACCTCCCTATAGAAGCCCTCCAGACCTACTAAACTACTAACGCCCACTACCCTAAGCAATACCACTAGTCCTAATATTAACCTCTTTATACCAGCCTTCCTAAAGAAGTTACTAGATGGAGAGCGTAAGCTACTCCGGAAGCTAAGGCGTTGCTATAGATGCCGTTAAGAAGGCTGTTATAGCTATAGCCTAAACTACCTAATGGCTAGGTTTAGCAGCTGCTGTTAAATACCTAACCCTATGCCCCAGATACTAAATATATTACTATACGCCGCTACTGTACAAGACGAAGATGTAGCAATAGTAGTAGAATTAGACACGGAAGTGGAAAATATAAAGTCCTAGCCCTAAGTTGTAGGTTAGGACACTCTAATAATAGAGGGATCTATATATTGGCTTGCTTAATAGATAGCTTAGTAAGAATAGAAGGATAGAAGCAAATAGTTTTACCTATAGAGGGAACTACTGCTAAGAAATAATATAAAACCTATTCTATAATTGACTATAGAGCTACTAATAAATTTGTAGATACCTAATTTGTGCGTATTTATAACCTACCTACCTTACCCCTTGCTAAAGCCCGCGCCCTATAACTTGCTAACGGTAGTTATACTATATAAAAGATTACCTATATAGTATAACTCTACCTAAATATAAACAGACACTAGGAGGAGCTCTGGGCCTATATTACACTACTTACAAACTACCCTATTATCCTTAAAATAAACTGGCTTAAATAACACAACCCTGCCATTAACTGGCAAAAGAGAGAAGTAACCTTTAACTCTAAATACTGCAGAGAGACTTGCCTAGGGCATGGCCTAGCCGCCTCTATCTACTCCCTAGGATATTAACCTAAGGAAACCCTTATTACCCCACCCATAACTAACTACCACTATATAAGCGCCGCAGCCTTTTACTATATAATATGTAGGAAAGGCTGGACCGTTGCCGTAGCTTTCTAATTATAACTATATAAGCTTAATAAAGATTAGGACTACGTCCTCTATAGTAATAGGATAGATATAGTTAACCTTTTAGAAAATAATGCCCCCGTAGAACTCTACAGACTTTTACCCTTAAACTTTAAGAAGTTTATAAAGCTTAAAAAAGGACTTACTAATAAGGAACTCCGCAAGCTCCTCCCTAAAAGATACTATGACTTTATTAACATATGCTTACAAAAGAGCGCAGATATACTCCTCCTATATTAACCTAACAACTATGCCATTAATATTGAATAAGGAAAAATGCTGCCCTATAAGAGACCCTACCTAATATTAAAAGACGAACTCCTAGTTATTAAAAAGTATATTAATAAGCACCTTAATAAAGGGTTTATTTGTCCTAGCATGTCCCTAGCAGCCGCTCCTATCCTCCTTACTAAAAAGCTAGGAGGAGGTATTTGATTCTGTGTTGACTATAAAGGACTTAACGCTATTACAATTAAGAACTAATACCCTGTACCGCTTATACGCAAGACCCTTAAACAGCTTAGCTAAGCTAAAATCTATACTAAACTTAATATCATTGCCGCCTTTAACCGCCTCTAAATATGGGAAGGTAATAAATGGAAAACCGCATTCACATTGCGCTTTAGCTAATTTAAATACACTATTATGCCTTTTGGTATATGCAACGGCCTAGGCAGCTTCTAAAGCTATATTAATAATGCCTTATAGGACTACCTTAATAACTTCTACTCCGCGTACCTAGATGACATACTTATTTATAATAACAACCCTTTTAAGCATACTAAGCACGTTTAAAAGGTCCTATAGCGCCTTAAAGACGCAGGACTTTACATTAATTTAAAGAAGTGTGAATTCTTAGTTATAGAAGTAAAATACCCTAGACTAATTGTTACTACTAAGGGTGTCTGTATAGACCCTAAAAAAGTATACACAATTACCAGATAGTAAACCCCTACCTGCATTAAGGACGTATAAGCCTTCCTTAGTTTTACTAACTTCTATTAGAAATTTATATACAACTTCTTGGGTGTTATAGTACTACTTATAGCAATAATGTAAATAAAGGGCCTTTCTGTAAAAGGAAGAAAAATATATCTATATTTTATCTGGACGCCTAAATACAAAAAGGCGTTCCAAGACTTAAAAGATATATTTACTAAAGCACCTATCCTAGCTTACTTTATACCAGGATGACAACTCTATCTTAAGACTAACTTCTTAGACTATATTAACGTGGGCGTCCTTTCCTAGATGGACGATAATAGTCTCCTCCACCTAGTTGCATTCTACTTGTCTAAGCTTACACCACAAGAATGTAACTATAAGATCTATAATAAGGAACTCCTTGCAATTATATAAGCGTTTAAGGAATTCTAATTAGAACTCTCCTTAGCAGAACCTAACCAGCCAACTAAGGTCCTTACGGATTATTGTAACCTTAAGTACTTTATAACTATAAAATAACTAAACTAACGCTAAGCATGTTAGAATGAGTTCCTCTCCGGTTTTAACTTTAAAATTATATATAGGCTAGGAGTATAAGGTACTAAGTCTAATAGCCTAATACGCCATTCACAAGACCTTCCTCAGTTAGAAGATAACCCTTATAATTAATTCCAACAATAAACAATTTTAAAAGCATGAAACTTAGCCCTAGGCATACTACCCAAGACAGAACTAACTGCCCCTTAGCTTCATACCATAGAACTAGAGTTACCCCCTAAAATCAACAAACTTATTACCGCAGCATATAACACCCTTATTAATCTATTACTGCATTAACTAATTGCCGCAAAGATTGCCGGCACCTATATACTGCCTACTAACCTCTAAAGCTTAGGCTAGATTAATATAGCAGCCTTAGAAGTAAAAGAGAACAGGCTCTATTATAGAGGCCGTCTATTTATCCCTAATTTAGAAGACCTATAACGGTAATTAATCTAAATGGCCTATGACCTTTAATTAAGCGGCTACCCAGGCAAAGGAGGAACCTATAAGCTTCTTAGCTAATACTACTTCTGGCCTAAAATAATAGACTTAGTTAAACGCTTTATAAGCGCCTGCCACGGCTGTAAATATGCTAAAGCATTTTACATAAAGTACTAAGGACTGCTATACCCTCTACTAGTACCTATATAACAATAGGCAGATATCGCTATAGATTTTATTATTGACCTACCGCCTTGTAAATAATATGGCTAAACCTATAAGAACATTTTTATAATAATATGCCGACTTATAAAAGAACGCCACTACGTCCTAACTAAAGGCGTAGCCATAAGCAACATTGCCAACGCCTTCCTCCGCGAAGTCTACTAACTATATAGGTTACCTAACTCTATTACGTCTAACCAAGGTACGTAATTTGACTCTAATGTATAAAGGCGGATCTGCTAACGCCTTAATATCTCTATTAAGATATCTATATCCTTTTACCATAAAACTGTGGGATAACTAGAAAACGTTAATGCTAGTATAAAGGCGTACTTATAATAGGTAGTTGCCTATAGTTAGGATAACTAGGTAGACCACCTTCTACTAGGTAAATTTATAGTAAATAACTATATCTTAGCCACTATAGGACTTACCCCGTTCTTTATAAATAAAGGATATTACCTATAATCTGGTATAGAGCTACTAGAGCCTATTAATAAGAAACTGCTATATGGAAAACGCCTTAAGATGCTACTTGCCAATTAATATGTAGACTGTATAAAAGACCTACTTAATTACTGCAAAGGAGAGATGGCCTGGGCCCAAGTAAAATAAGCTTACTTTGCTGACTGCTATAGAACACTACCACCTAAGATGCGTGTTGGTGACTGGGTATGGTTAGGTATCGGAGGTCGGGGTTAGGCTTGGCGTAACCTCGGGTTACGCACGACCCCCTAAGGTCCGCGATATATCGTCCAAATATCACCCCCCCCCTTAGGTGGTGGCCCCTACTTTTCAGACACGTTT